>WLWD01001115.1_pt1 | contig 176930 bp, 128 predicted proteins | sample 6712731 | NCBI WGS metagenome assembly WLWD01 (sample SAMN12718690, study PRJNA576275) | sponge metagenome | isolation source: marine sponge | host: Mycale hentscheli | place: New Zealand: South Island, Marlborough, Capsize Point | collected 2014-11-01 | reverse complement strand
TTCCCTCTGCTGCACTTCTTCCCTCTGCTGCACTTCTTCCCTCTGCTGCACTCCTTCCCTCTGCTGCCCTTCTTCCCTCTGCTGCACTCCTTCCCTCTGCTGCACTTCTTCCCTCTGCTGCACTCCTTCCCTCTGCTGCACTCCTTCCCTCTGCTGCACTTCTTCCCTCTGCTGCCCTTCTTCCCTCTGATGCACTCCTTCCCTCTGCTGCACTCCTTCCCTCTGCTGCACTCCTTCCCTCTGCTGCACTTCTTCCCTCTGCTGCACTTCTTCCCTCTGCTGCCCTTCTTCCCTCAGCTGCCCTTCTATATAGGTACAGTTCTCTATGGTTATGGTGATGCTATTTACCACCCTCCAAATTCAACTGCTGCTTGTATCTGCCACAATTTCATGTCATCATAAAATTATATAATATATATATTGTACATGTCATTATAAAATTATGGTAATTGTCATTTTATTTTGTATAATTAAAAAAAGTTGAAATTTAACAAGTAGATATAAAATAGAGTAAAATCATGAATAAAATGATATGAATGATTCAGTGTGAAGGACAAAGTAATACTGGAATGTGTGTGGCCATAGCTAAAGTGTAGGTGATGTGCTGGATTCTTCACTTCACTGTTGAGTACTTCAGAAATTCGTCACACCAAGAAATAAGAATAGAGTTTAAATACATGCTTAAGCACACAACAATCAGACTTACTTGAGGAGGCATTCAGCCTCGGTCCTGTGCTTCTTTCCTCTTAACTTTGTAGCTCCAGATAACCCTCCGCAACCTTCAACCAGTTTTAGCGCACAACTAGAAGCTCGTACAACTATAAACTACGAGTGATTAGTTATAACTGGGCATATATTGAATACAGCCGCGGAAGAAACTGCTTTAGCTTCTTTTTCATTTCAACAAGTAAACTTACGGTAATAATGCGCACCTTGGACCCGCCCCGTTTTTACTGTGGGTGTCGACGTTTTCGTGCGTTTGAGCTACTACTGTCATGTGACCTTAATTGGTCTCCGGTTTCATCAAGTGCATTCCTCTTTTGCCACATTTGTGGTCGCGCCAACTCAACGTGAACATACTATAGCCCAGATAGCATGAGAACCCTTCAGTGCGTCCACGCAACACAAGATCGAAAATAACTTGGAGTACTTCACACTGATGTGAAGGACCTTCAGCGTCTTTGAATTTTCCGGATCCCACGCGTCCAAAGAGCCAACTATGAAGGCGTGTACTGTTACCGAGTTGTAGTTATCTTTCATCCACTCATTTAGGCTGGAGTACTTCTGTTCCTTCTCAGCCCTGGCTTTCTTGAACGAGTCACATTCACCCTCATAAGGGCAGGTTATGTCTACCACTGTTGCATCCCTCGATGAGCGATTCACTATTACAATATCAGGTTTGAGATTCGCTGGTGAGAATGGCTGCTCCACAAAGATGTCGTTGTTTTCACGGGGTATTGCATTAACTAGTCTTCTAAGTATTAAATTATGTCGAGCCCTCATCAAGCCAACAAGGGGGGTGCAAGAGTTAAGGAGATGGCCCAGCGTCTCCAGGTGGGCTTTGCACAGTGGACAGGTTGGAACCATCCCCCCTCCCCCCGAAATCGAAATCCCTGCTGGATGGACTCAGTTTCATCTGGGACGGACAGGATGTCTTGAGGAAGTGGATGTATCTCACAAACCGTGGCAGGTAGAGCTTTTTTGACCCCTGGAGGTTGCTCAGTGAGAAAATGGGTGGGGTAGGTCCCCACATCCGGTCTGGCAACCACCGGTCTCACTTTCGGCATTGCAGGAAGTGTCAGGGACCTTAGTGGGAACCTTCTGGTGGTGAAAGTAGATGTTGGTCTATTGGTTGCTTTTCTGTGTTCATTCGTTACAGGTCCTTCATTTTTGTTCCCATGGACAGGCTAGGACTTTTTCATCCGATGTCAAGGTGTCTGAGCTGGGCGTGGAGCTGTCTGCGCTAGCTGGAGGTTCTTGTGGTGCAGCAGGTGTGCCCAGGTTCAGGTTGAAAGGTGGAGCTTGGGAACTGTGGCCGGTTTCTTTCCACAGGTTCCTTATCTTTCTTTTCAAAATTTGGATTTTTTGTGTTTTCTTTTTTCCCACGTTGTGTAATGTCTTGGCCATGATGGTGTCATGTTCTAGCGTGTCCGCAGCTGAGGAGGTGTCCAGAGTGGTCGTAATGTTGGTCATGATGGTTTCAGGTTCCAGTTTCTCCAGTTTCCTCGTAGTGCTCTTTGAGAGCTTGAACTAGGCATTTGGATGCCTCCGTGAGGATGCTCTTGAAATGATCATGGATGGCCTGGTTGGGTGATGAGGCCACACAGCGTTTCTGTAGTCAGAGACCTTTAGGGGTCAGGTTGTGAGCCTGACGGTAGTCTAGAAAAGCCAGATTGAAGCTGGCAGCATCCCACTTTGACGCCTGCTGCTTGAAGCTTTGACGCAGGGTACAAAGGGTGTGGGGCTGCTCATTGATTGGAGTGGGGAGGGTCTTGGGCTAGGATTTGTTCATGTGTAATACCCATGGGGACCGTCCCTTCTCCTTCTTCATTGTCTCCTGGCATTCTTCCATGATGACTTGACCTTTGGTTCAACTGACGACTTGACTGGTGACTTGATGGACGACTTGATGGACTTCTTGACTGATGACTTGACTGATGACTTGGTAGATGACTTGGTAGATGACTTCGTGCCCCCTGGTTTGGCGTCGCCAGGGGGGGACTCTGACTGCGTGCTGATTGATAACTTGGTGGGTGTTGTCTTCGTGCCCCCTGGTTTGGCGTCGCCAGGGGACTAAGTCTCCGTGCTGATCTTGCTTCCTTGTCATTTGTCCTAACGGACTTGCAAAATTCCATCGAAAAGACAAAAGGTACAAAACACAATGTGCCGGGTGTCGCCCTATACCTCTCCTGCATAACGGGGTGAAATATTAATAATAATAAATAAATAAAATAATAAGATAAAACTTAAAAGGTAACCAGTTATGATTACAAGATGGATGATGAACAAAAAGATGATATAAGTTCATAGATATGGAAGTTTTCTACGTCGCACCAGAGGTCTGGGAGTTTCTGCTAGCCAGATAGCATGGGAACCTTTCAGTGTGGCCGAGTCGGTGGAACACTCGAGTACGGTGTCGGCGAATCTGGAAACCTGGAATGATGAGAATAGAGAATGGAACTGGAACCCGGAACTGAAATCAGGAACAAATAATAACCTGAAACTAAGCAAAAGGTGCCTTGGCAGAGCTGGCCGGGAAAAAAAAATTCCTGGGGTGCTGCTTCGGTGCTGGACAGAAAAAGACTGTCAGCTAAAGTGCTGACCAGCCAACAAAAGGTGATTGCCCCTCCGACCAAGTGAACACTGTCGCGAGTAATTACACTCTAAAGAACAGTTGAGCAAATTACATTGAAAAGAAAAAAGGTACAAAACACAATGTGCCAGGTGTCACCACCCTATACCTCTCCCGCATAGTGGGGGAAATATAAATAATAATAAATAAATAAAATAATAAGATAAAACTTAAAAGGTTACTAGTTGAATATTTCATAGACCTCGAAGTTTTCTACGTCGCACCTGAGGTCTGGGAGTTTCTGCTAGCCCAGATAGCATGGGAACCATTGTGAAAAAAGTACAGTTTAAGGAAGTATAAACAATCCCTTATATCTCATTCATACTACATGTGGTGGGACGGCCGATACCGAGACACTCAGTAAGTACGCTGCCACCAGAGTTCTATGGTGGCTACTCAACCCCGGTCAGAGGAAGTACGCTCTGCTATGCTCAGGGACTTAGGCTTTTAGACCTTCGCTTGCCCGCTAAGCTATCAAGTTTTCAATTGATAAAATACACAGAGTTGACTAGAGTAGCACGAGTACAGAACTGCAGAAAGATGGTGAAACAAAGAATATATGTGCGTTCTGGAGCATACGTAGTAGTTGTTCTCAATGGGAAATGGCGGGATTGTGCATTACGTGGCTATTCTAAATGACGCACGAGTGTGTGCATGCGCTAGATCAACAATTAGAAATAAATGACCAAATAAGATAATAAGTTCAATGTCTTTCTTTCAGGAAAATGTGGTGGATTCCACCACATCTCCCTCCTCTTGAAGATTCGTGTCAGCGGCATCTTCCGCTGGAGGCCATCCTTGTCGTGAGAGAGCGTCGGCTACTACATTCGATTTCCCAGCAATATAGACGATTTGGAATGAGAAATTGGATAGACGGAGTCTCCATCTCCACAATCGATTGTTGAGAGTTGTTGACTTGAAGAGGCTGAGTAGAGCCTGGTGATCTGTGTACACCGTAAAGTGAGTTCCAATGAGATAGTGGTCAAAATGTTCTATTGCAGATAGCATTGCCAGGGCCTCCATTTCAGTGGAAGAGTATCTGGACTCTCTGGACTGGAGCTGTCGGGAATAGTAGGCACAGGGCATCCACTTTTTTCCCCTGCATACACAAAGAACTCCACCCACCCCCGCACTTGAAGAGTCAGTATACACACAAAACACATCATTAATAACTGGGATGATTAACATTGAATGTTGACAAATAGATGAAATGATTGCATTAAATGAATCTGTCATGTTGTTTGTCCACTGTATAATGTTAGGTGACGTTTTAGTCAAATGTGATGACAACATAGAGGTATAATTAGCAAACCTAGGGATGAAGCGTGAGTAGAAGTTGACAAGACCTAAAAATGATCGAAACTGAGAAATTGTCTTTGGCTTGACGTAAGCACGAAGTGATTCAACACGAGCTTGTGGTATACTCAGCTTTCCTTCCCCCACAACAAATCCAAGGAACTCAAAGGATTGAAAACACCATGCACACTTACTTCGTTTGATGGTCAACCCATGCTGTTGCAAACGACTCAAAACAGCAGTAATGTGACCAAGGTGGTTAGGAAATGAAACAAAAAATAATGATATCATCGATATAAGGAAGTGCGAATTCTTCTAAACCACGTAGTACTCTCTGCATGAGAAGCTGGAAGGTGGCGGGTGCATTCCGCAACCCAAATGGCATTCTTTTGTATTGGAACTTTCCATACTTACAAGAAAAGGCAGTGTATTTCTTCGAATTGTCATCTAATGGTACCTGGTGAAAACCCTTTAGCAAGTCTAATTTAGACAAGAACTTTGCAGAACCCAGCCTAGACACTATAGAATCCACAGTGGGCATATCAAAAGGCTCGGGAATGGTGATGTCATTGATTTTGCGATAATCTACAACAATTCTAATACCACCGTCTTTCTTCCTAACTGGAATAGGAGGGCAAGACCACTTGGAGGTAGAGGGCTCTATTATGTCAAGAGCAATCAAAGAATCTAATTCTTTCCTAAACTCAGAATCAACTTGAGCAGGAATGGGGAATGATGGTGACCAAATTGGCATACTAGACGTAACACCAACGGAGTGTGACAACAAGGAAGTCAGACCGGGAACATCTGAGAACACATCAGGAAAGGATTTTATAACTAGATCTAATTCAGATTGCTCTTTGTAACTGAGAGATATAGGAACAGGTTTTCTGGTATTAGGAAGGATACAGTCGTGAGGTTCCTCTGTCACAAGTACTACTGCACAAACTGGCAATGATGGCTGAACAACTTTTAACAAGTTAATGTGGACTGACTTGGGTTTGGACTTCTTTCCTTTTGGAACAATACGATAGGTGACAGGTGACACCTTCTCAACTATGGTGAATGGACCTTCCCACGAGGCCTCAAGACAACCGTTCAGGCCGGGATTACGCTTCATTACATCTTCACCCACAGAAAACTGTCTCAATGCACATTTCTCTTTTTCTGCACGTTTTCTCAGTACCTCATCTTTTAAACGTGATTTGAGGGTTTGCATTGTAAGGGCCAACTGATCATCTAACTGTGAAATAAAACGTGGGACATTCACAGACTTGTCCGGGTCAACGGACCAGAATGACTTCAAACAAGAGAGAATGTGAGGTGTAGGCTTAACAAAAGTTAACTCATAGGGGGTATGGCCATGCCGAGAATGAGGGAGACTCCTAAGAAAATACAAAACCAAATCCAATACTACTGGCCAGTCTTTTTGGGATGAAATAGCTTTACGGAGGGCAGCCTTCAAAGAAGAATGGAATCTCTCTAATTTCCCATTTGATTCTGGGTGGTATGGAGTTGTCTTAATCTTTTGGATAGCGAGCTTGTCATATAAATGGGACAACACAGTTGACATGAAATTAGCACCCTGATCTGACAAAATTGCTTTGGGTGGACCAAGAATTGACATTATCGCTAGCAAATTCTGGGCTGTCTCCTCAGCTGTGTACCCTTTCATTGGTAAAGCAAAAGGAAACCCAGTAGATAGATCCATGGCGGTAAGGAGAAACCGAAAACCATGATTTGATTTAGGAAGTGGACCTACTACATCCACAGCGAGCTTCTCAAAATGCTCAACTAGTACTTCAGGTTCGCACAAAGGAGCCTTTCGAACACTATCTCGATTAAATAACAAACACTTTTGACAGCTCTGCACATGGGCCTTGACGTCATCATTCAATCCAGGCCAAGTAAAATGGGTGTTAATAAGTGACCTAGTTGTACCTATCCCAAAATGTCCAGACCCTTCATGGGCAAGAACTAAAACACGTTTTCTTAATGACTTGGGGACCACTAGGGCATTAGATATACGACCTAGGGTGGACGTGAGGCACATGAGAACACCTTCGACTATAAAACACTTCTTAAGACCACTGCGAGCCCACTCCCAAACTTGGGAAAGAGACTCGTCTTCCTTCTGGAGTGTGACAAAATCAGACTTGGATATACCATCAAAATCAAAATTGGGAATAGAAAGCAACACTTTATTGACTACTGAATTATTATCTGACTTATCAGTGTTGTCGACCATGCTAGGGTCAATGACAGGATGATCTTCACTAATACAATCTTCGCTATGCTCAGAACTAGTGTTGTTCACTTCAAATAGTTTGGATAGGTCAATGTCAATGTCATCATCAATGATAGGAGCTGTCATGGCAATATTATCAAGGGGAATAGGGGTAGCACCTTCAGTGAGGTGTTTCACAGACTCTATCCGATCTACCACCGCATCTTGTTTAGCTTGAGCTCTAGTTACAGCGAACACCGATGAAGGATCATTCTTAACAAAATCTATTAACTCAAAAAACTTAGGGCGACCAATATCGGTACCCAACAGAACAGTAGATGGTGGCAGGCTTGGATGCACACCAAATACACAATGACCAGAAATGCCTGCTATTTCCAGTGGCAAGCAATAAGCTGTTATTGTAGCATCTATCTGATCAATACCATGCACCGATTTAGAGGTTACTGGCACATCAGAATCATAAATAAAATCAGGTGAGATAAGAGAGGTTGAGGCTCCTGAGTCAACTAACACATTGGTCTGAACACCATTCACAATACCTGGAACTAAAAACTCAACGTTGTCAGGCTCAGCATTAATAATATTAAAGCATTTAGGTAGCTCAATGTCTTTACCAGTATCAGAATTGACAACCGTATAAGAACGAGAATCAGAATCGGTGTTAGGTCTAACTTGAGATGTAGCACTGTCATTGTTAGCAGGGGATGACTCATTGGTTGGAGTGGGGTTTGTAGATCTCTCGGTGTGGTTGGCTCTACTTGGGCACCTATTAGCATAATGGCCAGTCTTGTTGCATTTAAGGGTGCTCAAACACTCTTTGAGCGGGAAACACCCGCCAAATAGGCCACGGTTGCTAGGGCCTGTTAAACTTACTTCTACTTTTCCCCCGAATTATATTATTTATGCAGGCCAGCAAGCACTGCTAGGAGAAAGCACTGCTAGGAGAAAGCACCTACCAAGAATGAAGACTGGAAGTCGATCGCATCTCAAGAAATACCCCGTCACCATTTTGGACTTCTTGGCAGTACTGCACGGCTACCGCAGTAGTTTAGAAGCTGATTTTTTGTATATCATTTTCTTACCCGTGCGTGCATGCCATAACGTTGAGCTTTTTTTAAATTTTATTTTACTTTTCTATTTACTCACCTTACCAGTGAACTATTGTCGATTATTTCCGTGAAATTCCGTAAATTAAAAATATCTCAACGTTATAGGGTTGACCCCTTGTGGCCCTAAACCCTGGCAAAATTTGAACCATAGCAGTTAGTCCATTCCTGAGCAGTACGCAAGAGAAGATTCTGGATCCATTACTTTAGAGCGCGAGAATTTTTTATTGTAAGTTGACTCCGCCCCGCCCTATCAGTACGCGCGTAGTGGTGAGTGAGGCACAGCTGCATTTCACGGGCACTAATTTGTTACAGAACGGGGCGTGACTTTGTGGTAGATAACGCGCTACTATTCAGCTGGAGTGCGCTACTAAAGGCGCCCAGGCGTTGCTATGTTTGAGCACCCTTAAAACAAGTAACATCAGAAATATCAGTATTTCTATGTGGTCTATTACTAGTGTCCTGGTTATGGCTGGCATGATCATTGTCACTTCGTCTGTTATGAGGACGACTGTAATAATTATATCTACGCTGAGAATTGTAGGAGTTCTGAGGATGAGGGTTGTGAGAGTGTCGGTCAGAGTGATAAGATTTAGATTTGTCCACACATTCTGGTCTAGAAGTATATGTAGTACAGGCACCAAGTAAATCACGTGGGGAAGTCAAATCCGACTTAAAGACAAACATTCTACCATCTCTAGGCAAACCAGCAAGGACACCCAAATAAGCTAAGGAAACAGCAAAATCTTTAATGGTACTGTCGCCATAGGATTTGAGAAAGGGAAGTGACTGGAACATAACAGTGAGCTTATGGGACCAAATATTAGACCACTGGGATGGGCTAAGGTGACCACTAAATCTATACATAGGTGATAGAGAATCTAAACAATCATGAATGTTGTACCCACCCACATCAAGAAGTGTGGATTTCATCAGATTATAATCACTTGCACAGGCATCTAAATTAGAATAATACTCATCCAAGAACTTGCCCTTTAGCACACGTTCTAACAGTGTCACCCAATTAAATTTGTCTACTTCTCTAGTAACTAGAGACGACTCAAAACGTAAAAACAAAGAAAAAATATCCTCACTATCACTCATTGGGATAAGGGACTTGCCGATCCGGTCCAGTTTATCCTGCCGTCTCTCCATCCGAGCCAATGCCTCTTGCTCCTTCATAGCAGATTCCATCTGGTCAGAATGGCTCTTCTGGGAAGCGAAGGATTTTCCAATCTGATCTGCTAGGGTTGTCACATGAGCCGACAGGGTGTTTTGGCTGATAGTTTGTTGACTCTGCAGCATTTCCATCATCATTTTCTGTTGTTGGACCATGGCTTCATTGTGAAAGATTTGCTGCTGCTGAATGTCTTTGGAGTTAGCACTGGATTGGCGTGTCAGTTCTTTTAGGATGGCAACTGTAGGGTCTTCTACACATGAAGGAGTTACACCTGATTCAGCACTAGCACTGGAGCTTTCAAGATTGGTAGTGTCCTCCCCATCAACAGGGATCCTAGTTTTGGATCTTGTACCAGACGATGGTGGTAACACAGATGACAATTGTTTCTCTGTACTCATTGTTAAAGTCAAATTAATAAAAATAATAAATACACACCACAAACAAAAGTGCCAGATAGGTAAGATGTATTTTTACAACAGTGTCTCTCACAATGACTAAAGAAATTAAATACAAGACAAACACAATACAACAAACCTCTGTTGTAGTCACAGCCACTAGTCTTCGTGTGACGCAGTATGATAGTCCAAATCTATGAAATGAGAACAAAGTTTACAATATCCTACAATTGTAGCAAAAGCAGCACAGATAGTCGGCACGTGGAAGCTTGTAGCTCAAAGAAGTATTGAGTTCTTGTAGAACACTCAATAAGACACGCTGTCTCTCACAGCAAGAAGACGCTCTTGTAGCTAAAGGAACACGCTTATCAAGGAAGGCTCAGGTTCGTCTCACTCACCTACTACGTTCAAGCAGAAGGCACACCGCTGCCGCCAGATGTGGTGGGACGGCCGATACCGAGACACTCAGTAAGTACGCTGCCACCAGAGTTCTATGGTGGCTACTCAACCCCGGTCAGAGGAAGTACGCTCTGCTATGCTCAGGGACTTAGGCTTTTAGACCTTCGCTTGCCCGCTAAGCTATCAAGTTTTCAATTGATAAAATACACAGAGTTGACTAGAGTAGCACGAGTACAGAACTGCAGAAAGATGGTGAAACAAAGAATATATGTGCGTTCTGGAGCATGCGTAGTAGTTGTTCTCAATGGGAAATGGCGGGATTGTGCATTACGTGGCTATTCTAAATGACGCACGAGTGTGTGCATGCGCTAGATCAACAATTAGAAATAAATGACAAAATAAGATAATAAGTTCAATGTCTTTCTTTCAGGAAAATGTGGTGGATTCCACCACACTACAGTTATAATAAACCTTATACTTCAAATAGATATAAAGATGTTATAAGGACGTGTATACTTGTTGTAAATATAAGATATTATTATAAGAGTCACTTATACTTTCATTCATTTTATAGCCCGTTACCCGAGCGACTGCGCTTGTCGTTAAGAACTATAAATCTGATACAGTCTGGTATGCTCGTAAGAAAATGTATTAGCGGGGAAAAGTCTGTTATAGTTCTTAGCAACCATAATTATGGTGGAAGGTAGATCAAAGCAAAATGGAATAATGAAGAGTTTGGGTACTTTAATACAATTACTAAGATAGCTAACGCTGTACTTTGCTCGTTGTTTATGTTTGGGCTATAAAATAGTTATAAACCAAAATCATTAGGTTTGTATTTCGATTTATAAATCGCATACAATTGGTTTATAACTATAACATATAGCATCCTTATATCTGTTCTATAATTCATACCTTCAGTATATTACTGCTATACTCTATTCCCTATAACTAAATTAAAATAAGCCTTTATTTTTATGGCACCCAAACTTAAAAAATGACTAAATTACTTCAAATTTATGAGTGTTAAGAAAAATTTTGCCAAAATACATTACAAACATATTAAAGTGTAATAAGTTATAGTTAATGGGTGTTCAGAATTCTTGCTAATTTAAAAGAACTATAGGGGTATGACAATTATTACATTATCTTAACCATAATCAAATTGAAGTAGTGGTTGATGAAACAGCACACTGACACAGAACTCTACTGACTGGCATGAAGGAAGCACAAGAGTCACAATCAAACACTATGCTGGTAAGAATTACGGATGAATTAATAAAATCTCGCATTGGATGGCTTCCATACCATTGAATATGCATCAAATTGTGAGTCACACTAGAGCTTGATGATCCATAAGAATGTGTAATAGTGACTTCATTTTCAATGAATGAGTTGACTACATTATTTAAATACTTTTCCTTGTAGGGAGGAGTAAGTTTTTGATGTGGCAGTTTCTCAGCTTTGATTTGGTCAACACAACAGGAAGTATAAGGAATATTTTGAAGTTGTGTATTATCATCAAATTGGTGTAAGCTGAGTGACCCAATGTCTACATTTCCTTTGGTGTTAAATCCAATTCTAAGTGGACTTTCACCTGATGAATCAATACCAATAGCACCTGGCCATCGAGCTGCAATTACTGAAGACCTCTGCGAACGTGAAATTTTGGAAGTAAACTGTACACTGTTAATTACAATATTTCTGTACTGTTTGTAAAACCTTGACACCTCCAGAGTCTTTGATGGATAGAGCATGCTATACATAACCTTGAGATGTGAAGAGTCTATGTTGTCAAAAATAAAACCCACTAGATCATTAGCATTGCCAATCCTTTTACTAATTGATAAAACCCTTTGTGCCTCCAAAACTTCAAAAACATTTGTTTTTCTGGTGATACCCAAGATTTGCTGATCCTCTCCAAAATACCATTGAAACGTTCAAAGGCAAAAAGGGCCGAAATCGAATAAACATTCTTTTAAATGCAGTGACATATGCATATTGGGTGTGCAGTACTCTGTTTCATACAGACTTTCAAAATGATTACAAAATTCGATAAGAAGAATATGTGCTTGCTCTACTGAATCCCGAGAGAGTATTGGCTGGCATATAGCAATTCACAAACTCTAACAAGTAAACACCAACAATTGTAATGTGGGGGTGTCAACTATATTTTTAAAAGCAAAAGTGGAATAAATCAAAATAAAAATTTTCCATTCATCTGCTGTAAATGCTGCAAATCCGCTTTCAATTTTCTAGGTATGGGCCAACCTTGGGAGGTAGATTAATCGAATCAATTTTTTCTTGTATCTTTGCAAAGTGAGTAATCTGAATAATTTTAACTTCTTTCCAAGTATGAATCACAAGTTTCGCCAAACCAAGGAAAATGTTGTGCATAGGGTCAATGACATGGCAACGTACTATATCAAAATATGGAATATTTAATAGTTCTGAGATTTTAACTCCACTTTCGTAGAGTATTTTCTTTCGTTCTAAAGCAGTAGCAGAATTTAAGTATTTATTTGCAATAAACCTATGTGTAGTTATATCTCGTATGCACCAGTTGTCATAATTAAAACCACCATATGAAGGTTTACTCCCAAACGTGGTGGTTGTAAACGTTTTCATACATTTACAGCCATGATTTGCATTGAAATTGGCAAAGCCACACACTTTACTAGTGGCAGGTAAGTCACAAGCTATACATCCAATAACACTGCGAATTGTAGTATATCCTGATATTGAAGAGGAATTTTGAAATGTAACTCCATCATAAAGTGTATTTATGTCCAAGTTGATGTGGGCAAGAAAAACTTGAATAACTTTAAAACGGAAGCAGTTACGCATCAGGTGTTTGCACCATTGGAAAGCTCGCGCCGAAGCCGTTAACAATATTATCTCAGTATACTCCAAAACCGGAGAGAAAGTGCTATTCAAAAACTCAATACAAAAGTCTATGGGAATAGAAAAAACCACAGGTTTCCCGCTCAAAACGCGCCCGCTTTTAGTCACGCGGTACGGCTCAATTGATCACGCGGACAGTCCCCATTAAGGGTGCTGGGACATAGCAACGCGCGCGCACCATCACGTACCACAAATAACCACAAAAATCCGCCTTACTCGCAATAGTAAAAGCGACCGCTATATTAGCTAGCGCGGGTAATTCAAAGCTTTCCGCCCACACCAATTGATAAAACTAACCGAGGCCCCGCCCCGCTATAAGTTGTAAAGAGCGAAGCTGTTTGATATTGTATTTCTTGGCTTACTTTATCAGTATTATTTCTCCCTAGAGCAGACACTGGCTCCCAGATTGTCTCCAAGCTTTGTCAGGTAAATAATACCTCACTAATGACTCCATTATTTTAATTTTTTATTCTTGTGCAAAACTTCTTCCTGATATATCAAAATCCAATTATTGCGAATATCATGGGCGTTGTCCCGGTACCCTTAAGCAAGTTGAAATCTTGCTTTGTGGTGGCTCTGAAAAGAGCCAGTTAAATAATTAAAATAAGTTGAAATCTTTTGCTTTGTGGTGGCTCTGAAAAGAGCCGGTTAAATAATTCAGCGAAGCGAGCGAAGCGAGCGGAGCTGACTCTCTAATGAGTTCCCGATATATATATATATTTAGGTCTAGAAATTGTTTTTGTTCTTGCGTGGGCGTACGTGTGTACCCTTTCTCCTACGCGCTTGCGCGGGCCCGGTAGCCTTCTTAGCAACATTTTGTTTTGTTTACCCGCCGTGAAGTAGCGATGCCCAGTAGACAAAACATTAGAAACGCTCGGTCAAGAGCTTTGAGGGCGTTAGAAACTCCAGAAGAAAAATTAGTAAGGAGAGAGATAAGAAATGAAAAAGACAGGGCAAGGAGGAGGAGAGCTAAAACGAAACAGAAACAGGTAGCAAAGTAAAGAAGCCATTAAATGTTCCTAATTTATTTATTAGTCTATTCCTGAGGATTACTGTACCAATCAACTTTATACAGCTGTAGACTCAACTACTCTTGAAGACACTGAAAATGCAGCCACACCATCTGAACAAGAAGCTAATATCCCCACTACTGTTTGTACTGCAAGAGGAAGGAAAAGGCATCTATCAGAGGACATTTCTCATATACACCCAAAACAGCAAAAAAAGGTTGCAGAAAATATAACTCAAACAATTTCGATACCGCAAATCCTTTCAGCTTATCAGCAACGAATGCAAGAGGTAAATATAAAATAAAATATATACTTCAATAAGTTAATACGAGACATATTTTCGTTTAGGAAACCATTATGCAGAGAGCAAGGTCTACAACTAAGGTCACAAAAACAGCAAGTCACACATTTGTTTGAAAGTGATAGTGAAAGAGATCACAGGCTCCACTGTTTGTCCACTAACCAACTGTTGAGAACAGCAAATGAATCTTCATTACAAAATTCCTCTAGGTTAGAGCAGTTGTCAACTAACCAGCAGAGATTGGCTGATGAAACACCACTTCAACGGGAGACTAGATTCTCTCAAGTTAGGGAACAGGTCAAGACAACATCCCCGGTTCCATTGCACCATATTATTCCAGCATTTGATGATCCTCAAGTTCACACAGCAATGTGTAATTTTCATGCTAAAATCTCATCGATTACTATCCCAGTCTGCATAGCGTGTATGGAGAAGTTTCCAGGCACCAAAATGAAATTTAAGTCATTGGAATGTTGTCGATGTAGCCGGGATAAACATATCCCTAAGCTCTCTTCAGCTCAAAATAACATTGCAGGTTAAATTTAATGTAAAACTATAAAAATTAACCTAACTCTATTATCAAACTATGTAGTCTAAGATCTACATCCATTTAACATACTCTGCTCTCCCACTGAATATGTTATAGTACCCAAACAAACTCTTTTATTTTTTATTTTTATTAAACCACAAAGCTTACATCAGCTATAACTGTAATGATGTATGATATTTTAAATTAAATAGCTGTATATTCTGTCTAAAACACCAGCCAATAACTTTGCTGGTAAAATAATTCACTATTCTTATAATTATTATCACAAATAATATAACATTTAAACTTTATTATAATATATAAAGCAATACTATGTAGCTGATTGCGAATTACATTAATAAAATAAATAATAAAATAATTCATTACTCTTGTTTTACCACAAAAAGTATAACATTTAAACTTTATTATACATAACCTAAATTTTATAGCCTTCATCATACAGTGGTATAGAATAGAAGCACCAATGAATCTATATGAAACAACAGACCGACATGACATTAACAACATCAAAATAAATAACTGTATCTATAGCTGCAATTACAGGGAACATGCATCGCTCGCTTCGCTATTTTGCGCTATTCGAGCGCACCAAAAAAAGTGTAAGTTGGACTGTCCAACGTGTGCATAACTGGCATGAAATAAGACACATTGTAGACTGTGCAAGTCAGACTGTCTGACGCATACATAACCAGCACGTAAACCCCCCTCCCCCTTACCATAGAATATAGTGGCTCAAAAATTAACTAATAAAATAATAATAATAAATATGGTGCAAGTTGGACTGTCCAACGCGTGCATAACTGGCGTGTGTATGCCAATTCCTTTTCTTCACTACTATAGATGCCGTTTATTGTAAGGATTAGGACCAACTCAGGCAGCACTCCACCTTCAACTCGGATCACAACTATATTTTGTATGTGTACTACTTAAATTCTATCATTTCATAAATAAATGAAACAATTGATAATTTTATTTAACAAGAAAGTCTAGTAACTTTAGCTACAAGTTAACAGTGCTGTACTGCTGAATCCTGTGAATATCAGAATATTTCTTGGGACTCAGTAGGTAGAATCGACTGATTTTAATCCTGTCCCTTCAGAAGAACGCCTCACCAGTTTGCGTTTTCCAGTTTGCGTTTTCCATCTGCTGTACATTATCTGCGCATAAGAAACATAAAAACAGACGAGATGAGCTGTACAGCGCCCGAAAAACTCCATAAACTTCACTAAATTTCTTTTTTTCAATAGTTACAGTATTAATGCGCACCTGTGCTACCGCCCCTTTTTCACGTGCAACCTTGACGTTTGCGCGCTTAATTGACTTGGATTCACATGACTAAATTGCTTCTGGTAAAGTACTAAATGCATTCCTCAATTACCGCGCTTGCGGTTGTGCCAACTCAACTTAGACATACTTTAGTGGAGCCAAGAAAGTGTTTATATATATTTAGGTTCCTTATGACCAGGTATGATTCCAGCAAGTATTACATTTTCATCCTTGTAACATGCGGCTAGGGAGAGGAAGTTAGCATCGGTAAGAATCGTCAGACGCGTAGCCCGTGTACATCGCGTGACAGTTTAGAAGAGTTGCAATGTGTAGCTATATCATAACGCAGAGCAATGTAGATAAGGGAGGCTAAGCCCCCTCACTTTTTAAAAAAATATAAAGTGTATTTCAGTACATTGTTTTTTTTTTTGTTCAACCAGAGAAAGACAGCAATAAAATGAATCGATTCAGGAAGTAAATAACAATAAATAGTTTAACAATTAAATAAATACCAACAAATAGTTTAATAATGAATTAAATAACAATAAATAATTAAGAACAAAAAAGAAAAATCAATTTTTGTCATTCTGTTAGTATATATCCTATGTCATTTGTATTCACGGTGCTTGCCTCCACATTGGAATAATTAAAAAATTTTTTTAAATCTTAATTCGTTTGTTGACCACACAGTGGAGTTTAAATAAGATTACTATTGAATTTTAAAGAGGAATTAAATAAGGTAAGATATGAACTAGAATGGAAAACTCTTTCAAATTGTTTGGAGGAACAGCAAAGAAAAATTGTGAGAAAAATCTCAGTCCTTGCCGCGAATTGAACCCTGAGCCCTTGTCTTTAGCCATCACTAGCCTGGAGCTATGACAACCCACAACTTTTGAGACTCACACACTTTTTGTAAGTGGGAGAACTAAGTGCATGCTAGACCTATTTTTTATTCATATTTTTTATGTCTATTACTTCAACATGTCCTAGACTGGCGTAGCCAGACCCTTTACCCAATTAGCATATCTCTGTAGTTATCATTTTCGAATAATATTTTGGTTTTGGACAATTATCTTATAGCTAGATCAATTTGAGGTATTCATTTATACATTATTTGAGAACTCTGGGTGTACTATATCTTTAGTTATTGTATTTTTAAGCATATTTTGGTTCCATTAAGAGAATGTAATGATGGTGAGAATTATATAGGCTATATAGCTACCTGTTAGTACGTGTTTTTCTTCTCTTTATTTTGTCTTCAGTGCATGTGGTACCATATTTCTGTATCAATGCATCGAGAAAATGCAACAAATACTCTACAGTTTTTTTTAATGGTAAACTGTATGTAGCTACCTTTATTTTTCTTCTGTTCAGGTGAATAGTGAATGTCAATATTTGCATTTTGTATGATGCCACACTAAAGAATCGTCCACATAAGTTATCCAAATATTAGTTTAAGTGGAGAATCCTCAAGGACACTATACGCTGCTTGACAGGCCTATGCTTTACTGTGGTGTACCATAATAATATGTGTAGTGTACTAGACAGGAAACTGTGAAGTAATATATTATTCTTGAACAAAAATATCACTGCCTTGGTAAAACATAAGTAAAACATAAGTAAATGACCACAACTTGTTCAAGTGGTACATTTTTTGTTCCAGAACAAGAGTATACTGTAGTGTAAACTATGTAGTAAATTTACAGTGCAGATCAGTAAAACAAGGCCTGACAAGCAGTGTAACCATTTTATCATCTTCATTATTATGATACTTTGTACTTATACATGCTCGTAGGCAAACACTGACTGTAGATCTAGTTAGCTATAAAAGATCTCAACTAATACTATGGACTATAGTTCATAACATTATTATGGCACACTTATGTATTATATATATTGTATTACAACAAGTGCTGGTTTAGTTTTGTCAGATCTACAGTCAGTTTTAGCCTAGGAGCCAGGCTCCGTTGCTAACCTGATACAGCAAAGCCAACATTTTTTTATTTCTGTAACACAATGCCTGAATATGAAGTAGCTAGCCTTTATTGAACAGTTCTTTACTTTGATAAGAAAGGTTATTAATACACATGATGTTAGTGTAATGATGAGAATTTAGATGCAATAACAACAGATAAAGTCACTTTGGTCCTGAATATTAGCACAACTTTTGTGCACCCAAACAGAACAAATAATACATGATACCCAATTGACTCGTTCAGTGTTTGTGTTATCGTCTTCGTTGAAGCATATAGCACAAATATCGGTGTCTATCAATTGCAAAGCATGTTCCCAAGATTGTGCTTCCTTATTTGATGGCTTCTCTATTAGTTTTGTGTCCATTTTTCGTTTTTTTCTAGTTGAAAAATATCGCCCTTGTATCTCACTATTTTCATTTGGCTTTCTTTTGTTTGTGGCAACTGTAGGAGGAATTGCCTGAGCCAAAATGTTTCCTAAAGAATTGTACATACTTTGTAAACATTTTATGCTATATGTGTTGTTTGTTATGGTTGAAATACTTGCTAATCTGCTGTTAATCTTCTTTATCAAATCTTCTTTTGTCGAATTTGCTGGTGCAGAATTAACTTCCATGGATGTTATTCGCTGAAAATACACTAAATCACCAACTTCACTATGACTTTTGGCAACAGTACTAATGTCAATGTCATCTGTTCCATCTCTGAAGTTTTTCATTGAAACTAAATGAATGTGTTTGCAGACACTATTGTTTGTACAGGAATCAAGACAGGTACAAGAATACAGATGACAGCATGCGGAACAAAATTGACATTTCATTTTGCAATCACACGTACTTTTTTGTTTCTTGACCGTATAAAAAACATCTGGTCGGCTTTCAGATGAAACAGCATAAGTATTACGATCATCACTCAGGATAATTGCAGAATGGCGAAAGGACTCAGCATGTTTATGTCTTTTGTTTATATCACATACTCTGTGGCTGTGTTTTCCCTTTTCCTTTTTCTGCAATTGCTGAAAAACTTTATCACTAGCAATTTTTTTTAGATTATAAAGTAGGCTGTCAAGGCGTCTATTATATTTATGGTTTAAATAACAAATCTTGAGTACTCTGTGAAAAGATTCAGAGTACATGTTGGTGTTCATGGGAGTCCCAATTCTAAAACAAAGTGCCCACTGCTCAGAATGTTTGCAATAAGTTTGAAAATATTCAAAGAATGGGGAAGACTTGATAACAGATAAAAATTTGGGCAGCATTATTTGAAAAGAAATCGTGCTTGTCTCCATCATAAGGACACGCAGTTGGTGATATATATTTCGTTGTTCATCCAAAGAACTAAAGCACTTCTTTATGGTTTTTCTCCATGCATGGTCCACATGCCAAGCACACCAAAGATACTTTGTGTTATTAGAATCAAAAACTTCTTTCCAAGCATTGAAGTACTGCGATGCCATGTCTGACATAAACCAAGTGGAAGTGACATTTCCACATTTTTCCTTTATAGCTTGAAAAAATTACTTCAATACTATTTTATCTTCATGGTTAGATATAGCCCAAGCCACGGGAATTCCCTCTTGATAGTCATCCAATACTAACAATGTAATTAAGATGAAATCATAGTCATTAATTTTGTAAGTGGCATCTATACAAACTCCATTTTGGCTATGTTTTATAAACATGTCCCTTTGAAATTCTGTTTGTAAAACAAGCAAAAAGTCCTGTACTTCTAACAATGAACATGTTTGATTTGGTTTGTCACCTTGCTGTTTAAATAGAAGAATAGCATTGTAATCCAATGATTCCATTTCCTGCACTATAGTTGCCACACTAACAAAATCATTGTTGAGTTTCTTGATTATTATCTACATTGAACTCGTTCTTTATATTTGTTACATCTTTTTTTGAAATCAAATGTTCTCTACAGATTCCATCAACTATATTAGTTCCTCTAATGTCATCAATAATACGATCTGGAGTAATTCCCTTCTTTAATTTTTCTGCCACTGTTGTCCTTGCAGTATCACTTAAATGCAAGTGCCCCAATTGCTTCTGGTGATTGTAGTGAGTTGAAGCATACATAACTACGACAGTGCCTGATTGTAAGCACTTTACTGCCTTCATAAATGCAGAACAAAAAGAATCTGTTTTACTTGTACCTTGGCTCTTAATGGCACGTTTTTTCTCACCTCGTGGCTTGTATACACCAGTACGATTACAATAGTAGTAATAGTGTTGAAAGGAACCAATAATCTTAGGAGAATTATGCATAACATACCATGAATGTGTCACTCGTTCCTCTTCTTCCTTCCACTGATTAAAATCAGAAAAACAGCTGAATGTTCTGTTGATAACATTCACAGAAATATTATGCTTTGCTTTTATATGACGGTTTAACTCTGTAACATTAGTAACCCTATGAAAATTTTTTTTTTATAATACTATAATATAATAAAATTGTTGATTATATTATTATATTACCTTTGTGTACACAATTCACAACTAATCATTCCTGCTCTGTCAGAGTGCACAGTATTAACATGCCTTGATAAACTGCTCTTATGCGCATATTGTTGGTTGCAAAATTTACATTGTAAAGATTTATTTGGAACTTGATTTTGAAATGATGACACCTCCAAGGCTTCTTTCCTAGCAGCTTGATTCATAAAACTTCCAGCATGTGTATGTAGATCATCATCTGTTTTAATATCATCTTGTCTAGAAGTCAGTGACGACACAGAATATGATTTTAAAGGTTCTATCAATGGAAAAAACAGAATTTATATAAATTTGTTTACTGTAACATTTTTGCTAGTACCTTTCTCTAATGCTAAATTGCTTGAAACTGTTTGTTCAACACTAGACTTTATAGTTGCAGCAAGCCCTAAAACTGGCAAGCTGTTTGAAGACTTCTGACAATCTAATAATCATCACAAGCAAATTTACTACACTTCTGTATAACCATATGTAACAACCTTCTATTGATGACTTTGAACTGAGTTCCATCTTTCTGTCCTCTACTAAATTCCCTGAATGAAAGAGCTGCACTGGCTTTGGATTAGGACACTTCAGGTCTAAAAAAACAACAAAAAATCATTAGCTTATTCCCTCTTTATATATAATAGCTATTATATCCACTTTAAAGGTTGTTAATTGTAACTATAGAAGATGGACTTTCAACTTAACAAATAAGTAATTATTTTTTACCTTCAATATTCACTGGTTTTATAGATGAGGTCTCCATGGATAAGGGCTTCTGTTCACATTTCCTTTTCAGCAACTGTCTTCTTTTGTCAGTAATCCTGCAAAAACATCAGTTGTACTTTAATCGAAACAAACATTAGCTACATTACATTAATGTTCCACTGAGCAATTCCTTCGCAATAATATTTCTGGTTATGGACATTTGATCCTACAATTTACATTTAACAAGTCATAATATTATTGACTTCATAGCTAGGATACACAAAAAAAAATTCACTTATTTGATGAAAATCCATTCTCTCATTTCGAATTCGGTATAGAGCAAACTACCGTAATAATAAAATATTCACTAAAACAGAGTAAAATATCTATGTCTTTCAGTTACCTGGGTGACAAACACTCCGCAGTCCACTGAATTTGTTTGGCGTGGAATATTCTGGCAAAAAAAAATTAAAATCACATAAGTCAAGTCTAATTTACTACATTACTACATTCTGTCTAAACCTTCATTGCTTTATAAGACCACATGTGCCAATCAGGTTTGGGTTGTCCATTTTGCTGACATCTGAAATCAATGAAGCCCCTAGAATCAGTGTATAACGAATATGTACATAGGCATATATCAATATATAAAAATAAATTTACTTAAATATATTCCAATATACTGGATCATCATTGTGATAAGAATCATAGTATTCTGCACATTTCTTCTCAGTCTCTACAATCTATCATAAAATCAACAATATAATTGTAGTAACTGATACTTTAACCAAACTTACGAGAAGAGTCCAATGACACCCTCCATGATTAATAAAAGCCAATATATACTTGTTGCTTAATATGTCCATCTATATGGAATGAACAAAGTATAGTAATATAAGACTTTATGGTTTATTAAAATTGTTAATAACCTTTCTGTACCAACGTTTCACTCCATTATACCCTGTCTCTTGCAGTTTCTTCATAAATTGAGACCCCAAAACAAATGCACTATTTCCTGCCTTGATTTATAAGGTAAAATAAAATGAATTTACCTCCAGTGACTCAGCAGATACTAGATTTAAATAGCACTGAATGATCTGTATACCAGCAAAGCCATTGATTGTGAAAAATGCGATGACATTGACTGAGAGACAGTGAATCGCTGTATTCATCTACAAATTGCAATTTAAAAATGTTAAAGTATTTCATTAAAGTTTATGATCAAGTCTTACCACACTTATGATATAGTAGCAGAAAAGGGTCTAGTGAAAGCACTTCTTCATATTCAACTTTAGACACTTTAATTTGAATGTTCAATGTAAACTTGGCATAAGGGTTACAGCTATACCTCATTTTTGTTTTATGTACCTTGTCATCATTAGTCAAAAACCACTCATTTTGCTGTCGATCCCAAATATAGCTGGTGTAGTGGCCAGAAGTACGAGAAAAAGAGCAATACATGACACATCCTACTAATCTATACAGAACTCCAGCCTTGATTCGAAGGAAAGAGTTCTGCATTAAGATAATTGGAATATAAATATTGTATGCATTTACAGAAAATGTACTTACCTCTATTTTAGTTCTCATCCTGTTGATTACAAAGCAGAGTACAAAAAGGTGGAAACGTACCAAAATTTAACTTACAAACTAGAAAATTTATTTAAATGTACCAAAATTTAACTTACAAACTAGAAGATTTAGTTAAATGTATGAACATCAGGGAAGGCAGTGTAGTTAACTGCACCTTTGAAGTAACTCCCATGTTATTACAGCTACAATGACAAATATAAATTATCTATAATAGATATCCATAAATAATAATAATAACATAGGGGGAAATATCCATCAAAGTACGAAATTTATACTCAAACATTTCAGAACATGGCTGTTCGTGAATTATTTAAATCAAAAAGAGCCTTTTTTTACAACAATTTAGCTGGCTAACTACTTTACATTGCTAAAAACGTGCAATGCCATAACTAACAAGGTATATTACCTTAAACATGTCCCATCTGGTATGTGTTCTTCCTGACATTCCTCCATGAAGAGTTCACTAACACTTTCAACCTATTCAATGCACGATTAAATTCAATACTTCATAAAAGAAATTAGCTACAACTGACCTTAGTCAAAGATCGGGCTTGTAGCTCTATACATAATTCCTTTACGCTAGAAGTATCCCTGACATTCTTGCATGTATCACATGTTACTATGTCATAAGAGAGACTTTGAGGTATAATTTTGAGAACTTATCCTGTACACTTACATTCCGTTCCTATTGACACCATAATATTGTCTTCAAACCGTGTCGTTAAACTACAAGTTTTGATTTGTAAATCATAATACAAGTATTTTTAAACACACTTACGATGAAGGCATGGATTTCAGTAGATAATTCAATAAAAATGTAAAAAACTCATGAGCATCAAATTCTTGTCCAGAAGTTAGGGCTGTATGAATCACTACAGAATAAAATTTCATCTTCAGCATGTTCAATTTAGTAACAATTATTACGGTGAAGTGATGACTGTAAATGTGTACTGTCTAGCACTTTCTTTCTGGAACTGTAAGCATAATTCTCAGCCAACTTGCACATTGCACCAATACCACATAATGCTGTATGACCTAAAATGAACATAAATACATAGATATAGCTGTATAAAGTTAATTACTATGTAACTACCCATTACCACATGAACACTTTTCACAGTGACCTGAGTGACACTCCCATAACTCCTTTAAAATGTCCTTGAAAAACTTCTGGTTGAGGAGGCATTGAAAAATGCTACTGGCAAAACACAGGTTCCCACAGTTTTGAATCCCTGGGGGAAACAGCACCATAGCTGACGTTTGTCTAACCACCTTGACCACGATCGGATGATGATCACTTACCGAATCAACCGCTTTGCGCGCGCTGTGCGCTGCTGATAGGTGCTGGTGACAATTCTTACCAATGCTAACTTCCTGTCCCTAGTAAAAGCTATCCTTGTATCGCTCGTCTAGGAAGATTCAGCACTAAATATATTGGACCAGCAGAGTATTGTGAATGTTCATACACTTTAAACCAATCAATGTTTAAGCTCAAACAAAGATTGTTTGGTGTAGCAAGGAAAGGTCTATCATTAATTACAGTAATCGAAACAAAGACTTTACAGCATTTTTGCAATTGGAACTAGTCAGATTCACAATCAATTGAATCACTGTACCAAACTATCATCTTTTTCATGTCCACTACCTGCATATCTTAATTTTAAAACAGCGTAAACAAAAGATGCATTTTACCTACCATCATAGTCCAGTGTGCACTTAAGTGAATTGGAGCTATCCACATTGTGGGGATACACCCACATGTAGAAGAGAGAAGTCAAGAGAATGAGAAGTAGATAAAGATAAAGACAGAATAGAAGATAGAACAGAACATTATGCAAGAACAGTTAATAGTATTCATAGTCATTTAGTTATTCTCCACACATGCGTATTTAGTTAGAACTCGCGATGTATCATGTCATTGGTTGTTTGTGTCGCATTTTGATTGGTCGTTGTCATTCCTTTGGGAGGGGCCAGCACTCAGTATATATTCTAGACCGCGTGCTGATCTCTTCAGATTACAATTACACTTAACTTTTGTCTATCTGAGGTTGTGTACCAGTTCGCTGGCTAAGGGTTCGGCTTCGGCTAGTATAACTCTTAGTTTGTTCTCTCTGGTGGCAGCGTACCGTGCTGTTATCAGGTGCGAGGAGGCAACGCATTCCTTGGATTGCCGAGCCGCCCCACATTTTGGTGGCAGCGGTGGGATCCTTTCTTGACTGCGGACTTGAGGGACCACCTGACTCGGGGAGGGAGACGTCCTTTCCTAGAGATTCAGATCGAACAACTAGAACCATCTACCTGTCGTCTTGGGACGATTGACCACGACCTTGCTTCGGCATTGGAAGTATCGTGCGACCTTACTTTGGTAGAGGAAGCTATTATCACAGGGACTTGCTACGGCAGAGAACCTAGATCACAGTTACCTTGCTTCGGCAGTGGAGCTAACGAGGTTGCCGTGCTACGGCAGTGGTGGACATTACGGTGGACCAAGTTGCGACGCGGGCTACCTTGGAGTTTTGTGCGGAGTGCTTGCACGGGAAGGAGTATTGGCAGAAGGGACCTGGAGAGTGCTGGGCCACCTGTCTGCTAGCATTTGTGAATAAGTTGTGTTGTGTTGTAAAATTTTCTGAAGTGTTAATCGCCTTATCATCCCCTTTATTTCTAATAAGTGTTGTCAGGGCTGGATCCAGGGGGGGGGTTCAGGGGGTTCGAACCCCCCCTTTCTAAATGTAATATTTTATTTCTAAACGTAATATTTAATTATCGGCCTGTACAGCCAAACCTGCCACAAGCCAGGCCCTGCTCTAACATTGCACATGTCTACAACAATATAGATCGCATTTCCTTCTAATCATAAATCACATGTTCACTGAAGTGCTCATACAATTTATTGCTCACTCTGTAATTCATTTCATGTTCGTAACTTACCAAAAAATTAGTTGCTACCAGAAACTCTGTCAGTTTTGCCCTCTAATTCTACACCAGGTCTCTGCTTCCCCCTGCTAGCTCAGCTTGATATTCTGCTACTTGTAGGTGTACAGGCTAAACTTAAAGAAATTTCTCCATTAGCCCTTTACACACATTGCTACTCCCATTGCCTTAATTTATCTGTTGCTGCTTCAAGCAAAGTTCAGGACGTATGAAATCGTATTGGCCATATGAATTGAAGCACACTTGTTTCTATATCATAGCCCAAAACGGCAGAGGATGTTTGAATTGACTCTGCATGAATACCTTTCTAACTCATCATCTCACTCTAAACTTCCTGGTCTTTGCAAGACTAGGTGGGTAGAGTGACATACTTGCTTATGCAATTTTCATGAGATGTGAGGTTTTGGTTACTTTCTTGGATGCAATACTTTCCCCACAGTATTATCCAGAGTTAGTATCTCAAGAAGGAAGTTGGAACTGGAACAGTGACACAAAACAAAGGCACAAGGGCTTAAGAATTCCCTTACTTCCTTTCAAACCATAGCTACATTCATTATTACAAAGAATGTCCTTGATGAAGTCAAAATCATTGCATCGAAACTACAAAAATGTGAGCAAGATGTTTATGAGGCATATACTATGGTAAATACTGTTATTGAGAACATTGATACCTCTAGAAAGAATATCGATATGGTTTTCAGTTCTTGGTATGAAGAAGTACTAACTTTGGCCAATAAAGTAGGTGTTGCTGAATTTGTGCCAAGAAAAACAAGCTTGCAAAGGAATAGAAGCAATACTCCTAGTGAGTCTCCTAGTCAGCACTACAAAAGGGCAATTGCAATCCCTTTGATTGATTCACTTCTGAGTCAAATGAAGGAGAGATTTTCTAATGACCATGGTCACTCTAAAAGATTATTATTCATTATACCTTCCATTATAACCCTAAGTGACAATTTGAACATAGAAAGTATTAAAGAGGCCAAACAATCTTTACTCTTTTGGGAGAGTGATCTTCCTTTCCCAAGTTCTTAATGAGCTTAGGCGGTGGCATACCCTTGGCAGAGTCAATTAGGGGCTGATATTCCAAATTCTATTCTCTTGGTACTTGGATCATGTGACAGTGATTCGTTTCCGAACATACATCAGCTACTTTTAATATCATGTGTGTGGGCGTCTTCTTTTCTCGTCCAGCAGATTAGGGGGTGTGGTTGCTAGCTAGGCTAGGGCACTTAACCAAATTCAGTTTCAGTTGAGAACGTGGGTTAACTATAATAGAGATTGAGAGAACAGATAGGATCGGAGAGAGATTAGACGTTAGTCTGAATGGGCATACAATGCGCATTATGAAGTGTGTGACAGGTGACAGTGTTCAATGGTTGGTGATGAATCTCATTACCGAGAGTGGCAATGAGAATCAGGTAAAGGGTGACAGATGAAATGTATTAGAACTCAAAGTGGAAGAGAGAGGTAGATACAGGTACAGATAAGATTAGAAATAAGTGAAATAGACAGCTACAGATAGGTAAATACATGCATACAGATATAGTGATATTCAGTTCAGTCCTACGTGTGAAGTGCCGGGCCAGCCGAGCTTGAGTTCATATCCTCTGTTCGGGTATGGATCCCGAACATCATGTACCCTACCAATTACAAGTGCTGAAGCTGAACATTCCTTTTCTTTGTTAAGAAGAATAAAAACCTCATGCTCGAAGACTTTTTCAACCTTCACTTTTTGTTGACTAAATATCATTCCATTATACTTTCTGTTGGCTATAATCATCATTGTATTACTTAATCAGTTCTTTTTTTTAAATAGTCATTGTTTTTCCTAAGGTGGGTGTGGTTTGGGTTTGGTTATGGGTGCAATTTTCTTAGAACCCCCCCTTGTCAAAATTCCTGGATCCAGCCCTGGTTGTACGGTAGTTGGTGTTCGTGCTGATTGGACTTGAGTGTCTGTGGACTGAGATTGTGTCTTGCGATTTTAATTACCTGTATCTGCTATTATTCATCCTAATTTTTCTAATTCATAGGTGTCTACCAGAAGCTGGTTTCGACTTGCCTTCTATGACGGAGCCTGTGACTGGTGAGGGTAGGACGAAGGGGACCAAGAGGATTATAGGGGTAGCTGGAGAGGAGCCATATCGACCCCATAAGAGGACTGAGGTTGAGAGATGTTCACCGTACCCTTTTAGGTCTGGTGTGAAGTGCCCTGAGGAGGGTGACGACGAAGTTGAATCAGAAGTGAGAGGAGAGGCAGAAGCGGGTATGGCACAAGGAGGAGAGGCACTAGGAGCAGCAGCTTTGCTTGAGTATTTACGGGAGAAGGATGCCCAGGATAGGCAGGAGAGGATGCAGGCTTTGGAGCTACAGAAGAAGGCTTTGGAGCAAGAACGAGAACGACACCAGCTGGCGGAAGAAAGATTCTTAGCTAGAAGAGAGGAAGAGGAACAGAAGAGAAGAGAAGAGGAAGAGACCCGAAGACAATTGGACGACGTGAGGCGACGCGATGATAGACGTGAGGAGACAAGGGTTAGGGAGAAAAGAGAATTGTTAAATGAACGACTTAAGGGTTTAGGCATGTACAAGGATGGGAGTACGTACCTTAGTAAATTTGAAAGAATAATGAGAATGGGTGATGTTAGTAAAGAAGTTTGGGGTGAGAGATTATACCCCAAGTTAAGTGAGGGTTTATGTAAGAGAATGGATAAGGACTTAGACAGTGGAAGTGGATATGAAATTATTAAGAAGGGGTTATTGAAAGCAGTGGGGGAGACGGCAATTACCTATGGTAATGTATTGCTTAGTGCGAACAGTGACATGTTCAAGAGTATGACAGCGGGGGGGATAGCTGATTGGCTCGTGAGAGTTACAGGAGGTATGTTTAGGGAGTGCAAGTCTGTGGATGACTGTGCTGTAGCTGCGGCCTTAGCAGTCTTAAGGAGAGTTTTACCCGAGAGTGGTAAGGTGTTTATAGACGCCAAGAAGGTGTCTCAGTGGGGGGAGTTGAGAGATAGCATGGAGGACTGGATGTCGGGTAGGATGCCTGGCAACTACTTTAGGAGCTTGGGCAGTGAGCCTGCCAGCCCAGGTAGCAGAGGCTACAAGGGAGGTGTGAGTACGTTAGGGTCGAGTGTTAAGGCCCAGGGCAATGTTGTAGGGGGGAATAGTGGAGGTGTGCGTAGTAGTTTTGGGGGTGGATACACTGTTAAGTGTTATAATTGTGGAGAATTAGGCCATAGAGCCTTTGAGTGTAGAAAGGAGAAGGCTGGGAGTACCAGTACGGCAAGGGTGCCTGTGTGTTATACCTGTGGGAAGAGTGGACACAAGAGTCCAGAGTGCAAGAGTAAGGGGACAGTAGCTAGGGTTAAGACGGAACCTCCGACTAAGCTATCTGTGCTTAGGCATAGTAAGCTAGGAGCCTCAGGAAACGTGGCTGTTGGGGAAGTGAATGGTGTCAGGACTGAGGTACTGATCGATTCCGGGGCTGAGCTAGCTGCAGTTCCCAGGGCATTAGTCCCTGAAGGGGTTAAGTGGGAGTCAGATGTGTTAGTAAGAGGATATGGAGGAGTGGAGAAGTTATGTAAGAGTTTCATAGGAGACTTTGTGATTGGGGGTTATAGGAAGTGTGTTAGGACAGTGGTGGATGAAAGTGAAGTAGAGGGTGTGGCCTGTTTGATACCATTTTCCCTAGATAATGAGGTAGAGGCTACGGCCTACAGGGAGGCTATCAGGGCTTACAAGGAGAGTCAGAAGGTGAAGGTGAATGTCTTAACTAGAAGCATGGCACGACAGGAGGTTGAGTCAGATAGGTGTGATGTAGAGGGGGTTGAGAGTGCCATAGAGTGGGATGTGGTGGTGCCCGAGGGCGAGTGTAGTGTGAGTGTGCATGAGCCCGAGGATCTTGCAAGTAACCACCTTGAACCCTTAAATATGCCCGAAGATGTGAGTAGGGTGGGGGATAGGCATGGGGCGGATGAAGTGGAAGGTGCGCCTGAAACGGACAAGCCCCAGGTGAACGCAAGGGAGGAGAGTGTTAGGGGGTGTGCAGTGCCTCTTGACAAGTTAGCAGCAGGAGAAACTGTTGAAGGAGAGTTTAATAAGTTGGTAGAGGAGATAGGTCCTATTAGAGAGGGCAAGGATACAGAGCATTTGATTAAGGAAGTCAAGGAAGATAAGAGTTTGAGTGTTTGGCGTGAACTAGCCGACAGGAAGGAGAGGGGGTTTAAATGGAGTAGAGGAGTTTTAGTTCGTGAGATGTATGTGACTTCGGAGGAGTTCCGAGAAGTAGTTGTACTGCCTAAGAGTCTTAGGGGGAAGGTGCTCAAGTTAGGGCATGATATGAACGGACACTTGGGGGGGGAGAAGGTGTCTAGGCTCGTGAGCAGGTACTTTGTATGGCCGAACATGGCCAAGGAGATCGTGGAATATTGTGCTAGTTGCGAATTGTGTCAGAGGAAGAGTAAGAGTAAGCCTAGGAGGGCTCCGGCAGTAGACAGGCCGGTGATGAGTGAACCTTTTGAGACCGTGGCAATCGACCTTGTAGGGCCATTGCCCAAGGGTAAGGGTGGCTGTAGATTCATCCTGACCTACGTGTGTTTGGCCACCAGATGGCCAGAGGCCGTTCCGTTGAAAAGTATCACGGCAAAGTCTGTAGTTGAAGGTTTATGGAGCATTTTTTCCAGAACATCTGTGCCTGAGGTTGTTCTTAGTGATCAGGGGTCCCAGTTTTGTGGGAAGGTTATGGGTCAGCTTTGTTCTTGGCTAGGGGTGGAGAAGGTTAAAACCTCTCCCTATCACCCCGAAACCAACGGGTGTGTCGAGCGTATGCATGGTACCTTGAAGTCTGTGTTAGGGAAATGCATTGCAGATGGAATAGATTGGGTGGACCAGATTAACTTCGTTCTGTTTGTATTACGTGAGATGCCTCACAAGGACTCTGGTTACAGTCCTTTTGACCTTGTGTATGGGTTTCGTGTTAGGACACCCTTAGACGCACTTTACCACGGATTGTACGAGTGCGAGACAAGCGAGTTGAGTGTATGTGATTGGGTTCTGCGAATGTCAGAAAGGTTAGAAGCTATGCGTGATTGTGCAGCCTTAGGGTTAGCAAAGGGAAAGGAGTCTAGGATGCAGTATCTCAATAGGGGTACTAGATTGCGAGAATTTAAGGAGGGGGAGAAGGTATTATATCGTGTTCCAGGGATGAGCTGTAAGATGGCAGATTCATGGCAAGGGCCATATGTTGTAGTAAAGAAAGTGGGAGCTGTAAATTATAGAATTGGAAGTATAGGGAAGGTCAAGCATAACAAGGTTGTGCATGTGAACTGTTTAAAGTTGTTTAAGGAGAGAGCGAATATTAGTAGATTGGACGTAGTTATTGAGGATGAGAGTGATAGTGGGAGTATACTTAAGGGGGAGTGTGAAGGTTTTGTTCAGAGAGAGTTAGATGAAGTTTTGAGTGAATATACAGACATATTTTCTGACAGACCGGGAAGTACTGAGAAGGTCGTGATGGGTATAGAGTTGAAGGAGGAGGAGCCGATTCGTCAGGTTCCATATTCCGTGCCTTTGGGTATTCGAGAATTAGTGAGGAAAGAGTTGATGAGTTTAGAGAGTCAGGGCATCATTGAACGGTGCCAGAGTAAGTGGGCTTCGCCCTTGGTTCCAGTTAGGAAGCCTGATGGTACAGTACGGTTGTGTGTAGATTACCGTAAGCTTAATGAGAAGACCATAAGGGAGCCATACTACATTCCCTAATTCGAAGAAATGGTGGAGAAAGTTGGGAGTGGTCGTGTACTATCCAAGATTGACCTTGCAAAGGGTTTCCACCAGGTTACAGTGAAAGAATCAGATAGAGACAAGACCGGTTTCGTTTGTCCCTTTGGAAAGTTTAGATTTGTACGAATGCCGTTTGGCCTTACTAACGTGCCTTCGGTTTTCCAAAGACTTATGGAGGAAGTGTTGGTTGATTGTACTGGGTTTGCTAGAGTGTATATAGACGACATTCTTGTCGTGTCATCGAGTTGGAAGGAGCATGTTGCTCATTTGAGGAAGATATTATGTGTGTTGAGTGAAGCAGGTCTTACCTGTAAGCGTTCCAAATGCCAGTTTGGCAAGAGGTCATTGGAATTTCTGGGTCACCAGTTGGGTGATGGGAAAGTGACAGTCCCTGCAGCTAGAGTCGCTGCCATAAAGGATCATCCGGTCCCTCAGACCAGAAGGCAACTACGTGCTTTCTTGGGGTTGATAGGGTTCTATCGAAGGTTCATTCCGAATTTCCATCGATGTTCCTCAGTCCTCACGCCTCACACGTCTACGGCGATGTCTACGAGGGTGAGTTGGACTGGTGATATGTTAGATGCCTTTCGTGGCTTGTGTGATTCATTGTCAGAGTCTGTGTGTCTTCATGTTCCTTGTGCAAGTGATGTATTTGTCTTAGACACAGATGCTAGTGGTACGGGAGTGGGGGCGGTGTTGTCTGTGGTCCGTGATGAGGAGAAACTTCCCGTTGCGTTCTTCTCCAAACAGCTCCAGGGAGCTCAGAAGAACTACAGTGCGCAGGAGTTGGAAGGTCTAGGAGTGTATGAAAGTGTCAACCATTTTGCTTATTTTCTTTACGGGAAGAGATTTACTGTCATTACCGACCATAAGGGTTTGGTAGGGATGATGACTAGAAAGCAAGAGAATAGAAGGATATTGAAATGGAGTCTAAAGTTGTCCATGTTTGACTTTGATGTTGTCTATAGAGCAGGTGTTGAGAATCTCGTTGCAGATGATTTGAGCAGATGTGAAGAATCAGTGGATGTCGCAGAGAGAGATGCGAATGGAGTCAGTGCGGGGAGCACCCGTCTTCTGGAGGAGGGGGGAGATGTGGGGATACACCCACATGTAGAAGAGAGAAGTCAAGAGAATGAGAAGTAGATAAAGATAAAGACAGAATAGAAGATAGAACAGAACATTATGCAAGAACAGTTAATAGTATTCATAGTCATTTAGTTATTCTCCACACATGCGTATTTAGTTAGAACTCGCGATGTATCATGTCATTGGTTGTTTGTGTCGCATTTTGATTGGTCGTTGTCATTCCTTTGGGAGGGGCCAGCACTCAGTATATATTCTAGACCGCGTGCTGATCTCTTCAGATTACAATTACACTTAACTTTTGTCTATCTGAGGTTGTGTACCAGTTCGCTGGCTAAGGGTTCGGCTTCGGCTAGTATAACTCTTAGTTTGTTCTCTCTGGTGGCAGCGTACCGTGCTGTTATCAGGTGCGAGGAGGCAACGCATTCCTTGGATTGCCGAGCCGCCCCACACACATGTCAAAATTAAATAACTTATCTTAAAAAAATTAAAACATGTTAGTTGTATGCTAATAAATTTCTAATGCTGACCTTCCTGTATGCCTCTGGACTAAAGTTTTGAGAAAAAAAGCTGTTCATAGGATAGGGGGTTTTTTTCCTAGAAAAATAAATGCCATACTAATTTTATACTTAAATTAAAAAAATAAACTACCTTATTAGAAGAGGCAAGGAGCATCACATAACTATTGATAACCTATAAAATATGTCACATTATTTACAAGATTGAGCTAGCTAAAGTATTATTTTTTCATTAACTTCACATACCAATGGAAACTAAATGTAATACTGTATGTACAAATTAAACTGAATTCTAGATTAGCTATTTAGCTGTTAACATACATTACCTGATCATTAAGCCACAAGCTATCTGTTGTATTGTCTTTCTGTTGCAAACATCTCATATCCTCAGTTGATAGAGTGATTTTTCTTCTCCTGATTATCACCACAAGAAGGATATACAATTTTTCCATACTCCTGCTTTATTTTTAGCTTCAGTGTAAGGTCTGTAATGTCTATAACATTAAAAATTATTTATTTTGCCTATAGCTATAATATTATAATATTTATAGCACAAGTAAGATAGTGCATATATTTGAGTACTGCTTTGATTTCAAGTATTGACAAAGACTTCTCTCTTGAATCGCAATATCGTGTCCCAAATCCTAAATTAATTATACAAAGAATAACCACCAATGCACACAATTATTTAAGATAAATATATACCATTGCTTCATAAAACAGAATATAGCACTGTACTCCATCCAGTCCATCATTTGATACATGACTAATCTTTAAGAAATAATTGCTATGTTTTAATATTATCACTGACTGCATTAACATATTGTAATTCCACTACCTCTTCTAAATCTTTTACCTTGTCATCACTTATTTTTATCCAGCCTTTGCCTGTACTTATGTAAGTTACATAATGCCCTGTGTGTAATGACAGACCTTCATGGCAAATAAAAGCTGCTAATTTATAGCTGATCTGTAATAATAATATATAAATTATTATTTATAAGATTAAATTACAGTAAATGTCCTGCCTTGTTCAATGATAAAGTCTTCGATAGCTCCACAAAGCTTGTTATTTTACTGTAATTTCCATCGATATACTGAAATCTAAAATAATGTACATAATTTAAGTACTCATCAAAGTCAATCAACTATCAGTATAAAAAACTTACCTTTTTAGTTGAATAACTAGTAGTTCAGAGTTCTGACTTATAGATAACTTAACAGTAGCATCCACAGACTTTTGGCAACTGAATTAATTATGACATACAATTATATATAACTTAACAAACTAGTTACGTACCAAGAACAGAGATATTGATTATTTCCTGTCAGTTTGTCTTCATCAAAGAAATGAATCATACACTCTCTCACTGATGATCCCTATTATTATTGTTCAGGTCTAGCAAGAAGACCCAAGAACAGAACAATACATGCATACATGAGTGTATCATTATGTCAACCCTTTACACATAATGTTATTCATAGGCCTCCCACTCATTCTATATCATTGTGCATTCCATATAAGTAACCTGTAATCGTTATTATTTTGTCGTTAAGTATCCTATACCCAACTTGTTGTTAAAAGGAAGTATCCTATACCCAACTTGTTGTTAAAAGGGGGGAGTGTGCGCTTTTGGGCTTTCCTAGTAGTAGACCCGAGCTTCTCAGTTGTGGCGCAACCAGCCATCAGCTATAAGCTTAGGTCACGCGAAAAGACTGACACCCACTTCGCCAGTAGGACTTAGCGGGGGCCAACCAGCCACTGGAGAGGTTATAATACTGTAGCCCTTCCATTTTGGTCCTTCGAGCCGGATCTGCTATCAGGACATTCGACGGTCCCTTACACCGCCTACAACATACAGTCAACTTCTCTTCCCAGTTTGGCGATCCGTTCCTCTGAGCAATTCTTGACTTGGCATACGATTTCACCTCTGATTTCACCGCAATCAGTTTGCCTTGATTAAGTTTGCTCATTGCCTGTGCGGACCCATTCTGAGCCATCGCTTCGTAGAGTCAACACTGCTACGTCGTACCCCGAGTTCTACTACTCCACTTCGCGTTCAACGCTTCACTTCGAGTTCTACTCCTTCACTTCGCTCCAACACATTCACTGTGCGTCCAACGCCTTCATTTCGAGTTTAACTCCGACATTCGTGTTCCATCCCGCTTCCCAGATGGATGAATTGAGTGCCATCGAGGCTACCGATTCAGTTGAACAACTGAAGAGGCAAAGAGCCACTAGAAGAGGACAGATCACTAAGATTCAAAAGAAAGTGACAGCTTCTCTCCACACCGAGCTAGACGAACTCCACATGGCTGATTTAGAACATAATCAAAAGGAAGCCCTCCGTCAGATCGAGATTGAATCTGCAATTCAATTTCGAATAGAATTCCTACTAGCAGACAACCCCGACGACCTCACAACTGAAATGGAAGATGGGGAACGCTCTGAGGAAGCCAAGGCCAAACTCCGCCGTGAAATAGGCCAAGCCACTCTTGCCAGACACATCTACGTTCAATGCCACGCTCTCTTCAGACGATTGGACGAGATGCGCAACAGTACAGACGTCACTTCGAGCTACCACCTCAGATGCAAGGCTGAGTTCAGCAGTGCCATTGACAAGCTCTATGTCAGTGCTGCAGACGTCTCTAAAGACGCTCGCATCATACCTGTGATGGGTAGACTCAAAGACGCTGAACAGGATCTCTCCAAGGGCATTTACGATGCCCTGAAAGAGAAATCAGGGGAAGCAGCCATGCCTACGCCTTCCACCTACCCACCTTCATACGAGTCTGCTCTCAAGATAGACCTTCCCAAGTTCGACGGGAAGCCTCTGTCGTGGCACTCATTTCAATCCATGTTTAACAATGTATTAGACAAACGGGGTAAACATCTCTCCTCAGTGGAACGAACTACTTTGTTGATCAACGCCATGACCACAAAAGAAGCAAGAGACATCGTACATCAGTACTCCGCAGGAGGATCTGACTTCGACAGTGCCATCCGGGCACTCAGTAAACACTTTGGCAGTATCCATGTTGTTTATTCAACACTTGTCAACTCGATCAATGAACCAGACAAATTCGACATGTCTGCTAGAGGACTCTCTCGTCTACACGAAAGAATCTTCAAACCCTATCGTCACATTCGGTCAATCACTTCTGACTCACTCTCACAGTATTTGGTGCAGTTCTCCCGCAAGTCATTCTCTTCCAAGCTCAGAGAAGAATGGGATCGCCATATTAAATCCTCAGGTGATCTTCCAACGCTCGACGACCTCCAAAAGTTTGTTGACGAACTCCAACCGCTCCTCACCTCGGATGTTGTTGACAACTCCTCAGCCACACCTCTGCCTGCTGTCAAACAAGAAGTCTCCTCTGCCAAAAAGGACAAGAAGCCAAACAACCTGAAGTGTCCTAACTGTGGTGATCGCCATACCTTGGGTCGTTGCCCTGCCTTCTCAGATCTGGACATAGACAGACGTAACAAGTTTGTCAAGGAGAAGAAGCTCTGCAACAATTGCCTAGCCGAAGGCCACTCCCAGAAGAACTGCCCATCGAAGTACTCCTGCCGTCTCTGCCACATGAAACACCATACAATACTCCACAGGGAGAAATCCTCTGAAGATTCCACCACTGCCACCACATCAGCCTGTGTGGTTGGGACGAAGGTCATCCATGACACGGAGTTTGTGGACACCGCCCTAGCTCTCGCTTCATCTGGCCCAAGACATGCCACATCCAGGGTACTGCTAGATTCCGGCTCGGGAGCATCATTCATCACAGAATGCCTCGCCTCTCACTTGCATCTCAAACGATCAGCAGCCAACAACACATTCTCTGGAGCTGACGGGAACTTTGTCTGCACTCAGAAAGTGAACGTTAACCTATCTCCAGCCAACGACCCTGCCACTTCCATAAGCATTGATTGCTTTGTGGTGTCGAAGATTCCCACCTCTGCCATTCCGGGGAATCAGCAACAGATAGCAAATGATCCCATCATCAAGGATCTACCCTTAGCCGACCCTGACCTTGGAGGACCAATCGACATAATCCTTGGGAACAAGAGCAGACGACAATGCGTCACCAGTCAGACCATCGACCACAAAGAGCTGGAACTTGGACTGACAAAAACCATCTTTGGCTGGACTGTGTCGGGTCCACTGAAAACTACCGAGAAGCCACCAGCCTTTCTAGTCCAGACAAGAGACGAAGAACTAGACAATGCCATCCAAGCCCTCTGGAATGCCGACAAGGTTCCTGAGGCACCCACCATGTCACCTGAGGATGACCAGGCTGTTCAGTACTTCAGGACGACTCATCAAACAGCTATCGACGGGAGATTCATCGTCAAGCTCCCCAAGAAGCCTGATGCACCAAGCCTTGGTGCATCTCGACAACAGGCCATCAAACGTTTCCTGGCCAACGAGACGTCACTTCGAAAGAAGAACAAGCTCGAGGAGTTCCAAGCAGTTCTTCAGGAATACATTGCCCTGGGACATGCTGAACGAATTCCACCATCTCAACTTTCATCTCCTACAAAGTATTATCTTCCGATCCAGGGAGTTTTCAAGGACAGCTCCAGCACCACTAAGTGTCGAGCAGTCTTTGATGCCTCAGCCCGAACCTCTTCTGGCAGCTCCCTGAATGATACTTTGCTCACTGGACCCAACCTATACCCGTTGCTGACAGACATCCTCATCAAGTTTCGGAGTCACAGGATAGCAATCTCAGCAGACATCTCTAAGATGTTTAGGGAAATCTGGCTACACCCCGAGGACAGAGACTTACACAGATTTTTCATGAGGGGCGACTCTGGAAATCTTCAAGAGTTTCGTATGACTCGACTCACCTTTGGAGTGTCATGTTCGCCATTCTTGGCAATGCAAGCCCTACGCCAGATCGCAGACAACTCACAGTCCTCTCACCCTGATGCTGCTGACCAGATTCGCCACAATTTTTACGTAGATGACTTACTGTCTGGAGCTGATTCCGAAGAAGAAGCCACCACACGAAGAGAACAACTCTCTCAACTGCTGTCCAACGCCGGCATGACTCTGCGTAAATGGAGGTCCAACTCGTCAGATTTTCTCAAACACATTCCAGATGAACTCAAAGAGACGGAAGACTTGGAATTGTCACCGCCTCACATTTCTAAGAAAGCGCTCGGTATCCACTGGAATTCAGCAACTGACAGACTCCACGTCTCCACACCCACGCCAGACAAGCCCACAGTCATCACTAAGAAAACGATCGCCTCCATCACGGCTCAAGTTTTCGACATTCTTGGACTGTTTGCTCCGGCAATTATACCAGCCAAGATATTGATGCAATCGCTCTGGAAGAGGAAACTCAGCTGGGACGAGCCAGTTCCGGACGACATAGCGACCACTTGGGAGCAATGGATGTCACATCTTCCCAAGATCACTGAATTTGCCATCAATCGGAGATATAGCCATCAAGATTCTGACATCATATTTCGAGCTCTTCACGGGTTTTCGGACGCCTCCAAGCTCGCCTATGGAGCTGCAATCTACCTACGGCAAGTACATGCCAACGGTTCGACAGTCATCACTCTGGTGACGGCCAAAGCCAGAGTTCTACCTCTCAAAGAGATGACCATCCCAAGAGCAGAGCTCCTTGCCGCCCATCTGCTCGCCAAGATGGTCATACACGTCTCATCACTTCTCTCAATCGAGCCGTCACAGACCTTCGCCTGGACAGACTCAGCCATTGTCTTACATTGGCTGAACACACCCCCTCACCGCCTGCAGACCTTTGTCTCCAACCGAATATCTGATATCATCGGACGTCTGCCACCTTCTCATTGGAGACATGTCAGAACGAAGGAGAACCCAGCAGATCTCTTGAGTCGAGGAATGCCAGCAACGGAACTCATCAACACCAAGCTGTGGTGGGAGGGACCTCCATGGTTGACTCTACCTCCAGTCAAATGGCCACCGATTCTCAAAATTCCTCTTAAGAATCTTCCTGAGACTAAGCCTACCTGTCTCTCTATCGTGTCTCCAACGCCTGAGTTCGTCACACGATTTTCATCTTTCTTCAAGCTCTCCAGGATCGTTGCCTGGATCTATCGATTCGTGAAGAACGCCAAGTTAGCTGCTGCTGGACACATTGCTTCGTCCAAATCTCTCTCTACAAGCAGCACCTCATCTTTCCTAGCCTGGGAAGATGTTGCCGGAGCCAAGACAAAGTTAATCAACATGGCTCAACAACAACAGAATCCAGAGGTATTGTCAGCGGTCAAAACCAAAGTCAATCTGCCAAAGTCTCACAAACTCTCGAAACTCCAACTTCGTATGGACAAACAAGGGACTTTGAAAATCATCTGTCGAGTTCGCAACAGATCGGGAACGCCCAAAGAACTCACATTCCTGCCAATCAAACACCACATCACGAGATTAATGATCACATCTCTCCACATCAAGCATGGACATCCCGGGACTTCCGCCTTGATCGCAATTATCTCAGAGGAATTCTTTATCCCAGGATTGAGAAATTTCGCCAAGACGATCAGCAAGTCGTGTGCCACCTGTCAAAGGGCATACGCTCACACACTCTCATATCAGATGGGAACCTTACCCGCAAGCAGAACTACTCCTGCTCCACCCTTCTCTCTAGTTGGAATTGATTTCGCCGGGCCACTACAGATGAAATCAGACAAGCTGAGGAAAGCCACAAGACTCAAGGTCTACATAGCAGTATTCATCTGCATGTCCACCAAGGCAGTTCACTTCGATCTCTGTAAGGGACTGTCCACTGACGAATTTCTTGCCACTCTCAAACGCTTCATGAACCGTCGGGGAACACCTAGTCACATCTACAGTGACAACGGGACGAATTTCATTGGAGCCAAGAACGACTGCCAGGAGCTCACCAAGCTACTGAAATCGAAAGCAACGCAGGAAGCCGTCAGCCAACTAGCCACCAACTCCCAGACCCAGTGGCATAACATACCACCTCGAGCACCTCACTTCGGAGGACTATGGGAAAACGCAGTTCGTCGCATGAAGATTCTCCTCAGAAAGTTAATGGCTCCACACGTCATGACCTATGATGAGATCTACTCAACACTCACAGAAGCTGAGGCCATCATGAACTCTTCACCCTTGACCCCCATCCACTCTGATGACATCTCTGAGGATTTGGTCCTGAGACCCAACGTGAAGGTCGGAGATGTAGTCTTCATAAAAGATGAATCTCTTCCATACCGAGCATGGCCACTAGCAAAGATCACCAAACTCTACCAGGGCAAAGATAACGTTGTCCGAACAGTCGATCTACTGTGCCATGGGAAGTCACTCACTCGGACAGTAAACAGACTCATCCCCTGTGTTCCAGTTAAGGTTTCCACCCCTCCCCCGGAGGATGGCCGGGATCGTCGAGACTCCACCCGGCCAACACCAAATACAAATTCAACTCTGCCCCCGGAGGATGTTCAGGTCTAGCAAGAAGACCCAAGAACAGAACAATACATGCATACATGAGTGTATCATTATGTCAACCCTTTACACATAATGTTATTCATAGGTCTCTTACCCACTTATTCTATATCATTGTGCATTCCATATAAGTAACCTGTAATCGTTATTATTTTGTCGTTAAGTATCCTATACCCAACTTGTTGTTAAAAGGGGGGAGTGTGCGCTTTTGGGCTTTCCTAGTAGTAGACCCGAGCTTCTCAGTTGTGGCGCAACCAGCCATCAGCTATAAGCTTAGGTCACGCGAAAAGACTGACACCCACTTCGCCAGTAGGACTTAGCGGGGGCCAACCAGCCACTGGAGAGGTTATAATACTGTAGCCCTTCCAATTATATTGTAATCAGTCAATGATAATTACTGAATAGCATATCTGTACCGTTACATTCAGTTGTAAATTTGAAGTTTCCTCATCTAGAGATTTTTTGGTATGGCATGTACTACATGTTACTATGAAAGGGGGTAGGGAATCAACAGTAATGTAATGACTATATATACTATATACCGGTGCGTTTAATAGTCACTCTTGTAATCTCCTCTACAGTGGTATGCCTAAAAATACATGTAATTAAAGTACATCAAATGTTTCAAAAAATCTTTCTTTTACCCTCCAGATATTGGCTTCAGTTCGTTGTTAAACATTGCTAGCAGAGAGCATAATCTTCTTTGTTCTTTCTCCAGCCAGGTATAAACACTAGAATACAAGCAAAATACAAAACACAAGCACAACAAAAGTCAATTGTATTCTAGTGTTTATACCTGGCTGGAGAAAGAACAAAGAAGATTATGCTCATGAATTTCTGCTAGCAATGTTTAACAGAAGTGCTTTGTATACCTATTTTAAATTCATACACTGCTTACACTTCAAATTTAAATACAATTTATCAGGAGAAAGCACTGAAAATGTAGAACAATCACCAGATGAGCAACTCTGACAAATATCGTAAAGAAAGCAGAGAGTACAGAAATCTTTCTGTTTGCATTCTGTAAACAAAAAAATAATGATAGAGACGTGATATAAGCTAGGCAGCTAGGCCTGTACCATGATCAGATATAGATCCATACTGAGAGATAATTTTGTACAGAGAATTGACATGTACAAAACACTGTAAAACAGAAATCAGCCCAGGCATTGCCTATAGCTATGCGCACTGTAAAAAAATCATTCAAAGAAAAAAGTTACATGGAATATGTGGTGTGCCCTAAATGTTGCAAGCTCTTTATTTTTTCTGATTGCTTAACAAATAATCATGGCAAAGTCGAATCAAAGAAGTGTGACTATGTTGAGTTTCAAAATCATCCATTACCATCTAAACGGGCACCATGCTAAAAAAAATCAAAATTGGAACAAATTTTAAATTCATTCCAAGGAAAACATACATGTATTACAGTATTATTGAATCACTAAAATCTAAGGCCAAAAAGAAAGGCTTTCTTGAGAAATGTAACTTATGGCGAACACGATCAGAACACTTTTCGTTAAACATGATGGGAGATATTTATGATGGAAGATTATGGAAGGATATGATGTATATTAATGATAGACCTTTCCTTGCTACACCAAACAATCTTTGTTTGAGCTTAAACGTTGATTGGTTTAAAGTGTATGAACATTCACAATACTCTGCTGGTCCAATATATTTAGTGCTGAATCTTCCTAGAATGAGCGATACAAGGATGAAGATGTAATACTTGCTGGAATCATACCTTAGGTCCTAAGGAACCTAAACATATATAAACACTCATTATGTATTTCCACTTCATGCAGACACATTGCTATGTTCTTACTTTGTTACCTTGTAAAAAAACAAAATGTACAAGAGAAAAAGATTCACAGTCTTCTTAATTGATAGTTTTACACTGGTAGCTAGCTATTGAGCAGTTCTGAGTAACCTTGCTATTTTGGATGTGAGTATTTGGATTTCATTATCACTGACCAATAATTAATCAGTATTTTTGGAACACAATAAAGCACAAAACTACACTCTGTCCTGTAGCTGTGGCTGTTTAAGAGCTCTGCAGATCAGCAGTGTGACATCCATTGTTCCACTATATAACAGAAGTCACTTTCTAAATTGAGCAATATTTACATCTAGGGAATATTATAGGAGAGTGACAATCCTGTGGATCCTTCAAGTCTGTATCATTGTGAACCCCTACTTTATCTAAGAAAATGCTAAGACCTCTTCTATTAATTTTTTATTTGTATTTTTGCTATGAGGTATAACTCATTTGAATGGGCTAGTACATTTCAATAATAGTCAAACCTAACCTCTTATAACACCTGTTTAGACAGAGTGGCTACTGAGCTCACTAAAGCTAGAACAGCCCTGCATTTGATCCCATTAGTCTACTCACAATCTTACAATCTAACCATGATAAATTCTTGTGAATAGAAAAATAGAAACCATATCCCATCTTAATTCTGGGTTTAACAAGGAGCCCTAGTAGGAGTGGTTGACTGGTTACTGCAGTTAATACACCTGATTCAGCATGTGTGTCAGGTTGTATGTTAGGTGTTCAGTGCATTTATCAACTAGCAGTGTATGCACTGGCTAGATAGCAATTTCAGGAATAGAAACATGATCTGTAATTTCTAAATTTAGATAACTGCACCAACACCTGAGTGACTCTGCAAATTGAAAGGGGTACTTACTTGTGTGTATGATAAATTACAAATGTCTTTACTGCAGTCAGCGCCATATTGTAGTGTAGTTTTTAAGTTGCTGTTGCAGTCAGCTTATTGTTATTTTTCAGCCTTAACTAGAAAAATTTCTATTGCTACCCAACACAAAACATATCAAAATGACGCAATTGCAATCCACAAGTACATAGCTATTAAATTTTAAGTTACTGTTGAGGCCTTCACTTAATGAGTAGGCTTCTATCTCAATCAAGTTGATCTTTCCAGTAGGCAGGGGGTTGGCAAATTTTAGTGTGCTGGCTTGTTGGTTTGCTCTGGAGGTGTGTCCATTCCATGTTGACCACACCCACTTCCTGGCCTGACCACTTCAAAATTGGCTGAGCAGCTCCTGAATTGGTCACTCTGGGTTGGTGGTAATCGTAGGGCCCCATTAAATTTGGTGTAATATAATATATAGGCACCATCAACTTGTATGGATGTTGCATAGTAATAATAATAATAATAATAGTTTTAATAGTACAACATGTCAATGGGTGGGTTAACACTAGAATGGCTTGCTGTAGTATTCCCTGATGATCTACCACAGATGACTTATCAAAAGGAAGTTGTAGCTCCTGATTCCCAGTTGCCATAGAATGTGAGAACATTTCAATTTAAAAAAAACTATCAAAATTATGCTAAGATGTAACTCATCATTCTCACTTGTAGTTGTTTTTTATTTAATGCTTATGGTAATAAAATATAGCTAGGCTAGTTTGCTTGCTCAGTTGTGCCTTAGCCTTTTTTTCTTTCCCCCCCCCCCCCCCCCCCCCCACTCACACGCCTTTTCTGGCGTAAGTTCTCGTTTTATTGGAATTCGTTAAAGGATGCTATTCTTGTTGGAAAGCTGTTTGTACAGGGGGTAGTAGTATATAGCTGACAGACTTACCAAAACCAGTAGGCAAAGACATCTTTATCAGCTACAAATAAACTTTTTCAAGCATTGTTCTTGCTAATTTTTCAGAATATTGCAACTTAGTAGGTCTTACAGCCATGATTCTCCCCAACTGCACGTAAATATAGATTAATCATTGAATACCGCAGAATATCACGAGTCTGTCGGCTAGCATTTACACGATTGCCGGGAACGAGTGTAAATACCGCCGAGGGACGATTGATATTAGGCGGTATCCAATGATTAATCAATATTGTGTATACTGGGTCTTTGCGCGAATGAGTGGCTAACGTAATGGATTCTGCCAAGAAGTCCCTCGATTCTTTATTTTGATTAAGTCATTTAAAATCTTTTCTGTAATACTCAAGGTGGTGTAGAAAGGGAATGTGAAAGAGATGAAGTACTGCCATCTTGTAGCATTGAGAGTGAACAATCAGTTAGTCTTCACTATGAGGAATTACGGACCTATAGAGATGTTTCAAGTGTCACGTGATAAGTTATTAGCGCCCGCGCGCAATATACCTGGTGTACAAGTTCGGGATGGTTCTTTGCGTTGTAGTAGGCTGTAGCAAACGTTCAGGCCGAGACAAAGATGTTTCCTTCTTTAGGCTGCCAAAGGTTGTTAACACAAAGGGTAAAGAACTTTATACACTCAGTAAGAGAAGGAGAGACGGGTTTTTGGCTGCTATTTCGAGGGTTGGTCTTACTGACAACATTATGAAGAACAACAGAATCTGTTCCAGGCACTTCATTTCTGGAAAGCCAGCAGATTTATTGGACGATACAAATCCAGACTGGCTCCCAACACAGAATTTAGGCCACAGCAAGTCCAGATTGTCATCCACAGCAATAGAGAGGTGGAATCGAAAGAATACAAAGCAAGCACACAAGGATGATTCCTTACAGAAAGGTACCGGTGACTCTGTGATAGCTGCTCATTCAGATATTCCAGATGAAGTGCCCATTCAGGAATCTACTACAGTAGTTCATGCTAGCACTCAAGTTGAATTTAATGTAGTCAAGGATGCATTCACTCAGACAAGTGATTTCCCAGAAGATTCAGCATCTCAAACTTATTCAAAGATAGTCAGCTTACCTGCATTCTTCAAATACACTGGGATACCAGATGAACAGGTGAAATTTTACACTGGACTACCAAACAGTAAGATTCTTAAAGCAGTATTCAATCTAATTGAACCAGCTCTTGCACATCACAAGCATTGCAAGCTTACACCTTATCAGGAATTTATAATGGTACTTATGAAGCTTCGTTTGAATTATCAAATGCAAGATTTGGCGTACCGGTTTGGTGTCTCCTTTTCAACTGTATCCAGAATATTTTCAAAATGGATAAACATTATGAGTCACAGGTTATGTCATCTTATTTTTTGGCCCAATCGTGACACTCTAATGGAGACAATGCCAATTTGTTCTTTTGGAAAGAAGGTCGCCATCATCATTGACTGTTTTGAGATATTTTTGGAAAGGCCATCAAATCTTCATGCCCGTGCTTGTACATGGTCAAATTACAAGCACCACAACACTGTTAAAATACTAGTTGGAATTTGTCCCCAAGGTGTAATTTCATATGTGTCCAAAGCATGGGGTGGTCGCGTGAGTGACAGACATATTACTGACCATTGTGGTGTACTAGATCATTTGATTCCTGATGACATTGTTTTGGCAGATAGGGGGTTCAGTATTTCTGATTCTGTTGCTATGATGCAGGCTAGCCTTCACATACCTGCATTTACCAAGGGTCACTCACAACTTTCAGCAATGGAAGTGCATGACACTCGTAGCATTGCCAATGTACGGATACACGTGGAGAGAGTAATTGGAATGATACGCCAGAAATATTCTATCTTGCAGTCTACTCTGCCCATTCATTATGTTCATAAAAGGGAAAGCCAGCCACCTCTAATTGATAATATTGTGTCTGTGTGTTGTGCTTTATGTAACATATGTGACTCCATAGTGCCTTTTGAATAATTGTTGACATTAAACTAGAATTTGTTGCAATTTTTGTCATTTAACATTTGTTTATTGCTTTTTGTTGTCTTGTATTTCTTTTTGGTTATTCAAAAACAAAATTTGCATTGAACATTAAAATTATAATAAAAAAATTAATATTATTACGTGAGATGATAATAGAATAGCTTAGTCAATAAAATTTACATAATCTGTGAAAATGGTTTTCAGTTAGCTAGCTTTAGTAAATATAAAATGTTACGTTATTCTTTTCTTTTTTTTAGTAAACTGTGGGAGCTTTCGGCAGTCAGGGCAGTACCATTGTCCAATTGGAGCATTTTTTATTTTCAAGCATTCAAAATGAAACCATTCAATAAGACAGTCCACGTTGTCGCAACCTATCATATCACCACTTTCTGGTTGGTTGCAGTAACAATATAATTTCTCCATGCAGTTACTGGAGCCTTCTTTACTTGAACCAGGAGTATCAAATGCTATGGCATAAATTTTATTTGATCGAGTGTACCATTTTGCGAGATAGAAGAGAACAGCACTAATATGGGTACATGTTTCACCCAAACCTGCCATACAGTCACAATGTGCACTGCATATTTCCCCACTGTATTCAATAATAATCCAGCATTTTAATGGGGCCTCATTGAATCGTTGGGAGTGACGAACCTAAAGTTGTTATTTACTCATGTCACATATATTTGTATTAAGTATTCTTAACTTACTTTTCCACTTGCTACATATTTTTCTTCATTCCTCCATACCTGAACATCCTTCACCCATCCACACACAAATTGATTGTATGATTCCAAGCCTTTGTAAGCCTTGAACTGCTTAGCAGTCAAGAAACTAGTTGTGAGAACCAGGTATGCCACAAGATCACTTGCTTCTACTGGTGGCACACAATCAGTACTCTCCCCCTGAGGTCCACAAAAGGGATCCCTGCCTCCTAGAAGGTTTATTTTTTCTAGATATTGCTCTTTGGCACCACCTGAAAGTGTTTCAGCGTACCTTGAAAGTTCCATGGCTTCACTCGCCAAGAACACCTGTACACCAGCTAATTTGCGCGTGTGCGTTAACGCCACCAAGGTCACGTGATGAAATAGCTCTATTAGAAGAGCAAAAAAGTACTGTAATACTCAAAACAAAACATTCCAGACCAAATCAAAGGCATTTTATTACAGATTTATAATTATTTTAAATAAAATAACTAATACTTTAGTAGACATAATGGTAGGAATGAACTGTGCATACATATCACATTTAATTTGATAATTTTCATTGGATTAAAAGTCAAACTACTCATGAAAAGTGTTTCCAGAGAAAGCAGCAAAAATCAATCCCACATTCATAGTCCTTGCCTGTTCATCCTCATACTCCTTAAAAACTTCTAGTGAGAACACTATTAATTCATTTACATACATAAGTACTGGCTGGGATAAAAAAATTGTTTTTATGTACATAGGTTTCCAGAATATCTGCCGCATTCAACATTCATTCTCCTATATACTTGATAAAAGAATTTGACAACTGTGTTACCTTTCCATCTGAGGCATCTGGGAAATTCAATCCCAACTCACTAGTGCCTGGAGCGACATATGATGTAGAAGGAGGAGCAGAATTGGAAGCTGGAACATCTTCTAGTTCACCTTTCGGCTCTTACTCAAAAATGGCTTCACCTGTTCCACATCCTCCGGTTTTAAAACATAAACGAATACCAGTTATAAAAAAAACTATACCAATCATAACCTTATCCACTCGTGATGATGGTTCCAGAAGTGGGTCATCCAGATCAAACAAACTGGTGTACAACATCGTAACGCAAGTTATTGTTAGCATAAATAGTAGTCTTGGGGAATGCTCAGTTAATGGAGTAGCTAATTTAGTCAAAGTTCAAACAGGGTTTGATCCCATATTACTGGACAGTAAATTGTTCCCTATTATGGACAGTGAAGCTACAACTGGAACTGAATTCTGGAAATCTACCCGAAAAATTATGGCTGCTTCAAAGTCTTTGTACGAAAAGCTGGGAGGCGTAATTCCTGAATTTAATGAAACTGATACACAGCCTACACCAAGTAAAAAAGCCAAGGTTGCTGACTTAGTTCGAGGGGAACATGGTAGCAGCAGATCTGAAGTACTAGAAGACATAGATGAGAAGTTGCTGGAAATAAAAATGAAGTTGAATTCTTTAGATCTCAATGTTGGTTTTTTAAAACCTTTTCAGAAGTCTCTTGAGTGCATTATTTGCCACGGTGTAGTGAAGGAACCCGTGGATGCTGTAAAAGAATCGTTGGTTGTACTCAATGCTTAAGGAGATGGTTAGATGACAACACTAGATGTCCATTATGTGGAATGGTAGGATACATGGACTCCTTACTTGAGTTAAAAGGCTTTGACAATGTACTCTCCCTTTTCCAACTTGAAGAAAATCCTCCTGCAATATTAATCGAGTCCGATGAAGATCTCCCCAACAAACAATTGTAAAATGTTCAGTACAAACTTGTATACTTCATTCTTTCACTAAATATTCTTGCACTCTGTTGTCATCAATCATTAAAAAATTGATGGTGTGATTATTTTTTTTGACACAGGGTGTGGTTGGTTGAGCTGGTGAAGGTGGTTGAGGGGGATAGGTTCAAACTCTTGAAGTTTTGAAATACTAGTAAACCACTAGTAATCTGTCGACCACACTACCAATGAGCCAGCTCTACAAACGGACGGTGTATCTTAGGCCGTGCAGGGAATTACAAAACTCGCTGTTCATACCACTCTCCGCAAAAACTTTCTTGCATCGTCAACTTTATGATCCCATGTTTTTCACACGTGTAACACCTTTGCTTCCTTTTTTTTTTTTTAAGATTCTCCTACAGAGCATTGAGTTCCTTCTGCAGCATGTGAAATTTCTTAATTCACTGGTTTCTTATCCACACAATAAGACCATTCGTAGCACTTACAGAAATCGTGTTGGTAGGCCATCATCACATAGTCTCGCCGAACAGACCCTTTACCAAACGCAAGGAAAGGGTAGTTCTATAAGTATTTTACTTGTTAGAGAGTTCGCTTTCAGAGGCTTCACTGGTGCTGCTAATTGTTGCATGGTAGTCTTCAAATGGCGTTACGGGATGATTGCTCATACATATAGCTCACTTATGTTACATAATGCAGTTTCTGGCCACCTAGTTGCTACTATTATTATTACACACCAAAATAATATTCCATAAATGCATTTACAGTGGAACATCTAACAGTGAACTAATGTACGTAAAGAGCAACACCATGCAAACATTGGATATACACCAGTGTATAAAAGTCATACTTATGTTATTATACATGTCGCATACTCCAGTGACTATCTTATTACTTCATTGAGGCGCGTTTTTTTTGAAGAAAAAATACCATTAGATTGGGAAAGCTGGAAAGTTCGGCTTTGTTGGGTATGTGTTAGACTATAGTTTCTATTTAATTTTATTGAATTTTGTTATTTTGATGTACAGGACTTTCCCAAACAAGAAAACAATTTCGATTGTGGGGTATTTTCATTGAAGGTATGCTTTTCAATGCAACTATTTCCTACTGGTTAGCCATAATTAGGTGTAGGGCAAATTAAGTCCAATGGTATCAGACTCCTGAATATTGATGAGTCATAACAATTACTGCTCACAAATTTGTAGCAACTCAATATCCATCCCATAGTAGCCCGAAAATTATTCTATAGTAACCAATTTTAAACGGGGGAATGACTTAAGTATTCATAGTAAAAGATAATTCCTCTTAAAGGTGTTCCTCTTAGTTATTAAAAGCACATTAAACTTAACGAAACCGCTGGTCCTACTACCAACACTCATCTTCAATTTAACTCCATTCAATTGATAGGTGTGGCTCAGTTTGTAGATGCAGTTAGTGGGTGTGGTAGTAGGTGTAGCTTTTCCAGGTTTCTGGCTTCCAGATATAGGCAACTATGACATCCAAGTAGTTATAAAATTTGTGTAAATTTTGACAATGATGATAATGAACTACGAATGTAAATGTATATTTTTTATGTAGGCTGCCCAGTATATATCCAATGGAATTCATCCTAACTATTCTCAGGTATTTTTGCTGAGGTGTATAATTAATGTGTACCAATATTTAGCTCTATAATAATTGCAGGAAGATATGTCTTGTTTTCTATATCAAATGCTATATGAACTAGCAAATGGAATAATTTTGTCATTCGCTTTCAACAACCCTAACAATGGAGCAAATTTGCTAGCATTGAAAGCAAATAGAAGTTTCCTGATGGATAGTGTGGGTCTGGAGGATAGTGGAGTGGGCATGGCAACAGCCACGCCCACCTGAACTGTGAACATTTATTCATTTATCTAGTTAATGTATTTATTATATTCATTTATTTTATTGTAAGAGTTATTTTTGGTTAAGTTCTATGTCAGTCTATTTTTGGTTCAATAGTGGAGTGGGCATGGCAACAGCCACGCCCACCTGAACTGTGAACATTTATTCATTTATCTAGTTAATGTATTTATTATATTCATTTATTTTATTGTAAGAGTTATTTTTGGTTAAGTTCTATGTCAGTCTATTTTTGGTTCATGCGTCATGTGAGTATTTGTTAATATGTGTTGATTGAAGTCATGTGTTGTCGTGCGTGCTCATGCCTGCATTGCAGCAAGAACTTCACGCTGCAATGCAGGAAGTGATGTCATTGTGTAGGGCGTGTCCCTTAGTTCTATATAAGCATCGTGTGTCAATTTACGAGTTTTAGTTATTCCTTGTCCTAATTTTATGATAGACATTTTTATAACTCTGTCAAGGGATAGGGGGTAACTCTGGTGGCAGCGGATGCCCGTGGGTGTCTCTCCAAGATATATCTGTTGTATGAGTAACTGTGAGTGGAGAGCTGCACTCGCCCCCGATCGACCCACAATTGGCGGCAGCGGTGGTAGTGCCTCACGCCTTCGACTTCGACCTACGTTTCTCTGGGCTTCACCTGACTCTTCGGAACTACTCATCATCTCCCAACATTTCACTTTCAGACTCAGAAATAACACCACAGTTCTTAAACAATTGCCTAGTCAAGACCAACGGCTTACTAGGAACCTCAACAGTACTACTACAATATTCAGACAACAAAGATTCAGTCTCACAATTCTCTAACTCACGGGACATGTCCCCAGACTTCCCGCCGTCTATCTTGCTCTTGCACTTCCCCACTTTCACCTTATCGGGCAAGGCACTAACAGAACTCTCAGAACCGTTCTCAATACCAGAGTCGATTCTATATTTCCCCTTACAGGCTCTATCCTTCTTCTCTCTCCGGTTCATCCACAACCAGCGACCTGAACACAGAGAAACAAACACCAACAATCAGTAAATGAAACAAACACGGCAACCAATAAGATGTATAACAGAAATCAAACCCTTGTAAAACTCCTGCTGATGCCTGGCTCGACGTAGTGCTTTCCGAGTCGTAAATCGGTTTGGAGCATAGTGGTGTGTCCAGGGAAGTGGACGAGAACAGTGTGTTAGGGGATCTTGGATCCCGTAGTACAGAAAGGGAGGACTTTGCTGCTCTTGGTAGGGGTGCTGAGTCTAACCCTAGTGTGGATCAGGTAGGGGATATGGACATGAGAGCCTTCCTCAGACAAATGACTAGACTGATGAAATGTGCTGAGCCCTCTAGTGGGAATTGTGGTAATGGTGATAGGAATGAGTTGAACAGGCAAATTGCTGCCTTGGCACCTCATAAGGATGGAATTGATATTGTTAAATATATTAAGAAGTTAGAGGCAGACCTCACAGACATAGGCTGCCCGAGAGTGCGGTTCAAAACGGTTCTTCTCCAAAAGTTGCAGTCCAAATCGGGCACAGCTTGCGTTGCTTCTGTTGACCGAGAACATACTTCCTATCCAGAACTGAAAGAATTGCTAGTTGAAACGTTAGGCTCCAGTCGCACCGCGCTGGGTGTCAAACTTATTTCTGACTTTGGAACAGCTACGAAATCGATGAACTCTACCGAATCGTATGCTCACTTGAAGGGTCTAATAGACTCCGTTGACATGGCTACCGTAGACAAAGCGGACGTGCTTCTCTTCCTTGCTATAGCTGTTTATAGGGCCTCGCGCCCTGCCAGCCAACGCACCTTGATGGATGCGCGTGACATTGGGACTTTCAAAGATCTCAATCGAGTTGCACTGTCATTCCAGATGGCGGAGCCAGAACCATCTGTTGTTACGTCTGTTGGTGTTCCAAGTAGTTCAGGGTTTAGAGGAATGAGGTGTTTTGTGTGCCAGAAATTGTTGTTGCTTGTCGACCTTAGATCTTACAGCTGGGTTCCACCAGATCGAAATGGATCCCAAATCTAGTGAACTGACTACCTTTGTTTGCCCTCTCGGTAAGTATCGGTATGTCAGAATGACCTTCGGGCTCAAAAACGCCCCTGCGGTCTTTCAGGCAGCAGTGGAGCATGTATTGGAACCAGTTAAGTCCGTATGTTGCAATTACATTGATGATGTAGTTATATTTAGTAGGGATTGGTCAAGTCATTTAGTGGATGTGAGGAATGTTGTTGAATGTTTGGGTAATGCTGGGCTGACGAATAAAAAGAGGAAGTGTGTGTTTGGGAGGAAGTATTTGACGTATTTGGGTCATCGTATTGGTGGGGGAGGTATTTCGATTCCTGAGAGTAGGGTATGTGCATTGAGGGAGTTTGTGAAGCCGAGAATTAAGAAAGACATGCGTGCCTTTCTGGGCGCAGTCATATTACAGATGCTTTATTAAAGGATTTGGTAGCTTGTCCTCTCACTTGACCCCTGCAACCTCTCTCCGGGCTCCGCATCTGGTGGCTTGGACTGGGGACATGGACGCAGCTTTTGGTGAGTTGAGACAGATATTGTGTGACCATGTTATGTTGTATACTCCCAGCCTCGATGACGACTTAAAGTTATACACAGACGCTTCCGGTGATGGTATTGGGGCGTGTCTTCATGCCGTACGGAAGGGAGAAGAGTTGCCTGTCACATTCTTCAGCCGACAGCTCAGACCAGCAGAGAAGAACTACTCCATCTCGGAGTTAGAGAGCTTAGCCATCGTCGCTGCTATCAAGCACTTCGAGAGGCTTGTGTACGCCAAACCGTTGGAGGTGATGACAGATCATAAGGCGTGTCTAGCCTTGCAGACAGGGAAGGGCCTGAACAGACGACTTCTCAGATTTGCCTTTGCCCTCCAGGATCGACCGATCAAGATTATGTATCGACCAGGTTCCCAACATGGGAATGCGGATGGATTCTCCCATCAGTCATCAGTCGTGGGAAGATGGAAAGAAGAAGAGCTCTACACCAGACCCGGTGTTTGTCAGCTTGTCCCGAACTCCAAGCTTGGGAGGGGGAGATGTGGGTCTGGAGGATAGTGGAGTGGGCATTTATTATATTCATTTATTTTATTGTAAGAGTTATTTTTGGTTAAGTTCTATGTCAGTCTATTTTTGGTTCATGTGTCATGTGAGTATTTGTTAATATGTGTTGATTGAAGTCATGTGTTGTCGTGCGTGCTCATGCCTGCATTGCAGCAAGAACTTCACGCTGCAATGCAGGAAGTGATGTCATTGTGTAGGGCGTGTCCCTTAGTTCTATATAAGCATCGTGTGTCAATTTACGAGTTTTAGTTATTCCTTGTCCTAATTTTATGATAGACCTTTTTATAACTCTGTCAAGGGATAGGGGGTAACTCATACCCGTGGGTGTCTCTCCAAGATTGTATGAGTAACTGTGAGTGGAGAGCTGCACTCGCCCCCGATCGACCCACAGATAGCAAAATAGGTCAGGAGAAAATGGCTGGTAATGATAACATTAACATTCAACCTGATGAGGTAAAAAATTCCATAAGTCTGGTATCGAATTTTAGTGTAATTTCAATCCTTAACTTTGTCAACACAAATAGAATCTTCAAGTGAAGATATGGCTGCAACCTTGGTAAGCACTAAAAGAAATGCAGAAAAAAATATAAAGCCTACTCCCCTTAAGTTGGCCACGCCTAGTATGCTAACATTATCTTCTAGAGAAGCAACTGCAAATGGTATTTTGTCTCCAACATCTGCCAAGTCTAACATTTCTTACTCTAAATGTGTAACAGGTATGAAGTGTGACATTTGTAATAAAAAATATGCAAACAAATCTAATTTGCTCAAGCATAACAGAATAAAACATTCTGAGCAAAATTTAGTGACTGGAAAAATATTATGCAAAGAAAAAAACTGTAATTTTTCGTGCAGAATTCTTCACCAGCTTAGAACTTATTTGCAAAACAAACAAATGAAATCAGAAAAGAAAGTATTTTATACAATGAAAGGTGAGTTTAACATTTTCTAATTGCTGCAACATTTCCCAGCTATTTTTTAACTTTCCTTTAGTATTAGAATTTGAAGTTTGGAAACATGATTTTGAGAGAGCAACTAAATCACAATTTGTTAAGTAAACTGGTGACAAAGAATGTGGTGGTGCTGAAAAGAATATCACCACATACTTCTACTGCAGTAGAAGTGGTCATACAAAAAATCTCCAGTTAAGTTCCAAATGTTACAAAACTAATACCCATTGTACTGCAGCTATTGTATTGAGCAAACAAACGAGTTCAACTTCACTTTTTGTTACAGTTCACAAAAGTCATTATGGCCATCATTGCGTTCTTGGGAAACTCAGAGTTCCTACAATACAAAGAACTGCTATTGCAGGAAAACTAGCACAAGAAGTTGGTGTACAGTATGGATGAAATAAGAAGTAGTGTTGGAGATAACTTGGAAAGAATTCACCTCATCACAAGGAAAGATATTGCTGATATTGAAAGAAGCTATACAAGGCAATAAAAGACATGATGGTGATGCAACCAGTGTACACCTATGGGTGATTGAAATGGAGCATGCTGGGAATAAAAATCCTGTTATTTTTTATAAGCCACAAGGAAAATGTTTAGAGAAAACAAGTTTGTTGAAGAATGATTTCGTTTTGGCTGTTCAGACTTCTTTGCAGGTAGATGTATTAAAGACTTGTGGCCCAAACAAGGTAATTTGCATTGACGCTACCCATGGTACCAATGCATATGATTTCTCCCTGATTACAGTAGTAGTAATGGATGAGTTTGGAGAGGGTTATCAAACTTCTTGGTGTCTCTCAAATCGTACTGATTTAGAAGTAGTCATCCAATTTTTCGCTTCTATAAAGAAAAAAAAACAGGTAATATTAAGCCTAAATGGGTTATGACTGATGATGTCAGCCAATACTTCAATGCATGGGTAAATGCTTTTGGAGAAGGTCCTCATAAGCTTCTTTGTAGCTGGCATGTTGACCAAGCATGGAGAGGTCACCTAAAGTCAATTACTGACAAAATGTTGACTCAAACACTGTACCATAATATTCGTGCACTTATGGATGAGACTGATGAGACAAAATTTGAAGACATGCTACAAAAAACCATTGAGCAGATGTTAAATTCAGACAATAGTCGTGAATTTGGAGAATATTTCGAAACATACTATTAAAAAAGAAAGGCTCAGTGGGCCAGCTGTTATAGAAAATCATCCGGTATTACTACAAATATGTATGTGGAATCCTTTCACAAGGTACTGAAATATATTTATTTTAAAGGAAAAACAAACAGAAGGGTTGACAAGTGCATTTAAGTACTGCTTAAGTATGATCAAGACAAAGCTTTTGATCGTTTAATCAAATTAGAAAAAGGAAAGCAAACAGGGAGAATTAGAGTTATCAACAACGTCATCAACTGAGCAAAAAACTAACTTTATCTCAAATCAGTGATTTAAATCACTCTTCTTGGAAAGTTGCATCGTCTAATTGTAAAGAGGAGTATATTGTAACTCATCAAACAAGTGTATGTCCCAGTAAATGTTTATTAAAATGTGTCAGTTGTAACATGTATTCACATGTATTACTGCAATTGCATGGATGCTACAGTTAATCACACTATATGTAAGCACATTCATCTTGTTGTGAGATACAATCTGCAACTTGACTCTACTGTTTCAAAAGAAAATTCTCCAAGTTTCAAACAGTCACTACTTCAAACTTTAACCAAATGTCGTCAGGATTCACTATAGTGAAGTTAAACCAAGATTGTTAAACAAGTTGTCTATACTTACGACTCAGGTCTCTATGTGTAAGGATACTCATGCACTTTTAGCAGTAGAAAAATGATTGATTGATTACTTTTGATTCATTCTTGTTTTAACACTAGATTCATTCCTGTTTTAACACTGGATTCATTCCTGTTTTAACATTGGATTCATTCCTGTTCGAACATTTGGATAACATTGGATTCATTCCGTTTTAACATTGATATATTCCTGTTTCAACATGGATGCAACTGTTTTAACAATGGATTCATTCCTGTTTTAACACTCAATTCATTCCTGCTCAACACTGGATTTATTCCTGGTTTAACATTGGATTCATTCCTGCTTTAATACTGGATTCATTCCTGCTTGAATACTGGATTCATTCCTGTTTCAACATGGATGTATTCCTGTTTTAACACTGGATTCATTCATGGATGCATTCCTGTTTTAACACTGGATTCATTCCTGTTTTAACACTGGATTCATTCCTGTTTTAACATTGGATTCATTGGATTCATTCCCGTTTTAACATTGATATATTCCTGTTTCAACATGGAACATTCCTGTTTCAACATGGATGCAACTGTTTTAACAACAGATTTATTCCTACCTGATCAACACTGGATTCATTCCTATTTTAACACTCAATTCATTCCTGCTTTAACACTCGATTTATTCCTGGTTTAACATTGGATTCATTCCTGCTTTAAAGGTGGCCGCACATAGCAACGCGCCGCCTGTAGATCCGGACATTAATTTATTCCCCGCCAATACCCCACCATTCGATACGCGAGCAGAAACAATCGCGTAGTAGTAGCAGAATATAATTTGCGAACTTGTGGTGTTTTAATTTAGCTTCTTGTTGTCTCATACTCGTTTATAGCAATTCTCCATACGTCGTCTGAGCTCACGCGGCAAGGTGCACCAGGCTGCCTCTCCTCCAGTAGCCGTTCTCCGGACTCTGCGCACCTGAACTCAAGCGGATGGAGGATCCACCAGGCTCGATTTCTGCGGAGCGAAGACTTCCCAAGCTGCGCAGATCTAATACCTTCACCTCTGGCTATCTCCAATAAACTGCTCTCTCTTCTGACTCTCTTGTTATTGTTCTATTGATGTTTGTTTACTCTTGATATAGGCGAGCTCTTTTTAGAACCAATACAAACTAATTTGAAAAAAAAATTGCTCGCGTAGTACGAGATATGAGGGTGAGGCTATTTCTTAAGAATTGCGAGTGGAATTAAAGTTTCAAATTTTGTAACAGTTTTTCTTGGAATCTATTAATGAGAACGACACAAAAATTTTACACACGGGTAAACAAAAAAAAAAGGAACTGCATCACAAAGAGAATTTTTCAATATCTTATAAATAGAAAAAATTGCGAATAAATCATAAAGTAATATTGAAATGGAGAATAACTCGTTGTCTTGCAGTAGAGTATCGGCTCGGCTAGTAGTGCACCAAATTGCGGAGCTCCCACTTACAGCACCGCTCCAAAAAAGTGCTACAACGTTTTATAACCAGGCCCCGATATTTCCTGCTGATATTTCTTCCAGATTCGCTCTAAAATTAGTGAGCGGCTCCTTCGGCAGGTACTTTGTCCTTGTGTAGTAGTGAAGCCCCTGTAAGTATACAATAGTAGTAATCGTGCATAGGAACCATCAACAAAAAATTGCGTAGGCGGTGTGCGGCCACCCTTAATACTGGATTCATTCCTGTTTCAACATGGATGCATTCCTGTTTTAACACTGGATTCATTCCTGTTTCAACATGGATGCATTCCTGTTTGGATTCATTCCTGCTTTAGTACTGGATTAATTCACTGGATTCATTCCTGCTTTAACACTGAATTCATTCTTGTTTTAACATTGGATTCATTCCTGTTGGAACACTCCTGTTTTAAAACTGGATGTTGGAACACTCCTGTTTCAAAACTGGATTAACGGGATGCGTAGGCGTTCGGCGCTCAACCAAGAGTTCAAAGTTCATTGGATTCATTCCTGTATTTAGCCGCTCGTTGGTGCGAACCTCTCACTTCTAGCTACTATGGAATTTCCCTCTGAACTTCGGCGTAAAAAGCGAGAAGAACGTGAAGAAGAATTGAGGCAGAACCGAGGAGGGGAGCTCAGGCACAGGGAATTGAGCAAAACTCCTGTAGTTAGCATGACAAAGAAGCCTCGACGCCTTCCTTTGGAATCTAATGAAGGTTTGTCTGTTTCCAACACCAGACATTTTTATGGTCATTCAAGGAACTCACAGTAAGTATTTTAGCTAGCCAATATATTACATGGGTGCATATTGATGTACATAATTATATATAATTGTTCTACAGTCTATCATCTTCAGCTCCAAGTAGAAGGCAATCGTATGGTCATCAAACAAGCTCATCATTAGTAATATTTAATATTCCTCTCTTGTTTTTTTAAAGCTTGCAACAAAATTTTCATCTCTATAAAATTTTTAGAGTTACCGACATGTAACACTAGCCATAAATATGGTATTTTTTTGTACCCGAGTTTGCGAACAAGTTGGTGCATAAATTTGTATTTTACAGCCATATATTCTTGATTGAAGTTTACCAAAGGAAATAAATTTATTAGTTAATGTAGCTATATAATAGAGTTTTACTAGTGAGGGCACATTATTTGTTTTGCCTCTTTTAATACATGTGTGAAGTAAACATGAAAACAGCTATTGGCAACCTGGAGAAGTTCTTCCAGTCTCACAATCCCCTGTCCATCCACAGAGACTACTTCTACAGTTATGAATTTATTTCAAGGTTTCCAGAGCAGTGTGGAGAATCAGTTTTCATTTATAAAAGAAAAACTTGATAGTATTCAGGACCGCATGGGAGTTTTAGAAAATCGTCAGGGCATGCTAGAAAAGGAAATTGGTGCATCCAAAATGACAAGTGCTCGTAAAAGTTTTCTGGGAAAGGGAGAAAACGTGTAACGCCCAGCACTACAAGTAAGCTACATATTCTTTTAGCACTTCTTTAATTTTTCCAGTTAACCCTCTCGTTCCCGAATTGTTTGGACGCGCGCGGAAAAATCTAATCTTCTACCGCGGAATAGTGCATTACCGTTTTATTTTTTTAACTCGATGCTGGCTGGGAAAACCCCATAGCAACCATATATCACTAAATAGACCAAGAGTTTGGGATTCCCCTCATTTTTTGATTGAGAAAATTGAATAATATTTAGGCCCTCTACTATTACTTTAAAAAAAAAAAAAATTTTTTTTCCCAAAAAATTCCACTTTTCCCATCAACAATAATAAAAAAAAAAATAGAAATAATATTGTTCGATGTACTTGGTACCAATATTATATTAGTTCAACAATAAAATATGTTGTTTGCTGTGTTTGGTGCTGATTGTGATCATGTGGGAGACATCTATGAGTGTCCACAAGGAACATACGCCATTGGACATCGAGCTCCACTACAAAACAATTTCATATACACAAAAACACAAACAACAAAGATATTTGTAATACAAACAACAAATTATTCATGATCCTATATAATTGCAACTTTATGATGTATTGTATGCAGTTCCATACAGGATTTTTGTTTGGGAGGGAGGGGGGGTAGGGCTCCGAGTGTACTTCGCCAGGTCCAGCATCTTCTCCTTCGTCAATGGAAGACTGCTCCTGTTGCCTTATCTGCGTCCTCTTCACAATCCCTCTTCACAATCCCTCTTCACAATCGGGTTGGTGACTGCATACACATCTGGTCGTAGTAGTACATTCTGGTAAAAAAAAATAAATTTTTTTGAAAATTTGAAATTGTTCAACAAACCACAACCCACTTTCAAATCTCAAAACTCAATGAAATATATATATATTATAGCTAAACAGCTTTCTCCATCTCAATATAGCTATAAATAAGTCCTTTCCACAACAGAAGCTTGCTAGTTTTCAAGAGAAAGACAAGAGAAAGACAAGCTTACATCGATCATCTTCTTGACTTCCATTGTCAGTGTCAGAGTTGACGGGGTCTGGTCCCTAACCCTGATACAGGGCCTCCTATAGCCCTAGATGTCATCTCCCTCTTCTCCGCTTGATCCTGAGTTGCTAGAGTCAGTATCAAGCAAGTATAAAACTTCCACAGCACTGTAACTGGTAGACGCCATCTTTCCAAATTGACTTCGAAAAACATTTTTTTTTTGCATAGTTACCTGGATCACACGACACACTCACTTTTTTCCTATGATGTAATAAGCATTACCTAAGACTGTACGTAATGGGGAGGCCCCCAGTTGAACTGGCGATTTTATAAAAAAAAAAGAAGACAGTAAGTCAAACCGCAAAGTCTTGGTCGGCAAAGAAGCGGTTGTTTCAATGTGTTATGGAAGGCTACTGGGCTCAAGCAATTTTTCGCTGCTTCTACAAAGCTCTGGAGATGACTGGATCCATAAATGAAGCTGCTGTGAAGAAGGTAACTTTTTTTAAAATTCGACGGAGAACCGATGTTTTTTTTTTTGCCGAGGAATGCTTCTCCAACGCATTGGGCACCTGTGTATGCAATCTGAAGGTTCTAGCTATAAAGTAACTATTTTTAAAAATTCGGAGAAGCCAACCGGTCTTCACCCGCTTTTAAGCGGGATTGGGAACGAAAGGGTTAAAATGGCAGTCATTGCCTGGGTATTCTTTGAACTGTCAGTGTTCATTTCCAGTTTCTATCCAATAGTATGTAATTGACAGTTGTAGATAGTAGTGTCATAGTGTTTTCGATTTTCTTATGAGAACTTTTATAATTTTGGGTTTTCTGAATGTATTTCCTATTAAACAATTAGTTGTTGGGCATCCACTCATGCCACTAACCCTTTGAATGTGACACGTATTTCTAAAAAAAAAAATACAGTTCTTGACCATTCCTTAAATATGTTCTAAACGTAATAATAGTGTATAATTAAATAAATTTATTGAGAAAGTTTAACCACTATGCTCACAATGTGAATCAACAGTACAAATAATTTACATTTCATGCTGATCTTTACTCCTATAGATTCATGATTTCTTAGAAATACTTTCATGCATAAATGAGGGGGGAAATGAGTCGCATTGGCTTTGGAATTAAAAAAAATTAATGAAGATGTTGATTGTCAACCTTTCTAAATAACAAACTTACTGAAAGTGAATACTTTTTTATTCACATTTCTCAATAGTAGTCTCACTTGCCAATTACATATCATCATCATCAGTAATAAGCCATCAATTATCTCTTTGACAATTCTTGTTGTTAATGTAGAGCAAGATCCGAACAGTGCATTCCATATTAGATGAAGGAGTATGTAGGCCCTAGGCTCCGCGGAACTGTCATGGCGCTCACAATCGAGGTAGGCAGCTTATTGTCGCTGCCACCAGAATCTACAACGCCGAAGCTCTCGAGATAGTCTTAGCTAAATCTTGATAGAATGTAGACTGTCCTACAACACAAGAGTGGGTGGTATATATACGAAGTCTAAACTTCACCCACAACACAATGACTTGACATAAAAGCAAACACGTGATAACATCATAACTGAGCATGTGCACAATGACTCTACAAAACTGAATAAAACTGAATAACTAAAATGACAATGTTCTCTACATATTTCTTCTTTCTTGCTCTTCCTCTATCTTCCCTCTCCTTCTCCTGGCTCACACTCTGCTCACTCTCTGCTTGAATGTGGGCTTGCTTTAGGTGGAAGCCCACATCACCCCCCTCCTTCGAAATTGGGGTTTCACCGCACTCTCCATAGCACCGACTCAAGGTATCTGGAACAACATTCAAACTACCCGGTCTGTACACAACATCAAAGTCAAATTCCGTCAGCTTAAGGGACCAGTTATACAATCTTCTATTTTCCTGTTTCCCCGCCCTCAAGTTGACCAATCCCCGATGGTCGGTGATAACCACAAACTTCCTTCCATACAGGAAGTATGCAAAGTGTTTGACACTCTCGAACAACGCCCAGCCCCTCCAGCTCCTGGGCACTATATCTTGCTTGAGCTCCGTGCAGCTGCCTGGAAAAGAATGCCACAGGCAGACGATCTCCATCTCTTTCTACAGATAACACAGCATCAATTTCCGATCCACTCGCATCGCACTCCAACACAAATGAATCGCTAACACGTGGTATATATGTGACCGTCTACAGGAAAACCGGGCACAACGCGGCACCCTTCGAAAAATTTTTTTTTGCACTTACAGAGTTGTCGGCGTCTAGATATTGAGCTCTCCAAGTTTTATCGTCGTAGCTTAAGTCGTTCCCACTATAATAGACCTAACCGTTCCCTTCCGTCGGCTTGAAACAATACATTTTTAAGAAATCGATCGATCTTTTCTCAATATTTACGCACGCCGCGTTGTGCCCGGTTTTCCTGTAGACGGTCACATATAATGATACAGAATTACATAAAGACACACATAGCTCCCTGAAACATCGGCCCAGTCCACCGCAACTCACCCGTCATCGCCACGGACGTATGGGGCATCAGAATGGACGACCACCGGTGAAAGCCTGCAATGAAGTGCCGGTAGTACCCCGCCAACCCCAGAAAGGCGCGCAACTGCCTCCGGGTCTTAGGTCTGGGATGGTCCCTAATCGCCCTTACCCTGGCAGCCGGCACACTGATGGTACCTCCAACAACTTGGTGTCCCAAAAACTCTAGCGACCTCTTCCCAAAACAACATTTGCTCCTCTTGCACGTGAGCCCTGCCTCCCACAACGTCAACAATAGCTTCCTCACATGACCCAAATGCTCTTCCCAATTCCTCGATACAACCAAAATGTCATCAATGTAAACATTCGCGAAATCCCAGAATCCACTAAAACACCATCCATTAGTCTTTGAAAGACTGAAGGAGCGTTTGTGAGACCAAACGGCATCATACAAAACAGGTCTTATCCCTGTCTGCTTCACACACCAACACCTGTTGGAACCCTTTGGCCAGGTTCACCTTTGACAGCACTCTACCATGACCCACTTTTTCCAACATCTCCACAAAGCTGGGGATATAGTACGGTTCCTTGACAGTTATATTGTTCAGTTTTCTAAAGTCTACGCATAGCCTTAATCCACCATCATACTTCTTGACCGGCACGAGAGGGGATGCCCAGCAGCTATCACACTTCTCGATAATTCCACAACACTCTAGATTCAACAACTCCTCCCTAACCTATTCCCGAATGGACCAAGTAAGGTGCCTGTCTAATCGGCTCGCTCTCTCCAGTGTCTATTGACATAATCACTCTCTCTGTACTCCCCGGTACCTCAGAAAATACATCCTCAAATTCTCCCAACACTTCTTCCATTTCCTTTTCATTATAACCATCACATGCACCACTCAAAACACTTCTCTCACTCTCGTGATCCTCTACTACCACATCCAGTCTATTAATAGCAAACTTCTCCTTGTATTCCTTTAAACAATTTATGTGAACGACCTTGGCATGCTTCTCCGCCCTAACCTTACCTATTTGAGATAGCTACTCACTCTTTCACCTCCCACCTTATCTCTGTCACCTCCACTACCAAACCCATTATCACGCCCAAAACTATTCTCTCTCCCCTTGTAACTTCTACCACCCTCAGCAAAACTACTATCCAAAGGCTTAAAATAATTACATTTCTGCCTACCAGCCATCCAATCTTCTAGAGCTTCCCGATAGTCACCCCAATTCTTAATTACCCGGTTCTCTAAAGACATTTTCCCACTCTGTGGTAACACACGTCTGGTCAATGCCAAAGCGATTGCCAATATTCCCTACTCCAAATTCGTGCAACCTTGGCACGTACCCTTAACCGTCCTTTGCATCCACTCTACAATTAAACTAGCTGACATACTTTTGAATGTTTCACTATTGACCTCAAACAGCTGGTTGCCATAGGTGATAGTTGTCTCTCCCGCTGCCTTCAACAATACATATAGGCGTACCTTTGTCAGAGAAAGCAAAAGAAATATCCCCGTCACTCAAGTTAAAGAAGCAGGAGCGATCAAGAAAGCAAAGGGTAATTTACTGATGTCATAGATAAGTGTGTGCATGTGTAGTTACTGAGTGTGTGCATGTGTAGTGACTGAGTGTGTGCGTGTGTAGTGACTGAGTGTGTGCATGTGTAGTGACTGAGTGTGTGCGTGTTTTCACCAATAATGGATCGGATGCATTTCGCCTTATTGGTGCGATATAGCCTTTGGATCTTCCTTGCCTCCGCTGCCCACCGATTCTTTCTACGGCGTCTAGGTGGGGGGAGGAACTCCCAGCTTCCTCTACTCTTGCAGTCTCTGACGAGTCCTCTTGGGAGGGGGATGTGGGGGATGTTGACTAAGGTTGACCTCCGTGGTGCAGGTACTACAGATCGGCTAGGTTGGGAATGAGAAGTCGGGTTTCCTCTACGATTACGTTTTCTGCGTCTCCAGTTATCCGAAGTGTTTGGGGGGGCGACGACTTGGGGCCAGGAGTGAGAGCTCCTCAACAAGACGATCCAGGCGGCTCAACAACTCGTCCCACTCCGCATCAGACAACTGGTGTGAAGCAAGGTGGGCCATGTCACGACTGAAAGCAGTAAGTCTTTCATCGCACCGTGAGGTCCCCTGTCTTCCTGACGATCACTAGGTGCTGTACTGCCCGAGGGGGGTGGAATAGGTGCCTCGAGCGAACTTCAGGCATGTCGACAAATGCAGGAAGGGCCGAGTCCGGGTGGTTGAGGGCCAACTTCGCCAGCACGGCTTCGACCCTGTCTGCTATGGGGATTGGAGTACGAGGCAGAGGGGAGCTTGGTGGTGACGAGGAGACCTCCATACCAGAGTGAGGGGGGGGGGGGGGGGTGGCAGTCGATTCAGCTGATTGAGACTTGGGGATTCTGTTCAGCATGGGGAGGTGGTGCCTCATCCAGGTGGACGTCCATAGCCAGCCTCAAGAGAACTGTGTCAGGTTCAGACATCAGTGCCTGCACAGCTGGGCACAAAGACGAGTTCTGTGGGGTGAGATCTGGCTCTGGAGACCTGGGTGAGGCAGGGACTGGGTCGAGCGAGGTCGATTCAGTGTGAACAGGAGAGTGCTGCTCGAGTGTGTACACCGATGATCGAGCTGTCGAGGAGGGGCCATCAGGGTCGGTTACCACATCTTGGGCTTGTCCGTGGTGACTGTTCATGTATTGTCATCAATCATTACAGTGTATTGTTACCGTCAACTGTTGCCATTGATCATTACCGTCTTCCTTTAGAATTTAACCTTCTAATTAATTATTAATTATTTCACAGCTTTTTACAAGTCAATAGGGAGAGATTTTTTTTTGGAATAATTATTGATAACTTTTTTTTTTAAAAGTATATTATGGATAGATCTTGGAACCACATATTCATTGACTATGTTTTATGTTTATTAGCTATGGTGTATAAGTGGAGATATGTCTGTCTACTACTGAATTTTCTAAATAATATAGTAATTTCATATCAAATTGACTTGTTCTACATCGATATCATCTGACAATTCATTGTATACCTTCATGTTTGAATTCTATTTCAGTGAACTTACATAGTCTAAGTTTACTATGTAATATTTCTGAGTATAATTTTGTTGTAGCTATATCTATACAATGGTTCATGGTGCCAGCCTTCTCCTCACTGGTTCACGGTGCCATCCTTCTCACCAATAAATCATCTTCTGCTTAAGAGAATTTATTACCTTCTTATCTGAACCGTACTTTACAACTCAACAGCAGACTGGAACAAGAAATGATTCCTGAATTTATCACAGAGGGGATGGTTACGATTGCTATTAAAGTAGCTAAACTCTTGTTGACACTATAACTCAAACCATTCACACCGAATCTTACCTGTAGAAATTGTCATGGATGTATTCATATTAGATAGATCTGGCACTCTACAAACGAAGGTGACACACTTGTTCCCAAGGAATAAATCTCTATCATTGTAGTATGGCATGTGGCAGCCATTAGATCAGTATGTTGTCTTCAGTACAGACACACTAGAGCTTCTACATGACCATCAAACATGACACTGCTTGGTGTCAGTATTGAGTTTGACATGTGTTAGACATGTACATTCTTTATGTGCAGTTATTATAGCTATAGCTGAGCTACACTTCATTGCAAGTGTTAATATAAATATTTACATATGGTGTACAGTGATTATATAGTACGGTATATTGTTTGTGTATTAAGTTGAATAGTTAATAGTTGGATTACTTTGCAGTAAGTCACACTTTGGGTACTTCAAGTATGATGGTATAAACAATGATGGCTTCCAATTTTAAAGATTTATAGAATTACATATTGATTTTGATATTGTTACAGACTCTATTTTGACTCCAATCTAGAGGTTGAAGTGTTTCCAGTCAACATCATGAAGTTAGTAGCCTTTATAATAAAACATTCTTAGACTTCAAATCCCTAAAAGAAGTATATAACTAGTTTTCAACGTAAAAATCAAAATGTTGCTTAATTTTACCTGTAAATGATTCCATGTATGTGGAGAAACTGCATTGCTGCTGATATTTCTATTTCTGCCGCATAAAATCTGTGCAACTGTGAAGTAGTCTAATTTATGTGACAGTTTACTTTATCTAACATTACCTTGCTCTCTCAAGTCCTATCCCCACACCATTATTACAATGGAAGAAGAGGTCACCACCACTCAGGTAGTCCATAGCAAAGAATAAGTGACTGTTGAATAATAGTGATATACATGTATATATATATATATATATATATTATATATATATATACTATAATGTCTGGAAAAAAAGTACGCTAAATTCAATAAAATACACTACATAGACAGACAGACAGATAGACAGACCATGATTTTCCTCATGCTTAAACTAAAAATAATCAATTAAACATACTGGACTGTCAAATTTGGTATGCAGTGTAGGGAGGTAAGCATACCCTCCAACTTTTCCAAAGGAGCTTCATAGCCACGCCCGCCACTAATTAACTAAATGAATAATGATAAGATAGTGAATTTAATGTATTAATCAGTGAATTTTTTCATTATCAAGTGCTTACTTAAAGAGGACAGAGATATTGCATGAAAATTTATTCTAGTTAATCTAAGTTTTACGATAGTTGTATACAACTACCTCAAACCTTGGAAGAGATTTACATTTGATGTATCAAAATATATATCCAACATTATTTCCTACACTAAATGACTGTTCATTGTAATAGTAAATTGCTGTTGTTTTTGTTTATGTATATATTTTATAGTCATTATTATACAAAGTTTGTTGTGCTAGCTAGAAAGTAGTAAATAACCACTACTTTATTACTGCTTTTACCTTTAGAGCTTCTCCCTATACCAGGGAATTGTTGAGGCCAGCTAAAATCAAATTGGCATTGCCTTCTGGCTCTTTTAGGCTTAGGAGGACCGCAATCACTCATGTCAACCTCTACAATAACCGTGAATCTACTCCTGCATTTGTGATACTGACGATCCTTTCCCATTTCGCGTAGAGACACCCTTTACCTTTTGCCGGTTAAAGTAACTTTCCGGGACAAATAGTAGTCTTTTCCGGACCGGGGACAAAGTTAACAAATCCGGGACGGTCCCGGACATTTCGGGACGGTTGGGCCTATGGGAAAGGGAAAGTTGAACCAAGAGATAGGACTATCTTCTCCACAAAAGTTGCTGCCACCATATCACGATTCAACACATAAGTCTTTTTCAGAGCCTTTATTGCCAATAATTGTTGAGTTCCAGTTTCCCTAGCCTGAAAAACCTGTAAAACAAATAGTATAATATCATATACATCATTGTATCAACTCAATAGTATGTAAATGTTATGACATACAAAGATATATAAAATCATAACTGAATGTATCTTGTTATTGTTATTATTATTTTAACTCACTTACCCGTATGTTCCTCTCCCGAGCACTTTGACCATTTCAAAATCAGACAACTGATATTGCTTCAAGGTGTTACTGGAGGTCAGAGAGGAAGGAACATTAATGCTGCCAACTAATGAGGAGGAAGAAGTACCAGATGGAGTGGTGGAATCTAAAATAAGTTTAAAGACAAAAGAAAAAAACTGGTACACAGACACATGTAATTGGTGTAGTTTGAATTAGGAAATGTGACTCATTACAACAACTTCAAAATGCTACTACAAGAACTAACCAGGCTTCACTTGAGTCCTTTTCTTATTCTTCCTCTTATTGTACCACTTATTGGTTGAACGAGCCATTCCTGTGGTAGCATTGGTAACAGTCAGCATTGTTCTCAGGAACAAATGAAAGGTAAAGAGTTCCATGCCAATCAGATAGGTTACTACAATCTAACGAAAAAAATAAAAATAAACAATATGAATAATGTATAGTAAAACAGATAGCTGGCTTCATAGACTTAATATGTAACATCATCTTCAAAACAATAGCATATGCAAGAACAACCACAACAACTATTAGTAGTAGGTAGTGGCAGTGTATCATGACTATGATGATGATAAGAATAATAATAATAATAATAATAATAATAATAATAATAATAACCACAGCCACAATAATAATAATAAGGTAATCACAGCTTAATTATATAATATGCAATATAAATGCTGTCTTTCTCTGGACAAATTTAATTTGTGCATTTTTCATCAGATCTATATTATGATTTGGCTACTATTGTAGCTAAGGCCTATCTTTTAACTACTTTGATCAGGTAAATAAATATTAATTATAATCGCTACTGTACACAATATGAATATTTCCTATACAGTAGCTAGCTATTGTATTACACAAGACTAAAGGTATATTAAACAGCTATCCTATACTTTACCTGATAATAGATTACTATTCGCAAGTTATATAACACATACAAATGAGTATAATACGAAGCTCAGCACAGCTATCAAAAACCGAAAATCAGCTAAAACAGAACGCTAGATTGTTTAAACTCCACCTACAAATCACGCACTGGATCGCTCTCCACGAACTCACTGTTTAGTCTCGCGGGCCAGACCCTTTACTCAATAAGAAGAGAAATAAAGGGTCTGGTCAAGTTCACGTATGCGTTTGGTCTTGCACTGTCAGCACAAGTGTAACCACTGCGGTAATATAGCTTTGATTACGCGATAATCATGGTTCAGGTGATTTTAGCGCGCTGAAATTACTGTCGACATGGATGTAACTGCAGCGGTGGTGGAGAGTGCTCGAGTATTCGGACTTACACTGAAGGAGAAGCAGTTGGAAGCAATCGGGATACATTACCAACAGGCTATGGAAAGTCCGTTGCAAGACGTTTCTGGCATAAGCAGCAATTCATTCCTACAGTTCCATAGAAATCAAGCTAAATTTGCGCGCGAACGTCTCTGTTTATGTAGTGAGGTCACTGTCACTTAAAACCAATTACCGGTCCAAGAAATTCCAGGACCAGTGAGACCAAACGCATACGTGAACTTGACCAGACCCTTTCTTTCTCTTCATATTGGGTAAAGGGTCTGGCCCACGAGACTACTCGCTGTTATGGAGTACCCAACTTTCAACCATAGCTTTCCCTTGTTAATTTATCACTTTCAATATCTGTTTCACATAATGCATTGACCCCTCCCCCATGCCCAGTTCACTGAAAAAGTACTGAGCAGGAATATTCGAATGACAAGGTGAACGATAAAACAATATATATTTACATAGAAAAATAGTTAAAAAAATTTGTGAAGAGCATTTCTTTGTGGTAGAAGCTTTTTTTCAAGAATAAAAGCAACAGTACTTCTTTAGTAGTATCACTCAGTTTACTAGAAGTAGCAGTTATCCCACGAAGAGAAGATTATTTATATTCCATTCTTTCAAATGATGAAGATTATCAGTCCTTAAAGGAAAGATTTATTATTCATGTTTCACGAATCATAGTGAAGTATATTAATTTTTTAAGGAAGACTTCCAAAATTTGATTCAATGGCACATTCCACATCGTATAAGCAATATGTTCCGTCACAAAACATTGTTCTGGATAGTCCTATTTAGGATCTTCAGGATGCAACAGATGAGTCTTACATCACTGTGTTATTAGGTGGTGACTACTTGACAGTGGCACGCGCACGAGGAGCACAGCTGATACGTGGTAATTCGGAGCTACAGAAAGACTGCCTCAATTAATTCCATCCTAGTGCTGAAGATTGGCATGCAAAAGTAGCCTTGCTGCAGGTAAACATCCAGTACCATGTATCTAGGAGTTTAACCCTTTCGTTCCGGATCCCGCTTCGAAGCGGGTGAAGACCGATTGACTTCTCCGAATTTAAAAAAATAGTTACTTTATAGCTAGAACCTTCAGATTGCATACACAGGTGCCCAATGCATTGGAGAAGCATCTAAAATAGCTTTAAGCCAGGACTGCTTCGACAGTACCTCACAGCAGATGCGTTTATTTCTTCCTCGGCCGAAAAAAAACAACATCGGTTCTCCGTAGAATTTAAAAAAAAGTTACCTTCTTCACAGCTGCTTCATGTCTGGGGATGTACGAGGCAATTAGGCATTTTTCCTACTACCTCTACGGCGGAAGATTTACTGCCCACCAACATAACCGGAGGTTACATAATTGGGCAATGTAGCTGTCTGAGTTCGATTTTGGAGTGGACTACAGAAGTGGCAAGGAGAACATTGTAGCTGACTGTTTGAGCCGTTGTCATGAGACCGAAGGAAATAGAGATTGTGCTGATAGTGGACCTCAGCAGAGCAGACGGGAGGGGGAGATGTGGGCGAGCCCACATAATTGAAGATAGAAGAGAGACATTGTCATTTTGTGTGTGTGTTATAATGTAATCATGTAGGTGCGCACAGTACTGTTGTGCTTCAGTCTTGGTTATACATTCAATTCGTCGTGTGTGCTTTCTCAAGTTATAAATTAAGATTTAATTAACTCTTTCAACTCAACTCAAGGGTGGGTTACAGCAGGCTGGGAGTTAGAGAAGCAAGCCTTGACTCTGGTGGCAGCAACTAACTCTGCTGTCTCCAGTGCGTGTTGACTTAGAGGATTGTGTCCAGACCAACCCCCGTCAGCCCACAAACTGTTTTACTTTTGAATGGAAGCTCTACATTATTGGCGAGTGAACGAAGTGAGCGAGACACTCTCGAGCCAAGATCAAGGCAAATTTGGTATATATGTTATATATATATGTGAGTGGGTCTAGGAAAAGGGACCTTATGGCGCAAATAAAAAAAATTGAGTTATTTATGCTAATAAAAAGCTACAATTTATCACAACTTAGTGCTAAAATACTGGAGGGTAAAACCTTCGACGCGCAGAGAAACTGGCAGTTGAACTGGGCTGTATTCAGCAAAGCAATTGAGCTAGAAATCGAGAAAACATAAATTGAATTTCCACTTCCGGTATAATTAACGTTTCCGTATACTTAACGGCGTACTCCGCATACGCAATTAAATCGTACAGCCGCTTTTTCGGCGACTAACGAAGTTTGCGTAGAGTTCTTTTTAGCTTTCAAAGCGTCTCACGACCTGTCTTGTTGGAATCCTTGGCTGCTCTATTCGCTGTAGCGGTAAACTTTAAGCCAAAGGTAAGCTGTAGAGTGCATGCAGTAGTCTCAAAGCTATGCCATTTTTTTAAGCTAGCACTAGAAACTCCGCCCATTCCCCGTTTATTGTACTGCGAGAATGAGAGAGAATAAAAAGTAGCTTGTCTTTTCACGGCACGCTTGGGGTCTTTTAAGTCGTTTTGACATGCGAAATTTGGCGTAGACGTAGAGTAAGGGTCACTAAGACTAATTCTGCAAAAAACAAAAATAGGAGAAAGAAAGAATTTTTCCGATGACTTACTTCTGGAGCCTATATCTCAATTTCAATTTTTGCGCCGTAAGGTCCCTTTTCTCAGACCCGCTCACATATATGGCTTTGGTACGTCGCCTCTCTTTACGTAAATAGGGCGGAGTACCATTTTTCACAAAGTTTCTTATAACGTTTTTTAGCTGTTGATTTAGTTTCATGGCACGCAGGAATATTCTAAGCCTATACAGTGCTTCCAGCTTAAAGAGTGGATTTTTTAGCTTTTTGGTTAAGGTTGCTAATTCTGCTATAATTTCTCAAGTATGTGTAATAGAAAGCTATAAATTTGTATTATTATACATTAATGTCATATTAACATACAGACAAAACCATTTTGTGGGTTTGTGGTTACTTTTGTGGTTATAGGTGATGGAACTGGGAGCTTCAAGACAGTGAATTTGGAAGTGTTTAAGGGTGCCCGCACATAGCAACGCGCACCGCCTGTAGATCCGGACATTAATTTATTCCCCGCCAATACCCCACCATTCGATAATACGCGAGCAGAAACAATCGCGCAGTAGTAGCAGAAGTATACTTTGCGAAGTTGTGGTGTTTTAGTTTAGCTTCTTGTTGTCTCATATTAGTTTACAGCAACTCTCCATACGTCGTCTGAGCTCGCGCAGCAAGTTGCACCAGGCTGCCTCTCCACCAGTAGCCGTTCTCCGGACTATGCGCACCTGAACTCAAGTGGATGGATCCACCAGGCTCGATTTCTGCGGAGCGAAGACTTCCCAAGCTGGCAAATGTAATACCTTCACCTTTGGCTATCTCCAATAAACTGCTCTCTCTTCAGACTCTCTCTTGTTATTGTTGTATTGATGTTTGTTTACTCTTGATATAGGCGGGCTCTTTTTAGAAACAATACAAACTAATTGAAAAAAAAATTGCTCGCGTACTCATAGTACGAGATATGGGGGTGGGGCTATTTCCTAAGAATTGCGAGTGGAATTAAAGTTCCAAATTTTGGGTCAGTTTTTCTTGGAATCTAATAATGAGAACGACACAAAAATTTTATACACGGGTAAACCAAAAAAAAATGAACTGCACTACAGCGAGAATTTTTCAATATCTTATAAATAGAAAAAATTGCGAATATATCATGAAGTAATATTGAAATGGATAAGAACTCTCTGTCTTGCAGTAGAGTATCGGCTCGGCTAGTAGTGCACCAAATTGCGGAGCTCCAACTTACCGCACCGCTCCAAAAAAGTGCCCCAAAGTTTTATAACCAGGCCCCGATATTTCTTCCAGATTCGCTCTAAAATTAGTGAGCGGCTCCTTCGGCAGGTACTTTGTCCTTGTGTTGTAGTGGAGAAGCCCCTGTAAGTATACAAATAGTAGTAATCGTGCATAGCAACCATCAACAAAAAATTGCGTAGGCGGTGTGCGGGCACCCTTAAGCTGGAAAAAGAGAAATTATTTTTCCTAATCTCTGTAACTTGGTATACTGATACTTTAATACCTGGAGTTTCATATGAGCCTGATTTTGTGGGCACACGAAATTTGAATCTCGAAATATTTTAAATTCTAAGAAAAAAAGTGTTTAAGCCAGGATTTTTGAATTTATTGAGTTATATCTCAAAAAATTTGACACATGATCTTAAAATTATTATGTATAACTTTGGTAGCTATACCAAATTTGATAAGGCAAAGTCCCCAGACCCTATTATGAGCTGAGCATTTAGGTAAATGGTGTGGGAAACACAAGAAAAGTATCATTGTTAAAACAACAACAACACCAAAAAAAAAAAACAACACCAAAAAAAACAACAACTAAAAACTGATTTCTGTAGTAGGCACTCTTGCTGTCCAAAAATACATGGAATTCACAGAATTTTTTTTTTAATGTACACGTAGCTAATATGTTGAAATGGGATTATGTGGTAAGGATCATCACACTAAATATCTAAGCATGCACAATATGTATTTGTTTGCAGTAAAATTTTAAGACGTACTGTAGTAGTTTAATGGCAGAATCTTTAGCTAGTACTAGTGAGACCTTAATGCTACAGTTACACTAGCAAAAAAACAACAGGAACAAAAAAACAACAAAAAATACAACTAACAAACACACTTTATAATCAGGGTTTGATACAGGATTTTTGACTAGGGGGAGAGGGGAGAACATCAGTGTCACCAGTCGGTGAGTTTAGTAGATGTGCATAGCTATATTCTGAACTTCAAAAAAAAAGAAAAAAGGTATAAAACACTGTGGGAGGCAAAAAAAAACCACCTAAAGTAGAAATTAGCGAGCGAGCGAGTCACTCTTGGGTCTGAATCAAAATCTTAAAGCACAGAGTGGCGAGAGAGCCAGCCCAGCTATACTACAAACTGGTAGCTAAATTGTCAAAATATTTATGGCACCCGATGTTATAACTTGAAACACCTAATGATACTTTACCTTTTATGTTCCAGTGTTGACTGACATGACTGCACTTAATTTATGTTTCATGTAACGTTCCCATTCAATACATTTCCTGTTTACTAATTTTCACAGTCGTATATAGCATTGATTTATTCATTTATTCATTCATCCTCTCCGGCTTACACCCATTTGTTCAACTTCATTATAAAAAAAGATAAATGCAAAAGTTGAATACCCTGTTGACAACTGTCTTTTGGGATATCAAATTGTTTGAACCAAACACACTCTCTGCCCAAGTCTCTCACCACGCTGTACACTCTCTCTTCAACACAACTTACCTACCAGTTTAGTCCACTTGCCATTCGGTGCATTGAGAACCCAAGCCAATTGACTTCAATAACTGTATTTGTATTCTTTAGTGAGCCTAAATAGATGCTTAGAATATTCGTATATGCCGATGAAATCAGCAACTAAAAACGGCTTCTTTGCATATCACTTCAACTCGTATCTGGAAAAGGGTTTCCAATCTCCCGCTCTATTAAAAAAGAGATACGTATGCCACAAACAAATAACTTATACCCCGATTTTCCATTCAACACCACGTAATAGTTCACTCTCCTCACTGTGTACTTTAAGCGCACACCTAGTATCATTTTGAGTCATAATAGTATGAGTATGTAAGTTATCTATCCATTGTATTTGACGTAACACACACAGACTGGCATTGGCATATACACAAAAAAAAATTAAGGAAGAGGATGAAGGGGGTGGGGGAAGAGGGGTGGATAAAATTACTAGATAGATATAGTGGAAAAATATGATGGGACTTCACTTGTACGGAGAAACAGCTCAGTTTGTGGGGGCAAAAAACTCTGCTTGGGACAAAAGGTACAAAACACAATGTGCCGGGTGTCGCCACCCTATACCTCTCCCGAATAATGGGGTTAAATAAATAAATAATAATATATAAATAAAAATAAATAAAACTTAACCCTTTCGTTCCCAATCCCGCTTTAAAGTGGGTGAAGACTGGTTGGCTTCTCCAAATTTTAAAAAAATAGTTACTTTATAGCTAGAACCTTCAGATTGCATACACAGGTGCCCAATGCATTGGAGAAACATCTAAAATAGCTTTCAGCCACGACTGCTTCGACAGTACCTCACATTGCGTTTATTTCTTCCTCGGCAAAAAAACAACAACATCGGTTCTCTGTCGAATTAAAAAAGTTACCTTCTTCACAGCAGCTTCATTATGGATCCATTCATCTCCAGAGCTTTGTAGAAGCAGCGAAAAATTGCTTGAGCCCCATAACACATTGAAACAACCGCTTCTTTGCCGACCAAGACTTTGCGGTTTGACTTACTGTCTTCTTTTTTTTTTTATAAAATCGCCAGTTCAACTGGGGGCCTCCCCATTACGTAGTCTTAGGTAATGCTTATTACATCATAGGAAAAAAGTGAGCATGTCGTGTGATCCAGGTAACTATGCAAACAATTTTTTTTTCGAAGTCAGTTTGGAAAGATGGCGTCTACCAGTTACAGTGCTGAGGAAGTTTTAGACTTGCTTGATACTGACTCTAGCGACTCAGGATCAAGCGGAGAGTAGGGAGACGACATCTAGGGCTATAGGAGGCCCTGTATCAGGGTTGGTGGACCAGACCCCGTCAACTCTGATACTGACAATGGAAGTCAAGAAGATGATCGATGTAAGCTTGTCTTTCTCTTGTCTTTCTCTTGAAAACTAGTAAGCTTCTGTTGTGGAAAGGACTTATTTATAGCTATATTGAGATAGAGAAAGCTGTTTAGCTATAATATATATATTTCATTGAGTTTTGAGATTTGAAAGTGGGTTGTGGTTTGTTGAACAATTTCAAATTTTCAAAAAAATTTAATTTTTTTTACCAGAATGTACTACTAGGATCAGATGTGTATACAGTCACCGACTTGATTGTGAAGAGGACGCAGATGAGGCAACAGGAGCAGAGTCTTCCAGTGATGAAGGAGAATATGCCAGACCTGGCGAAGTACACTCGGAGCCCCACCCCCCTCCCAAACAAAACCGCATACAATACATCATAAAGTTGCAATTATATAGGATCATGAATAATGTGTTGTTTGTATTACAAATATCTTTGTTGTTTGTGTTTTTGTGTATATGAAATTGTTTTGTAGTGGAGCTCGACGTCCGATAGCATATGTTCCTTGTGGACACTCAGAGATGTCTCCTACATGATCACAATCAGCACCAAACACAACAAACAACATATTTTATTGTTGAACTAATATAATATTGGTATAAAATACATCAAACAATATTATTTCTATTTTTTATGAGGGAAAAGTGGAATTTTTTGGGAAATTTTTTTTTTTTTTTAGTATTAGTAGAGGGCCTAAACATTCAATTTTCTCAATCAAAAAATGAGGGGAATCCCAAATTCTTGGTCTATTTAGTGATATATGGTTGCTATGGGGTTTTCCCAGCCAGCATCGAGTTAAAAAAATAAAACGGTAATGCTCTATTCCGCGTTAGAAGATTAGATTTTTCCGCGCGCGTCCAAACAATTCGGGAATGAGAGGGTTAAAGGTTACCAGTTAAATGATGTTTCACGGATGATGAACAAATAATATGATAAACGTTCCTAGACAGCGAAGGTATCTACGTCGCACCTGTGGTCTGGGAGTTTGTTCTAGCCCAGATAGCATGGGAACCCTTCAGTGCGTCCACACAACACAGAATAGAAAATAACTTGGAGTACTTCACACTGATGTGGAGGGCCTTCAGCGTCTTCGAGTTTTCCGGATCCCACGCGCCCAAACAGCCAATTATGAAGGCGTGTAATGTTACGGAGTTGTAGTTATCTTTCATCCACTCCATGAGGCCCGAGTACTTTTGTTTCTCAGGCCTGGCTTTCTTTAATGAGTCACATTCACCCTCATAAGGGCAGGTTACGTCTACCACTGTTGCATCCCTCGATGAGCGATTCACTATTACAATATCAGGTTGGAGATTTGCTGGTGAAATTCCTGCTCCACAAAGATATCGTTGTTTTCATGGGGTATTGCTTTAACTAGTCTTCTAAGTATTAAATTATGTCGAGCCCTCATCAAGCTAACAAGGAAAGTGCAAGAGTTAAGTAGATGGCCCAGCGTCTCCGGGTGGGCTTTGCACAGCGGACATGATGTTATTGTGGTTTTCTTCATTCTTTTCTTAACAACTGCCACCGGGAGGAGATTTGGTCTTGCACAAATGGCGAATCGGTAATCAGCAAAACTAACATACTTTCCAGGAGATCCAATTGTTGAGGGTTGTCCAAGAACGCTGTCAGTTGTCCAGTGTCCTTCCATGGATTCCCCTGATACTCTGGACACTCTGGACATCCTTAGATTATCCGTGGATGACAACCTATGTATATAATACCCTCTTGGCAGAGTATCCACTGATTCCCATAATATTCCAGACATCCCCGGATTATCCATGGATGCCAACCTATACAATACCCCCTTGGCAGAGTATCCATGGATTCCCTGGATACTCTGGACATCCCTGGATTATCCGTGGATGCCAACCTATGTAATACCCCCTTGGCAGAGTATCCACGGATTCCCTGGATACTCTGGACATCCCCGGATTATCCATGGATGCCAACCTATATAATACCCCCTTGGCAGAGTATCCACGGATTCCCTGGATACTCTGGACATCCTTGGATTATCCGTGGATGCCAACCTATATAGTTTCCACGAATTCCCTGGATACTCTGGACATCCCTGGATTATCCGTGGATGCCAACCTATATAATACCCCCTTGGCAGTGTATCCACGGATTCCCTGGACTCTGAACATCCCTGGATTATCCGTGGATGCCAACCTATATAATACCCGCTTGGCAGAGTATCCACAGATTCCTGGATACTCTGGACATCCTTGGATTATCCGTGGATGCCAACCTATATAATACCCCCTTGGCATCCACGGATTCCCCAGATACTCTGGACATCCCTGGATTATTCGTGGATGCTAACCTATATAATACCCCCTTGGCAGAGTATCCACGGATTCCCCGGATATTCCGGACTACTATCTGTGAATGTCAACCTATACAACACCCCCAGAAACATTTTCTAAATGGGGACAAGTAGTATTATTAAAAGTAAGTAGGACATACCTCAGATTATGTACATGTATGTATGTTTCGGCATGTGTTAGTTTGATGCATGCTGGAGATGATTAGAAATGTTCACAACATTTGTAATTTCAAATAATATTCTTTATAGTAAATTTGTATGATTCAACCTACAACCAGATTGCCTTTTCTTCTCCATTTGTTGTAGCTGTATGTGTTTCATAATTATTTTTTATTCTTGTTGAATTTTTTTTTGGTGGTGTCAGTAAGCAGCATTAGACATGAGTATCTGACAGCGATACACTATTTATTGAGATCATTCAGTATCACACAAGGTTTAGTATATCCCACTCAGTTAGCGATGAATATGATAGGCTTCATAACTAGTATTTATTTATTTTTTATTGTTTGTAGGTTTAATCATGAATGAATTAGTGTTAATTGATTGATGTGTAGCAATTTCAGTTATGTTAATCCAAGTTCAGTACTCTTCTACTTTTTGATGCGGGAAGGTCTGTGTCTGTTTCTTTTTCTCGCAACCGTGGTGATTTTCTTGGTGTCACAGTGGTTGTTGTGCGATTTGTAGTGCCACTAAAATATATATATATAAGAAATGTGCTTATAAAACCTCATCCTGAAAAAAAAATACCCTGTACCATATGGTGCTGCTATGTAGCTATGACTTAGTACTTTCTGTAATTAAACTATAGAGATTGGTATTTTATTTATTAACAAAAATATGTTGCTATTACAATGTGCTGATCCACCCTGAAATTATTTTAAAAATGGCCTTCTTCTTGTAATGCAGTAGTTCGATGTCGCCAATCCGGAGGAGGAGCCTGCCCTCTTCATCCTGAGTCAGGGATACCCCAAGTATTCTCAAGGGGCGACGAACCACTGTCCACAAGTATTTAACATCTCCCTTGGAACCCTCATTGCGTCGAGGTGGGGTATTGAGAAAATGAAACGCTTCCTCAGCCGAGGTCGAAGAGGTTCCCATTCTCTTATGGATCGTGGCTCGGAGCTGTTCCCATGCAACATCCGATACTGCCCTGTCCGAGGAGGACAACGATTTGATCGGTCTTGTGATAGTTGCACGATCCCAGGCCTGTGATATGGAGCGGAGTCCCAGTCCATGCCTCCTTGTAGACAGGTGAAGGAAGGCAAAGTTCGTGCGTACCGGGAGTTTCAAGTGTTTTTTCACAAGTTTTCTTATCTGCGAGTCCAAACTGTCTGCCCAGGAAGAGTTAGCCGATGATGTGTGCAGAAAATGGTTCGTTTTCGAGATGGCTAACATGTTCACAGCTTCTATTTTTTGCCACTCTGTTAGCTTGCTGGATAAAATCTTCTCAGCCACTTCAAGTACACTATTTGTGAGCCCGTCATTGGAACCCTGCCTGGGACGGCCAAAGGAATGCCCAAGTACCGATATGTGTCCTCCTACTTGAGAGAAAGTATTGCCTAATCGCCATACGAAGGAGAGAATTCCTCAACATACTGATAGCGTGAGCTGTTATTGATGACAGAGAGGCACCCACACTTCTGAACATTCAGCTTCAGGCCAGACCAGACTCCAAACTTGTCAGTATTGAGTTTGACATGTGTTAGACATGTACATTCTTTATGTGCAGTTATTATAGCTATAGCTGAGCGAAGGTCAATATTATAAAAGATATATAGATGCAGTGTACATAATTCAGTAGGATAATGTAAAGATAGCTTGTGTCTTATTTGGTGAGACAGTGTAGGCCATACTAACTGCTCCTTGGACCAGCATTATTATGATATATTGGTTGTGGTAGAATGGGGCAATGCTGAAGTGTACACACTCATTAAAATTAATTACAGTGTACGTATATAGCAGCTTCACATACAAGTTACAGTTGGTATACACCTTTTCTTAACTTTCCCTCTCACTTCAATTTTGTCTTCATATGCCCAGTATACTCTATTGTACATGAATTGTAAGGAAATCTGAAGCCATGTTATATACGTAATCTCACATTACAGTAAGCTCATTAGTTAAAATTTAACAGTGATACTACTACAATTGACAAGGTAGTGTGCGAATTATTTAATCTAACACATACGTTTGGATTTATTTTGATGGGACCCTACGTCATTTGACATTAAAGAATTAGCTGTGTAATCCCCAGCAAGTATATAGCGGGTTTGGCTCTGCTAGAATAAGTTAGCACTAGCTTGATGATTTTACATTGTGCGAATTTTACAGGCTTCCCAGCACATTGTCTTCATCAGCTGAAACATAAACACTGTCAATTCAGTTAGTCTCCTAGACTATTTTAAGTTCTGTGAGACTCTTTGTAAAAAATTGAGGTTTTTTGTTTTAGAAAATTCGGCAATTGATTATATTTACCTGATGTAAATACAGTACGTAGCTAATAGGTGGTGGAATTAAGATCAAACTTTATGAATTTTCTCTGCAACAAATTAAAGACAGCTTTCTGAGACAGTTATAACTACTTTTGTTTCTCAATTTATGTGATGCTTTAGTGGAAATTTTCTGTCGTCTCTTAATGTTTCTCACTGTCAAATTTCTATACTTACCGCTTTCATATTTGTTCAGTGTACAATTATGGCTACAGCGAGAGACTGCAAGAAAAGGTTGTTTTGGATTCAGCATCTTGGTAACCATTTACCCTGTTGCTTCTGTCATCAAGACTTTGGCAAACCTGAATGGGCACTGGGTGAAGTCATACAGCATGGAGATTCACCATTCCATTTCAACTGCACGTAATTATTGCAGTCCATTGTACACTTCCGATAAATATTGTTTTTTCTGCTATTGTGTCCTTTGGAGAACTTGATCTTGATTATGTTCATTCCTTACTCATTTGAGGCCATTGTGTACGTAGCTCTGGTCTTCCCCTTCTCTGCTTTTGTTTGAACCTGGGCACACTAACTATAATTACAACGTAGAAGCATGTGATACTTTCGAGTCCTTTAACACTAATTAAAATAAACAACTTCATAATAGTCTCATAGCTAGTTCACTAATTTAATGAATTGATGGGGATAGGAGGAGATAGTGAGACAAGCATAGTGAATTTTACACTTCAGCAAGTGTTAATATGAATATTTACATATGGTGTACAGTGATTATATAGTACGGTATATTGTTTGTGTTTTAAGTTGAATAGTTAATAGTTGGATTACTTTGCAGTAAGTCACACTTTGGGTACTTCATGTATGATGGTATAAACAATGATAGCTTCCAATTTTAAAGATTTATAGAATTACTTTTGATGATCAACACTGACCATTTCAATCAGTATATTGATTATGATATTGTTACAGACTCTATTTTGGCTCCACTCTAGAGGTTGAAGTGTTTCCAGTCAACATCATACAGTTAATAGCCTTTATAATAAGTGGTCTTTGAGGTCAAGACTTCCATATACTAAATTAGGTATTAGGTTGGAAATGGTAGGTTGCCATAGTTTAGTGATTAGAGTGTTGTGTGGCAGCTACAGATAGGGATCATGAGTTTGATTTTGTAAGGCTGAAGGATTTTCTCACTATTTATTTAATTTTAGCTCTTCCTTTGACCATTTTGATTGATAAAATCCATCAAGTATGCGACATCAAATGCCACTGACCCTATAATATAAATGATCCTCCACTTCTACTTCCACCAACAACTCATCTACCAGGGTCTAGGTAAACATGTGAAGGTAGTTTGTAGAATATGAATTTAGATAACATACAACATGGTTATTCTTTGTAACTGTTTAGATTACATAGATAAAATAATTACTAACTTGATTTAGTACAACTCGCATTAGATTTTTCGAGTTGTTGGTGGAAGTAGAAGTGGAGGATGTGAATCCTTCAAACACTTCTTGGTCGATGGCTTCCACCAGATGTGGGGCAACTGCAGTGAGTTTGACAGGCTGGGAGGTGAAGTCTACATCAAAGTTACTGATGTCTCCATTGTGCGGCTGTAACAACAGCAACAAACAACTAACATGGAGATATAAACGAGTAATGGGAAGCTACTAGTATACTAGTTAAACCTCTTTACTAATACCACTATCCTTTATAGATAACATAATGTTTGTAAAAGTTATGATATACAATTCTAACTGACATGCAAAGTAAATCATAGGTCCTTATTTGCCACTCAAAATCTAAACATAAACGTACCACGTGTGGTTTGAATGGAGGTTCCAATTGCTTGTTGTCCAACTTGTCCCAGTCTATTTCCCAGAAAAATGGATGGCTCCTGATGGGATGTTTCTTTTCCATGCACCCAAGCCTTTTATTAGGATTTCTGTTCAAAACCTGCATGCATTTATCTTTTTCATATTTGTAATTATATTACTAAAGAAACTTACAACACTCAAGAAGGTGATGATCCGCATGCTGGTATTCTGTGGGATGCTCACTTTTGATGTGAGAATAGACTGGACCAGTTCCTGTTCATTCACTCCATGGAAGGGCAGCTATAGGACAATATCACAGTAATACTAAGTATATCATATATATATGCCCAATGGATATATCCAATGTATATTTATACAAATTAGTTATTTTTATTAGTATTTCAACATTACTCGAGCATTCTATACTTTCCAACATATTCAATGTAGCATAGTGAACGCTCCAATGCACCCATGCTTAGTGATTTTATTTTGTATATATTTCCACAGCATGCGACATTCTATAGTTTCCTAATACTGAAATAATGTAGCATAGTGAACACTCCATTGCTCCCACGGTTTGTTCTAGAGAACTGATATTTTATAAATACTGCATTATATAGCGGAGTTACTATTAACCACACCCCCTATACATCCCACCGCTGTACTATAATTGGGACTCTTAAAACTACAAATGCAATATGAACAGAAATAAAGAAACGAAACTATACCAGCAGAACAAATAAAACATAAGAACACGTAAACATATATACTTACCACCCCAAATAGCATTTCATAGCACAAGACACCAAATGACCACCAGTCAACTGCAAATGAGTAGTTCTCCCTTTTGATGACCTATAGTGAACACCAGAAAATTTTTTTTTAATTCATTTATATTTTGAATCAGTGGTTTTTATGAAATTTAAAATATAAACACCAATTTTTATACACATTTTCTTTATTTTTCTTAATGTTTATGATTCAATTAAAATATGTTTATAAATATAATAATAATATATATGGCAATGGCAACCATACCTCAGGTGCCATATACTCCACAGTGCCTGCATAGTCATTTGAAGTAGTCACTCCAGGAATATTCTCACAACTCAATAGGACTCTCTTCTCCACAAAAGTTGCTGCCACCATGTCACGATTCAACACATAAGTCTTTTTCAGAGCCTTTATTGCCAAAAATTGTCGAGTTCCAGTTTCCCTAGTGAGAAAAACCTGTAAAAACAAATAGTATAATATCATATACAACATTGTATCAAATCATTAGTATGTATTTGTTATGACATCAAAGTTTGACTATTATAAGCAAACACAAATTATGAATATATCCCATATATGAAATCATAACTGAATGTATCTTGTTATCGTTATTATTATTTTAACTCACTTTCCCGTATGTTCCTCTCCTGAGCACTTTGACCATTTCAAAATCAGACAACTGATAACGCTGGAGGTCAGAGAGGAAGGAATATTATTAATGTTGCGAACTAGTGAGGAGGAAGAAGTACCAGATGGAGTGGTGGAATCTAAAATAAGTTTAAGGGTGCTGCGACATAGCAACACGCGCGCACCCGCACGCACCACAAATAACCACAAAAATCCGCCATGCTCGCAATGGTAAAAACAACCGCTAACTTAGCTTGCGCGGGTAATTCAAAGCTTCCCGCCTACCAATTGATAAAACTAACCGAGGCCCCGCCCCCGCTATAAGTTGTGTAAAGAGCGCAGCTGTTTGATATTGTATTTCTTGGCTCACTTTATCAGTATTGTTTCTTCCTAGAGCAGACACTGGCTCCCAGATTGTATCCAAGCTTTGACAGGTAAATAATACCTCACTAATGACTCCATTATTTTAATTTTTTATTCTTGTGCAAAACTTCTTCCTGATATATCACTCATGATTTTTTTATTTTACAGTATTGTGATGACCAGTGATAATTTTTATGAATGTATAATATAATAATAATGATACTTATTTTATATAAAAAATATTTTGAAATAGCCAGCTAAATATAGATGAATATTTTGTGATGTAGCTAGCTAAGTAAGGATGAATAAACAAATGAAGTGAATAGCTAAGTACAGAAAACTGTACACAACCTGAAACTGTAGAGTTTTCCAGCAGCAAAAATGGTTCACTAATCTATTATAGGTACATACACACACTGAATATGCATCTAGCTAGCTTGATAAAAGGCTTCACTTACCTGACCATGCCAGGAAAAACATTATTAACTAGACTACAATAATCTCCTCACACTCGTTTCAGTAGGGCTATCATCGAGAAGGAAAGGCGGCCAGATAACCGGTTTGCTAACCCGTAGGCGCCCGAAAATTAGAGAGCACCTGGAACTCACTTTCCCGCGGGAATTATTTGAATCTGTTGTGGGTGTGGTTTGAAAGTAATCAAGTCTCTGCCAAAAGATCGCGTGGACTAATTTTTAGTCCTGGAGTCTATTTTGTGTTTCTTCTCAGAAACTACGAGTAGAAATGACTCCAAATTTCGTACACAGGCTGACTATGACCTTAGCTACAAAATGTTCGTTGCAATTTTTTTTGAAAGAAAAAAATTCGGGCGCGCTGCCGTGAGGATCAAATCAGCACAGTCAACTAGACAAAACAAAGCAGAATTGAGAAAAGGTACAACGAAGGTTTTGAAGACAATCAACAAATAATGTAGCAGTAGACGAAGAATGGGCTCGTCAGCGACGGCACCCGCGGAGGAGTTGTGGATTATATACTTGATGCTGAGGAGCTCGTACAGGCTCCCAAGGCCCGTTCTTTTTATTTAGTTAGTCCATTAGCAGTACTCTCTAGGATCCACCCTTAGTTGGAGCTCTACAAACACCAAGAAAAAAGTTAGTAATCCCTAGCAACCAAAATCCAATTATTGTGAATATGTGCGTGGGCGTTGTCGCAGCACCCTTAAAGACAAAAGAAAAAACTGGTACACAGACACATGTAATTGGTGTAGTTTGAATTAGGTAATGTGACTCATTACAACAACTTTAAAATGCTACTACAAGAACTAACCAGGCTTCACTTGAGTCCTTTTCTTTTCCTTCCTCTTATTGTACCACTTCTTGGCTGAACGAGCCACTCCTGTGGTAGCATTAGTAACAGTCAGCATTGTTCTCAGGAACACATGAAAGGTAAAGAGTTTCATGACAATCAGATAGGTTATTACAATCTAACGAAAAAAATAAAAATAAACAATATGAATAATGTATAGTAAAACCGATAGCTAGCTTCAGCTTAATACAGTGTATGTAACAGCATCTTCGAAACAATGGCATATGCAAGTACAACCACAACAACTGTAATAGTAGTAGTAGGTAGGCAGTGTATCATGATGATGATGATGATGATGATAATAATAATAATAACAACAACAGCCACAATAATAATAATGAGTAAGTTAATCACAGCTTAATTATATAATACGCAATAAATGCTTTTTCTGGACAAATTTATTTAGTGCATTTTTCATCAGATCTATATTATTATGATTATGCTACTATTGTAGCTAAGGCCTATCTTTTAACTACTTTGATCAGGTAAATAAATATTAATTATAATCGCTACTGTACAAAATATGAATATTTCCTATACAGTAGCTAGCTATTGTATTACACAAGACTAAAGGTATATTAAACAGCTATCCTATACTTTACCTAATAACAGATTACTATTCGCAAGTACACGTACAAATGAGTACAATACGAAGAGCACAGCTATCAAAAACCGTCGTAAAGCCAATTTTACCAGGAAAATCAGCTAAAACAGAACGCTAGATGGTAGCGTTTAAACTCCACCCACAAATCGCGCACTGCGTCACTCTCCACGAAACTCGCCGTTCTGGAGAGCCCCCAACGTTCAACGACAGCTTTCCCTTGTTAATTTATCACTTTTAATATCTGTTTTACATAATGCAGTGACCCCTCAAAATATTGAGCAGGAATATTCGAATGACAAGGTGAACAAAAAAAACAATATATTTACATAGAAAATAGTTAAAAGAATTTGTGAAAAGCATTTCTTTGTGGTAGAAGCTTTTTTCAAGAATAAAAGCAACAGTACTTCTTTAGTAGTATCACTCAGTTTACCAGAAGTAGCAGTTACCTCACGAAGTGGGTCCATCGGTAGTAAAAAGTATTGCCTGAATATTGGTAAATTTATAATTGGCGAGCGAGCGTAGCGAGCGAGACACTTACAGGGCTAACACAATCGAAAATCGGGGATGTTTGTGAGTTGTATATGTATGGACGTACGTATGGTATTTTTGTACTTTGACCCTCGCGTGTTTGTGTTAGTTCGGTTGTCGACCCCGTCCCAAACTTCACTAAACAGAATCCTCTGTTTAGCGATTAGTACCCGTATCACCCTAGAAATTGAATTGTTTACCTTTTTGAATTCTTTTACTGGTGCAGTTAAAACGTGAAGACTTACAGGACTTCCATTTCTATTCGAGTTAGTGGGGGTGGTAAGTCAATGCGCTCTTTGTCATGGTTATAAGCCGTGCACAACAGTATTTACTTGAAAATACATTGTCCACTATACTACTGCGAAGGTAAGTCTGTGTAACACAGGTGCATGTCCAGTTGTGTCAAAGCATTGTGTGTTACAACCACTACTTAGCTAAAGAATATAACAAAGAAAACTTTTAAATAACGTGTATTGTTTTGTTGTTGTTATTTCCCTTCAATTCAAGCAGTTGCAGAGAGTTGTTACTATGGCACTGAAATCCCTTTACCGTGTATGCGAAATTAAAAAAAACTGGACCTTATTTTCAGTAGCTTCAGTATTAGAAGTCAAAATCATTCATATAAAAATAGTATAGTCTTTAGGCTCGCTCGCCATTTGTGCTTAAGCACATCACTAGTATTGTGTTGAAAACTAGTATGTTAGCTAACCTCTATAAAATTTGTAAATTCTACGTAAACTCTAATTATCGAACATTTCTGGGAAGTGGAGTCTAATTCTTGATAGTTGAATCGGACACAAATACAAAAAAAATTCCCTAATATTTTGTGCGATTACCGATTAGAACTTGGGGAATTCACAGGGTTGGAGGCTCTGCTGTCCATTCTGAACTGGCAGGCATATAGTAATAGTCCATCATCATCAGAATTTATAGTAACATCGTTGCTTTTACCTTATCCACTAATTTCAAACGCTTTTCTCTTACATCTGGTTAGTAGATACAGTAGGCAATTGTAGTGTTGCCTGAACAGGAAGATTTGGCATCAGTAGCATCAGTACTTTAGGTACAACTAGCTAATACATTATCTAAAATGAGGACCTTAAACCACATACTGTCACTAACTTGAACTCATTGACCATAAGGAGAACAGGAGATGACATGAAGTATTACAATGCATGCTGAAGCTCGCCAGTATAAGTGCTTTCCATTATGCTGCATGCGTCACATTGTAGTTATAAAAGAACTTAAGTATCATATCTTGTGGGCATGTCTTCCAATGTAATAAGTGGATGTGATTACGTTGATGGTTATATGCCAATCTAAGGCTTTGTATCAATTTTTTTTTTATGAACACCAGAGCAGAGCAAGCACATTTTTAGTGGTAAGGCCAAAGATGATACACCCCTAATAGTTATTATTTTCATTGTATTTTTATTTAGCTGCTGGTGCCCAGTATTGTGCTGATCCAGGGGAAGACTGTTTTGTATGAGACCCTAACATTCATTGCTTTACTTCACGAAATATTGATTATTTTAGCAATAATAATTTAGTAAATTAGAAAAAAAATTATGATTGAAATCAAAATTTGCCAAAGATTCTGATACGATGTTCTGAGTCTGCAACAGTCATTAACAACTTCTTCAAGATTTAAAGCATCAGTGAGCTCTTTGTGGACATGTAGGACCATCAGATTGTTCAGCCGCTGCTGCCCCATGGTACTTCAAAGATAGTCTTCACACGACGCAAAGCACTAAAGGACCTTTCTGAACTGGCATTTGTAGCTGGCATGACCATAATAAGTTGAACAACGCGACTCACTTGACTGAACAAGCTTCTCTGGGAACCAGAAAGTCCTTGAAAGTTAGCTACCTTAAGGTATTATTTTACTTACCAAAGAAGGCTCTGCAAAGGATGCAAGCATCTTGTGTTTTTTGAAGCCTTCAACACAAGTGTGGCAGAACAGGCAGTCCCTGGCAGCATCATAATGCAAATATGGCCACCGCTTAAACCAAGGAGCCTGACATGAACGCCACACTATCTGCTTCTTGCCGAATGACTTGGGGAAAACAAAATTATCTGCTGGGTGGTTAGGGGCTGGTGGAAGATCCGGAAGAGTAAAACGAGAACTGGTAGTACCAGTACTACCTGTAGAAGTATAACTAGAAGAAGCCATTATTGCAAGCTCAGTGGATAACAGCTGCAAGATTTCTGAGCATGCGCGTAGCTAATTCATTTAATTTTTTTTTTAATGTCTCGGGAGTGCTACGGCCAAAACCGTAGCAACCATAGCGGTTGCGCCGGCCTTGCAGAGAAGTCCTGGTATTATTATGTCCACAAATCCACCCAGTATACGCCAAACACACCAAGGAGTGTTGAATAACTATAAGCCAATAATTGAACATTCTCATTAGGATATGGGGGGAACAAACTTTCTTAATTTGCCTGCGGTAACCCACACATACTGAGTGCTCTATCGTTCAGGTTCACTGTTTCACAATAGCTACAACATTAATCAGAAAAATGTGTCATAAAAATATTTCCCCCCTGTAAATGGCTATGGACCCCTCTGAAATAGTGTAATACCAAGGCAACCCGCGAAGAGGGCGAAGCAAGCTTCTGTCTGCTCTCCAAGTGCAAAAATTGAATTAACAGCTTTGGGGCAATGCCCCAAAGCTGTTGTTAGAGCTATTACACTCTAAAGAACAGTTAAAAAAATTCATTAATAATAATGACAAGGTAAACATAAAGAAAACTGTGTGACTGTGGCCAGTACCTCTCTGAAAAACAGGGGAGTATACATAAATAAACAATACACTATTGAGTTATAAAGGTTATCAATAATGATGATACTTAATGAAGTGATAGTACACTAATTAACTGATAGCTTACAGTTAATGATGAGAAAGTGAAGTACTGGTGTTGAATGTCATTTGCGTGCTTTCCAGACTGCAAGCGAACCTTTCAGGCTATCAGTCACACAGAGCTTAGAAAAGAGCTTGGAATACTTATACCTGACTCCAAGAGCTTGTAGACATGAGGAGTTCACAGGGTCCCATGATCCCAAAGATCCTACAATAAATGCAAACACTGAGGTTGACCAGAAGCCCTCTTGCTGGGACATCCACCTGCGCAGATGTTCATATTTCTGTAATTTTTCACTTCTTGCTTTCTGGAAAGCATATTCAATGAACACTTTTTTGCCCTGTTCTATTTTTTTAATGACATCTTTCGTGTCATAATTATTATAAATGATAAGTGAAATATATCAGGGTACATACTATTTAGGGCAGGGAAGACAAAACATACTGAATATTACTTATATTGACAAGCTGTGTTCAGCCTCATAGAGAGCATGGTCAGTGGATCTGGCGACTTCTACATAAATGTGAGATGTAGTAGAGTGAAGACAACACATTTTATTGTTATTATAATTGTTGTTGTTATTATTATTAATTGTTGTTTCTTTTGTTGTTTCTTTTGTTGTTGTTGTTATTGAGCTATTATTATTACTAATAGAACTGTTCATTAATTTTACTTTACAATGACTATTTCATTAAATTTTATAATTTATTGAAAACCATGTCGAAACATGGTGGTTAAACATCTAAATGTATATGAGAAATGCTGATCAATTGACATACTAAAGATGCACACCCTGCATTTTAGCTTACTTCTCCGTAAGGTAGTTCTCTATACATACATATGACATACTAGTATAATGAAAACTGTTGACTATCAAAACTTATGACTATCCCTGGTGTATGCTACAAAGTGAAATTAGTGATAACTTATTGACCATATGAATGGAAGACCAACATTCACACAAACAAAAGTTAAATTCTTTGGAAGTAAATTGATATACTAAAACATGTCTTTATAGGCTGTGATAGACTAACACAAGGTGCATGGCTGCAAGCACTACCCTTCTCATTAGCTAGCTTGACAGTGGGTGACTCCATTTTCCACATAGTAGAAGATCTCTGTCTTGGTATCATCTGAGTACCACCTTCCTGCAAATTTTATTTCCCCCATCGCGACTCATTGTCTGAACTCCAAAATCCAGTGAAAACAGGCAAGATCCGCTCCAAAATTGTAAATGACTAGATGTAATGACCTTGGAAACATGTGAAGTGCAGGAAGACCTTTAGCTTAGGATGCCACCTGTCCAGAGACACTTTGGTGGCTTCCTAAAAGCCTATGACTAGAAGCAGGGACTACTTTTCACTTGTCCCCTAACTATAATTTTCAATCTGTGGCAAAATTTAACACTCCTTCTGAAAAATTCTGCCTACACCTGAACTGTTGCAGGTGAAACAGTTCAAGTTAGGAATGCCTTCGCTCAGAACATGTCTCAGAGTGTCCTGGGAGAAGCTGCACTAGCTTAAGGTTCCCTGAAAACACATTTCCCCTCTTTGGACCTCCACTGGGGGCGGATTTAGGGGGGCTGGACTGGTGTCAGTACAAGCCCTTCTTTTTTTTCAGAATAAGCCCTTTTTGCTACTTTATTTTTCTCCTCTATTAGAAGACTTTGATGACATCAAGTATAACTGGACCACACCCACTTATGATATACTGACCTACCTGTATAGAAAATGTATTGGTTTGTCCTACTGTTAGATCTATTGTTGCTGCAGTAGGCTCATAGTTTGCAGCAGAGTCGAAATTTCCAACTGCTTATACAAAATTTTTTGGATGGTTCAGTGGCTGTGTTGTGGAAAAATGGGAGGTAAAATTTGTGGTTAGATAGTTCTTCTCAGCATTTTTGACAGGTGTTGTTGTTGCTGGTACTTCTCAGAACACCAGTTCCAATAGTTGTAGCTACTGGTGAGGGATAGTGAACTTGCTGTTGTGGTTGTTCCTGGAAGTGACCTGGATGGAGTACTGCATATGAGGTTGCTGGAACTACTCCGCTATAACAACAGCTTGTACTGTGGTGCTTGGAAGCAGTAATGGTTAACCTCATTCATTTACCACATCATAAACTTATTGCTAGGTGCCTGCTGATTTGTAGGGGTTTATTTGATGCCTAAATTTTCGTTAATAACATGCATGTACATGTTAGTTGTTGCATTTACATAAGGGTGGTTTAACGCGGAACATCGGTGGAGGACTTACTAATTACATTCCTTTTGAACTTGTACTATGTACTAATGCCACCAGACCCTTTCCCAGCGTAGCTGTTAGGTAAAGGGTTTGGCTATGGAGACTAGATTGTAGGGTTAACTCCTTCCACCTGAACACTAAATCTGACTTATTTCCTGGTTGTAGCTAACTGTAATGCACTGTAGTAGATCCTGCTAAGTATTTAGTGAAAAAAGTTCGTAACTTGCATTTTACACCCGTTCTTTTTTATCTTAAGCCTTTGTGTTAAAATTAGTGCAACTTTTTCTTAACCCTGATTATTATCAAAGGGAAACCTATACATAAGGAATATAAATAAAATGAATTTATCCCAATTTCGGAAAAGATGTGTAAAAGTGTATAATAAAAAATCAGGAACAGATATGGTGAAACACTGAGCCAGCCAGGAAGGGAAATAAATAGCTATTTACAAATACTATGGAGCATCAATACTATAGATTGACAGTAGCTCTATTATTTGTTATCTGAAAAGATTATAATGTATTAGCTATGCAGAAAGAATCACTCCAGTCTTCCGTGTCATAATGTCTCTTGAATATGTGATAATAAATTGGTTATTTTATCATACCAAATCGGTCATATTGAAATTAGCCACCTAACCATTACAAATTTATTCTTGCAATTGTTGTGAACATGGGCTTTTAGTAGTTTCGCATGCCAGACCCTTTACTATACCGCTTCGCTAGGAAACGGTCTGGGGACAGACATTATGTTTTTGGGTTCCCTACAGGAATGTACGTAGAGCCGATGAGATTACACCAATCACTAGACGAACCTCAAACTTATTGCTAATTGAATTAAGACCTTAAAAACCAGAACGCCTTGGAGGAATTATCTCACTCACTCCTAATCTATTTGTCTCAGTTTTTGTAGCAACTGCAGGACAATACTAGACTACAATCCATATGGTCTCCCTCTTGTAGAAGCTAGAGTGAACAGCGCTAGGCAGAGAATGCAGTTAGAGTTCATTGTACGCAAATTGTGCCATTCAAGCTCATTTAACATCTGATCCACAAAACTCTTCACAAGCAGTAAGTTCACGCTTGCGTGATCAGTTCAGGCAACTTCATCAGAAGCGGATATAGGCGGTTGGGGGGGGGGGGGGGCTGAGGGTCTGGCCCGCGAGACTAGGCTTTTACAGCTTCAGAAAGGTGGGAGGGGGAGTCAGGAGTCAAGTAGCTATCTGAGAGAAACCTCACTATAAGTGATAATATGAATGTGATAATATGTGCACTAAAGTAGTGGCCAACCTAATTGACACCTTGAAACATATTTCACACCTTGTGAATAAGTGGCATTTTCAACACCATCCACTTAGATGTATATTGATGCGCTCCATTTTCTTGCCTTTCAGTTAGTTCGATGTATACTATAGCATCATTTACAATCATTAGTTGCTTGTTTGTGGCATTCATTTAAGTGCTTTAGCTTCTTTTGAAAAGTTTGGCTGGTTGTTAGCTTGCTCAGTACAGCGGGAAATAACAGCGTGAAATATCTTGAGTTATTTCACGGTCACATACCTAAAAATATCATTGTGAAGATATCTAGGGTGGAATAAATATATATATATATATTATATTATATATATATATATATATTATGTATACTTAAGCATACTAGTGATGTGCTTCAGCACAAATGGTGAGTGAGCATTTCTAATCAAGCAGAAATTTAAGTTTTCATTTGAATCCAATAGCTAATAATATTTATTTATTTGTTAATGTTTGTTTGTTTTTTAATTGATTGTGCTATTCTTTAGCTATACACACAACTTTTTATTTGCACACACACATACTCACACATGTCTACAGAGTATACCAGCACAAGATACACATTATTGTATTCTGGTGGATGGGCTCACATTGACTTCTTTGAACTTATGCGTGCCATACATACATATACCAAAATCTCTATTGAGACTTATCTATGAGGGGCTCACTTCCCTTGCCCTATTATATTATGTATATGCATTTGAATTAAAATCAAAATATTATAGAAAGTGAGCCATTTACCTATCAAGCTATTCTTATGGTGCCAGTTTATCTGCAGTTTCTTACACTACAAGCATGCCCAGTGAAGTATTCAGAATTTTACACTTTATCTGTTCTTTAGCACCTCAAATAGGTAGTGATTAGTGTGATGCAGGTGGTGGTAATTACTATTTTAACACCAATTTAGGCCCTTTCAATAACTGACTTGGTAGGATGGTTATTAAAAGAAAAACAAACATTTTACAATCAATTAATTGTTATAGGATATATATATATTAGTATGTATGTAATGTGTGTATATATATAATATATATATATATATATTATATATATATATATGTATTATATTTATATTATAAGCTTTCCGCTCCTTTACTCAACTTGATAGAAGGCTATAATAACAATATTTGCTATCACCATTAATGACCCACACCCTCCAGTTACAGAAGTTAAGTTATAACTTTGTTATGTCAAGTATATATACTAAAAAATAAAACAATATCAATTAAAAAAAATACAAAAAAGCAATAGTTAGCTATTTATTTTATCGTTCTGTCTTATTGAGTACCACCAATTTAAACCGGGCCAAAATCAAGATTGATCAGACTCTTCTGTGCTTCTTTCAATTTCATCTAATAGTTCTCTAGTACTCACTGTAACAACAAAGTATAAATAAGTATATTAGATAAATAAATATTATATATATAAATAAATAAAGGATAAATAAATATATATAAACAAAAAAAAAAATAAAATTAATGATTCAGTCATTCTGGCTGAAGTAATTATAATAATAGGAATAATTTCTCTTTTTAACAGTTGTAATTAAAAATATTGGCTGTTAAAAAGAGAAAAATGTCCTATTATAAATTAATATCAAGTGAGCAAGCAATCAATCAATCTTCACTTTATCAAATTAACAACTATGAATAAGTAAGGAAATGAATAAATGAACAGCCACAAAGAAGTTTATCCTCTACCATGTACAGATTGAAGATGGAGTAAGAATTTTTCCAAGTTTTTCTCTTGCTTTTCCAGTCTTTCTATAGTTGAATCTAGCATCTCTCTAATTCTTCTTCTTTCTTCCAGATGTTTTTCTCTTTCTTCTTGTATTTGCTGTGTCTCTTTCAAGAAAACTTTGTATGATTCCCTAGCAGCCTGAGCCAATTTAGTTCCAGAAGTTGAGAATCCAGCATTTAAGGGGTTTTCCTTTGAAAGTTCATAAAATGACACTCGCTTATGGCAAAGAGTATTTGCCATACTGACCTTAATATCAAAATGGAAAAATATAGCCAGTGTATGTAGTGGGCATGCTCAGACTTCCGCAGAAGAATAAGATTGGTTAATACACGGGATTGTGTCGGTTAGCCACGGATTGAAAATCATTGTCAGGTCGGAGTGTTTTCTATTTAGCTATAAGGTAAAGGGTCTGGCCTCTAAGCCACTACGATTATACCAGGTCGTTATGATTCATTACTTCAGATAATTGTGTACCAAAACTTCCTCAGCATTATTGTAGTAACTATTTTAGAGCTCCTATACGTGGGTGTAGAAGCGTCACGAGCCATAATGGCCCCCATTCACTAGTAAAACTATGCCAAATTTAGCTTCTTATGATTCTCAGACCAGAATATTTTTTCCAATTGCAGGTAAGGTGATTAAAAAAGCCCATTGCATGTCAGGGTTTTTAATATGATTGTGTTATGAGTTAGCTATTGTAACTTCATCAATAGTAGATAAATATATGACTGTCTATTTCTGTTGACATACTATACACTTTGGCTTTGAGATATTAACTAATGTAATTACAAAAGAACTGCAGTGCAGACTTAATGTTGCAAAGTTTAGCATAGGTAGCTCAACTTCGAAATTTTTTTTTGTAGGTATCCTGGAAATATTGCATTTCAAAGGGCATGGTTCAATGAACCACTGATTTATGGTGTATTAAAACTAATCTATAATTACAAAAGAAGTGCAAACATATAGCTCATTATATTAATAGGTAAAGTTGTTGTGTTTTTTATTTTTATTTAAATACAAAAGAACCACTGGTATGTTGTATATGATAATTTAGTAATTACAAGAATAAATGGATGGAGTAGATCTCACCTAAATATTTAAATGTATAGTAAATATATCATCTGTAGCATTAAAATGGTTTTTCTTAAAACCGAGATTTCGTTGTGTAGCTAAGTTTTTTTTTATAGCTACTACACAATGCAAACATCATAATGGAAAACCTTTATTGGCGAACTTCCCCGTGCTTTATGATACTTTATGTCACCTACAGTCCTTATACTATGGACAATGAGTTAAAGTATGGGGGTTTAAAGTCCTCATTTTAGACAATGTATTAGCTAGTTGTAGTCAAGCACTGATGCCAAATCCTCATGTCCAGGAAACATTACTATTGCCTATGGCATATCTACTGATAAGATGTAAGAGAAAGGTGTTTGAAATTTATGAAAACGGTAAAAGCAATGACACTACTATAAATCCTGATGATGATGGAACATTATTATACCTTGTCTGTTCAGAATGGACAGCAGAGCTTCCAACCCTGGAAATCCCCTTCTAGTGTGAAATAGCACAAAAATTAGGGAATATTCTCTCTGCGTTCGGTAATGGTCGAATCAGCTATCAAGAAGTAGCCAGACAGACTTCCCCGCGCTGGATAAGTGTTCGTTGATAGTCACAAAAACTTTTACAATTAGACTTGACAGGAAATTACAAAATTTTATAAGTTAAGAAACTAGTTTTGAACGTAATATAAATTTACCAATTTTCAGGCTGTGCACCGCATCCCCGCTGGATGGCAGTAACTGCTACTGTTTTCCTGTAGTGATACTCAAAAGAAGAATTGTTGCTGCTAGTCAAATGTTCCAATATTTTTTCTTGACAAAGCTTCTGCGACGCAGAAATGCTCTTCACAGAATTTTTTTTAAACTATCTCTCTCTCTCTCTCTATATATATATATATATTATACACACTTTGTTTCCCCTTGTCATTCGAATATTCCTGCTCAAAGTTTCCTTTTTTGGAATATAAACTGGGCATAGGGGAGGGGTCAACGTATTGAGTTAAACAAAAACTAAAAATACTAAATACTGGCGAAAGCTACTGTGGCAGGTTAGGGGCTCTGAGCAGTGAGTTTCGCTGAGAGTGTCGCAGTGCGTGATTTGTGGGTGGAGTTTAAACGCTACAATCTAGCGTTTCGTTTTAGCTGTTTTAGCTGATTTTCCTGGTAAAATTGGCTACATCGATTTTGATAGCTGTGCTGATCTTCGCACTGCGTGTTATATAACTTGCGAATAGTAATCTATTATCAGGTAAAGTAAAGACTAGCTGATTATAAAAAACTTTAGTCATGAGTAATACAAAAACTAACTACTTGTATTCATAATTATGTACTGTAGCAATTACAAAGATTTACATTACATTGATTACATTATTTATATTATTATTGTTGTTATTATTATTATTGTGAGACACTGCCACTACTACTACTACTATTACTACTACTATTACTACTACTACTGTTATAATTGTTGTTGTTGCACTTGCATGTCGTTGTATTGAAGATGCTGTTACATATTAAGCCTATGTAGCTAGCTATCGGTTTTACTATACATTATTCATATTGTTTATTTACTTTTAATTTTTTTGTTAGATTGTTACAACCTATCTGATTGTCATGGAACTCTTTACGTTTCATTTGTTCCTGAGAACAATGCTGACTGTTACTAATGCTACCACAGGAGTGGCTCGTTCAGCCAAGAAGTGGTACAATAAGAGGAAGGGAAAGAAAAGAACTCAAGCTAAGCCTGGTTAGTTCTTGTAGTAGCATTTTGAAGTTGTTGTAATGAGTCACATTACCTAATTCAATTGACACCAATCACATAATATGTCTAATATATACCAGTGTTTTCTTTTGTCTTTTAATTTATTTTAGATTCCTCCACTCCATCTGGTACTTCTTCCTCCTCACTAGTTGGCAACATTAATGTTCCTTCCTCTGTGACCTCCAGTAACACCTTGAAGCAATATCGGTTGTCTGATTTTGAAATGGTCAAAGTGCTCGGGAGAGGAACACATGGGAAAGTGAGTTAAAATAATAACAATACAGGATTCATTGATTCAGTTATGATTTTATATATGATGGGATATATCCATTACCTGTCTTTATACTTACAACAGTATGTTATAACAATTCTATACTAATGAGTTGATACAATGATGTTTATGATATTATACTAATTGTTTTACAGGTTTTTCTGGCTAGGGAAACTGGAACTCAACAATTTTTGGCAATAAAGGCTCTGAAAAAGACTTATGTGTTGAATCGTGATATGGTGGCAGCAACTTTTGTGGAGAAAAGAGTCCTATCTCTTGGCTCAACTTTCCCTTACCTCCCTACACTGCATTCTACATTTGCCAGTCCAGTAAATTTTAATAGATTATTTTAGTTTTAAATAATATTATTAGGCATGAGTGAAACCATGGTATGCATGTATGTCTGTCTGTCTGTCTGTCTGTCTGGTGCATTTTATTGCATTTAGTGTGCTTTTTTCCAGACATAGTATTTATTCACTATTATTCAACAGAGTCACCTATTCTTTGCAATGGACTACCTGAGTGGTGGTGACCTCTTCTTCCATTGTAATAATGGTGTGGGGCTAGGACTTGAGAGAGCAAGGTAATGTTAGATAATGTAAACTGTCACATAAATCTAACTGCTTCACTGTTTGCACAGATTTTATGCGGCAGAAATATCAGCAGCATTGCAGTTTCTCCACAAACATGGAATCATTTACAGGTAAACTAAGTATAATATTATTGTGAACATTAAAGTCACATTTTGATCTAATTAAGAGAATATTTAATTGATGTTTTACGTTGAAAATTTAGTAATGTATTACTTTTAGGGATTTGAAGTCTGAGAATGTTTTGCTGGATGCTGAGGGTCACTGTGTATTGGCTGACTTTGGTGTGAGCTGTGAGAATATCATTCCAGGAGTGACTACTTCAAATGACTATGCGGGCACCGTGGAGTACATGGCACCTGAGGTATGGTTGCCATAGCATAAATATAGTATTGGCGAGCAAGCACAGTGAGCGAGACACTCAGGGGTAACACAATTGAAAATTGGGGATATTTGTTTGTATACGGATGTGGATGTACGGATATCATTTTGTACTTTGACCCTTGTGTTTTTGTGTTTACTCGAGGTTTACCTCTTCCCATACCTCCACTAAACAGAATCTTTCCGTTTAGCGATCCCGTATCATTCAAGAAAATTTAATTGTTTACCCCTTATAGGTTGTTTCTAAATGCTACAAGACACACTTAGGTCTTATAAACTTACTGTTAGACTCAACACTGTGCAGTAATGCTTTAGAACTTCTTGTTTTTTCAAGCCATAAATTGCTACGGCGAAAGGTTACTACAATATCGAGACCCTTTATCAGACATAATTTTTTTAAACTCAGGCGGCATTTATAGTAGCTGCGGGTGCTTATTGTCAAAAGCTGCTGGTAACTCAGATAGTCAGAATGTGATATTAGAAAATACCAGTACTTGGGAATTTGAGGTAAGATAGTAGTTCTGTATTTGTTAGATAAAGTATGGTCACAACAGCTATGTACTTATACTTTTAGAATGGACTGATAGATTCTTTCGTTGTGCACAGGCTCGCTCACCATTTGTGCTCAAGCACATCACTAGTATATTTATATACATATAGACATATTTAAAAATTGTTTGACAATGAACCAAAGAAATTAAGAATAATAAGGCAAATGTGTATAAATTTTTTTTGTATACTTTAAATTTCATAAAAACCACTTAAGTGTATAAATAAATTAAATTGATGTTCATTAGGTCATCAAAAGGAAGAACTACTCATTTGCAGTTGACTGGTGGTCATTTGGTGTCTTGTGCTATGAAATGCTATTTGGGGTGGTAAGTATATATGTTTACGTGTTCTTATGTTACATTTGTTCAGCTGGTATAGTTTCGTTTGTTTATTTTAGTTCATATTGCATTTGTGGTTATGGTTGTAAGATAATATAAAAGATAGTACAGCAGTGGGATGTAGGGGGTGTGGTTAATAGTAATACTCTACTATATTATGTAGTATTTAAAAAAAATCAGGTATCCAGAAAAAACTGTGGGTGCATTGGAGCATTCACTATGCTACATTTAATACGTTTGGAAAGTATAGAATGCTCACGTGACGTGGAAATACTAAATAAAATAACTAATTTGTATAAATACACATTATCACTTGCGCAAAACTTAGTAATTGTGATATTCATTTGCAATAGCTGCCTTTCCACGGAGCGAGTGAACAGGAAGCGGTCCAGTCTATTCTCACATCCAAAGTGAGCATCCCACAGAACACTAGCATGCAGATCATCACCTTCTTGAGTGCTGTAAGTTTCTTGTTATATAAATACAAATAATTATGAAAATGATAGATGCATGCAGGTTTTGAACAGAAATCCTAATAGAAGGCTTGGGTGCATGGAACAGAAACATCCCATCAGGAGCCATCCATTTTTCTGGGAGATAGACTGGGACAAGCTGGATAACAAGCAATTGGAACCTCCATTCAAACCACACATGGTACGTTAATGTTTTGATTCTGACTGGGAAATACAGTATGATTTACTTTGCATGCCTGCTAGAATTGTATATCTCATAATTAAGCTCTAACTTTTAGAAACAGTATGTAGCTATGAACAGATTTAAATGATAGTGGTAATTAGTTGTTTTTTGTTGTTATTTTTACAGCTGCACAATGGAGACAGTTTTAATTTTGACACTGACTTCACCTCCCAGCCTGCCAAACTCACTTTAGTTGCCCCACATCTGGTGGAAGCCATTGATCAAGAAGCGTTTGAAGGATTCACATCCTCGCCTTCTTCTTCCACCAACAACTCCTCTACCAGGGTCTAGGTAAACATGTGAAGGTAGTTTATAGAATATGAATTTAGATAACAAACAAGACAGTTATTTTTTGTGTGACTGTTTAGATTACATAGATGAAATAATTACTAACTTGATTTAGTACAACTCGCATATGATTTTTCTTTGTGTATTTTACAGAAGGCTGTGGGCCTTCAGACCTCCCCCCTCCCCTGCCCTACCAACCCACGCTCCCTTTTCCTCTCTCCTCTCTCCAAAGGTCACAGATGATTCTTCAATGATAATGAAAACTAGTGTCATCTATTATGTCATCACCTAATGAATAATAACTTCTCATGTAGTGTAAGTTACTTGTACTCCATTTCTTGCATCCATGATTGTAATAGTTTATTTCTTCTGTATCCGGGTTAAAAATAGATTTAATAAAGTGATTGATCTTATTTATAGACACACCAGTTGTATAAAAATACTCTACAATTTCCAATCCATTCAACCATCATCTTCAAGTGAAGTTGTTTCCACATCAACTATCATCTACTGCAGAAGACCAGCAGTCACTTCTGTTCCATGTTACTTCCACCCCAGTCACGAACAAAAAAGATTTAGTGGAATTGATGAAGTACAGCCTTTCAAAGTACTTAATATAAATAGTAAGTTCCTTTGCTATCTAATATCTGCACATTAAAGCAATCAACTTTTTATTATTTTTAGTTATAATGTCAAAACTCTTTTGAAAAGATCACTTGGCTAAAAACAACGTTATGAAAATTAATATAAACTCTACCACCAAATAGAAAGAGATAGACAAGTAGCCATCAGTGCCTCTCTTCTCTTCAAATGCCACAAGGTATTTCCTATTTTTAATGGTTAATATCAGTCAGGTGTAATAATTGCAAAGAAAATTTTAATATGTAAATGAATTTGATTCATACAACTTGGACCAAAATTAATGAATTAAATAATTTCCTTGTAGATATTTGGTTTAGGATTCTTTGGAGCTCTAGAACTCGAAGCCATTCTACTACAAGAATTACTATAGCAAGTTCTCACCATTTGCTGAAAATACCAATTATGATCATCTTAATTCCTACTAATGGCTACAGCAACATTGGAAAAATAAGGCTACAATTTGAAGATAAGACAGAAGTGGATCCCTTACCAGATATGTGGCATCCAATAAAAAACATCGGGATCTAATACCCAGTCATGGAGTTCCAACAAAAAAATGAAAAAAAAAAGAAAAAAGCCTTTAGGCAACATAGCTTGGAGTAGAACTGAATCAATGTCACAATGTCTGGGTATAACACAGATATTTGTGCAGTGATACTCCTAGCTATGTGACCTGGATGCTTTTTTTTCCCTTCCCTCTTTGGAAGGAGCATCAGAACTCACTCACTTTGTTTGACTCATAAATAAATATAAAATAGCAAGTTTTTCAGCCAATAATATAGTTAATTATAACTTAACCCGACGTTTTGACTTCTTGACCCCTGAAGAGGACTTGGCAAGAAATCTAAAATGTCGGGTTAAGTTATAATTAACTATATTGGCAGTTAAAAAAAGAAAAAAATTGCTATTATAACAACAATTATATCATATTATTTTTATGAAATTTTTCATCATTATAGCTATTGAAATATGACTTAAATGTTGACACCAGATTTAGTTTACCTGTGAATGATTCCATGTTAGGAAACTGCATTACTGCTGATATTTCTTCCGCATAAAATCTGTGCAAACAGTGCAGTAGTTTGATTTATGTGACAGTTTACATTATCTAACATTACCTTGCTCTCTCAAGTCTTACCCCCACACCATTATTACAATGGAAGAAGAGATCACCACCACTCAGGTAGTCCATAGCAAAGAACAAGTGACTGTTGAATAATAGTAAAATACTATATATAACTGTGTCTAGAAAAAAAACACACACACTAAATGCAATAAAACACACTAGATAGACAGACAGACAGGAAGGGGGGGAGGGGAGGGGAGAAGGGCATTGGCCTGTAAAAAAGTAATTACTGTATAAAATAGTTAAACCAAGGCATTATTCAGAATTATAGCTAGATAACCCCCACCTTTCTAGGGCTTTGCCCTAGGGATCTGGTTGGTTATCGATAATGACTCCATCCCACAGTGGTTTAACTATTACTTAGAACCAAGCTACTGTAGATTTTGTATAGAGGTATTGCGCGGAAGTAATCAATGCGTGGGCGAGCTTAGCAATGGTTGCTGACGACCACCGCTGGAGGGCAAGGCAAAAATCGCGTTGCAATGGCTCTGGTCAAAAAGTCAGAGTATTTGTGCTCTCTAAGTGCTGAAGGAAGGAAGAGATATACTGAAAAGCTTAACGCAGCTGGACTAAATACAGACCCTTATTGTATTGATGACTTGGAGTGGACCAGGGAGCCAGAAGCCACACCACAGCTTGTATGGAGTGACCTCATGGTTTCTACACCAAGCCCATAAACTGAGGAAGCAATCAAGGTAAATACATTTATACACTTAACAACTCATATAAGGAATACTTTCAGGCTTGGAAGGGCATGCTTGACTCTGAGGGATTTGTGAAGGCTGGATGGGTGCATGATTTGAAACTCCATCAAGTCAAGCATAATGGTGATGGGATAACGAAATTTGTGGTTATGGCCAGGGTACGTATTGTTGTTTGGAATAATATAAGTAAGATTAATGTAGCTTTAATTAATTGTTTAATATCTAGGTGCACTCGCAACGAGTTTCAGCAACACCCCACCTCTTCTTCTATGGGTGATTTTTTGAAAATGATGGAAGCATAGTGCTCACTGCACCTGCATGGCAGGGTAAATTATTTCATATTAATTCAGACTGAGATAATATAGTTATATTTTTGTTAGACTTGGAGAGGCCTGCTCTCAGATTGCATCACTTTTAAGGGTGCTGGCACATAGCAACGCTCGCGCGCGGCTTAATTGAGCAATAAACCACGAAACCACCGAGTTGTAGAGGTAGAGGGCGGACCTTAAATACCCGCGCATAGATAAGAGCTTCCTGGCAGACCGTGGTAAGTATAGTTAACTCGGCTTACGGAGGGCGGGGCTAGAAAATTGCACAGTAGCAAAAAAGTGCGAGACAATTGGAATCTATTTTACAGTCCAAGTCCAGAAGGACCAAGAGTTAGTCTTTCATTTTTAGTACTGCAGCATAACTTAACAAGGTAATTAAAGTTGTCGATTTAGTTTTTTAATATAGTGTACAGTCGTGACCCGACTGGAAAAAAATCACGTGAAAATGTGAATAAATATAAAACAAAATAGAAACGAGAAAAACAAAATCGACAACTTTGTAACAATTAGCTATAGTAAGCGGTGGACGAAATTCCAGCTTCCGTAGTCTTCCTCTGTTTCCAAATAGTGGCGTTTACTTTTGAGACTTTGAGGCTTCATAACTCTTGCAGTTCCGTTTGTGTGTTAGTCATTCTTGATCAGTTGGCTGTCAGTTGACGGGTCTCAGAGATCCCCTGGACAGCGTGGACCTGCAAGGTATAGAATCGGAGTTACCTTCCATAGCAACAGTTAATTGATTTGTGTGGGCGTACCGCGTAACCGGATGTGTGAGCACCCTTAACATGTGTTGTAAAAGCTGCTGAAGCACGAAAGAAACAAGGATTAGAATCTTGTACTTCACAGAAATGCATCTGGCTTCCTCCAGCCAACAATGTGAGTATTTATTTATTTATTTATTTATTTGTGTGTTTGTTTGTTTGTTTATATTTACTTATTTATTTATTTATTAGCTATTTATTATTATGTTGATATGAACCCAATGACATTACAGGTTTCTCCAGTGTGTATTTCAAATATTAGTTTTACTCGATCAGATAGAGCTTCAATTTCATCAGACACCTTAGTTCCACCTGCTAAGCAACCGTGGATTGCTCAGCTATCTGATGTGGAGATGGAATTTTTTTTACAAAGATCAACAAGGCAGTTGTAAAGCCAGCTTTATTGAGGGTTGTTGAACCTTTTGCAGAATCATATATACCTCGACTGAGCAGCAACACACTTCCTCAGCCACTGACTGAGTTGTACAATCCTGAGGCTCTTAAGATGAATTATCTGCAAGTGCTAGAGTTGTGTGAGACAGTGTTTCAGTCTATTAAAGTAAGCAAACTTTACAAGTAGAGTAATTGAATGTGATTTACTGATTTCTTGATTAGGTTACTACTGAACAAGCAGTTGAGTTAGAGAAGGAGACCAGGAAACAATCCTCAACAAAATCCTGGTTTGTTCATCTGGCTGGAAGGATCACAGCATCTAATGTAAAGAATGTTGTAAAAACCAACCCAGCAATGCCCTCACAGAGTCTTATTAAAAGAATCTGTTATCCTGAAGCCTTCAAATTTTCCACTCAGGCTACAAGGTATGTATACTTATCTTTTGTACAATAAATACTGAAATAGTAGCTACAATTATTGAACTTGTAAGTTACACGTTATATGATTCTACTGTATCTATTGTGTATTGAAATATATATCAGTGTGGTCACCTTACATTTTTATTAATTAGGTGGGGCTGTGTGGGGGGTTCCCTCCCTTAGGCTCCGTAGGTTCTTCGGGTTTGGGGACCTCGCACTTGGTAACAGCAATCAGTCGCTGCCACCAGAATGTCCAACGCTAGGTAGCTCGCTGCAGTCAGCGCCCAAGTCAATGTCTTGATACCGATATAATTGAACACTGCTCAACCACGAGGCAGAACCGACACTTTTATATAGAAGCATGGCTCCACCCCATGATGATGCAACAAAACGTAAAATGATACACGTGGCATAATACACAAACAACATGTGACCAATCAATGCATAACACCTCGATTGTCAGTTCAATGTCTCTTTGTCTTCCTTTCTTCTTCATCACTTCATGTGGGCTGGCCCACATCTCCCTCCTCCTCCAAAATACGGGTGGTATCACCACTGTCCTCCGAATGACAACGGCTCAAGTCGTCTGCCACCACGTTCAATTCTCCTTTCCTGTACCTCATCTCGAAGTCGAACTCCGCCAACTTGAGAGACCAACCATAGATCCTCCGATTCTCCTGACGACCCGTCCTCAGAGACACCAGACCCTTATGATCTGTGATCACAACAAAACGTCTACCATACAAATGGAACGCAAAATGACGAATAGCCTCATAAACAGCCAGTCCTTGTAATTCCTGCGCACTATAACATCTCTGTGCACCATGCAGTTGCTTCGAGAAGAACGCAACTGGCAGAACTTCACTCCCTCTCTCGATCGACAACACCGCTCCAACCCCTGTACTTAATGGTGGAATGATGTTTATAGTTGCTCCAAACCTGTGCCCGCGCTAAAAGGTCAGATGGCCTTTCCATGAATACTTCAGAGCAATCACTAATTACTGCACATTTGCTGAAAAATGTCCGGAAAGATATCGGCATTGTCATTCGCAAAACTCCTCTGTTTGGCCATACAATTAATTTTGATGTGCAAGCCACCATTACATCCAAAATCTTGTGGAAGTTTCTCGATACTGTTGAGGGGATGCACTCCAAAACGATAAGTGATATCTCCATCTGGAAAGTTGTGTCTCAATTTCATGAGAAAAATTAACATCATCTGAAATTTTGATAGTTTCACTCCATGACAAAGTCTAGGTTCAGCTAACTCAAAAAATGCCTAAAAAATGTACCAATTGTGCAAGCCTGCAATAACATTAAAAGAAATAAATAATAATAATATTATACAGGTGTAAAATGACTTTGTTGTTTACCAGTATAAAACTTTAACAATTTCTTATCATTCTTTAGTGCTTCCTCTGTGAGAACCTTCTTGCCATAGTCATCTTTAGTAACATTAATGCATTGCTGTAAATGCTGAATCTCCTTAAGCATAGTGTTACTGCTGTTACTAATATCCAGGATATTAGTTTGACAAGCTTTCCCCCTAAGTGAATTTGTGCCTCCCAGAAATTGCCGATTTAATTCCTGGGGAACACTATTGCAGTAACAAGTAGTGACTAATGCAGTAACATTAACACATGATCCTGTGACTGTTCTGTTGGAAGATGTCTATTATTTCAGCTAACTTTATTTTGTGTAATTTATGACCTTCAGTGGCATTGGCATCAGCTGTGTCTAGCTCAGTTCTAGTTAGGAGGTTATACCTCCATATATTCTACATAAAAATGAGTCTATATATAGGATAATTAGTTCTGTTCTGTTAGTCAGTTTTGTCATTTAGTTGTTATGAGTTTCATATCACTAAATTACCAGCTGTAGCTGTACCAAGTCGAACGCTTGGTTTCCCTCAGTTGGAACATCTCTAAAAATATTCTAGTCTGCGGAACATTTTAGTTCTTTTAGAACCTTTTAGAGGAGCCCTGCAATGGCAGTCAAGTGTGGGCACATCCGAACAATTTTTCAAATTTTATCCATCTGTGTCTCTGGCTTGTAGTTTATAAGCACATTATTTATTCCTGACAGGCTTTAGGATCTATTTTGATCACGTCATACTTAATCTCGCTTTACTGGACCCTTTACCTACTGCTATGCGGCGGGTAGGCTGACATTAAGTAGTTTGTTCAGTTCCCCTCACTAATTGGGAAGACCACAAACAATAGATGACATAATAAGGTGGTATATCGTGTGACGTAAGACTGCTCTAACTTTTTGTGTGTTGTATTTCTATATGGCTAACTGAGTTGAATAATTCATGTGCCATGAAATATCTTAGTGATTATTCAGTCATTCTCGGTTGAAATAATTATTGGCTGTTAGAACGAGAAAATTTTAAGCCCACCATCACATCACCTGAGCCCAGGTAAATGTCGGCAGAGGACCTGCAAATACTGCGACCATTCGGTTAAGCGATCACGTGGGGGGTGTCACATGTGGAGCAATGGCACCTGGGCACAAGTACATTAGTCTTGATAGCCACTGTTTTCAGTGCTTGTAGCCTAAGCCTAGTAGCTACCTGTTACTTCCTTGCCAGAATGGCTGGTTCACCCGGCACTATTAGCTCTCTAAGGATGGCTGCTCATCAGTGGTGGTATTATTTAAATAGTAAGGGGCTGGAGATATACACTACTGTACTCTATGTAATTAGCTTTCTGTAGGTCAGGTTGGATTAATAGGATCTAAATCATCAATCAGTGGTGAATGGCCTTCATTGATACAATCAGCTGAAAATAGGAGTTCTATGGCTCGATAATACATGGGCATGCTGCTGGTCCATTTGCCTTGCTTAACTAGTACAGTTATGTTAAGAGTTGGACTCTAGTTCTAATGCTGTTACTCTACCCAACAGTTGCCATCTCTAAATCACAAAATCATGGTGCCAACCCTCGTTATGATCAGGCGTAGGCCTTCGTTACAGGTGTGGGGTGCATTGCCGGCTCCCACTCTTCTTATTCTAATCTTCATGCAAAAATTTATGATCATCATTGTCGATTGCATGTTAGTAACTATGTGCAGTATTTAGTAATGGCCGTATTGCCAAGATTGGCTCTGTCAAAGTGATCAGTATTCTCGAAAGCTTGGAAACTCCTGAATCAGTCAGGTTGCATGCTGTAATTGATATTTATGCTGACATGAGAGTGTTACATGAGAAAGGAGGCGGAGCAAATAGGGGTTATATAATGAGAGATTAGAGAATGAACTGTAGTGCTGGATGCGTCTTGGGACTCATAAGCCACACTACACTATTGCCAGTGTGGCATTATAGAGAGCATGTGTAGGCAGTTCTAATACATATAGTTAGATTTTCACCAAATAAAGGTGTGATGGTCTGTCTGGGGCCCCTTTGAAAGTGTCTATGCAGGGCACGCTGCCCTTCACTCTATTTATTCTTACACTATCACAGTCTCTGCCTGTCTATTCTCACACGATCAGGCTCTCTGCCTGTCTATTCTCTCACTCTCGCTGCCTGTCTATTCTCACACGATCAGGCTCTCTGCCTGTCTATTCTCTCACTCTCGCTGCCTGTCTATTCTCACACGATCAGGCTCTCTGCCTGTCTATTCTCTCACTCTCGTTGCTTGTCTATTCTCACACGATCAGGCTCTCTGCCTGTCTATTCTCTCACTCTCGCTGCCTGTCTATTCTCACACGATCAGGCTCTCTGCCTGTCTATTCTCTCACTCTCGCTGCCTGTCTATTCTCACACGATCAGGCTCTCTGCCTCTATTCTCTCACTCTTGCTGCATGTCTATTTTCTTTTACTCTCAGGCTCACTGCCTATGTATTCTGCACTATCAGGCTCACGGGCGTCTATTCTCTCACTGTTAGGCTCGCCGCCTGTCTAGTCTTACACTATCAGGCTCATATTTTCTCACTATCAGGTTTACTGCATGTCTACTCTCACTCGCAGGCTCACTGTCATCTATTCTCTCACTCTCACTCAGGCTCGCTGCCTGTCTATTCTCACACTATCGTCTGCCTGTCTATTCTCTCTCACTCAGGCTCGCTGCCTGTCTATTCTTCTCACCTAGTCTATTCTCACACCAGCAGACTCACCGCCTACCTATTCTCACACTATCAGACTCACTGCCATCCATCTCCTCGCAGGCTTGCTGTCTATCTATTCTCTCACTCTCACTCAGGCTCGCTGCCTGTCTATTCTCACACTATCAGGCTTCTGCCTATCTGTTCTCACACAATCTGGCTTGCTGCCTGTCTATTCTCACACCAGCAGACTCACTGCCTACCTATTCTCACACTATCAGACTCACTGCCATCTATTCTCACTCCATCAGGCTCGCTGCCTATCTATTCTCACACTATCAGGCTCACTCTCTATCTATTCTCACACTCAAGTTACTGTCTATCTGTTTTCACACCCAATGCTGTAAGGCATTCTTGCTCTATGTATTCGTGCACTCTCGGGCTCACTGCCTATCTATTCTCGTACTCAAACTAGCCACCTATCTAGTCCCACACCCGGATAACTAGTTCCAACTATAAGTTTCGCCGCCTATCTCGCACTCGTGTGCTGCCTTGCCACAGTCAGACTCACCACTGGTGTATTATCATGCTTGAGTATTGTTCTTGTTCTTACCCATCCTCACACTCAGACTTGCTGCCTATCTAGTTGCACATCGTCATACTCTATCTGTGCACTCTCAGACTCACTGCCATCCAATCTTGCACTATCAGACTTGCCTACCTAATCTTGCACTGACACCCAGGGCCTATTTATTCTTGCATACACTATCAGGCTTGCTGCCTATGTTTTCTCAAGCTTGCTCCTTAGGTATTCTCAGGCTCACTACCTATGTATTCTCAGGTTCACCGCCTATGTATTCTCAGGCTCACCGCCTATGTATTCTCAGGCTCACTGCCTATGTATTCTCAGGCTCACTGCCTATGTATTCTCAGGCTCACTGCCTAGTATTCCTCAGGCTCACTGCCTATTATTCTCTCGCTGCCTGTGTATTCTTTGAACTGATGGAAGCAAATTAATTTAATATTAGAATTCCACCATGTGTTAAAAATGTTACTGCAAACATGTCTTGTATCTATATCAGAAAGGCCAATCTTCCTGTAGCACATTGCCCATTATTGTGAAATAACATGTAATGTACATGTATTACATTGAGCGACAAATAGTTTAGTTACATGTATTACAAGTGCAACATATGTAGTATTCTTCAAAATACTTATGTAAAGATGGTTCTGATGTTTTGTACTGCTTAGAAAAGTTTAGCAGAATCTTTTACAATCTATCTTTATTTCGCTCTCTGTTAAATTCTCAGGATTAAGCAAAACTATCTCAAACTGCAAGAAATTATTTGCTCACATGATTACGACGTGACGATAGGGGGACCTTTTCCACAACAGTTAGTACCCTATGTGAAGCCCAAAGCTTCATGTTTTCTCAATCTTTCATGTTTTCTCTGACTGCCAGAACAACTATAACATTACATTTTATTTCATCATTAGTATTCACGCATGCTTATTGTTCTTATTTTCGTGTACCGTCGATCGTCGTGCATCGTCGATGTTCCCTTTTTTTGTTTATATTTATCACTTTGAACACTGTCATTGACTGTTCTTACTGGAACTCTGACGCTACCATACCCGCTAGTGGGTCTTCACTGCACTAGTTACTCTGTTTTGCGTGTCAATAGACTACATATGCCGGGTTAAAGTCCTCAACTTGCTGGATAGTCCCTCTTGTACATGCACACTGAGGGCTAATAATAATAGTAACAAATTGTAAAGATTTCGTGTGTTAATATTAACTTATGTTCTTCGTATTCATCAATCACCAGCGTTATTCATTTACAATCATATATACATTTTAGTTATTATGAATGTAAATTCAATACAGACTGCTGTTTGTAAGTGTTGCTGATACGTTTGTAGTTGGGATTTAGTTTGTATTGCAAGTAGGCATTGATCTTTAGAAGGATCCACAACACCTTGTGTATTGTATATCAGGTAGGATTGCAATCTTCACTTTGAATCTCTCTAGTGAGAATGTTCACGGATTCTTCATCATCAGTGATGTGTTCCACCTCAGTTTATTTATCTTATTATAACAATCTTGTTTCAATACTCTATACTTGTATTATAATATGCCACTAATTTGTTTTATTTACCCCACCCTTATAATTGTTATATATTTTTTGGTTAAAATGGCCCAGCTCCCCCGTCCCCTGTATGAAGCCCTGACCAAATACTGGCATATGCTATTAAAGCTATTAAGTATTAAATTGGTGAAAAAATAACTAAAACTGTTTCTTATCATTTAAATCTGCACAGTGTGTAACCCCCTCCACTTCCATCACCCTGTCACTCTAAGCTTAACTTAATAACTTAATAATTTGACGAGCATATATTTCCTACTTTACCTGGAGACGTTCACATTTATTGGTAAAGCAAACCTTCAGTAATGCACATTGTTTTTTTATGTAACAATGAGTACTGCCTTGTTGACTATCATTTCAAGAGGCTTTATCTTTCATTAATGTAAAAATCAACAACAGATTGAAAACAAAGTGTACCAATATTAAGGTCACTAATGATTTCTGCATTGTTTGATACCGAAAGGAGGACACACCTTTCCCCCTTCTCTAAACTAAATTTCTCCACCCTCTTCTCTTCCTTAAGCTGAGTTTCCCTTTCTTGTGAGTGAGTGATTTGTATGAGTAGAGATTTACACTTAAGCACAATTTCAGAAGTCACAGCTGTCATGGGGTTGAAAAAAAAAGGAACTTTATATTGGATCACTATTTAACTACAATTTGCTTTTGTAGTATGGTTACTAAGTGCTGACTGAACACAGAGCTCTGTGAGGCACTATTGCTTGTGAAAAGGTTGAATTATCGTGATTATTTCTCGCCAATTGACACGTCTCTACTAGCACTATTAATTTATCCATAATAGTATCACTTGATGAAGTTATTTGTTTGTTGTTGTTGTTTTTCAGTTAACCCAATTAATGGGCATCTGCGTAATTGAGTGAGGAAAAGGAGTTGTTAATTTAGTAATGCTACCACCCTTTATCCTCTGCTCAGTTTTTCCAAATGTCTCTGCTATAGTTTTGCATTAAGTGTTCACCTGATTCATCTATTCAAATAAACCATCTCCCCCTCTCCCCGTAGTCCCACAAAGTATGGTTTTAAAAACTCCCAATGTTTATGATACTGGCAGTGCATTTATTTTCTCTGCTACAGGCTTCTTCAGCCCCAAGTTTAGAGTAGGGGAAGGAACTGAAGTTTGTCAGTGTGTCTACATAATATTTGTGTCTACATATTTTTTCAAAGATGTGGTTTGAGTGGCGTAGGAAGTGGGGAGGGGAACGGGGGGTGCATAATATTTTGACACAGAGATGGTCAGCCCCGCAGCGACGATCAGCCATATGCGCATGCGCACGTGCTTAAGGTTCAAAGTTCATTTGATCAGCCGCGCTCTGAGGTCAAAGGTGAGGGTCAGCCGATCTGCACATAACGTAGTCCAATAAGATTGGTTAATACATAGTCTGGCGTCGCCGACCCTTTTCCTTCTATTATTATTATGCGTGGGCGAAGGAAAAGGGTCTGGTGAAGCTAACGTATACTACTTGTGCAACCGCATACGCGTAACAGTATGACGTCAGTACGCAATAATTTGCACGCGAGTATTATAAAGCTAAGTTACGGGTGTGCTATCCAGCATTGCCATGGCTTCTTTTCTACCAACAGTTTGTGTTGCTTGTGGTGGTCCAGCTAAATCTGGTTGTAGACACTGGGTATCCCAAGTCTCAAAAACGCTGATTTCACTAACCGTTCCATCCTTATCATCAAGAAGAAGGCGTGCCACGCAGACTTTTCCCTACAGGCACGTGACTATTTCAAGCAATCTGATTGGCACGCAGCTATAGCTGCGTGTGTGGTTGCACAAGTAGTATACGTTATTTAGATAATTTTTTTTGTTTATTTTAAATTTCATAAAATTTTTTTTTATTAAGTGTATAAATAAATTAAATTGATGTTCATTAGGTCATCAAAAGGGAGAACTATTCATTTGCTGTTGATCTGTGGTCATTTGGTGTCTTGTGCTATGAAATGCTATTTGGGGTGGTAAGTACATAATGTTTACGTGTTCTTATGTTACATTTGTTCAGCAGGTATAGTTTCGTTAGTTTATTGTAGTTCATATTGCATTTGTGGTTGGTTGTAAGATAATATAAAAGATAGTACAGCAGTGGGATGTAGGGGGTGTGGTTAATACTAATACTTGACTATATTATGTAGTATTTAAAAAAAAAATCAGTTCTCCAGACAAAACTGTGGGTGCATTGGAGCATTCACTATGCTACATTCAATACGTTTGGAAAGTATAGAATGCTCACGTGACGTGGAAATACTAAACAAAAATAACTAAATACACATTAGATATATCACTCGCGCAAAACTTAGTAATTGTGATATTCATTTGCAATAGCTGCCTTTCCACGGAGTGAATGAACAGGAAGTGGTCCAGTCTATTCTTACATCCAAAGTGAGCATCCCACGGAACACTAGCATGCGGATCTTCACCTTCTTGAGTGCTGTAAGTTTCTTTTGTTATATAAATACAAATATGAAAACGATAGATGCATGCAGGTTTTGAACAGAAATCCTAATAAAAGGCTTGGGTGCATGGAACAGAAACATCCCATCAGGAGCCATCCATTTTTCTGGGAGATAGACTGGGACAAACTGGACAACGAGCAATTGAAACCTCCATTCAAACCACACATGGTACGTTAATGTTTTGATTCTGACTGGGAAATACAGTATGATTTACTTTGCATGCCTGCTAGAATTGTATATCTCATAACTAACTTTTAGAAACAGTATGTAGCTATGAACAGATTTAAATGATAGTGGTAATTAGTTGTTTTTTGTTGTTATTTTTACAGCTGCACAATGGAGACAGTTTTAATTTTGACACTGACTTCACCTTCCAGCCTGCCAAACTCACTTTAGTTGCCCCACATCTGGTGGAAGCCATTGATCAAAAAGCGTTTGAAGGATTCACATCCTCGCCTTCTTCTTCCACCAACAACTCCTCTACCAGGGTCTAGGTAAACATGTGAAGGTAGTTTATAGAATATGAATTTAGATAACAAACAAGATAGTTATTTTTTTGTGTGACTGTTTAGATTACATAGATGCAATAATTACTAACTTGATTTAGTACAACTCGCATATGATTTTTTCTTGTGTATTTTACAGAAGGCTGTGGGCCTTCAGACCTCTCCCCTCTCCTGCCCTATCAACCAACGCTCCCTTTTCCTCTAGCCTCTCTCTAAAGGTCACAGATGATTCTTCAATGATAATGAAAACTAGTGTCATCTATTATGTCATCACCTAATTGATAATAACTTCTCATGTAATGTAAGTTACTTGTACTCCATTTTTTGCATCCATTATAGTAATAGTTTATTTCTTCTGTATCCGGGTTAAAAATAGATTTAATAAAGTGATTGATCTTATTTATAGACACACCAGTTGTATAAAAATACTCCACAATTTCCAATCCATTCAACCATCATCTTCAAGTGAAGTTGTTTCCACATCAACTATCATCTACTGCAGAAGACCAGCAGTCACTTCTGTTCCATGCTACTTTTACCCCAGTCACGAACAAAAAAGATTTAGTGGAATTGATGAAGTACAGCCTTTCAAAGTACTTAATATAAATAGTAAGTTCCTTTGCTATCTAATATCTGCACATTAAAGCAATGAACATTTTATTATTTTTAGTTATAATGTCAAAACTCTTTTGAAAAGATCACTTGGCTAAAAACAACGTTATGAAAATTAATATAAACTCTACCACCAAATAGAAAGAGATAGACAAGTAATCATCAGTGCCTCTCTTCTCTTCAAATGCCACACGGTATTTCCTATTTTTAATGGTTAGTATCAGTCAGGTGTAATAATTGTAAAGAAAAATTTAATATGTGAATGAAATTGATTCATTCAACTTGGATGAATTAAATATTTTCCTTGTAGATATTTGGTTTAGGATTCTTTGGAGCTTTAGAACTCGAAGCCATTCTACTACAAGAATTACTATAGAAAGTTCTCACCATTTGCTGAAAATATCTTATGGCTACAGCAACATTGGAAAAATAAGGCTACAATTTGAAGATAAGACAGAAGTTGATCCCTTGCATGACTGACTGACTGATTGACTGAATGTTCACATGACTAACCAGTGAGAAATATGAATTACGTAATGACAATGATGTAAAGATAAAGTTAAAAGTTCAGTATCCACTATACAGCATATAATATATATATATACATATATATATATATAAGCCCCTTCCCCCCCCCCCCCCTACCTCCCCAGATTCATTGCTGAGGGGAGGAGGAGGGGGGGGGGGGGGGAGAAAGGGCACACTTCATGCAGGCATGATATTGATTGGCTCATGAATTCTATTCAATTTGCAAAAACTATACAAATAAGCCACTTAATTATCACAATGACCATTACCAACTACATTATTTAGTTGGTATTTACAGCTTATGGCATGCTTCCATTAAGAAGAGAAGAATTGATGGTTCTGATGGACTCAGCTAAGGGATTCATAGAAAAGTATACATTTTCATGAAACATTCTCATTGAGCTGAATCAATTTTTTGAACTTTTAGATCATTTAATTTTTCATCCAATTTTCATATGAAGTTAGAGTTTTATTTTGCTTAGTTAATGTAAAGTTTTACTTTTCCATGAACTAGAAAATAATTTTTATGAGATTATTAATGTAGTAGAACATGGTGCCCTCCTCCTAGCTAGCCCCCAACTTTGAAGCAATTTCTATCACCCCTGGAGATTATTCTAAGTAAAGTTAAGACTCATTGCGTCACCCTTACTACGTAGCTAACACTCATCCAGCCGCAGCAATAGTCGCGTGTAAAACAAGTACAATTGGTGCAATACTTCGATGATTTGCTACTGCTCTCCGGTATGACGGTTGGGAAAAGGGTTTCCCACGCAGATCATTGATCAACCACCATAACTGGCCGTGCCGAGACAGTGCTATTTTGACAAAGGAATCGCTTTTAATTATGAAGCGTGACTGCAGCAGTAGAGAATCGGTTTGTGCGACTATTACCGTAGCCATTCTTCTTGTGCTCTGGGGACTGTTTACTCTCCCGATCATCTTTTTTCACTTGCCGACAGAAACTGAGGTAAGTGCAGCGTTCATATGAAAAAGTTCATTGTTGAAAGAGGGAACAGTTTTTTCACTGCGTAGATTTCCTGATATAATTGTGTGGACAAAGATGGCAAGTTTGCTGTATTATAAGTGAATAAAGGAGTTTGTTTTTCTTACAGGAGGGAGGGGTCACCAAAGGTTGAATTTTCTAAGCATGCATCTTGTAAATTATTATAAGGCATACTCATTGAGGCCTTACAGACATTACTATATTCATAAGTGTAGTATTTGGAAGTTAATCACTACCAAGTATAGCTAGCACACACTATAAGGCTTTGTTTGTACTAAGTCCTTCTTACCTTAAAAGTAAACTTTGCATTCAATGTTTTTCACTGTACATAATCTGTGACCTTGTTCACTACATTCTCAACCATTTCTGGAGGTTTATGTAAAACGATAATTCTGGCATGATGTTTGACCTCAATTCCAAAAAAAAAAAAAAAAAAAAAAAAATTGGCCATGAGGACCCTAGGAAGTGGGAGTGATAGATAGAGAAATGGAGTAAGTGGAGTGGTAGAAGTGGAGGAAGTGGAGTGGTAGAAGTGGAGGAAGTGGTAGTGGTAGATAGAGAAATGGAGGAAGTCAGAGGGGTAGATAGAGAAATGGAGGAAGCCAGAGCGGTAAGATGGAGAAATGGAGGAAGTGAAGTGGTAGAAGTGGAGTGATAGCTAGATGGAGAGATGGAGGAAGTTAGAGGGATAGATGGAGAAATGGAGGAAGTGGAGTTGTAGATGGAGAAATGGAGGAAATCAGAGGGGTAGGAGGGAGAAGGAGTGACGGACGGGGAGGAGGAAGGAGTAGAGATGAGGACACAGAGACAAGGTGAGTGGCACAAAAATTGGATCTGCTGTTGAGTGGTAAATAGCTGAGAGCACGTGTGTCTAAGTGATCAGTGAACGATGCTTGTATAAGTATCCCCATTGAAAATTATGAGGGAATGTTTAAATAAGTGAGGGTTATGTGGACTGTTTGAGATGAAGTCAGAGGGTTATGCCACATATATAGCACACACAAGAAATTACCAGAATAAGTTATTCATGGGTTACTAATTATCTAACATGTAATTTTTGTTCCGTATTCAATGCATTATAGCTTCACATTGTATACTCTCCAATCTGGTCTCCACATGTAATAGTGTATTGGCTAATTCATAAGTAACAATCTAAACATTACCATACATAAGTACAGTATATAATTTGTGGTTCTTCATGGTAAAGCAATGACAGCACTGACAAAGTAGGCTCTATTGATAAGTATTGGTCATAAGTTTCTGACACTCTGAATGCATCTTTTTTTTTAACTTTACTTCTATGCTGGTTTGTTGTGATGCTGAATGAAAAAAATTGATGTAATGGGGTTGTATGTATAAGACTTTGTAACGTATAATGCTAATGTCCAAACTTGTGGGTTAGATTCCTAATTCTAGCCAATCTATTCTATCATTGTGTTGATTTAAGTATATGCTTTAGAAAGAATACTAAAGCAAACAGTAAAAGTTCCATCTTTTTTGCTTAATTATTTGCATGGTATTGTTGTTTACAATGTCTTTCAATGAATTAGTATTATGGCAATAACATGCAGAGGTTAAGGAAGAACAAATACTCTGAATTTATCAATTAGGGACATCAAAGAGTGCTTGCTACAAAATTCTAACAGTTGACATTTACATTAATTTCACAATGTTTGCACACATTGTGGACCAGTTGTATGTACCCAACACAAGTTGCTTTTTTTCCCTATTCTGTCAAATGATTGACTCATAAAACACAGTTTAATCAAACGTACTCTTTTGTGGACTAATATTTGATATAATATTATGAGGGAAGGAACTTTATTGTGAGGTTTTATTCAATTCTGAAACAACTGATTTTTGCACTATACATTGTTAAATGAATGAATGAAAGGAGAATGATACTGAAATTGTAAGGAGTTTATTGAAAAGGAGCAACTATATTGTACATTTTGTTGTCACTGATGCTAAATGATGGTGTGAGCTGCTAGTAACACGTCTGTATAGTGACACTTGATCATTTTATAGATGAATTGTCACATAATTAAACTATTACTAAATAATTCACAGTTCTACGATAATAAAAAAATTATAGCATGTTATTCATGGTGGCTATATAATTGAGAGTCTCATTGAGCAATTTTAATGCTACCTTAATGCTTACTAGTTTGAGTAATTAGTAGTTCACTATTCTATCCACTATTCCTTCTGAACTTCATATATTTGGTATGTATTATAGTTCAAATCTTTAAATCACAGAATTATAATTTTTTGTGTACATTCATGTAATATTGAGAGTATGTGCACCTGTAAGTAATAATTTACGTGATTTTTTCTTGTTTTTATGGCATATAGTCTTCACTCATTTCTTAACATTAATTATTTCATTTACAAAATTCGTGTTTTGAATTGACTATATAGTTAATATATTACACAGGATGGGGAATCTGACAGCAGCACAGATTGCTCTAGTGCTATTCCATACAACACGGAGGGAGGCATCTGTATGAGAGAACTTCAGAGGGCAGGTCAATGTTTTTACAGCACTGAAGAGGATTTGTTAGTGATGAACGATGCTGAAGTGGAGGCAAATACTTTGATAAGAGGACTTGAGTTACTTCAACCTAGTGATGCTTGCAGGAGTGAAATCACTCCACTTCTGTGTCTCTATCTATTTGGCCTATGTAGCACTTCAGGAGATAACGTCCAACTGACGCTAAACCGGTGTCTAGAAGTTAGGGATGTGGTTTGCAAAGAGGAATGGAGCCTTGCTGTCGGCCTAGGAGTAGTACTTCCTGACTGTCAGAGCTTCCCCTTGACTCGCCTGACTTGCAATAATTTCACTAATACTAATTTAGGTATGGCTGTAATTTCACTCTGATAGTGTAATTTTATTTTATTTTAAAATTACAGACATTAATTCTCAATTGAGCAACAGATCTTCAAGCAATGTCATCAGAAATTGTAGTGAAGGGTTTTATGTGGATTCAAAGTCACAGTTATGCAAGCCAAGTTGCTATACATGGTCACATTTAAGCAACAGCCAAGTTTTAGCAGGTGATATTTTGTATGGAACGATTTTTGTACTCTCCTTCGTGTTTGGGATAGTTGCAGCTATAATTTCTTGCATCAAGCATGACAATTTGTAAGTTTTATGTGTTCAGAAAGAAGAATGAACAAATAAGCAAAATAAGACATTATGCTTTCTTGTAGATAATACAGCAATAATCACAAAATAGATACATAATGAAGAGATGACATTTCAGGAAATCATAGGCTATTTACGAAGCAAACAATCAAAGAGACAACACTGTTCTGTCTTTTAGAAACATGCTTTTGAAATCCAAATAAGTCAAACAATGTTTAAGTCACTATTAAATATATCTACTATGAAAGCAAGCGATACATTTAATAATGACAACCAAGCCAATCGTAATTTCTTTTTTTAGGACTCAATTTACTTAATTTTAAATATATATTATGTGTGGTAGTTTCTGATGTTGCTATTATGAATTCTAGTTGTTGTCATATGTATTTGGGGTATTGTATTGTATGTTTCCACAGGCTCAAGTTTCCATCCATTTTTCTATTCTACATGAACATTGACTTAGTAATAGGAAGTGAGTTTCTAACTGGTATTGATAATATTATAATAAACATAATATTTGGTGTGCTTTATTTCAGCAATTATTTTTTTTATAAGTATTGTTGGCCGCAGTCATCTTCACTGCTCGTCGCAGAACTTCATTGAAAGTCTTAAATACATAACTCCATTCTGCATTGTTACAGGTAACTGAAACTGCACAAGTCAGTTTCATATAAATGGAAACAATTATGGGCTATAATTTTATAATATTTAAAAAAATTTTAATTACAGGAGTGGTATTTACATACTTGCTGATCCAGCTGAGTCTCTGGTGGATGTTTCATTTGATTGTATTTTTCTGGAGTATATTTTTCCCTTACAATTATCGATGCTTGTCTATTGCTAGAAAATTGAGGCTAATACACATCACATGTTTTATACTGGGACTAGTCCTCCCATTGATTTCAGTCATTTCAGTGATGGGGAACTTTTCTCAAGAAAATAGGAATTCACCTAGTAACATCAGCTTCTGGTCAGCCGGAGCAGGATTTCAGCCCACCAGATTTCCCGCTATTTTATGCACGCCTAGTAACAGACATGTGAATTTCTATGCCGTGGTTTTGCCTCTCATTCTAACAGCAGTGGTAGGATGCTCATTACTGGTTGTCATAATCACAAAAATAGTTATGGTAAGTTTATAAATTAATTTAATTTATTTTCTGCTTCTTCATTAATTTTACTGCCAATAAATGTGGTAAATATGACATGAAGCCATGGGTTAGTTGCCTGTTTTGTAGCGTTTGGAAGACGCCAAATTTGGCTCCATTTTGTATATTTGCTTCATGGTTTAGTTATAATAATTCAACAAGAATCAGTTCAGACAACTGTAGTGTGGCTTCACTCAAGCTGTGGTATAGGTCACTGCAGCAAATAGGTGGATGTCCATTATACTTAGTCTACGATCACATGGTCTGGTCATCAATTATTCTATCAGACGGGTCCTCATTAATGTGATGGCCTTGTTTTCATGCTAAAATATGAGTAATTGTCCACTAATTCATAAAATTGATTGAAATGTGTGAAATATTTAATTTGATATATTTATTTAGGTGAGAACAAACAAATACAATGGTGAAAAGAATAAGAAGTCTTTTAATTTTGAAACAGCAGAAAAGAAGCTTCTAATTATACTCTGCTATTACATTTTGTTCCCTGTTACATCTCTAACTCATTTTACTTTCACTATAAAGGAGCACTCTAGACAAATACAAGCCATTCAGGAACTATTTGTGTGTGAGCAAGAAGGAATCAGTTCGTGCGATCGAACCAATGTGGAATATTTTAATCGCCTTGAAGCCTCCATCTTGTCAGTTTTATTAATATGTTTATATCCAGTTGTGTACTTCTTTATGTTCGTACTGACTAAAAGGAATATGAAAGCAGTGAAGCACAATTATTCATCTAAAACTCAAGATATTGAGTTAAAAGAACTTCACTGAAACTTCAAATTTGAATTGTAATTAGAACATTATGATAGCTTATTTAATTTGGTTTCATTATGTAAGTGCTGACATTGTACAATTAAAATAATCTTCATTTTTTTAGTTCCCAATTTAGAAATTAATTGGCGAGCGAGCGTAGCGAGCGAGACACTTACGGGGGTAACACAATCGAAAATCGGGGATGTCAGTTTATTGGCGAGCGAGCGTAGCGAGCGAGACAGTATAGACGTTATTTCCGTGACGTCCTATATGACGTAATGGTGCGCGTTCGCGACACTGAGTGGCAAAAAGAAAAATGGTGAAAAGTTGCGTTGCTATAGGCTGCTCTAATCGTGCTTTCAAAGGGAGTAAACTTAGTTTTTATCGCTTTCCTGCTGACCCTGAACGACGTCAAAAGTGGATAGCTGCTCTACATAGGAAAAACTGGAAGCCAAACCGGCACAGTTGGATTTGTTCCTCTCACTTTATAAGTGGTGAAAAGAGTGACGATTGTTTATCGCCAGATTATGTGCCCAGCATTTTTTGTCATGTACCTATTTCTTCTAGGAAACGGAAAGCTAAGGAATTAGATGATTATGGCAGAAGGAAAAGAATGAAGAAATTGAGGACAACAGCCACTCATTCCTCTCATGAAACAAGAATTGAGCAGCATGATTCTTTACTCTCCCAGGAAACTACAGAATCCCTTCATTGTGATGAAGGTAATCATGATATTGGAGAACCACTGATGGAGACAGTAGCAGTATCCAGTGCTGAAGTACAGACAGAATTAACCTCTGAATTCCTCTGCCATTTGCAAAAGCAGAGTCAACAACTTCAAAATGAAAAGTGTAAACTGGAGAAGTTGCTTGAATCAGTGCAATTGAATGAAGAGAGTCTAAAGTCTGATGATGATAAGGTTAAATTCTATACTGGACTTCCTTGTTACAGTGTCATGAATACAGTGTTTCTGCATGTTTCAACTGATTTCAAATGCAATGAATCGTCTTTACCTAAATTTCAGCAGTTTCTTATGACTCTGATGAAACTGAGACTCAATTTAGGCAACCAGGATTTGGCATATCACTTTGGCATTAGTCAATCAACAGTGTCTAAATACTTCCGAAAATGGATCAACGTTATGTCTATTAGACTACAACCAGTTATTCGGTGGCCTTCACGTGAAGAACTCTATGCTACTATGCCTACTGACTTTAAAAAGAAGTTCAGTCGATGTGTTTGCATAATAGATTGCTTTGAAGTTTTTTGTGAGCGATCTAGTGACCTCCTAGCAAGAGCACAAACTTATTCTAACTATAAACATCACAATACCATTAAATTCCTTATAGGTATCTCACCACAAGGAGTTATTTCATATGTTTCAAAAGGTTGGGGTGGTCGTGTTTCTGACAAACACCTCACAGAGCAGTGTGGTGTTTTAGATAATCTTTTACCAGGAGATCAAGTATTGGCAGATCGTGGCTTTAGTGTTGCAGACACTGTGGGACTGTATTGTGCAGAAATTAAAACACCATCATTTACCAAGGGTAAAAAGCAACTTTTACGACTGGAAGTAGATTTATCTCGTCAACTGTCTCGTGTGAGAATTCATGTGGAACGGGTTATTGGAGTCTTAAGACAGAAATATACAATCCTACAATCCACTATACCAATTAATATGATAATGTGTGAAGAAATTACTGAAACTAGTTTAATTGATGAAATAGTTGTAGTTTGTAGTGCAATGTGCAATTTTTGTGAATGTGTTGTTCCATTTTAATTAATATTCAGTTATGTATAATAATGATGTGAAGTGAAAAAAATCTATTTAATTAATGAAATAGTTGTGTTGCAATGTATTGTAATGTGAATTATGTTTTCCAATGTTCAAATTCATATAAAATAACCTACTGTTATTTATGTTTGCCTTTAACTGATTTGACTTGCCGACAGTCGGGGCATAACCATCTTCCACTTGGAATATTAGTTATTTTCAAGCAATCAATGTGAAACCACTGAATTGTACACTGTTTTCCATCACATCCAATCATCTCTCCCTCATCTTCACCATTGCAATAACACCACCCCCTTTTTTCCTCACTTGCTGAAGGAGTTTCAGACTCCTCAAAATGCATAGCATCATTTGACATTGATACTTTTCTAGTGTACCATTTGCCAATCAATTCAGGCAAAACACCATATTTAAAAAAGAGTGCAGCTTTTCTCATGGCCTCAGAAATAAAATCTTCATCCAAATTGATCCTCAATATCACCAATTCAGTCTTCCCCCAAACCACAAAATCACCATATTGGACCTTGCACAATTTCATTTGTAGCTGTATCTGGTAATAATAAGCATGCTTATGCTGTAAATAAAATTGTCCTTCAGAATCCTTTCCCAGAAAAAATCGTCCATCATCAGTGGCATCCAAGAAAGGCCTGTCACGACATAAATACGGACATTTTATTTCGATTACACCAGGCCCACAACATACACACTTTACATAGCCATCTGGTGAAGCTCCCAGATAGGGATAGTTGGGATCAATAACAAGTCCTCTGTCTGTTACAGTTACATTCAAATGCTTTGTTTGAATTTCACAAATATATGCCTCTCTTGCCTCCTTCTCATGTTGGCATCCCCAACTAGTAGCTCTTGAAGTAAACTTGTAATTTTCTGGGTAGCATACAGACTTAATAAGAGATTGAGAGGGTTGGGACAAATTGGTATGACATGCTGCCTTTAATCTTGAAGCAGTTACACGACCAGATCTAAAACAAAACCATAATTTTGATTTAGCTTGATCTCTAGTAGCTACTTCAATGTTCGTTGCTTGCTTGTGACTAATGGATATGCTATCAAAAACTGTTTCACATTGTTCAAGAAGATCAATGTAGGATTTACTCAGGTAATCTTCTTGATACAGATTACTAAGTGGGCTTGACAATTCAGCATGATCTACTTTGAACATATCCTCATAGCCTGTCACTATTGACAAAATAGCTGGCTTTTTGCCCGACTTCAAAAGATCAGAAAAAAGCTTTGCCATTTCATCTTTAGATGGTGAAGAGACTGGTACAATACTACTTCTGCTGATACTTGATAACTTCATAGGTTGCAATGGCTTCATTAATTTTCTCCTCTTAGTTACTGGAGCACAAAAATCAATATCTGATATTGGTGCAAACTTTACTTTCTGCATACTTGGAGGCAGCCATTTGCATGACTCTGATGTACACAAAGTCTCTTGGGCTAACTTTGTGTATGCCTCTGCTGCAAAAAGCAAAGCAGAAATATGTGAGCAAGCCTCACCAAGACCTGCCATACAGGTGCAGTGAGCACACAATATCGTTCCATTATTTTCTGCAGCTATCCAAGGAATGAGGGGTGGAGCTGAAACACTTTGGGAATGTCTTACTCTTGCCAGCACTACTAATTTATCACAATTTTCAGATAGTATCTTGTGAACGGATATGTTGCTGACCCATCCAGCTAAAAGATACTTATATCCCATTAAACTTTTATAAGACTTCAATTCTTCCTTTGTGTATGGACTAGGAGTATTGATTAGATAATTGTATATATCAGGATACTCAATAATTGGCATATCAGATAAGCTCCTAGATTCTACTACATCAAAAGTATAAGGATCACTCACTCCTTCTCCTAAAATATCAAGCTTCTCCAAATATCTAGTTTTCACCTTTTCCTCCATAGCTCCATAGTAGGAAGAGTAAACTCTGTCAGTGTTCAGAGACATGGCTTGCGGTGATGACCGTTACCAACCAGTGGTATTTTCTTGCCACTCAGTGTAGCGACACGCAAAGTACATGCGCGTCTATTGACGCATTGGAATAACCTCTATTAGGGGTGGATAATGCAAAATCGGGTATATGTTATTGGCGAGCGAGCTAAGCGAGCGAGACAGTATTAGGGGTGGATAATGCAAAATCGGGTATATGTTATATATATGTATGTATGGATGGTACGTATGCTCTTTAAACGCGCGCGCGGGGAACTTTCTCCAAAAAAAGACGGCTTTTTAGGCTTGACCCCAGTTTATTCTGAAACTTCAGCATTAAGCAAGCCTTACTTTATACTTAAGCGCAGAAGTGTGAGCAAATTCAGGCGAAAACGCTTGCTTTTCAAGAAACAAAAAGTTGATTCTACCGGTTACTATGGCATTGAAGACCCTTTTCCAGACTTAATTTCAAAACTTCGCCGTTTTATGGGGGGATACGGAGTGCCGGTTGTTGGTTGTCAAGAGCCGTTGGTAGTCAGAATGCCGTTGTATTAATGCTAAGGAAGCTACTACTTCTCGAGGGAAGCTGAGATAAGTACGCAATTCCATATTTGTTAGCTAAATATGCAAAATTAACTCTGGCCTTTCTTTTTGTAGCTAAGAGCTAGTTAACAGTGACTGGTAAATTCAAATAGTCAGATTGGCTCAAATTTGGTACTACAAAAGTTACCACTGCTCAAGAAAATGAGGTAAGAAAGTACTTTTGTATTTGTGTGCTAAAATTGATTGTCTTTTGTTTTTGTAGGTGAGAGCTTGTTGTCAAGAATTCAAGGTAATTCAGGTGGTCAAAGTAACTTCAATTTGATACTACAGAAGTTATCAAGAATGATGTAAGTAGTAATTCCATATTTGTTGGCTAAAATTACAAATAATAACACTGGTTTATTTTTTATCGTAGCTGAGAGCTTGTTCAAGAGTTACTGGTGATTGAGATTATCATAATGGTTGATGTTTGATACTACAAAAGTTACCATTAATAAGGTAAGAGAGTGATTTTGTATTTGTTTGCTGAAATCAAATGTCATAACTGCTATTATAGTGTTTGCATGAAGTAAGCTAAAACATAGTAACATTTTATGTTACCTAACTATCACGCTCGCTCGCCATTTGTGCTCAAGCACACCACTAGTATAATAATGTATGTATGTATGGATGGTACGTATGCTCTTTAAATGCGCGCGCTTCTAATTACGTAAGTTAGGTAAAGCGTTCACAGTTCCAGTTTTTTTCAATTAACGAGCGCGGAGTATCCTGCTGCAGACGCAACATTGTTTCAACCAAAAAGTTTACAGCTACTCTCTTCTTGAAACAATTGTGAAGTCTTTGTCAAGCTGCGCTTCTTTGCCACTGCTTTCGAAGTTTATTCAGGTAATTGTTAGTTTAGTCTGGGATCAGAGACTTTAGATTCTCTGATGCTAACTGAGAATGGAAAGGGTTACACTGTGCACTACAGTTAGATGTAATTTCTGTCCTATTTTTCTGTAAAAAGAGTCTGCTCGCTCGCCATGCATTTGCGCTATTCGAGCGCACCACTAGTTGGCGAGCGAGCGTAGCGAGCGAGACAGTATTAGGGGTGGATAATGCAAAATCGGGTATATGTTATATATATATATATGTATGTATGTATGGATGGTACGTATGCTCTTTAAACGCGCGCGCGGGGAACTTTTTTCTCCTAAAAACACGGCTATTTAGGCTTGACTCCAGTTTATTCTGAAACTACAGCATTAAGCAAACCTTACTTTATACTTAAGCTCCAAAGTATGAGAAAATTCCTGCTAAAACGCTTGTTTTCAAGACACAAAAAGTTGATTCGACAGGTTACTATGGCATTGAAGACCCTTTTCCAGACTTCATTTCAAAACTTCGCCGTTTTATGGGGGGATACGGAGTGCCGGTTGTTGGTTGTCAAGAGCCGTTGGTAGTCAGAATGCCGTAGTATTAATGCTATGGAAGCTACTACTTCTCGAGGGAAGCTGAGATAAGTACTGAATTCCATATTTGTTAGCTAAATATGCAAAATTAACTCTGGCCTTTCTTTTTTGTAGCTAAGAGCTAGTTAACAGTGACTGGTAAATTCAAATGGTCAGGTTGGCTCAAATTTGGTACTACAAAAGTTACCACTGCTCAAGAAAATGTGGTAAGAAAGTAATTGTGTATTTGTGTGCTAAAATTGATTGTCTTTTGTTTTTGTAGGTGAGAGCTTGTTGTCAAGAATTCAAGGTAATTCAGATGGTCAAAGTAACTTCAATTTGATACTACAGAAGTTATCAATACTCAAAAATGATGTAAGTAGTAATTCCATATTTGTTGGCTAAAACACTGGTTTATTTTTTATCGTAGCTGAGAGCTTGTTCAAGAGTTACTGGTGATTGAGATTATCAGAATGGTTGATGTTTGATACTACAAAAGTTACCATTAATAAGGTAAGAGAGTGATTTTGTATTTGTTTGCTGAAATTAAATGTCATAACTGCTATTATAGTGTTTGCATGAAGTAAGCTAAAACATAGTAACATTTTATGTTACCTATCAGGCTCGCTCGCCATTTGTGCTCAAGCACACCACTAGTTTATTTATTTGTATATATGTATGGACGTACGTAAGGCATTTTTGTACTTTGACCCTCGCGTTTTTGTGTTAGTTCGGTTGTCGACCCCGTCCCAAATTGCACTAAACAGAATCCTCTGGTTTATCGATCAGTACCCGTATCACCCTAGAAATTGAATTGTTTACCGTTTTGAATTCTTTTGCCGGTACAGTTAAAACTTGACAACTTAAGGGACTTCCATTTCTATTCGAGTTAGTGGCGGTGGTAAGTCAATGCGCTCTTTGTCATGGTTATAAGCCGTGCGCACAGTATTTACCTGAAAATACATTGTCCACTAGACTACTGCGAAGGTAAGTCTGTGTAGGTGCATGTCCAGCTGTGTCAAAGCATTGTGTGTTACAACCACTACTTAGCTAAAGAATATCACAAAGAAAACTTTTGTATTGTTTTGTTGTTGTTTTTTCCCCCTTCAATTCAAGCAGTTGCAGAGAGTTGTTACTATGGCACTGAAATCCCTTTACCCTATATGCTAAATTTAAAAACTGGACCTTATTTTCAGTAGCTTCAGTGTTAGAAGTCAATAAAAATAGTATAGTCTTTAGGCTCGCTCGCCATTTGTGCTCAAGCACACCACTAGTTAGGTCTAGGAATTGTTTTTGTTCTTGCGTGGGCGTACTGTGTGCACATTTTTCCTACGCCCTTGCGCGGGCCGGGGAACCTTCCTAGCAACATTTTGTTTTGTTTACCCGCCGTACGAGTAGCGATGCCCAGTGAAACAAGTTCTGCGAAAGAGAGACAAAACGTTAGATACGCTCTGTCAAGAGCTTTGAGGGCGTTAGCAACTCCAGAAGAACAATTAGTAAGGAGAGAAATAAGAAATGAAAAAGACAGGGCAAGGAGGAGGAGAGCTAAAACGAAACAGAAACAGGTAGCAAAGTAAAGAATCTTTCTTTTTGAAAAGCCATTAAATGTTCCTAATTTATTTATTAGACTATTACTGAGGATTACCGTACCAGGAGCATAGAAAAGAGCTACCACTATTGTTTTCTCACTTTGACAGTATTTTGTAGCCACACCAAGCACACATGGAATAGCTGCAATTACAGGGAACATGCATCGCTCGTTTCGCTATGTTGTGCTATTAGAGCGCATCACTAGTATTTATAAATTGTTGGGTTTTTTTAAATAGATTGTGCTATTCTTTAGCAACACACAAATTTTTATTTGCACACACACATACACACACTTGTCTACAGAATATACACATTGTATTCTGGTGGATGGACCATACATACATATACCAACATCTCTATTGAGACTCATCTATGAGGGACTCACTTCCCTTGCCCAGTTAAAATTAAGATATATAGAGAGTGAGCCATTTACTTATCAAGCTATTCTTATGGTGCCAGTTTATCTGCAGTTTCTTACACTACAAGCATGCCCAGTGAAGTATTCAGAATTTTACACTTTTTCTGTCAGTGATGATTAGTGTGATGTAGGTGGTGGTAATTACTATTTTAACACCAACTTTAGGCCCTTTCAGTAACTGACTTGGTAGGATGACTATTAAAAGAAAAACAAACATTTTACAATCAATTAATTGTTATAGGATAATATATATATATATATATATATATATTATATATATGTGTGTATAGCTATATATATATATAATATATATATATAATGTATTATATTTATAATATGAGCTTTCTGTTTACCCCCCCCCCCCCCCCCCCCCCATCCATCCCTCACTTAACTAAGCTATTATGGCTATAGGGAAACTAACCTTTACTCAACTTGATAAAAGGCTTTATTAGGTACTTGAACAGAGCCTGATAACTGTTGCCACATAGAAAATGCATTAAACTAAACAGGATGTGGCTTAGGGCAATATTTTTCCATATCACCTGTGTTCATAGTTATTACGTTGGGTTATTACGTCCCCCTAGGTAAATTTCTTGTTACCAAGGTATTGCCATGAGCAGTACCTAATAAATTTATTATCCATTGGATACCCGAGAATATCACTCGTCTGATTGGCGGTATTTAGGCTCGTGCCTGCGGCACTCGCGTAAATACTAAGCCAACAGAATCGTGATATTCTCCTGTATCAAATGAATAATATATATATAATAATAAAACTTGCTATCACCATTAATGACACACGGCACCCTCCAGTTGCAGAAGTTAAGTTATAACTTTGTTATGTCAAGTATATAGCTATACCAAAAATAAAACAATATCAATTAAAAAAAAAGACAAAAAAGCAATAGTTAGCTATTTATTGAGTACCATCAATTTAAACGGGGCCAAAATCAAGATTGATCAGACTCTTCTGTGCTTCTTTCAATTTCATCTAATAGTTCTCTAGTACTCACTGTAACAACAAACTATAAATAAGTATAGTAGATAAATAAATATATATATAATATTATATATTATATAAATAAATAAATGATAAATAAATAAGTATATTAGATAAATAAATAATACTTATAGCACGAGTCAGAGTACAATATGGGAAAATATTTTACGAGCACGCAAAATATTTTCACGAGCCAAAGGCGAGTGAAAATGTGGCGTGAGAGTAAAATATCATTCCCATATTGTACGACGAGTGTGATAAGTGATTTATTGCTTCTTTGAAATTTTTCTCAACCGGTTACAATACAATTTTCATTGATTTTACTCGCTACGCGCGCGCTACAACGAGCGTACAATATAAACCGTACAATATGGGAGAATACAGAACGCTCGCGTGATGCGGAAATATTCAAGTAAAAATATCAAAGCTGCAATAAATATATATATAATATATATATAAATAAATAAAGGATAAATAAATATATATAAACAAAAAAAATAAATAAAATTAATGATTCAGCCATTTTCGGCTGAAATAATTATAATAATAGGAAATTTTTCTCTTTTTACAGTTATAATTAAAAATATTGGCTGTTAAGGGTGCAGTACCACTTGAAACCGCAGCGCTAAACCGCAGATGGAGGAGTTATGCTATGTATTTATTTCTCGTTGTCTGTTCAATGTACGCTTACTTTGTTGTTGCAGTTAAAACAGACACCAACAGACAGCTCTTATAAACCAAGTTTAAAGAAAAAAGACCGACCAGGAACTGAGAAACAACGGTACAAACCTTAAGGCTATTCAGCGATATTCAGGGGCGACCATTGCAGTTACGAAGTCGATTTTTTTCCAGCGGTAGCCTAGGAGCTTCCCCACAACTTTATTTGTTTTCCATTTTTTTAAATATTTTTATATTTTTTTTGTACCCTATTTAAAAGAAAAAACTCGTTGTTATGTTTTTTTAGACGTGGAGTGTACCCCGTGTACAAAATATGAGTTCATTCTGGTCATCCAGTACTTCTGAATATCGATTTTTAGGTACGAAGCTAACTATTGATTCGTATTCATTTTGATTCTTCAACTCCGCCCCCCAACTCTGAGCGCGCAATTTATTGTGGGCAAAATTCCGGGTGGTGGCGGCTCTAATTAGAACTGGTAAGCTAACACAAAAGAAGAGTTACTGTGCTAGTGAGCCCTGCGGGGAAGAGTACAAGACTTCTGGAATGTACTGGAGGGTCCTAGACAATGAAGAAGCGGCGGCGTATTAATGGGGCCTGGAGTCACTCGTTTAGAATAGATATATCGCGGCTTGCAGCTGCGACTTGAAGGAAGCATCTGCTTTGGTGTCTTTGGAGAGCTTGATAGAAGGTTGGTGTAGCGGGTAGAAGTTAGAAGCAGTTTCAGTGTGTTAACTTCAACTTCTCAGGAATTTTTGGTGCTATTTGTTAAAAGAAAATGTGAATTATTACTTTTATTGACTATGTTATTTTCTTTCTACAATAATATATATTTATCAATTAGGCTGTTTATTATCAATTATTATTTTATTGATTTATTTAAAATAAGACCAGAATCAAATTTTAAATCATAGTACTTTGTCTGATCTACCTCAACAGGAGGAAAGGTGCTGGCATGCTCTTCATAGAAATAGATGAGCTCCCATTATGAGAAGGCACAACTCCTTGGTTCTAGGGTACAACTGGCAGGTTCACAACAAAAGTGCAGAGCAGAAGACAGTGCTTCCTTGTTCTCCAGAGGAGAAAATAGTAGACCTTCGGCTCTCCTAATCATGCCTCCTGAAGGGAAGAATACTACATACATCCTGGTTATTTAGAAGAGAGGACATGGCACTCCAGTAGAGAGGTCAATGAGAAGGCACAGCTCCTTGGATCCCCTTGATAGTATTGCATACTTCAGAACCTTTGATTTTGTTCATTTCATATTGTATTTGATTATGGCCCTGCTACTATGGAGTTATGATTTATATTGTTTAGTAATATTTTTTAGAAAGTGAACAAATATTAATTATCTGCACTGCTGCTTCTGCCCTACAGTACTGGTATTCCTTTGAGGTGAAAGCTCGTTGTGGTAAATTGTCTGGTACAGTTAATTGGTACGTGTTCAAATTGTGCTTGAGTAGCGTACAATAGTCAGTTCGGGAGAGTAAATTGGATCGAGTTACGGGCGGGTTTTGTGGTATCCTACTGAATCGCTTAATTACCGCAGGTTCCGGTGGTACTGCACCCTTAAAAAGAGAAAAATTTCCTATTATTAATAATAAAATCAATAAGCCATCAAGTGAGCAAGCAATCAATCAATCTTCACTTTATCAAATTAACAAGTATGAATAAGTAAGTAAATGAATAAATAAATGAACAGCCACACAAAGAAGTTTATCCTCTACCATGTACAGATTGAAGATGGAGTAAGAATTTTTCCAAGTTTTTCTCTGGCATTTCCAGTCTTTCTATAGTTGAATCTAACATCTCTCTAATTCTTCTTCTTTCTTCCAAATGTTTTTCTCTTTCTTCTTGTATTTGCTGTGTCTTTTTCAAGAAAGATTCCCTAGCAGCCTGAAGAACGAACTAGAGCACTGAAGTGCAAACCCTCAGCGCTAGTTAGCTAGTATGATAAACTGATTTGCAACCTGCAAGCTGGCTCACGTGACAAGCAAGTTTTTAAGGGGCGGTTCCCATTACCGTTACGTACGATTGTAGGACTGAAATTCTACTCGCTCTTTCTTGAAAACTAAGTCAAAACTAAAAATTCTGGCACATTAAAGGGAATTACTCTGTGAAGTGCTATAGTCTGATGTCTCTTTCAAAGCCTCGGTAGCCGTACTCTTCGAGATCCGTTGTTGACTGAATGAATGAATGACAGGTTGACTACTATATACCCTCAGGCGCATGCGCACTGAGGGTTAATGACACTAGGACTACTGTAACCCTCTGGGTGCATGCGCGCTGAGGGTTAATAAGGCAAGAAGAAGAAAAAAAAACAGGATGAAAAAAAAAAATGAAAAAAAAAAGCGTCCACTTGGGTTCGAACCACAGACTTCTAGGCCAGCTATTTGCTCACTCAACAACTATACCACGGAACACCTCACACTGAAAACATGTAATTGTTAGCTATTTAAAAGTGATTTGCAATCTGCAAGCTGGCTCACGTGACAAGCAAGTTTTTTAAGGGGCGGTTCCCATTACCATAACGTACGATTGTGGGACTGAAATTCTACTCGCTTTTTCTTGAAAACTAAGTCAAAACTAAAAATTCTGGCACATTAAAGGGACTTACTTTGTGAAGTGCTATAGTTAGATGTCGCTTTCAAAGCCTGGGTAGCCGTACTCTTCGAGATCCCCTGTTGACTGACGGAATGACTGACAGGTTGACTACTATATACCCTCTGGGCGCATGCGCGCTGAGGGTTAATAAGATTGGTTAATACACGGGATTGTGTCGGTTAGCCACGGATTGAAAATCATTGTCAGGTCGGAGTGTTTTCTATTTAGCTATAAGGTAAAGGGTCTGGCCACTAAGCCACTACATTATACCAGGTCGTTATGATTCATTACTTCAGATAATTGTGTACCAAAACTTCCTCAGCATTATTGTAGTAACTATTTTAGAGCTCCTATACGTGGGTGTAGGAGCGTCACGAGCCATAATGGCCCCCATTCACTAATAAAGCCATGCCAAATTTAGCTTCTTATGATTCTCAGACCAGAATCTTTTTTCCAATAGTGACCAGGTAAGGTGATTAAAAAAGCCCATTGCATGTCAGGGTTTTTAATATGATTGTGTTATGAGTTAGCTATTGTAACTTCATCAATAGTAGATAAATATATGACTGTCTATTTCTGTTGACATACTATATACTTTTGGCTTTGAGATATTAACTAATGTAATTACAAAAGAACTGCAGACTTAATGTTGCAAAGTTTAGCATAGGTAGCTCAACTTTGAAATTTTTTTTGTAGGTATCCTGGAAATATTGCATTTCAAAGGGCATGGTTCAATGAACCACTGATTTATGGTGTATTAAAACGAATCTATAATTACAAAAGAAGTGCAAACATATAGCTCATTATAATAGGTAAAGTTGTTGTGTTTTTTTTTAAATTTAAATACAAAAGAACCACTGGTATGTTGTATATGATAATTTAGTAATTACAAGAATAAATGCATGGAGTAGATCTCACCTAAATATTTAAATGTATAGTAAATATATCATCTGTAGCATTATAATGGTTTTTCTTAAAACCCAGATTTCGTTGTGTAGCTAAGTTTTTTTTTATAGCTACTACAAAATGCAAACATCATGATGGAAAACCTTTATTGGCGAACTTCCCCGTGCTTTATGATACTTTATGTCACCTACAGTCCTTATACTATGGACAATGAGTTAAAAGTATGGGGGTTTAAAGTCCTCATTTTAGACAATGTATTAGCTAGTTGTAGTCAAGTACTGATGCCAAATATCCTCATGTCCAGGAAACATTACTATTGCCTATGGCATATCTACTGATAAGATGTAAGAGAAAGGTGTTTGAAATTTATGAAAACGGTAAAAGCAATGACACTACTATAAATCCTGATGATGATGGAACATTATTATACCTTGTCTGTTCAGAATGGACAGCAGAGCCTCCAAGCCTGGAAATTCCCCTTCTTGTGTGAAATAGCACAAAAATTATGGAATATTCTCTCTGCGTTCGTATGTAATGGTCGAATCAGCTATCAAGATATAGCCAGACAGACTTCCCCGCTGGATAAGTGTTCGTTGATAGTCACAAAAACTTTTACAATTAGACTTGAAAAAATTACAAAATTTTATAAGTTTAGAAACTAGTTTTGAACGTAATATAAATTTACCAATTTTCAGGCAGTCTTCTTATTATCCGCATCCCCGCTTGGTGGCGGTAACTGCTATTGTTTTTCTGTAGTGATACTCAAAAGAAGAATTGTTGCTGCTAATCAAATTCCAATATTTTTTCTTGCGCAGAAATGCTCTTCACATATTTTTTTTAACCCTCTCTCTCTATATATATATATTATACACACTTTGCTTCCTCTTGTCATTCGAATATTCCTGCTCAACGTTTCCTTTTTCGGTATATAAACTGGGCATAGAGGAGGGGTCGACGTCGACGTATTGAGTTAAACAAATACTAAAAATACTAAGTACTGGCGAAAGCTACTGTGGAAGGTTAGGGGCTCCGAGCAGTGAGTTTCGCTGAGAGTGTCGCAGTGCGTGATTTGTGGGTGGAGTTTAAACGCTACAATCTAGCGTTTCGTTTTAGCTGATTTTCCTGGTAAAATTGGCTACGTCGATTTTGATAGCTGTGCTGATCTTCGTATTGTATTCGCCCTACGTGTTATATAACTTGCGAATAGTAATCTATTATCAGGTAAAGTAAAGACTAGCTGATTATAAAAAACTTTAGTCATGAGTAATACAAAAACTAACTACTTGTATTCATATTATGTACTGTAGCAATTGTAAATATTCGGCGAGCGAGCGCAGCGTTCGAGACACTTACAGGGGTAACACAATCGAAAATCGCGTTGTACATGATGATAATAATAATAATTAATAATAAACACAACTATGGTACATAGGCTTCAGCGTTGAGGTGAGTAGTTGACAACTGAATTATTTTTTGCTAGGTATTTCTAAATTTCCTGTGGGGATAAGCAGAGGTTACCTGAATTATAATAGATTGTAACACAAATCTATAAGACTGTATTATTCCCAATTGTTGGGTCTTTTTCGTTGCATACTAGAAAATTTTATTTGTGTGAAAATAAAAATGCATGCCAAGGATAACAGTAACAACTAAAAAAAAATTATTTTGTGTTTGTGTATCTCTTTGGTCATGTCAGTAATTTCTCATTCAAAATACTCACAAGTGCTACCACTAGCTACAATGAAAGCAAAATCATCCGTGTTAACTTTTATCTATGGTGTCATTCTAATTAATGCTTTCTTGAATACAATTGGGGTGATGATTTGCTGTGTTTTTTGTTGTTGTTTTTTATTTCTGAAAATCAATGTGTGACCTAACATTTGTATTATGTTTTTTTTATGATGTGGAGCGAGAATGGTAAATTTCATTGGAGTAACATTGGTTTCCTATAACAAGGTGTACAGTGTATAAAAGAAGACTGAGGCTAGGAACCATGGCAACCATTAAAACCTATCTTTATACAACTGGGTACAGTCACAAAGTTTTGATGACCTTTTCCAAATCTGGTATAGCATATGCACCACTAGAAGAATTGTGGCTGTCGGGGTCTTATGAGTCGCAATAAGTTTTCATGGGTTATGGCTGATAGTGAGGTGATCCATAGTAACCAAAATGTGGTATTAGTTTTCTGGTCGTGTAGGGTCTTTCTTTTGCCCAGTGTAATTACTGACTCACATGCTGGTGTGTCGAACACTCACTAATTTACATGATAGTTGCTCCTCCCAATCTGTTGATTTAATACAGATAGAACATTTGTGCTAAGGAATGTAATAGTCTCCATATAAACTATCAAACTGTGTGTTTCAAGGCTAGTACTGCACGCACACGTGTTTACCGTACTATTTCACTTAGCTACTGTGATATTTCACTTAGTTTCCGTGCTATTTCGTTAAGTTACTGTGCTATTTCATTTCCCTGCATGATTTGAGTTGGACAGCGATTTTCCCATACATTTTTAATAAGAAACTTACACACCGTACTATTAAAACAAATATGGCTGCCTGAATACTTAGCTTTGAGTGCTTGTATCTCTTGCTGAATTTTTTTACAGAAAATACATTTTTAAAAATGTGCTTCTAGCTATTAAATTTTAAAGCCTGTAAACTAATCCAAAGATCTTTAGTTTTAACTATGCTATGCTTTCAATGATTCAGTCATTCTCGGCTGAAATAATTATAGTAATAGCAAATTTTTTCTCGCTCTAACAGCCAATATTGTTGACTTCAAGAAGTTGAAACGTCAGGTTAAGTTTAAATTAACATTGGCTGTTAGAACGAGAAAAAATTTGCTATTATTAAATGTTATGCTTATTAACATTAGTGCACATGGGTGAGAGGGTTACAGTAGTCATCCTGTGTGTCGGTCACACTCTGATTTTGGAGATTACAGACAATTGACTGTTTTAGGTATGAACTCACAATAATGATTTAAGAACTTCATTATTCTACTTTTTTAATTTCAGGGTATTTTTTGGAAAACGCCAAGTTTCAACTCCATATAGGTACTAGTTTTTGTAGGTAATGCCCTTATCATCACATCATAAACGTGAGCAAATATTTAATTGTGGCCCACGTTCGCTTTGGTTTGCCGCTGTGAAGTTAATGAAGTTGCTGGAAGTGGAGTTTCGCGTTGAAAATATATACCAGCGAGTGTCTCTGGCCTGGTTTAGCTTCTTCTCTTATGAAGACAATGTTTACATACGGTTTCATTGCTCGAGCTATATTGATGCCTCATTAGAATTGCCGATAAATTCTTTATTGGTCTGAGATGATTTTGTAATAGCTAGCTAGTGTATAGTAAAGTTGAGGGTTCACACCTTTGATGCTTCATTTTACTAGAAGTAGGAGTGTTAGAGTTGAAGGTGAAATATTATCTACTCCACAAAAGTAAAACTGTAGATCTGTCACTCCTGTAAGCTTTCTATTTAAGTCCTATCATTATAATATGTGTACATACATATTACACTTCGAGTATAATTGACTCTGCCCACTCGTATTGTAATAACACACTCTGTATCTATGTGTGTTCGTGTGATGTGTACTCTGTAACCAATTGAACATGTAGCTCTCTGCAAGCTGGCATTCGCGAACTATTAACCCTTTGCGTACAATGGTCACGAATTCGTGACCGCCGAAACTTAACGCGCGCGTACGATGGTCACGAATCTGTGACACACTGGGTGCGTCAAGAGAATACGGCTGTCACGAATTCGAGACAAGCTCTTTCCCGTTCTGTTATTACAGTTACAGAGCGCGTAGCGCGCTAAAACTTTCAGTAGCTTACATAGTATACATTTTGCATGCACCAACTAAGTAAAAAAAAATTTTTTCTACACTTTGTGTCTAGCTATTTTCAAATAGAACATCTACTAAGAAGTATAGGCCTAAAGTAGCTAGAAATAAGCAAACTAAAACTAGAACTTACACTTGGGTGTGATTTCTCCTTTCCTAAAAAAATAGCTAACAAACTATGGCCTCCTCGATAATTCCAACTAAGTTTGTATTAAAACAACTCTATAAACTAACGAATTACCATAGCTACAACGCTAGAGGCAGATTATTTGAGGCCTAACACAAAAGAAACACTCGCCCGTTTTCTTTTTCCACGTGTCGAACTCCAACTGGTAAAACGTCGTCTCAGGCAACTAATTGGTTTTACGGCGTGCGCATATTTAATTACATAATTGCTCGCCCGCGTTCGTCCGCAAAGGGTTAAGATTCATTATGTAGTATTAGTAGTGGTGTGCTTGAGCACAAATGGCGAGCGAGCCTTAAACTACACTATTATTAAATTTGATTTTAACTAGTGATGTGGTTGAGCACAAATGTCGAGCGAGCCTAAAGACTATACTATTTTTATATGAATGATTTTGACTTCTAACACTGAAGCTACTGAAAATAAGGTCCAGTTTTTTTTAATTTCGCATACACGGTAAAGGGATTTCAGTGCCATAGTAACAACTCTCTGCAACTGCTTGAATTGAAGGGAAAAAACAACAACAAAACAATACACTTTATTTAAAAGTTTTCTTTGTTATATTCTTTAGCTAAGTAGTGGTTGTAACAAACAATGCTTTGACACAACTGGACATGCAACTACACAGACTTACCTTTGCGGTAGTCTAGTGGACAATGTATTTTTAAGTAAATACTGTTGCGCACGGCTTATAACCATGACAAAGAGCGCATTGACTTACCACCGCCACTAACTCGAATAGAAATAGAAGTCCCCTAAGTTTTCAAGTTTTAACTGCACCCGCAAAAGAATTCAAAACGGTAAACAATTCAATTTCTAGGGAGATACGGGTACTGATCGATAAACCAGAGGATTCTGTTTAGTGCAATTTGGGACGGGGTCGACCACATAACTAACACAAAAACGCGAGGGTCAAAGTACAAAATGACATACGTACGTCCAAACATATATACAAATAAACTAGTGATGTGCTTGAGCACAAATGGCGAGCGAGCCTAAAGACTACACTATTTTTATATGAATGATTTTGACTTCTAACACTGAAGCTACTGAAAATAAGGACCAGTTTTTAAATTTCGCATACACGGTAAAGGGATTTCAGTGCCATAGTAACAACTCTCTGCCATAGTAACAACTCTCTGCAACAGCTTGAATTGAAGGGAAAAAACAACAACAAAACAATACACGTTATTTAAACGTTAGTGGTTGTAACAACACACAATGCTTTGACACAACTGGACATGCACCTACACAGACTTACTTTAGCGGTAGTCTAGTGGACTATGTATTTTCAAGTAAATACTGTTGCGCACGGCTTATAACCATGACAAAGAGCGCATTGACTTACCACCGCCACTAACTCGAATAGAAATGGAAGTCCCTTAAGTTTTCAAGTTTTAACTGCACCCGCAAAAGAATTCTAAAAGGTAAACAATTCAATTTCTAGGGTGATACGGGTACTGATCGGTAACCAAGAGGATTCTGTTTAGTGCAATTTAGGACCGGGTCGACCACATAACTAACACAAAAACGCTAGGGTCAAAGTACAAAAATGCCTTACGTACGTCCATACATATATACAAATAAATAAACTAGTGTTCTTGAGCACAAATAGCGAGCGAGCCTGATGTTAAGTAACATAAAACTAAGTATTGTTACTATGTTTTAGCTTAGTTCATGCAAACACTATAATAGCAGTTATGACCTTTTATTTCAGCAAACAAATACAAAATCACTCTCTTACCTGATTAATGGTAACTTTTGTAGTATCAAACATCAACCATTCTGATATCTCAATCACCAGTAACTCTTGAAAAAGCTCTCAGCTACGATGAAAAAATAAACCGGTGTTATTATTTGTAATTTTAGCCAACAAATATGGAATTACTACTTACATCATTCTTGAGTATTGATAACTTCTGATTGAAGTTACTTTGACCATCTGAATTACCTTGAATTCTTGACAACAAGCTCTCACCTACAAAAACAATCAATTTTAGCACACAAATACAAAATTATTTTCTTGAGCAGTGGTAACTTTTGTAGTACCAAATTTGAGCCTATCTGACTATTTGAATTTACCAGTCACTGTTGACAAGCTCTTAGCTACAAAAAAGAAAGGCTAGAGTTAATTTTGCATATTTAGCTAACAAATATGGAAATACTACTTACCTCAGCTTCCCTCGAGAAGTAGTAGCTTCCTTAGCATTAATACTACGGCATTCTGACTACCAACAACTCTTGACAACCAACAACCGGCACTCCGTGTCCCCCACAACGGCGAAGTATTGAAATTAAGTCAGGAAAAGGGTCTTCAATGCCATAGTAACCTGTCGAATCAACTTTTTGTTTCTTGAAAAGCAAACATTTTCGCAGGAATTTTCTCACACTTTGGAGCTTAAGTATAAAGTAAGGCTTGCATCCTGTTGTTTCAGAGAATAAACTGGGGTCAAGCCTAAAAAGCCGTATTGTTTGGAGAAAAACGTTCCCCGCGCGCGCTTAAGGGGGGCATACGTACCATCCCACATACATATATACATATAACATATACCTGATTTTGCATTATCCACCCCTAATACTGTCTCGCTCGCTACGCTCGCTCGCCAACACACATCCCCGATTTTTTCATTTTTACCCCTGTAAGTGCCTCGCTCGCTACGCTCGCCGATAAATAAATAAATAAACATTCCCGATTTTCGATTGTGTTAACCCTGTAAGTGTCTCGCTCGCTACGCTCGCTCGCCAATAACTACAATACATTAGTAAAGACGTAATTGCAATACATTTTAAGTAATTATACTCTACTGGCAATTAATTTCATTTAGTGCACACTATATGCACTGAAATATATACACAGGCCTGGAGGAACCGGTGTCGTAGGATTTGGTGACCCCACCTTCCAGTGACCCATGGGTCACCAAGTCCTAGTATTTGATGATCCCTGGTCACCGTGTACTAGTATTACAGGGGCGTAGGAACAACTTTAGAGGTGGTCCGGTTTCTCAATCCCCGCCCATTTATCTTTAGCCAAACCTATTTATGTGAATCATACTTACTACATGTAATATTAAGAGAAGAGTTTAATTGTGGCATTAAATATATTAATAAAAATGATTTAATTCACAACTGATAAAATAGTTGTAATAAGTAATGAAATTACATAGCTTAATTCTGAACACTAAGAGATTACTCAAATTTTCCAAAAACAGATTCTCTACGTTCATTGTTAACAAAAGTTGTAGCAATTTTCTTCAAACAAAGCTGATCTGTTCTCTCTTTATGCACATGCAGGATCATGGTGGAATTCAAGCGTGCTTGGGACATGGAAGATCTCAGATTAGTCTTGATTCTTCTCATGGCAGAAAAAGATCGTTCGCTAGCAGAATTTGTGGATGGATTTACCAAAACAATTTTGAGCAAGGTGAATACTTCTGAGAACATCGGAAATTGTGAAGGGTTTAAATGTTTCATATATTCTAACAAATCAATTAAACTTGGGTTTTTTTCAGATATTTGAGTTGCCAATGTTTGTAGTTGTATTTTGAGAGGAGTAGAGCTAACATCATCATTGTAGAATGCACAAACAAAGTCATATTCTTCTTCAAATTCTTCACCTTTCATTGCTTTTAGCAGCAAACTCTCAACCTTGCTATACTTGTTATAACCAAGCTGATCAAACCGCGATTTAATACAATTAATGGCACAATCCAAAATTTCAAAATACTGCCTCTGGAAATGATCCTTTACAGTGGGTGGGCTATATTCCTCACTACCTGCCTCATACCTCTTTGGCCTTTTCCTGTGTCTGGGTAAAACAGGTTCTGCTACATCAATATTGGACTTCTTTTTTAATATAGAGCTCCAGAAGAGGTCATATGCTTCAGTGCTTCTCATTTTGTTCAGCACTGTTATGGTCATCTCCGCTATATGTTGTCCTTCAGCTGCAGATATAGTCTTGCTTTGCAGTGTTTTAGATAAGTTATCAGCATGACTAAGAACAAGCTCTCCTATGCATACACCAAAATAATAGTCAAAGGACTCCATCTGAGCCTTAACCCCAATAACTCTAGCTCTAACTTCAGAATCTAGGTTTTGATCGAGCACAATATCCCACAGTTCTTGCAAAACAGTATAGTTTTGCAAAATACTTATTAGGCTCTGAGCTCTCACTGTCCAACGAGTAGGACATAATACACGAATACCTGGACAGTCAGGAGTCAAATCTTTCTTTAACTGGTCAAACATTGCTTCCCTCTTAGGTGAAAATTTAATTAGCTTAGTGATTTCAAAGGATGTGTCTAAGGCATCTCTTGCAACTTTTGAATTCTTAATCGTGTCACACACTGCCAAATTGAGTGAGTGTCCGTAACAGTGGGTAAACAGTGCCCTTGATTCTAGCTGTAATATTTTAGTAGCGACTCCATTCCTGATTCCTGTCATATTGGCGGCTCCATCAAAGCACTGGCCTCTACACCTATTCCACTGCAAATTCATTCTCAATAGACAGTCAGTGATGACTGAAAAAATAGTATTAGCAGATATATCAGGAACATTGTACAAGCCAATAAAGTCTTCGTGCACCTCTAGTTTGTGATCTACCCACCTTAAACATATTACTACTTGTTCTTTGTTTGCACTATCAGTGCATTCATCAGCCATAATTGTGAAATAGTTAGAATCATGAATATTACTCATAATATCCCGTTGAATAGCTAAAGACATCAATTGAAGTAATTCATTTTGACTACTGGGGCTTAAATAATGTGAACCTTTTCGATCAACCCATGGCTCAAGACTAGGGTCATCCTTACTTCTAAGCTTAAAAAGCTGAATAAAATTACCCTCACATTCCTCATGCCCACGAAATGCAATTCCTTGCCGCCCTAAAAACTGAGTATTTTCCAAAATCACCATTAGTGCTTTTCTGTTTTCATGCTGCTTCTTGCTGTGGATGGTAGAAAGCATTTTTCCAACATTTGGTACTGTATTGGGAATACTGACTATCATGTCATATGCTTCTTTATGACACTTGCTCTCCTCATGCCTACGAAAACACTCTGGACCATCTTTCCAATTAGTGAAGCCTCTACTTATGAAAGCCTGGTCCTTAGATGTGGACCTCAACTTACCTTCCTGTTCTGCTTTCCAGCAGGTGAAGCATAAAACTGAATCCTCAACCTCGCTGTAGTGGAGCCAATTCCATTTAGCAAACCAGCACCTTTGAAAACCCCGCAGCACTTCCTGCTTTTTCCCAAACTTCCTTTTGGGAAAGGAATAACTAACACCGGGCTGATGCGGTGCTTCAGAGTCGATGCGGTCACCAGTTGGGGTAGCCATACAAAATGCATACGGTCTTTTTCTAGTTTTCTTTGGTTAATCACAATTAATTAATTGACGATCTTTACCAACGTACGTTGAAGCGACCTTTACCTATTTATGTTGCTCTAAAGTGGTCCGGCCAAAGCCGGACCGGCCGGACCGGTTCCGACGCCTATGCATTAGGTGACCCCTGGGGCCACCAAGTCCTAGGTTTTAGTGACCCTGTCTAGGATTAAGTGACCCAGTAAGTCCTAGGTTTTAGTGACCCTGTCTAGGATTAAGTGACCCAGTCTTCTCCACTCATTTTATTGTGAAACTCGCATATAATATAGTTGGTATACTCTTATGCATAAGTATCACAGAATGGATTTTATTATACCATCAAGTATCATATAGTGAAATTACCTACTATGTCCACTCTCTACGTAATATTTGCAGAGCCACTTTGCCGTAGTCTTTGCATTCACACATCGAATGTGATACCACTCTTCGCATTCTTCACATTCAACCATATCACCACAAGTTTCTGGCATCTTACAGTGACAATATACTCCAAGCTGAAAGTATGGAAAGTATGTGGTGATACTGTCTGGGATTCCCCAAGATTCCCAGACAACTGCTGAACAGTGAACATTTGTCACGCATGTGCATATCCATCCATTCCTTCCATCCATTTCCATTACGTACATTCCCTACGCTATCCCTTTACCATTTCCATTCCATCAGGCTAGTTAATCATATTCATGCCTTTTCCTGTATCCATACCACCCCGCACTTTGTTCTGTTCTATTTATGTTGTGTCTTTGTTGTAATAAAACGTTGTTCACCTCTGTTGTACCACGGTTGCCCCTGGCGGTTAGTGCGTACTTTTGGCCTGGCTAGCCCAAGACTTTTGAAAGCTCGCGCCAGCGGTTGCGGTGTCTAGTCTTTAGGTCGCGCCTCAACAAGTGAGCACCGGTTGTCCAGTGTGGGTGTGGCAAGACTGGTCCCCCACATTTTATGGTCCTTCGAGCCTTGTGATGATCCTAGCCGAGTTGGTGTTGCTTCGCTGCGCTCCTCCGAAGTTCAGTGCTCCAGCATCTTCAGGCCGCCATTGCTCAGCTTCTTCTACATCCTTAGAAGGTCGCCATTCCATCCGTATACAGTCAACTTCTCCGTCTACACCAATCACCCCACCAATCGTCACCTCCATTTATTCGCACCTCGGACTTATTCCATCCATCACCGCTTTCCATCCTTCCGTTTCCAGTCTTCGCTAGTTATTCAATTCCGTGATGGCTACCGGAGACGAACTGACTCTGAGAGGCGCTCCACGCGCAAGGGACTGATCACGAGGATAAAGACCTCGCTCCAAGATCTACAAGCTCACCATCCAGATGACTTTGCCCTCTCCACCTTGACTGATCTCTTCAGAGACTTCAAGACTCATCTAAATGAGTATCGTGCCCAGCACACCGTCGTGACTGAATTTCTCGACGCCCACCCGGCCCTTCCTCCTGATGACCCCTCCCTCCTGGAGAAACACGAGGAAGAGTTCCGGGCCATCCGAACCCTCCTCTCTTCATTAATTGATGCCCGCAAGCTCTGGGATGACTGCTCAGCCCTGGGCTACCTTCTAGATGAAGAGTTGGACTCTCCAAGCCCTGACTCCTCCAGCTTCAGGGAACAAGCCGCCGTCCTATCTGCCAAAGTAGCTCCTCTCGTTGCGTCTGCCCGTCCATTCTACCGTGTCCTCCCCGTCCTGAAGGAAGGTGTGGCCGGGTTGCAGGACAAAATGAAGAGGCTCCGAGCTATTGTCAGGGACGCCGACACAATCGTCACTCCTTCCATTCCAGCCACGTCTACTCCCGTGCTTCCTGCTGAGCCCAGCCACTGCCACGCCTCCCTCAAGATCGAGGTTCCATCCTTTGACGGCAGCCCGGAACACTGGGAGCAGTTTGAATCCCTGTTTGCGTCCACCATACGCACCCGAGCCAAGGACTTCTCTCCCATGGAGGTCCGCGGCTTGCTCCGATCTGCAGTGAAGCCTGATCGAGCACGTCATATCCTCGACAACCTGCCCTCCGTCTCCCATGGGTTGGACGAGATGCTGGCTGAGCTCCGCTTCGTGTACGGGTCGGCCAGTGTGATGTGCCTGTTGTTGGTCAAGAAGATCCTGGGTGCCAACAAACTTGGGTTTGACTTTATTAGTTTGTCCTCTTTTTATGACAATTTTTGTTTGCCTTGGCAACGTTTCTGTTCTATCTCAGGTGACAGCCTCTCCGCCTTTCTTGCTCTGCTGGCCGTGGAACGGATGACAGAACCGTGCCGAGACAAATGGCTGCGTACTTCCGACAGCAGCAAGATCCCAGACATGGATAAAGTCACGTCTTTTGTCAAGAAGTGGATGCTGAAGTTTCCTGACCCATCCGGAAGCCACGCCTCATCCTCCACCTCTGCTCCATCAACTCCATCCCACTCCAAACCTGCCAAGCCGTCGTTCTCCAGACCGGATCCGTCTCACACGCCATCCCAGAAGCCCCAGTCAGGATGCACTGCCTGCGGACAAAACCATGGTCTTCTGCGCTGCCAATTCTTCAAAGGTATGGATGTGGACCGCAGGAATGAGCTAGTCCGGAAGCACAAGTTATGCCTGAACTGCTTCTCGACTCAACACGGATACCGGACCTGTCCAGGAAGGTTTTCGGGCAAGACATGCAATGGCAGTCATCATACTATGTTGCATAGGGAAGTCACGCCTGCTGCACCACCTGCTGCCATTCCTCCTACTTCAACGACTGTTCCATCCTTCACAGCAGCAGCAACCACGCCCACGTCAAGGTTCCTGTTGACTGCCATAGTCATCCTCACGAATGATGGTGTCTCCTACAAAGCCCGAGCTATCCTGGACACTGGTGCTGCCATCAGCTTCATCTCAGAGGAAGCAGCCTCAACCCTGAGTCTGAAGAGGACGTTCCAGCCTCTCCAGGTCGCGGGAACCACTGGTGAAGGACAGTGAAAGTACTCTGTCGTAACCAAATTGTATTCCCAAGACTTGTGCTATACCTCTGACCCAATACAATTTACTGTTCTGTCCAAGCTTCCTACACTCCAGGTGCCTCCAAACCGGAAGGAGCTCCTGGCCCACCCATCATTCCGATCCTACCAACTGGCTGATCCTGAACTCGGGGGTCATGTGGACCTTCTCCTTGGTGTCACGGACTCCCACTCCCTCTTCACTGGGGAAACCTTCCGTGTTCAGAGTCTAGTTGCCGTTCCAACCCAGCTGAGACTCTGCCTATCCGGTCCCATGCTACACACAGATCCACCTCCGGCCCTGATTGCAACTGTACCTCCGGCCCTGATTGCAACTGTACCTCCGGCCCTGATTGCAACTGTACCTCCGACAGACCTTCAGCAGGACCTCTCCAAGCTGTGGGAACTGGACCAGGTGCCGGAGGCTCCCAAGTGGTCACCTGAAGACCAGAAAGTACTTGATGACTTTGAACATTCCTACAGCCTTTTTAACGGCAGATTCTCCATATCTCTGCCCGGAGCTTACGATCCACCTCCGCTTGGCGAGTCCAGACGTCAAGCAGTCAGCCGTCTTCTTCAGAACGAGAAGTCACTCTCCGCGAAGGGCAAGCTAGATGCCTTTCAGACTGCTGTACGCGAGTACATTGACCTCGGGCACGCCCACAGAATTCCACATCATCAGCTCCAATCCTCCACTCCTCACTTCTACTTGCCGGTGCATGGGGTGTTTAAGGAGGCCTCCACTACCACCAAGGTGCGGGCTGATGCCTCAGCCCGGTCAAGCTCTGGACACTCCCTAAACGACACCCTCCTACCTGGACCTAACCTGTACCCGCCCCTTCAGGACATTCTTCTCCGCTTCAGGAGGTTTCCCATCGGGATGTCGGCCGACATCTCGAAGATGTTCCGGGAAATTCTTCTGAATCCGGAGGAGAACGACTTCCACAGATTCCTCATGAGGGACCAGGATGGCCGGATAACTGACTGCCGGATGGACCATTTGACATTCGGGGTTAAATGTTCGCCCTTCCTGGCGACTCAGGTCCTTCACACCCTCGCACATCTCCATTCCACCTCCCACCCATTAGCCTCATCTGCAATCCTTAACAATTTTTACGTTGATGATTTTCTTGCAGGTGCTGTCAACGTAGAGGCTGCTGGCGCCCTGCAGCGGGAAATCTCAGACCTTCTGAGCAAGGCTGAGATGACTCTGCGCAAGTGGCGCAGCAACTCTGCCTCCCTGCTTGAGACCATCCCCTTTGAACTGCATGACTCCGCCCCATCCGTTCAACTCCAACCTCCCAGCCGTTCTCCGAAAGCCCTCGGGGTCCACTGGGACGTGAACTCCGACTCCCTACACATCTCCATTTCGGAAATCCCTCCTCCCACTACTGACGTCACCAAACGGTCAATTGCCTCCGCAACGGCCGGGGTCTTTGATGTCCTGGGGTTGTTTTCCCCAGCCATTCTGCCAGCTCGCGTCCTCTTCCAGGAGTCATGGAAGCGGTCCTTGCCCTTGGACGAGCCCATTCCTGAGGACATGGCCACCTCTTGGAGCACCTGGGTGGAGGACCTCCACTCGGTGAATGGCCATGCCATTCCCCGGAGACTTAACATTCCTTCGGGGGTTTGCTCAGAGGAGCTCCTTTGCTTCTGCGATGCGTCGTCATACGCATACGGGGTCGCCATCTACCTCAGAGCCACATCTCCTGATGGAACTTCCACTGTGTCCCTTGTCACTGCCAAGTCCCGAGTACTGCCCGTCCGTCCCGTGACCATTCCGAAGTCTGAGCTGCTTGGAGCCCATCTCCTGGCACGCCTCCTCAGCCACACCGCCTCCGTGTTGGACGTCCCTCTCTGTCAGGTCCATGCCTGGACTGACAGTGAGATCGTCCTGTACTGGCTACCAAAGTCCCCACCACAGCTAGACCGGTTCGTGACTAACAGGATCCACAGCATTCAGGAACTGCTACCTTCAGTGACTTGCGTCACGTTCCCACTTCATCCAACCCAGCTGACTTGGCGAGCAGGGGAGTCCGTGCCCCGGACTTGGCCATGTCAGCACTCTGGTGGTTGGGTCCGCCCTGGCTCTCCTTGCCGTCAAGTCAATGGCCCACCTCCAAACTGTCCAAACCCTCAATTCCGGCACTGGTCGCTACCATCCGTTCTCCATCATCTCCGTCTCCCTCCGTCCTAGACTTTATTCACAGCCTCTGGAAGAAATATTCCTCCTTTTTTCTGTTGGTTCGTGTTTATGGCTATATTCTCCGTTTCCTGTTCAACTGTAGGGCCAGCGCAGATGTCCGTCTTTCTGGCCCTCTGACGTCAGACGAAGTTGACCGCGCCAAGTCGCTCCTTTACCGATTGGCCCAGTCAGAGTTCTTCTGTGACGTCTTTATCACGATCAGAGATGACAAGTCACTTCCGAAGACACACCCTCTGTATCGTTTCCGCCTCTCCATCTCCAAGCATGGTCACATCCTGGCATCCACCAGAATCCGTGATCCTGACTGCCCTACCACTCCCACGGTCCTGACTGTTCTCCCCAAGAAGTCTGGACTCACCAAACTCCTTTTCCGATCCCTTCATATTGTGTATTCCCATGCTGGCGTCTCTGCCATGCATTCTATTATCTCTCACTCCTTTCTTATTCCCTCCCTCCGCTCCCTCCTCAAACTCATTTCTCACTCCTGTGTTGTGTGTCAGCGGGCCTATGCTAGACCCTTGGCACACAGCATTGGCTTACTTCCCTCTTACAGGACTACACCGGCCCCTCCATTCTCCCAAGTCGGCATAGACTTCGCGGGTACCTTCACCCTTCGTACTGGCCACACCAGGAAGCCAACCTACTTGAAGGCATACGCCGTGGTGTTCATCTGTATGACGACCCGAGCCGTACACTTCGACCTTGCCTCCTCTCTCTCTACTGAGGAGTTCCTTGCCACCCTCGGGAGGTTTGTTGCTCGTCGGGGTGCACCCTCTGTGGTGTATTCCGACAATGGATCGAACTTTCTGGGGGCCCGGGAGGACATCCGGGCTCTCCAACGCCTCACCGGATGCAAGAAGACCACCGATGCCATCTCAGACTTCTCCAACAAACATGCCATAGACTGGAGACACACCCCTCCACGCTCGCCCCACTTTGGGGGTTTGTGGGAGGCAGCTGTGCGCAGTATGAAGGTCCATCTGCGCAAGAACACGCGCCACCACCACCTCAGGTGGGACGAGCTCTACTCAGTCCTGACCGATGCTGAGGCCATACTAAATTCCAGGTCATTAGCACCCATCCACATCGACGAAGCTGAAGAGTTATCCTTCCTCACGGCTGGGCATTTCCTTATTGGGAGGCCCCTCTGGGCACTTCCTGCAAAACTTCCGTCAACCAGCCCACCAGCCATCTGATAAGATGGAATCTCGTCAGTCGACTCAAGGCCGACCTGTGGAAGCAGTGGACGGCCTCCTACCTTTCCTCCATAGCCCAACGCAGCAAGTGGCTCAAACCAGGTGACATTGTCTTCGTGAGAGATGAGACGATGAAAATCAGGGACTGGCCCATAGCCCGAGTCACTAAAGTTCATCCCGGCGATGACGGAGTCGTCAGGGTGGCAGACATCACTTGCAGAGGCAAGATATACCGTCGACCTGTCGTCAAGCTCATCCTAGCTCTCACAGACGAAGATGTCGACCCTTCCAATACGGTTGATCGAGATCCATCTCAGACTGAGCATGTTCAGTGAGCTCTGAAATTATTTGAACTTTCTGTTCGTTCTGTTCCGTCAGTCGTTCCGTTTCATCAGTATCGTCCCCGTCTATTGTGTATCGTCCGTCCGTCTACGTCTCAACTCTAGTCAACTCCAACTCAAACCAGGTGACATTGTCTTCGTGAGAGACGAGACGATGAAGATCAGGGACTGGCCCATAGCCCGAGTCACTAAAGTTCATCCCGGCGATGACGGAGTCGTCAGGGTGGCAGACATCACTTGCAGAGGCAAGACATACCGTCGACCTGTCGTCAAGCTCATCCTAGCTCTCACAGACGAAGATGTCGACCCTTCCAATACGGTTGATCGAGATCCATCTCAGACTGAGCATGTTCAGTGAGCACTGAAATTATTTGAACTTTCCATCAGTCGTTCCGTTTCATCAGTATCGTCCCCGTCTATTGTGTATCGTCCGTCCGTCTACGTCCGTAGTCAGTCGTTCCGTTTCCATCCATCGTTCGTTCCTGTCATCATCCATCCTAAGCACAAGATTCCCCCCCCCCCCCCCCCGGGAGTATGTCTGGGATTCCCCAAGATTCCCAGACAACTGCTGAACAGTGAACATTTGTCACGCATGTGCATATCCATCCATTCCTTCCATCCATTTCCATTACGTACATTCCCTACGCTATCCCTTTACCATTTCCATTCCATCAGGCTAGTTAATCATATTCATGTTTTTTCCTGTACCCATACCACCCCGCACTTTGTTCTGTTCTATTTATGTTGTGTCTTTGTTGTAATAAAACGTTGTTCACCTCTGTTGTACCACGGTTGCCCCTGGCGGTTAGTGCGTACTTTTGGCCTGGCTAGCCCAAGACTTTTGCAAGCTCGCGCCAGCGGTTGCGGTGTCTAGTCTTTAGGTCACGCCTCAACAAGTGAGCACCGGTTGTCCAGTGTGGGTGTGGCAAGACTGGTCCCCCACAGACACGACGTCCCTTAGTGGATAACGTAGGAAAAGGAAGCATTTTTTCCCTCCAAAAACAACTATTTGAGTGAGACCGCATCTTCTCTTGATCAAAATCAATGTCTTCAATGTTATCACCCCGGAGAAGATGTACAGCAAAAGCAATGGCAAATATACCGCAATCACTTCCACCTGACTGCTGCTTACCCTTGGAATCCGCAGTGATAATAATGTTTCACATCCAGTATCTTCTTGACTATCCAAATACTTTCGGTATATTTGAGCCAGTTGATGAGTAAATGAAGGAGTTAATTTATGTGAATATTTCACCAATAGTAGTGGATAATACCCAGTGGTCACCATTGATATGATGGAACTGAAGTGACTCACAGTCACTATCAACTGGAGTGAACCCATTTATTTGGGAAAATAAAGTGCTTTGAAAACCCTGAATGTTGGGATAATCTCTTTGAAGGAGCTCTTGAGCCAAGTGAACGTGTTCATCAGTTAACCAACCTCCAGATTTCAGAGTTTCCCTCATATGTGCTGTATACCTTCGAATCTAGAATGAATTAAAATACGTAATATATTTTAGAAACTCACAATTGCCAATTGTAAACAACAGACTTGAGAAAGATTTCCTATACCTGAGTATAAACTCAAACTGTATTCACAACTAATAAAAAAATGTGCTTCTAGTCATTATATACAGTACATAAAGAGATAGGGTAAGCACTGGAGTCATGTGCAAATATTTGGAAAAGTGCTTAAGCATGAGCATTGTAAGTGCTTTTTTAATCCAATTCTTCAAAACACCTTCGCACACTTGAAAAATAAATGTAAATGTTTACAAAGACAAGTGGTTGCCCAATATCTGTTATAATTTGCTCAATAATTATGACAATGTATTAATATAGGTGAAGTTATTACCTTAATATCTTTAGTAGGTTTCGTTAAAAGTGATCTTGGTACTCTCGATTCTGTTACACATAGTGCTTTCGATTCTTCAACAATATTACTACCATACTCATCATCAACTATTTCTTGCAGATATACATCAAGCTGGATATCCTGAACGCTATCGTCCTGGTTTTCCATGGAGACTTCAAGTTGGAAGTTCTCTTCTTGTTTTGCAAAATCCTCCGAGTAAGCTGCTTGATAATCATCTTCACGACATACTCTTTTACCAGATTGAGTTGAAGCATCTTAGTAAAACTTTAGCCGATCAACATTAATATGGTTTGCCATTATAGATCGAGTTTTTTGGCTTCATAACGGCGCAAGTTTATCCTTCAAATCAACAATCTCATATGGACCCAACCATTTAGGAACCATTTTATCTCCTTTCCTGCTGTCATGCCTTGAATTACGTAACAGTACACTTGATCCAATTTCATATTCCTAAATAATAAAAATGGTAAATATACTTAGCAATTGCAAAAGGAAAAGAAAACGTACCCTCTCCAATTTTCTCTTCTTATTATAATCTTTCTTATATCTCTCTTGAGCTGAAAGAACATTGTTTTTTGCTTTTCTAAACATTACTTCTTTAACCTTCAACATAGCATTCATTTTTCCTTCTATACCCTCAAACTCATTTTCTTCCTAACCTTCAACAACTGGATCCACTACTTGCGATCCAATTTCCAATTCCATTGGCAGTGTTGCTTTTCTAATATAATGCAAAAGGATATTATTGCATAGGACTAGATTAAACATATTATCTTATACCGTTTGAACATCATTTCAAAGGGAGTATAGCCAGTTGACTTGCAGGGCCGGCGGAAGCACAACGGTTGCAACGGTTTTGGCCGTTGCATCATTGGCCAGCTATAATCATGCTAGCTAGTTACAACATTAAGAAAATTACAGACTTTAAAACTTAAATATGCAACAACAATTAAACCATAACTACATCTAACTGTTACGCTTAAAATGTAGGGAGGACGGAGCAAATATAGCGTGACGACACCTTACCTAATATCCGTTCAAAAATCTCTGACTGGCCGCGAGTGTTCGTAGCAGGTTGTATGGCTTCATCATTGAGCAGCAGATTTTCATTACCTGAGCTCCCCTCAGTTCCTCATCATCCCCCTGATGGTTTTTCATTCCCTAAGCGACCATTTGGGAGCAAGAAAGTTGTTATGAGGTCTTTTCAAGCCTCTTGGTTCAAGCAATGGAGTTTCTTGCACTATGATGAGTTGAAGGATGTTGCTTATTGCCACATTTGTGTCACTGCATTCAAACAAAAAAAATGAGGGAATCTCGAGCAGATCCTGTGTTTGTAAGACATTTTGCACATACCTAGCTAACCATTAAAAGTAATTTTACTTGCATTTTTTTAGGTTTCAACCGGATTTTGTAATTGGAAAGATGCAACTATTGTTTTAAGGAGACACGAGCAAAGTTTAAGTCATCGTCAAGCTATTGAAATGGTTATTACTCTTCCTTCATCAACTCCAAATGTGGGAGAATTGTTAACCCAGCTAAGAATGGAACCGAAAAATGTTGATTAAGATAATATCTAGTATTCGATTTTTGGCTAGACAGGGCTTAACACTTAGAGGAGATGGTAGTGAAGAATTAGATAGCAATTTTTACCAAATGTTGAAATTAAAATCAGAATGATTGGCTAAAAAAGAAAACAAATAAATATACATCACATGACATTCAAAATGAGATTTTGAAAGTTATGGCTATGCGTGTGTTAAGGAATATTGGTAACTCCCTGCAGTCACCTCCATTCATTACAATAATGATGGACGAAACCACTGATGCTTCTAATCATGAGCAATTTAGTTTTTCGATCATTAAGTGATAAATTGGATGTTAACGAAGATTTTCTTGGGCTTTATACTGTCCCATCTATTCACTCAACGGTGCTAAAGGAAGTTATGGATGATTGTCTTTGTAGATTAAACATTCCTTACTCCCGAGTCCGAGGACAATGTTATGATGGGGCTAGCACAATGAGTGGTGCTAGATCTGGAGTGGCTAAGTTGATAATGGATGAAGAGCCTAGAGCAGTTTACACCCATTGCTATGGCCACTCTATTAATCTTGCAATTAATGATGTCATTAAGCATTCAAAAGTTATTTTAAATGCCTTGGATACAACTCATGAACTCACTAAACTTATCAAGTTTTCTCCACGCCGGGAAGAGATATTCAGAGAGTTAAAGAAACAACATGATTTGCTTAATGATTATCACTCAGCAGGAATGAGATTGCTCTGTCCTACGCGGTGGACTGTGCGAGCTGATGCTTTAGCCAGCATCATTAGTAACTACGAAGTTCTTTTGAAAACATGGGAAGAAGCTTTAGATGTTGCTAAAGACACAGAAATTAAAGCGAGAATTAATGGTGTACATGCTCAGATGCAAACTTATGAATTTTGTTTGCCACATTTCTAGGAGAAATGGTTTTACGTCATTCTGACAATTTAAGTGCAGCTATTCAAAAGAAAACAACATCTGCTGCTGAAGGATAACAACGTGCAAGGCTAGTCATTACAACACTTCAACGTACACGAAGTGCAGAGGCTTATGACCTATTCTGGTCAAAAGTGTTGAAGTTTGCAGAATGTGCAGGGATTGGTGAACCGCAGTTACCACGCCGGCGAAAAATGCCTGCAAGACTAGACGAAGGTGGAAGTAATCATTTTTTTCATCAAACACCAAAGGATCATTTTCGCCAAATATATTACGAAACTATCGACAACACTACCAATTGTATTGCTAACCGCTTTGATCAGTCAGGTTATAAAATTTATTGTAATTTAGAACAGCTTTTAATCAAAGCCAACAATCAGTCAGATTTTGAGGATGAACTAAAAATTGTGTGCGACTTCTACAAAGATGATTTCAATTCAGATAATCTGAAAGCTCAACTTGTTACATTTGGTGTTGAATTCCAGCAGAAGAATGTAACAAGCACTGGAACAACGTCATTTTTTGACTTGTTGGATCACTTCAAGGCATACTCTATTGCTCAAAGAAGCCTTTTGGATCAAGTTGTGAGGGTTGTGCAGTTGATTTTAGTAATGCCAGCAACCAACGCCACATCTGAGAGGTCATTTAGTGCACTTCGACGCATTAAAGATTATCTCAGAGCAACAATGAAGCAAGAGAGACTAAATCATTTGCTTGTCCTTCATGTGCACAAGGAGCTGACTGATAGTTTTGATCTGAAAGACATAGCCAGTGATTTTATTTCGGGCTCTGATCACAGAATCAATGTTTTTGGATCATTTACATAGCTATTTCATATATAATTTTTTTTCCAATCAATACATTTTCTTATGTTCACTCAATTAATTAAAGGAGTTTTACAATATTGCATCAGGTTATTATAATGGGTGTGGTCATTTTTGGCCTTTGCATCAATTTATTGCTTCCGCCGGGCCTGACTTGTGCTTTGATGTGCGAATGGAGAACAAAACTGGATCCAGGAAAGTATCCCAGTTATCTTGGTGCTCATTTACAACCTTTAGCAAACAACTTTGGATTGTGTGATTAAACTTTTCCACCAGGCCATTGGCTTGAGGGTGATACGGAGAAGTCATGCGATGATCTGTTCCCAGCAAAGCTTGCAATTCAGCATTAACATTATTAATAAACTCTCGACCCTGGTCTGTTATTATTCTTTTTGGACTGCCAAATCTATACAAAAAATATGGCAATCATTGTTTTTATTTATATTTTGTGCCATACAAAAAAATACCTGCAAGTAGTTTTATAAATAAAATGTGCTACTCCTTGAGCACATTTATCTTGTAGTGCTTGAGCTTCTGGCCACTTGCTGAAATAATCGACCATTGTTATAATGTACTTACTGCCATTTGTAGTCAAGGGTAATGGTCCAATTAGATCAATGCCAACCTATACAATTAAAACATAACACAGCATTGACATTACAGAGTTTACTTTGGCTCTTGTAACACCTAGTCTCTTAGCATGCAGCATCAAATCCTAGGCTTTGGAGACCCCCATCCTTCAACTATCAAATTTATACGGAAATTCCAACCTTTTAATTTATACGGAGGTTCATACAAGCCATATTTATATTTCAGTTATAGCTATTAAGAACAAAACTTGATCTGCTAAAGGTATTTGGTGATCCCCGGTAACCATTTACTAAAATTTGGTGACCCCTAGGGTCACCAGGTCCTAGGCTTTGGTGACCCACTCTAGGATTTGCTGGCGTTATACTTGCAGGAAGGGGTTCCTAGCAGTATTAGTTTGATAAAAATTCTAAAAATATGCATGATTTAAATATTTACCAAGTAAAATTCGAGCTAGAGTCACCAAATCCCAGAGGGTCACTGAATCTAAAGGACTGAGTGACCCTAGGATACTACTTTGAGCTACTCTTGAAATATAATAACCCATCTTCACATTTGTAGTTATCCTTTGCCTATCAATAATATAGTAATGATTATGCGAACTCGATGCAAATGATGACCAAAATTTGGTAATCATTGACAACACCTAGCTGCAATTGACTCTTGACAGCCAAAACAATGACTTCTCAAAAATGTAATACCAATGCCCATTGCAATCTCAACATATTGTATTTTATATTTTGTGAGCTGTCCATTTTACACTAAGAAATTAGAGTGCCCATTTGTTTCCTACATTACAGTAGCCTACCACAGATCTTGAATATTTATTAATAATGCAATGATTCATTCCACATTACAATTGCGCATATATATATAGCTGGAACCAGACCCTACACACCTTAGGTCTGTAACGCCAGTCTATATTAGGCCATTCAATTTTTATTTTATGCAAACAATACAGATAAATATATTTAAAATTCAAACCTGCATTACACAATTTTTCTGTATAGCTGAATCTGTAACTTTTTCTACCCTACAGCTATCAATAAAGAAGTCATTACATAACACCTTTATAAACGATCTCTCATGTCAATTCACATAATACCTAGCTTACTATAAACTAGTATCTTTCGTCGTAAATTTCTTTTTTGATTTCTGGTTGCATCTGTGGGGTAAGCGCCAGTGGTCAAAAACATATAAATGCTCGAGAACTCTTCCTCCATTTTGGTCCACTTGGAGTCACGAGATTCTAGCGAGGTCACCAATTCCTAGTACTGAATGACCCACAGGTCCCCAAATACTAGTATTTAGTGACCCCGGGTCACGTACTCCAAGGGGGTCACCAAAATCCTCCAACACCGGTCCGGTTGGTCCAGTTTTGGCTGGACCATCTTTTAATGGCTTGGTGTTTAATGATTGCGATAAGTAACGAAGTCTAAGATATTTATTTATCACCAGTGTAAGTACAGTTCGCAATGTAGTTAGTATTGTCAGTAATTATTCTAGCTTTCTACCTTTGACGGCATCATTCTAAACCTTAGCTAATACAAAATTTCTTTTTTAATTTAGCAAGCTATTACAATTATAGTGAATAAAAGTATGTATAGACTTGTCGCACCCATGAATTATCCTTAGCCACACCCATGAACCCCATGAACTGTTTTGGTCATTGAACACTGATAACCTGTAAGAATTTGGTGATCTATAATATTACTATCACTGTAGTGAAACTGCCAGTCTATGTTGCTAAAATTTGTAGGAATGCCATAAAGGGTGGTGTTTAGAGAACCCTGAACAACTGGACTTAAAATGGTCTCTCATAGTTTCCCAAATTCGGAATGAAAAGCTTCTGGAACATTAAATCCAGACAGAAAAAAATCACTAAGAAACCTATGCATCAGTTGAACTTCTAAAGATCGAGTGCTACTTGGAAAATTTTCAAATATTCCGTTATATCTTTCAAAGCTGAACAGCCAAAAATTATATACTGGACCATAATCCAACAAACATTCTCTTAAGTGACAATGTAAATGCATGTTAGGAGTAACAATAGAAGCACCATACATTCATTCTGCCCTCCTACAAAACTGTTGTAGAAGTGCATGAGCTAATTCAACATCACTCATAGATACCTGTAACTGTGAAAGAATCCTTGATGCCAACACAAAGTGACGCCAACATTCAAGGTCATTTGAAGGGAGATGATCATAAAGAGCAAAAAGTGAAAATATGATTGTCCAATTTTTTAATTGGTCTGCTGTCAACCCAGAAAAACCACTCATTATCTTAGATGGTAATCTGCCAAGTCCTGGAGGTATATACACTGAATTGACCCTTTTTTTGAATACTTTCATAATCTTGTTTTTTTTATTAATTCTCTGTCATGCCAAATTCTTTTAAGTACCAGCTTTGCTTTTCCAAGATACAGGTTATGCATCGGGTCAATTATAGCCATTTTAATGGGGTTAAAGTAAGGTAACTCCAAAAGTACTGAATAGCGACATCCTAACAAGGACTCTAAGCTTGCTTGTTTAGCTTTAGTTTTACATCTAAGGATTCTTTTGACATTGTTTCGATGCTGTTCATTTGATCAACTTGGCCATTGCGATAAAACAAAGCCAGAATAATCTTTCGTTCCAATTCCACCTGGGAATTGCTTTAAACACTTTGAACACCCTAATTTAGCTGCATGGCCAAGAAATCCATTCACTTTTCGTGATGCAGGGATATCATAGGCTACACATAAAAGAGCACATCTCACCACTTGCATATTTCCATCAATGTTTAAAGGTACTCCTCTAAAAGATCTTCCACTAATGTTTTCAAAAAGCTATTAATATTTAGACTAGGTTCATGGGGACCAGGAATTAAACCTACTAGCAATACATTTTCTTCTTTAAATCTCTTTTGGCGAGGCAAATTCATAATAGTCAAATACATTGCACCAACAGAATATTCAAGGTGTTTATATGGTTTAAACCAATCAACATTCAGCATGAGACCGTATGTGAAAGGCTGTGATAGAAAAGGCTTTCCGTTATATTCTTGAAATTCAGCCCAAATTTGTCCATCATATATAGAGCTCATCAATCCCTCCACTTTATTCCTACTTCTCCAAGCTGCACAATCGGTCAGACAGCCAGGTCTGTTCAAAACCTCCTTCAGAGAGTTCTTGAGTGGCATATAACAAAAAGTTTTAAAAGGACGAAACAATTCTTTGCCTGTAGTTGTCCAAACTGATTTAAGCAGTAATGTATCACACCTCTTCCTTCTAATTTGTGCCAATCATCTTCTACTGGTTAATTTTGAGCCGGATTTGATTATGCACTCTTCATATTTATATATTGCAAGGCACTTTTGGCATACTATAAACCTAACACAGGCTGTGTTATGAAATGTGTTCAAAAATTTTGTAAACTGTAAGTTGTGGTAGGAATAGTGGCTGCAATATCGGACAAATGAGGATGCTTTTTACCCAAAGCACCAAAAAATGCTGAGAGAATCTTTAGCAATGCAGCTATCGCCGTATTTGAAATATAAAACTTTTTTTTGTAAAATAGCAATGAGGTATACTAACCAAGTAACTAATGAGGAGTGAGCTGTATTATTCCCCTCAGTGCAGCTCATATTCCCGCAAATAAAATTAATTTCTTCTTCTTCACATACCTCAATATCTGCTGAAAACACAAATGTGCTGTTTATTATAACTGTACTATTTTTATTTATTAAAACATACCTGCATCATTTATTTCAGTATCACCAGATATATCTAATTTATCCACTTCATCTTCATATAACATATCATCTGACAAATAAATAATAAGGACAATAATTTTGTTAGTAACAATAGTAATATAATAATGATGATGATAATAATAATAATAATAATAATAGTAGTAGTAGGTATAGTAATAATAATAGTAATAACTACAAAAACCAACAACTATAATAACAACAATAATAATAACAACAAAACAACAACAGCAACAATAATGACATTAAAAATAATAATAACAAAACAACAACAAAGGCAACAACGATAACGATAACAATAATTATAATAATAGTAATAATAATAATAATGATGATAATAATAATAATAATAACAATAATAATAATAATAATAATAATAATAATAATGATAAACAGAAATGCTTAGTTTTATTTTCTCTTCAGCACCATCTCAAATAACTTACCACATTCATCCACAGGCAGCTCAGACATAGCATCTTCAAAGACTTCTTCTTTGAATAAATCAAATAAAGGAGGAGCTTCATCAGATTAATGTGAGTTGTTTTCAAATGCATCCAAGTCACTGTAATCTTCACTGCTCTCAGAATCTTTAAAATCAGGATGAAGCGGGGAGTGTTTTAACCAAGAATTAGATTCCTTATTAAAATAGAGCCTTTGGTGAGTTTTAAAACACAGGTATCTGTTGCAATGGTTACAAAAATATCCCTCTTTAAGTGAAAGTTTACAAGGCTCTACTGGTTCTTGACAAGTAAGGCTGTCTGCAAGGGTTTCCTGGATTCGATTCACTAACGGAAAAGTAATTATACTATCGCCAAAGAGGCCTGTAGTCGAGTTCTTAGAAGAACTAGCAACCCCAGTGCTCCTCAATGTGTTCTTAAAAGAACTAGCGACTGGGGGCCCGGTCGACGAATCTTGAGAAAAACTAGAGGCAGGCTGGCTAACCCTAAACCGATGACTATAAAAGCGTTCCATTTTCACCAATACCTCCTAACTGTGCACATTAATACATGGCACCCAGCAGAAAAAAAAACAACAAGCAAATAAAACAACAAAAAACATATGCATGCAGTAGCCGTCGCACGCGCGCGCGACAAAGCTTCCCACCCAGGTTATAAAAGAGTGCCAGCAACTAGGGTTTTTTCTTTTGTCTTGAGTCTAGCTTTTCAGCGTGAGTGACCATGATTGGTACGAGGTTTCCACAGAAGAATAAGATATTTTGTGTGGTGAAGCTGAAGAAAGTGGTGAGGATTATTTTATTCCTCGAGTGAACTACGATCGAAGGATCGGCGAGAATAGCGGTCTGGGCAATAGAGGGAATGGTGGACATAGCAGAGGCAGTAGAGGTAAAGGAGGTTGTAGCGGAGGTAGTCGAAGCGGATGTAAAGATAGGGAAAGTAAGTTAAAGGTGGCCAAGTTACATTATAAAATACAGAATGAGTATATCACTGATTCACTATAAAGTACGGGTAAGTACGCACGCGTAGAGGGTTAACCTTGGAAACGTACAGTTCGAGTAGTTTCTAGTAGGGGACAATGTGCAAGAGACTTTTTAAAAAGCTGGCCTACTATTAGCGAGTGATAGAATGGATAACCTGTGTGTTATTAGGGATCAATGTCACTCGTAAAGCAATTGAAATAACACTCGGCTTCGCCTCGTGCTATTTCAATCGTTACTCGTGCTAGCTATTACTCGTACACATCTTATATTGACTCAATACTATAGTGGTATATGATTGCTTATACTTAATGATTTTCACAGTGGAGAAAATTACCCCTGAAAGAAATAAAACCAAATCACCAACAAGATTGCAATATAATAATCTAGATAATGAGGAACCTAGAAGTGAGTTGGAAGAAATTAAAGGGATGCTTAAGATTCTATGTCACAAAGTTGAAAAAAATGAAAAAATCTTAAGAGACATGGAACAAGCTTCTTCAAGGTAAATCATATGCACAAATTTAGTGATATGTATTAGTCATAAAAAATCTATCATTATTTGGTCCATTAGCTCTGCATAGACAATAATATAGGATCTTAACCCTTTCGTTCCCAATCCCGCTTTGAAGCGAGTGAAGACCGGTTGGCTTCTCCGAATTTTTAAAAATAGTTACTTTATAGCTAGAACCTTCAGATTGCATACACAGGTGCCCAATGCATTGGAGAAGCATCTAAAATAGCTTTCAGCCAGGACTGCTTCGACAGTACCTCACAGCAGTTGCGTTTATTTCTTCCTCAGCAAAAAAAAAAAACATCGGTTCTCCGTCGAATTTAAAAAAAAGTTACCTTCTTCACAGCAGCTTCATTTATGGATCCAGTCATCTCCAGAGCTTTGTAGAAGCAGTAAAAAATTGCTTGAGCTCAGTAGCCGTCCATAACACATTGAAACAACCGCTTCTTTGCCGACCAAGACTTTGCGGTTGGACTTACTGTCTTCTCCATTTTTTATAAAATCGCCAGTTCAACTGGGGACCTCCCTATTACGTACAGTCTTAGGTAATGCTTATTACATCATAGGAAAAAAGTGAGCGTGTCGTGTGACCCCGGTAACTAAAAAAATTTTTTTCAAAGTCATTTTTGGGAAGATGGCGTCTACAAGTTACAATGCGGTGCAAGTTTTAGACTTGCTTGATGCTGACTCTAGCGACTCGGGATCAAGCGGAGAGAAGGGAGACGACATCTAGGGCTATAGGAGGCCCTGTATCAGGGTTGGTGGACCAGACCCCGTCAACTCTGATACTGAAAATGGGAGTCAAGAAGATGATTGAGGTAAGCTTGTCTTTCTCTTGTCTTTCTCTTGAAAAATAGCAAGCTTCTGTTGTGGAAAGGACTTATTTATAGCTATATTGAGATAGAGTAAGCTGTTTTGCTATAATATATGTGACCGGATTTGTGAAAACCCGGCTAAACGCGGCATCTAAAGTTTTCTAATTTATTCTGCCAGTAGGCTGCACGGGGCCTTGGGATGCCTTCCTCCTAATTTGGAAGCTGTAGCACAAGCCGTCTTCACCCTACGCACTACAACACTTCAGTATTTTTGCTAAACTTATTATTGCTGATTTCGAAAAAACGCCCGGTAAAGGCGTTGCTAAGGTCAGGGGGCGTGCCTTGTGTCCGTATACTATTACTGCGTGTCTCCGGGAGACTATGGAATAAATCGGTTATAGGCGGATTGAAAGAAGTCTAAAAGGCTTAATGCTGGGCTCCTTAAGAAACTATGATGACGAGAATTGCGTGAGTACGTGAATTATGTAGAATAGCAAGTGAATTAGTTAGCTATAGTTTTTTCCCGGCTGTTAGTGAAAAGCCCGCCAATAATTTCTTAGCAACTCTCCGTAAACGAGTCCAACCGGCTAGTGTTTCTAGCCTCCTAGTGTGAGTTCTAGAGCACGCCAGAGCTTACAAATGCGTCATAAGCTTGAGATAACTGGTGTCTATTCATTTCTGCCATAAAAATTTTTTCAAAAAAAATCGACCCATACGGCTTTACCCGGTGGTACTGAAAAAAATTGTTTGCCGCGTTAAGGCGGATTTTCCCAAATCCGGTCACATATATATATATTTCATTGAGTTTTGAGATTTGAAAGTGGCTTGTGGTTTTTTTAACAAATTCAAATTTTCAAAAAAATTAAAAAATTTTTTTTACCACATATACTACTAGGACCAGATGTGAATGCAGTCACCGACCCGATTACGCAGATGAGGCGACAGGAGCAGAGTCTTCCAGTGATGAAGGAGAGGATACCGGACCTGAGTCTTCCAATGATGAAACAAGAATAGGCAGCAGGTTCCAGTGATGAAGAAGAGGAAGTGGCTCCTCCTGCTCCGAGTTCTGGACGTCCTCGCGGTCGGAGAAGGCGGGAATCGAAGAACAAGAGTCGGGTGGATGAGGTAGGGGGAGAGTGGAAGAAAGATGACAACACACCCATTGATATTCCATAATCTTTTGTGTGAAGGACCACAGACTTTGATATTTGTGGCTGCTCCTCCCCCCCCCTGAACATCCCAAAAGTTGTAATATGTATTGTTATTGTCGTTGTCGTTGTCTGTGTTTTTGTGGTGTTGTAGTGGAGCTTCACACTCGATGTATATGTGTGTGCGTGGAGTTGAAATGTTATTCTGGCGCTTCCAGATCTAACTGGGGAGGGAACGAACTCGGGGGGGGGGGGGGATTTTCCAATCGGGGCTACTATGCCCATGTAAGTTGAATTTCATGTGTGTGTGTGTGTGTGTGTACACCAGTCAATTTATGTATAATAAATTATACATTTATTTTTATGATCTGTATTCACCTGTAGCTTTGTGTGTGTGTGTGTGTGTGTATATGTGTGTGCGTGTGTTTGTGGAATGAGAGAGAGAGCAACCGTGGACAAACAGTATGCGACACTTCCGGATCCAACCTGGGAGGGGAGGGAACTCTGGATCTTTTTGGATCGGGGCTACTATGCCCATGTAAGTTGAATTTCATGTGTGTGTGTGTGTACACCAGTCAATCCTAACCTGGGAGGGATCGTTCAGTCTGTGACATCATCCATGCCGGTTGAATTCCACGTGTGTGCTTGTACTGCTTTTCATTTTCAAATTACACTTTCTCAATACAACGATTGTTTATCTCATGGACAGTGTGGAGTATACATACCAGGGGTTCATACAGTGGGAGGCTAGCCCTGGGTTCCCCCCTAGAATTTTGGGAGTTGAATAGAAATGAACATTTTGGAAGCATTTATTTTTAGTCTGATATTGTATCCCATTATGTTCCTATCATAACTGAGCCATTTAGTGCATAGGACCAAACACTGATCATCAGTGTGAAGTATAGACTCTTATGCAAAGATGTGCATCAAAGTAGTGTAGGTTCCAAAAAATGGGTGTGGCGAAGTACACTCGGAGCCCAACCCCCCCCCCCCCAAACAAAAATCCTGTATGAAACCGCATACAATACATCATAAAGTTGCAATTATATAGGATCATGAATAATTTGTTGTTTGTATTACAAATATCTTTGTTGTTTGTGTTTTTGTGTATATGAAATTGTTTTGTAGTGGAGCTCGACGTCCGATGGCATACGTTCCTTGTGGACACTCATAGATGTCTCCTACATGATCACAATCAGCACCACACACAACAAACAACATATTTTATTGTTGAACTAATATAATATTGGTATATAAAGCATCAAACAATATTATTTCTATTTTATTTTATTTTTTTATTGATGGGAAAAGTGGATTTTTTGGGGGATTTTTTTTTTTTGAAATATTAGTAGATGGCTTAAATATTATTCAATTTTCTCAATCAAAAAATGAGGGGAATCCCAAACTCTTGGTCTATTTAGTGATATATGGTTGCTATGGGGTTTTCCCAGCCAGCATCGAGTTAAAAAAATAAAACGGTAATGCACTATTCCGCGGTGGAAGATTAGATTTTTCCGCGCGCGTCCAAACAATTTGGGAACGAGAGGGTTAAATGTGTATATTTTATATTTTCATGACTATACTTTGTAATGTGTTTTACTATTATTTTGCAGTAGTGCTACAGTATCAAAAAAACATAAGCTGAAGGTGTCAGTTTCATCTAACGTTAGGGTATGAATTTTGTTGTAATATTTTGACTAATAATTGACTAATAAACATTTCATTTTCATGAATCAATTTATGTGTGGGTGTGTCTTGAAGCAATTTACGTGTGTGTGTGCCACATCTGCCCTCCTCAAGAGTAAAGCAGTGTCCCCTAAAGTTTACTATATTATATGGTTAATGTCAGAGTTACGCACCCAAAAACTACGAAAAGACCATTTTAACTGAGGGGCAAAGATTGGAGATAAATTGGCAAATGGTAGATTTTGTGCATTAGTTTTTTACTCTTACTAAAGCTTCACTTGTGGCAGATGCATCAGATCAAAGAAATGTTTTATTTTTTTTATAGAAGCTGCTTACTGCTTTTATAAAAGCAAATGCCAAGATAAATCAAGTCAACAACGAGGAAAGGCTGATGAACTCAAAATAAAGAAAAGGAGACATGAGAGGATAGTCCGAGTAAGTCATAATAGTATCACCACAAGTATAATTTAATGTAGTCATCATATCTATCCTATGATAACACAAAAATTCTGGTCTATTTGATTGAAAGTATAGGAATTGACATTGTTACAGTAATGTTGTGTAACTGTACATGGTATGTAGGAATAAGACATGATACAGGTTAGCTATTTAAAGCTGAGTGTGAATAATTTTATGTATATTGTGTGATGAGTGTTATTGTAATCTTAGTGGTAAGGAATTTGTATGTAAAATGGTTAAGAATATATCAGTATTAGCATGCTAGGTAATTTTGAAACTAGTAAATAATGTATGTCAGTGTCAGTAGGTAAAAAGCATGTCTTGCTTAGACTATGTATAAGTATTGTTGTAAAGGGTGTCTATGAGTATCACTCAATATAGTATAGATATAGATTTTAATATGTATATATAATAATTTACTGCTAGTGGTATGTTTTATATAATAGAAGTGTAAAGAGCGTGCTTTGGCTGTAAAAAAGAATGGGTCCCTGCAGGAAGACAAGAAGCAAAAGTGGCTCTCCATAGTGAGGAATGACATGATGTCTTCTGAAGAAAGTGGCCCAGACGACACCATTGTAGTAAGACCACTGCAGTGGCGATCTCATCGTGTGAACCACACATTTGATAAAATAGACAATTTTATTTTAAGTTCACGATCACCACAAGCTATCTGGCAGCTGAAAAGCAGAAAAATATCATCTACTGTTTCAAGGCGGGAGCCACCAGTGGACATGTCCAAATGGGCCATCAAGGACACCAAATGAAATTAACTCTCATAGCTATCTATACCACATTGTTCGACATTATTATTTACTAGTCTCGCGAGCCATACCCTTTACCAACCGCTAGCGCGGGAGAAGGAAAGGGTCTGGTAAACATGCATACATCGTTTCGTTCTGCTGGAATGCAATTAGTGCGTTTGTTTACTTCCTGCGTTGGCCGGAAGGTTTAAATTGCAGGTTTAAATTGAATAATTACCAGTTGACTGCAAGAATAAAACAGAACTGTTTTGGCTGTAGGAAATTGTTGGATAGCGGTGAAAACAAGAAGCGTAGGCGCCTGCTGTCAAGCCCCAGCTTGAGTTTACATTTGAATACTTTATATTCTCTGGCAGTTGCTGCAGATAGTGGAGTAGATACTGGAAGTCTGAATACAAAATACATCTGTAGAAGTTGTGTGGGACTGATAGAAAAATATCACCAATTGTACAAACAGCTGAGCAACAATTTCTCTGGGGCTATCTCACATATACCCCGATCTCCAGAAGCATCCATGAGCACACTATGCAGTCAGCCTGGATCTCATGAAACTGAAACCGGCCAACAGTTGCAGAGTATGGAATTAGGTAGTACACCCTTAAAGTACAGACACAGGAAGCCAGACCTTGCAAGCTGAGCCAAGTAGTCCGTCTCAATCCTTAGAGACCTTACATGCCGTACCAAGTGGTCCGTCACAATCCTTGGAGACCTTACATGCTGAGCGAAGTGGTTCATATCAATCCTTGGAGACTAGCAATCAGTCAACATCTCCAGCTCTGACAGTAAGTTCTGTTGTTATAATTGATTTATTTACAAAATAGGCAAAGATTCACTACTTGAGGCATCCAAAAGTGTACACTGTTACTCCCAACAGAAGAAGAATTTGCAAGCCTCTAGTGAGAAGGAGTTACACATCTTTTGCAATTCAGTGTGTGAAAAAAAACCAAGCCACCAAAGATGCAGTTGTTAATGTTGTAGGACAGGTTCTTCGAAGTGAAATAGCTGCCATTTGCTCTGATAATTTCAATTCCATTATGAGGGATAAGTCTGTAATGTCTGTCCAAAATTTCAAGAATGTGGTAACATCATTACATAGTGAATTAAGAAGCAAAGCACCAACCCTTCTATATCTTTTGATGTCCTGTTGAAAACTGCAAAGCCAAGACGAAATACAGAATATATAGTGGTTGTAGTGGTTTCCATTCTGTGTAAACATCGTAGACCTCCAGCATGTCTCATTCAAAGAATTATTTCACTTATATTGTACGCTGGACATGCCAGTAAACAAGTAAGTTATTCACTTAAGCAATGAAACAATTTTGAGGCTGCATTCAATTTCATTAGGTATTTCAGCGACTACAGAAAATTGGTCTTTGTCTCTCACATACCGCCACTGTCCAACTTATTATTATCTTTGGTAGTGATTATGATTCTTCGGTCCTAGACTTGAAAGAAAGTGTTCAATGGAACTCGATTTCATCTCAGGTATGAATGTTAATACATATTATATGAATACTGGCATGCAAAGAGAACATGTAAACACTCCATACTATATACTACATAGCCTCACTCCAATTTGTGCAATCATTTGGAATAGTATGTAACTAAGGATAGGAAATATATTCACATTAAAATCAGCGAAGCGAGCTATTTCAAACCATAGAATGTGCTAAGGTGTTGTGAATAAAGAGTTGAGCGAGGATGCTTGACTAAAGTTCAAGTTTTCAATTAACAGTGGTACAGGACGTCATTACGTTTAGAGTCACGCACGGGCAAGAGAAAAACTGCTCAGCCATTTATGTTAGATTCGCGCGTGAACGAGTGCCACATACGCCTGAGGGGTTTTATTTTCTAGACATAGATATAACTAAATATGAGACAAAACACATTAGAAAGTCAGTTTCTCTCGTTGTGCTTGCTTTGCTGAATTAAATTATATCAATGGTCTAGTAGGGGACAATGTGCGGTTCGGTAAAGGGTTTAGTAAAGGGTCTGGCTATGCCGGACTACTCCATACTGGCATTGAGTATCCATCCTTGAGTAGGTGTTTCTATGTTGATAAAGAGTACTTGTGAGTATTGGCAAAGGGGTCTTGTGAATTTAGGTGAATGGAATCTGTGGCTGTAGCTGAAGGTTTTCTGCAATACAAGTACATGAATCCTATGAATGTATGTAAAGTTTTTTGTGACCGTTCAGTAATTTGTGATTGTTTGGTAAAGGGTCTCTGCAATTATGGTGTTCCATGAACAGTTTTAAATGGTGAAGCTCAGGACTGTGCCCAGGAAAATAGTAAGCATTAATATTCTTACCTGAACTGGAGAAAAGCATTGTGTTATTGATCGATCTTTACCCGTTGAATTAAGAGGGTTTGGTTTGGTAAATAATCGTCAAAATCAATGTGCAACTTGTGATTGTTCTAGGTTGCAAGTGAATGGGAAGTTTGTCATGGAAAACTACATTAATACTCAGAAAAAGCTTGGTAACTAGTAATCAAAAACATTTAATGTTAATTAAAGGTCTTAATAGCAGTGATTGAAAGATGTAGAATCAGTCACTGGCTGAGTGATTGCTTATGTTAACTGTGACATTCTATTTTTCGTACTTTTTCTAGCAACCCTAGCTATATCTGCTATTGACATTTTATATGTTTAAATATATTCATGGCATGCAATATTTGATAAAGAGACATCAATATCTTAAGGAAGCCTTTCAAAGTGACTTATATTCTAATTCTTGGACATGACTTGGTCCCAGATAGGGATTTCTTGGGAAGTTTTATAGCTATCATAATAGACTTGTTATGTTGGATTTTTTTATGTGGTTTCTGGGACAAGTAAAAAAAAACAACCCTACCAACTATTGGTAAAGGGTTTCTATAAGTTCAGTATAGTTTCTGTGAGTGGGTTGTTTAGAGTGTCTATGAGGAGTCTGTGTGGTTTTTGGTAAAGTTTGCAAGTAAATAATATGAATAAAGTAATCATAGACTGAATTATACATGAAAGTAAGTACTGTTAGCAAATAGTAAAGCTAATAGTCTTCTGTAGAAGTGTTTTGGAATGTTGTATGGGATGTAACTTTGTTAAAATTTAAAAAAAATGTTATGATTATTCACTTTATTTGTACATATAGAATTGCAAAGAGTGCACCTCTGACGAAATCACCAGGGCTACAAGATCAAATAGACTCTCCATCCAAGAGAATGGATCAACTTGTGCTCAGTAATTAAGTGGAAACAAACTCTCCTGGACTGTTCCTTGCTACATTTGTCACAAAATGACAATTCATGTTCATAGAGCTGATTTTATTCATATGTATAATTTGTGGTTATTTTTTTATATTAAAATTTTTTTGAGTACATGAAAGTAAGATAACACATGCAGTTTCCTGACTTTGTCATGTATGTAGGAAATTTGACGTTCACTTCATGAAATGAGGATTACACATGGTATTACTGTCTCTGACATGAATACAGGAAATTTGACATTTGGTACATGAAATGAAGATGACACGTGGTTTTTATTGCTTGTGACATGTATACAGGAAATGCATCTGAAATTTGGTAGATGAAATTTCAGGTACTTGAAATCGGTCCTGTCAGTTACCTGAAATCGTGCTCTATCATATACCACCATGTAGCACGAAATGTACAGGAAATTCCGGGATTTCCTGCTCTTTGACACAAGCAAACTGGATGGAATTTCCTTTGCCTTTCAAGCATCTATCATGCATGAGGAAACTCCACTTTTTTTGTAGTGTGACGGTGATTAAAAAAGCCCATTGCATATCAGGGTTTTTAATATTATGATTGTGTTATGAGTTAGCTATTGTAACTTCATCAATAGTAGCTAAATATATGACTGTCTATTTCTGTTGACATACTATATACTTTGGCTTTGAGATATTAACTAATGTAATTACAAAAGAACTGCAGACTTAATGTTGCAAAGTTTAGCATAGGTATCTCAACTTTGAAAAATTCTTTTTGGTATGTATCCTGGAAATATTGCATTTCAAAGGGCATGGTTCAATGAACCACTGATTTATGGTGCATTAAAACTAATCTATAATTACAAAAGAAGTGCAAACATATAGCTCATTATAATAGGTAAAGTTGTTGTGTTTTTTATTTTATTTAAATACAAAAGAACCACTGGTATGTTGTATATGATAATTTAGTAATTACAAGAATAAATACATGGAGTAGATCTCACCTAAATATTTAAATGTATAGTAAATATATCATCTGTAGCATTATAATGGTTTTTTCTTAAAACAGAGATTTCGTTTTGTAGCTAAGTTTTTTTATAGCTACTACAAAATGCAAACATCATAATGGAAAACCTTTATTGGCAAACTTCCACGTGCATTATGATACTTTATGTCACCTACGGCCCTTACTATGGACAATGAGTTAAAAGTATGGGGTTTAAAGTCCTCATTTTAGACAATGTATCAGCTAGTTGTAGTCAAGTACTGATACTAAATCCTCATGTCCAGGAAACATTACTATTGCCATGGCATATCTACTGATAAGATGTAAGAGAAAGGTGTTTGAAATTTATGAAAACGGTAAAAGCAATGACACTACTATAAATCCTGATGATGATGGAACATTATTATACCTTGTCTGTTCAGAATGGACAGCAGAGCCTCCAAGCCTGGAAATTCCCCTTCTTGTGTGAAATAGCACAAAAATTATGGAATATTCTCTCTGCGTTCGTATGTAATGGTCGAATCAGCTATCAAGATATAGCCAGACAGACTTCCCCGCTGGATAAGTGTTCGTTGATAGTCACAAAAACTTTTACAATTAGACTTGAAAAAATTACAAAATTTTATAAGTTTAGAAACTAGTTTTGAACGTAATATAAATTTACCAATTTTCAGGCAGTCTTCTTATTATCCTCATCCCCGCTTGGTGGCGGTAACTGCTATTGTTTTTCTGTAGTGATACTCAAAAGAAGAATTGTTGCTGCTAATCAAATTCCAATATTTTTTCTTGCGCAGAAATGCTCTTCACATATTTTTTTTAACTATCTCTCTCTCTATATAATATATATATTATACACTTTGTTTCCCCTTGTCATTCGAATATTCCTGCTCAAAACTGGGCATAGGGGAGGGGTCAACGTATTGAGTTAAACAAATACTAAAAATACTACTGTAAATACTGGCGAAAGCTACTGTGGAAGGTTAGGGGCTCCGAGCAGTGAGTTTCGCTGAGAGTGTCGCAGTGCGTGATTTGTGGGTGGAGTTTAAACGCCACAATCTAGCGTTTCGTTTTAGCTGATTTTCCTGGTAAAATTGGCTACGTCGATTTTGATAGCTGTGCTGATCTTCGTATTGTATTAGCCCTGCGTGTTATATAACTTGCGAATAGTAATCTATTATCAGGTAAAGTAAAGACTAGCTGATTATAAAAAACTATAGCCATGAGTAATACAAAAACTAACTACTTGTATTCATATTATGTACTGTAGCAATTATAAATATTTATTTTACCTGATCCAAGTAGTTGAAGAAGTCCTTACAATAACTAGCTAGTAGTCAAATCATAATAGCTACAGCTAATAAAAATAAATAAACATTTTTCCGAGAAAAACAGGATTTATATTGCATATAAGCTGTGATTACATTACTTATATTATTATTGTTGTTATTATTATTTTTATTGTGAGACACTGCCACTACTACTACTACTACTATTATAGTTGTTGTGGTTGTACTTGCATATGCCATTGTTTTGAAGATGCTGTTACATATTAAGCCTATGAAGCTAGCTATCGGTTTTACTATACATTATTCATATCATTTATTTACTTTTAATTTTTTTGTTAGATTGTTACAACTTGTCTGATTGTCATGGAACTCTTTACGTTTCATTTGTTCCTGAGAACAATGCTGACTGTTACTAATGTTACCACAGGAGTGGCTCATTCAGCCAAGAAGTGGTATAATAATAGGAAGGGAAAGAAAAGGACTCAAGCTAAGCCGGGTTAGTTCTTGTAGTAGCATTTTGAAGTTGTTGTAATGAGTCACATTACCTAATTCAATTGACACCAATCACATATGTCTATATACCAGTGTTTTCTTTTGTCTTCTAATTTATTTTAGATTCCTCCACTCCATCTGGTACTTTGTCCTCCTCACTAGTTGGCAACATTAATGTTCCTTCCTCTGTGACCTCCAGTAACACCTTGAAGCAATATCAGTTGTCTGATTTTGAAATGGTCAAAGTGCTCGGGAGAGGAACATACGGGAAAGTGAGTTAAAATAACAATAACAATACAGGATTCATTGATTCAGTTATGATTTTATATATGATGGGATATATCCATTACCTGTGTTTGTACTTACTATAGTAAAGTGTTGTATGTTATAACAATTACATACTAATGAGTTGATACAATGATGTATATATAATATGATATTATACTATTTGTTTTACAGGTTTTTCTGGCTAGGGAAACTGGAACTCAACAATTTTTGGCAATAAAGGCTCTGAAAAAGACTTATGTGTTGAATCGTGATGTGGTGGCAGCAACTTTTGTGGAGAAAAGAGTCCTATCGCTTGGCTCAACTTTCCCTTACCTCCCTACACTGCATTCCACATTTGACAGTCCAGTAAGTTTTAATAGTTTTAAATAATATTATTAGGCATGAGTGTAACCATGGTATGTCTGTCTGTCTGTCTGTCTGTCTGTCTGTTCGTCTGTCTGTCTGTCTGTCAGTCTGTCTGTCTGTCTGTCTGTCTGTCTGTCTGTCCGTCTGTCTGTCCGTCCGTCCGTCTGTCCGTCCGTCTGTCTGTCTGTGTCTGTCTGTCTGGTGCATTTTATTTCATTTAGTGTGCTTTTTTCCAGACATAGTATTTATATCACTATTATTCAACAGAGTCACCTATTCTTTGCAATGGACTACCTGAGTGGTGGTGACCTCTTCTTCCATTGTAATAACGGTGTGGGGCTAGGTCTTGAGAGAGCAAGGTAATGTTAGATAATGTAAACTGTCACATAAATTAGACTACTTCACCGTTTGGACAGATTTTATGCGGCAGAAATATCAGCAGCATTGCAGTTTCTCCACAAACATGGAATCATTTACAGGTAAACTAAGTTTAATTATTGTCAACATTAATGTCACATTTTGATCTAATTAAGAGAATATTTAATTGATGTTTTACGTTGAAAATTTAGTAATGTATTACTTTTAGGGATTTGAAGTCTGAGAATGTTTTGCTGGATGCTGAGGGTCACTGTGTATTGGCTGACTTTGGTGTGAGCTGTGAGAATATCATTCCAGGAGTGACTACTTCAAATGACTATGCGGGCACTGTGGAGTATATGGCACCTGAGGTATGGTTGCCATAGCATAAATATAGTATTGGCGAGCAAGCAGAGTGAGCGAGACACTCTCAGGGCTAACACAATTGAACATTGGGGATATTTGTTTGTGTATTATATATATGGATGTGGATGTACGGATATCATTTTGTACTTTGAACCTTGTGTTTTTGTGTTTACTCGAGGTTTACCTCTTCCCATAACTCCACTAAACAGAATCTTTCCGTTTAGCGATCCCGTATTATTCAAGGAAATTTAATTGTTTACCTCTTTGTAATAGGTTGTTTCTAAATGCTACAAGACACACTTTAAGGTCTTATTAACTTACTGTTAGACTCAACACTATGCAGTAATGTTTTAGAACTTCTTGTTTTTCAAGCCATAAATTGCTACGGCGAAAGGTTACTATGATATCGAGACCCTTTATCAGATATAATTTTTTTAAACTCAGGCATTTATAGTAGCTGCGGGTGCTTATTGTCAAAAGCTGCTAGTAACTCAGATAGTCAGAATGCAATATTAGACTCTATAGAAAATACCAGTACTTGGGAATTTGAGGTAAGAAAGTAGTTCTGTATTTGTTAGATAAAGTATGGTCACAACAGCTATGTACTTATACTTTTAGAATGGACTGATAGATTATTCTGAAATGTTTCATTGTGCACAGGCTCACTCACCATAGGAGCACCTGCTGAGATGTTCAGTGACAATGGTGGAAACTTCACAGCAGCAGCAAAGGAAATCACTGCAGCAACATTGACAGCTTGGAAGAAGTGTCAAAGTAAATTCACCAACATCAGATGGCACTTCAATCCTCCAAAGGCTCCCAACTTTGGAGGGTTGTGGGAAGCCGGAGTCAAGAGTGCTAAGAGACTGTTACAGAAGATGCTCCAGCCCCACCCACTGAGAATTGATGAATTAACAACCATCATGTGTGAAATTGAAGCATTGCTTAACAGCAGGCCTTTGGTGCCAGCAGAAACAGTCGAGACAGATGATGAATTGGTCCTGACACCTGGACATTTTCTGGTATTCAGACCACTGAAGGCACCAGCCACAGGAGAAGCATCTGAAGCTCAAATATCCTCATTGAGAAGGTGGCAACTGGTAAAAAGATTGACAAGAGATTTGGAAAGCGCCTGGAAAGGTTGTTACATTCAAACAATTCAGAAGAGGAACAAATGGAACAGGGAAGAAGAGAATCTAAAAATTGGTCAGATAGTCTACATCAAAGATGAAGAATTAATTAGATACTCAAGATGGCCACTCGGGAAGATCACAGAATTGTTTCCTGGAGAAGATGGAATTGTCAGAACAGCAGCAGTACAGTCAAAAGGAAAGATTTACAGAAGAGCTGTTTCCATGCTGATTCCACTGTTTGTCAACAACAACAGCAACAGTGATCCTCATTCTCCTGTGGCCCCCAGTATGTTCAGGTCTGAACAGCAATGAATGTCATAGCAGTCATTAATGAACGTTGTCATGCTGTGCTACACAACAGCACAACTCATTAACTTGAAACAGTACACACTTAAACACTTAATGTTCCATTCATTAGACATGCCACTTCATTCCTTTTTGTCTGCTATATAAACCTCGTCTGTTTCACAGTTTCGCTCTCTTTTTGAATAAAAATAATGTCAAACATAAACATTTGTGCTCAAGCACAAAACTAGTATATTTATATACATATAGACATATTTAAAAATTGTTTGACAATGAACTAAAGAGATTAAGAATAATAAGGCAAATGTGTATAAATTTTTTTGTATATTTTAAATTTCATAAAAAACACTTATTAAGTGTGTAAATAATTTAAATTAATGTTCATTAGGTCATCAAAAAGGAGAACTATTCATTTGCTGTTGACTGGTGGTCATTTGGTGTCTTGTGCTATGAAATGCTATTTGGGGTGGTAAGTACATATGTTTACGAGTTCTTATGTTACATTTGTTCAGCTGGTCTAAGTTTCATTAGTTTATTTTAGTTCATATTGCATTTGTGGTTGGTTGTAAGATAATATAAAATATAGTACAGCAGTGGGATGTAGGGGGTGTGGTTAATAGTAATACTTGACTATATTATGTAGTATTTAAAAATAAATCAGTTATCCAGAAAAAACTGTGGGTGCATTGGAGCATTCACTATGCTACATTCAATATGTTTGGAAAGTATAGAATGCTCACGTGATGTGGAAATACAAAATAAAATAACTGATTTGTATAAATACACATTAGATAATCACTTGCGCAAAACTTAGTAATTGTGATATTCATTTGCAATAGCTGCCCTTCCATGGAGTGAATGAACAGGAAGTGGTCCAGTCTATTCTCACATCCAAAGTGAGCATCCCACGGAACACTAGCATGCGGATCATCACCTTCTTGAGTGCTGTAAGTTTCTTTTGTTATATAAATACAAATATGAAAATGATAGATGCATGCAGGTTTTGAACAGAAATCCTAATAGAAGGCTTGGGTGCATGGA
>WLWD01001012.1_pt1 | contig 177174 bp, 132 predicted proteins | sample 6712731 | NCBI WGS metagenome assembly WLWD01 (sample SAMN12718690, study PRJNA576275) | sponge metagenome | isolation source: marine sponge | host: Mycale hentscheli | place: New Zealand: South Island, Marlborough, Capsize Point | collected 2014-11-01 | reverse complement strand
TTGGCTTCGTCAAATATCAGGAAATGTTGAGCAATTATGTAATTAGAGTCACTGATACTCTTGCCATTTTTCAACCACATTAAAGAATCCTCACACTTAATGTATACTCTAGATCCAGCAAATACCACTTGATGCTTGGGATGTAGCTTTTCATGAGTTGAGGTTATGTCTACATATAAACAAGAATTGTAATCAGCATGTTCCAGAAAATTAAGATAAAGTTAAGCCAGTGTGTCCACTGAAATACGTCAAATGTTTGATACCATGTACCAAGTACAATGCCTTACGGAATTTGTTATGGTTGTAAATGGACTCTTTTCACGCTGTGGTATTTTGTTAATGTAAAAAAAATATTGACCAAATACCCTTGATAAAGTCTAAACAGGTTCAATACACATAGAGTAGTGTAGTGTAGGTGAATAAATTGATAATAATAATAATACAAATATGTATTGCTCACGTGTGACTACATGCCTTATTAAAATAGATTGAGTTTTGTTGCATGTTTCACAACATATATATATTAGTCACTACACACACCTACCTGGTTGCACTATCATGCGTACTTTATCTATGAAATAATTTAAGGTTGATTCGTCCTGCCCATAGCAATAGTAATCATGTATGTCCTCTTTTAATACAGCATTGAATGCCAGATAATTGTCCCCAACAACGCTAGCATAAGTAGTAGCAAGTGAGTACCATTCACTGTTAGTTTTTGACAAACAATGGAAGTATGCTGCCATACCTTCAGATACATTCCAGCTTCTAGGAAAAATTCGCTGCATTGGTTCTGTAAAACATGCCTCTTAATAAGATATTTATGTTTATTACACAAAATACATTACTTACTGCCTATCATAAGATGTGTGGTTTCAGTTTGCTTCTCCGTATTGTTGGGATTTGTTCCATGGCATGTATATAAACCAGTGTCAGACTGATTAGTATTCGTTAAGATTAACAAATTTTGTCCATTCCACTGAGAGTATTGTGCTTTACTAATAGAGGTGTTGTCCTTAGTCCAGTACAGTACATGTAATAACTCACACTTTATGTGGATTTCTGAACCTTCCATACCAAGCACAATTTGATGAACATCGACCATCTTAGAATCATAACCTGATTAATAGTACTGTTAAATAAATAGTCTCCTGTAGTACCAGATACACAATAGACTATCTACTGTATGAGTAACATGTAAAGTAACTAGAGGTGTACCGATAGAAGATTTTACCTATATACCGATAACCGATATTTTATCTAGAATCAAGGCCGATACCGATAACCGATAGATATATTCATTGAATTTTAAAAATTTAATTTTTACATAATTAGAAGTATAATGGTACTCGTCTAGAGTCTTCAGTGTCAGGAACAAAGTAGTGCCAAATTGGCGACCTCTTTTTAGACATCGTAGTTAAGTTTCTTTGTCTTACGCCGTCTAAGAGCAAGCAGAACTCATCCGTTCAGTATCCACGCGGCGAGTATGAAATTTTTTCTACCGGTTAATTATATCGGTACGGCGGGTAGTGTTGACGACCGATACCGATATCGAAAAAGTAGGCCGATAAACCGATAAACGATAGACCGACAGATTATTAGTGATGATCTTCAGCACAAATGGGAGCAAGCTGCTCTAAGGGGAAAGTAAAATTTGAATGCATTAATACTATTTATTAGTTCAATTAATTTCTTTTTATTTTACTTGTACTACATTCTTTAGCAACATTCTTTAGCAACATGCCACACCTTTACACGTAGTTTTTACACACTCTTACTCACACACATACATTGTTCACTGGATGTACCAGCACAAGACTTACATTGCACTCTCTTCTTCATGGTGTAAACAATTTAATACAATAAGTCATCTTTGTATTCACCAAAGTGTTGCATTATTTTGAAATACCACAGCTGTATAATGATCAATTTAGTTAGGTTAGTTAGTTCACTGGCTAGTTTAGTTTGAGCTATTTGTTATCAATGGGCTATAAAGTAGTTGTAAACCGCCAATACAAACCGGTTTGTATTGCGATTCACAAACCCTGCCACATAAAAATTAAAATGAAAATAAAACTTTAACTTCCAAAAAAAATTGTTTTGTCCCCGTTCTGACAAATTAGTCAGGGTACCCTGACATTTTACCCACCGCAGCCCGAGGAAATGGTCAGGTCCAATGCAATACATACTTTTTCAGATTCCCACATTAAGTGTGGGAAACCGCAATAGAATTGTATAGTGATTGTGACTAACACGCTGAGTCAGCTGAACAAGTTACCCTATTGCATTTGACCAGACCCTTCCCCCCCCCCCCCCCCAAACCCCCCCCCCCCCCCCCCCCCCCCAGGAGGTAGGTTAAGGATCCCCGCTACTCTAGACTACTGACAAATTGGCCAGTGTAGTACATTTTTGATATTACATCGTCAGTTCCTTTTACTCTGTACCATCACCAATAACAGTACCACTTCTATGAAAATAAGCCTGAAACGTTGTTTTCATTAGAATGGTTGTAGAACATGAAACCATTATTATGGTGATTAAATCTAACTAGTTTTATTTAACTATTTTCTAACCTTTCACTACATAAAATAAAAAAACTTGTTTTAGGAAAAACGCATCCACAATGCCGAGTGAATCAAAAATCATTTCAGCGAACAGTTTGGCGTTTTTAATGCAGGTAGCGTTAGCCTAATAATTAGAGTAATGGAATTACCAAAACATGGATGTATTACAAGTATAAGATAGGCACCCTTAAACTTTACTGAGTGCATAGTTCAATGATAATATGACCTACTCAAGATGTGACAATTTTAATTGTGCTGGTTGTACTACTTTATCATATTACAAGTATGAGATGCTCTACAAGCTTTTTGACAAGCAATCTTGAATTAAGTCCTGACTAATTTTAGCAAAATGGGTAGCTACAAGCTCAAAGAAGTAAAGCAAAATTAGCTACCAGCGGGCGTAACTCCCATCACCTTATCAATTAGCAGATTTTAGCAGTAATGGAGTAGTAGGAGGAATTGAGGAAGAACCACCCGTAGTTATATGGTCAGGGAACACCAAATCACTGGCTAGACTAGCCTAGCTAACTATAATAATTCTGAGCAGTTAAACAGTTATAAACAGTTGTTTTGTACCTACAATAACAACTTGAAAAATGGGTAACTAAAGTGATGAAATAAACAAAATTGCGTGAAATTGCTTGCGTGAATGATAAGTTCAGGCGTAAATAAGTTCGTTGCTTCAGGGGTTCAGAGCCTTGTTCAGCACCGGCCTGGGCAAGCTAATTTCTAATCCTCCGCACTGTGAACTCTACTTTTCACCCAGCTAATAAGTGAGTCTGCTCCTGATAATTTGCAAACTTTCTGATAGCTCTCTTTCAACTTATTTTTATTGGCGAGCGAGCGTGGCGAGCGAGACACTTACAGGGGTAACACAATCGAAAATCGGGGATGTTTGTTTATTTATAATATATGTGAGTGGGTCTAGGAAAAGGGACCTTATGGCGCAAATCAAAAAAATTGAGTTTTTTATGCTAATAAAAAGATACAATTTATCTCAACTTAGTGCTAAAATACTGGAGGGTAAAACCTTCGACACGCAGAGAAACTGGCAGTTGAACTGGGCCCTATTCAGCAAAGCAATTGAGCTAGAAATCGAGAAAACATAAATTGAATTTCCACTTCCGGTATAATTAACGTTTCCGTATACTTAACGGCGTACTCCGCATACGCAATTAAATCGTACAGCCGCTTTTTCGGCGGCTAACGAAGTTTGCGTAGAGTTCTTTTTAGCTTTCAGAGCGTCTCACGACCTGTCTTGTTGGAATCCTTGGCTGCTCTATTCGCTGTAGCGGTAAACTTTAAGCCAAAGGTAAGCTGTAGAGTGCATGCAGTAGTCTCAAAACTATGCCGTTTTTTTAGCTAGCACTAGAAACTCCGCCCATTCCCCGTTTATTGTACTTCGAGAATGAGAGAGAATAAAAAGTAGCTTGTCTTTTCACGGCACGCTTGGGGTCTTTTAAGTCGTTTTGACATGCGAAATTTGGCATAGAGGTAGAGTAAGGGTCACTAAGACTAATTCTGCAAAAAACAAAAATAGGAGAAAGAAAGAATTTTTCCGATGACTTTACTTCTGGAGCCTATATCTCATTTTCAATTTTTGCGCCGTAAGGTCCCTTTTCCCAGACCCGCTCGTGTATGTCATTTTGTACTTTGACCCTTCGTATTTTTGTGTTCGCTCGGCATTCGACCCCGTCCCAAACTACACTAAACAGAATCCTCTGGTTTAGCGACCATTACGCGTATCACCTTAGAAATTGAATTGTTTACCGCTTTGAATTGTTTTGCGGGTGCAGTTAAAACGCAAAAACTTATGGGAGCTCCATTTCTATTCGAGTTAGTGGCGGTGGTAAGTTAATACGCTATTTGTCATAGTTATAAGCCCTACTCAACAGCATTTACTTGAAAATTCATTGTCCACTAGACGAACCACGAAGGTAAGTCTTGCGTAGGTATGTTCAGTTGTGTGAAAGTATTGTGCGTTACAACTACTATTAAGAATATCACAAAGAAAAATTTAAATAACGTGACTCAATTTTGTTGCTTCTTTTTCAATTCAAACAGTTGCGGGGAGCGGTTACTATGGCATTGAAACCCCTTTACCACATATACTTAAATTAAAAACTCGACTTTATTTTAGTAGCTTGAGTGTTAGTTGTTAAAATCAATCATTTAACAATAGTGTGGTTTAAGGCTCGCTCGCCATTTGTGCTCAAGCACACCACTAGTTGTATACTTAGTTTGAGGATAGAGTTCACACCAAAAATAGAGTTTGGGGAGGACTTTATTTTTTCCTTGTTGATTAGAGGAGGGGAATAGAGATGATGTTTCAGCGCTGGCGACAGTTATACCAAATCAGAATAAAGTCTAATGACCGTACGATTTTGTAATGTAATGTTAATTTTTTTGGGTTGCTATATTCCTTTGATAACTGCGAGTCGGCCATCGGTTGTAGAACACGCAACATTTAGTATTACATGGCGAACATACAACTCGATGCTGCTCCAGACACTGCATTTTAGTTTGCTGGACCAATTGTTCCCATGTAAGCAACTTGTTATAAACACGTTTACTGAATATTCTAAAGAGAAACGAGGGCTTTACTTGAGTTCCACCCAGGAAACTCCACTGGAGACGCAACGCTCGTTAATAATGTTAACACTGTTCTGCACTATTAGAGAAAGTACATTCAGTAATAGTATAATATACCTGTATTTGACCCATCTCTTATGTAAGTCACGAAATAGCTTTATTATACGTTCATATTGTAGTCCTGCAGTGGTAAGGATGGATTATGAGGCGTAGTCCCATTCCAGCACACTGACAAAACGAAGGGCATTGATATCTAAGGTCGTTCATTATTGTACCTTTTTTTCACTCACTGTTGCTTACAATTGTGAATAGCACTAAGCCCATCAGCTTGTTATTGCATTAATCATATTGAATTTCAATGTGCACTTTCTCAAAACTAATTCATATTGTCCACTACGCATCAATTTGATTACTTACTTTCATTACTTTAAGTTTGTGTAACTGGTCTTGCTGAATATTTGATAGAGTGACCTCAAATATTTTTACCTATAATCCAAAAGTTTGTTCTTCCCAAATTTCAAAACTAGATATTTCAATAATCAACTTACACCATTGTTTAATCTGATCCATTTCAATATTATGTTCTCCAGAATGGTTAGATGAAACATTCACTATTTATAGAAAATAATTGCTATGTCTATTCCTACAGTCACAGGTGAAGCAAATGATTATGGCTACATTGTACCTAAAAGTCAGGTGCAGTACACTGGTGATACTGCTGTATTCCAGTGTATGTCTAGTAGAGAACCTAAATGGACAAAATCAGGAAGTACGGTATTGAGAGGTGTCAAAATTCGTGGACATTATATTCATATTACCAATGTAAAGCAAAGAAGTGCTGGAACGTATATTTGTAGAGGATATAATGGAAAGCAACCTTTTATAGCCAATAGCACTCTATACGTTGGAGGTACTACTGTTTCTGTAATTAGAAATAGTAACATTGTAAGGACGAAGTACATAAAGTGCTTAATGTAACTCTGTTATCAAAATAAGCAACATGACCTATAATTTGTTTCAGCCCAATTGAGAATCAGGGAATATTTGTTTTTTGGCTAGCGAAGCGAGCGAGACAATCTTGTTGGTGGACAGCTGAAAACTTGGGTATTGGTTAGATACATGCTGTGGGCTCTTTTTCTCTCCTAAAATATAGCTTTCTGGGCTTACTGGGGTACCTTCTGGTATTACAGCGGTACGGTACACAAGTGTTATTTTAGGGTCAGGGTCAAAATGGCCACAATTAAAGGATCCCATTAGTTTAGTCTAGCCTGTGAGAGTATCCACCGTTTCGGCATGAGATGCGAGCCACGAGCACAAGATGCAATGTGCCAGGGATGCAGAACAGTATTCGATCTACACAGCCTGAAAAGAGTTCATTGACAACCATAACAAAATCGGTAAACTTTCTTGATAGTTAGAGTTAACAAATAATGTACAATACTGTAGTGGAAACTAGTTAACAACACATTATACAATAATTTACAATTTTGTTATGGTTGTAAATGGACACTTTTCAGGCAGTGGAAGCAGCTAATAGCATGAGATTCCAGCTAACAGCGTTAATGCTAGCTAACAGCGTTAATGCTAGCTAACAGCGGTTATATTGATGCCAGCAGCATTAGATGCAAACCCAGAGCACTACATTAAATCTAGAAATATCAGATGCAAGCTAGCAGTAGTATTTGTAGGTTAGTGGCAATATGCGATTTGCATGCTAGCACCTTTAGATGCGAGTCAGCACAATTACAGGCTGGGCTAGCAGCATTAGATGCGATTTAGCAGCATTAAATCGAAGCTAGCAGTGCTATATAGAAGCAACAAATAAGTTAGACGTATGTTATAAGAGTTACAGACACAGATGCTAGTTATTATGGCTAACTAAAAGCTTGAGATGCAAATAGAGCTATAGACATCATGAGCTAGGAGTCAAATTATCACTTCGTAATTATGAACTAAATGTTAAGAGGACACCTCCATAGTCTTGCTGTACATGTGCCAGAAACTGAATGCCCTATTAATTATGACAACCTCTCTCAGTCTATCAACCATCAAGCTCCAAGTGAATCCTATGGAATTGATTTGTATTTGAAAACAGTGTAATTCTTAAACAATGAACTTAGCTAGATATCAACAATAGTTACAACTGTCAAAATCCTTGTGCTCCTAGAATAAAAAAGTCATCCATTCTTTAAACACTTGACAGTTTACAGGCAGGTTTCTAGGAAGATGAAAACTAAGACATAAGTAGACACTCTTGGTCTACTTAGAATCAAACTGATTAGCTTATTGAAATCCAGGAGGTGGAACACCCAGAGAGAAAAGTGAAAATATCACGAAGGCTAGCCATTTCATCCACAACATCTGCTGTAATATAAATAATACAAAAATAATAATAATAACCAATACCAATAATAATGAGGCATCAAAGGTGCAAACTCTTAGCGATACTAAACACGAACTAGCTATTATAATATAATCATGAACTAATGGAACGGTTCAGTTTGCTTTATGCTCAGGGAAGTTAACAGAGTTGAAAGGAGTGATGTTTCCCGTTCCGTGAGTATTTCTATCACTGTAAACCAAATGGTGTGTAGTTCACACCAAATTAAGTGTGAATCACTTGTAACAATAGTCACACCAAAATATGGTGTGATGCGCACACCTTGTCATTTTGGTGTGAAGCATACGCCAAATTCAGTGTGAGTTCACACCAAATTCAGTGTGAATTCACAACATAATCAGTATGAACTCATACTTACATTAATGCTGAATTATTTTAAGTTACATTGATTTTAATGTTACATATCAACATTATTTTCCAAAATAATATAGGTGTAATCCCCGATCTAATTTATCGAGGACCAAAATCTTAGTCAACTCTCTTACCTAGCACACAAGCGTACAACACAATTACAAGGTAGATTATAATGATAATATCATTGGTTTTTGACTGCACATGATTATAATTAATGTTCGGTAAAGGGTCCATGTTATTCACTTGAGTGTGAATTACACACTAAGTGTGCATTCACACAAGGCAGAAAGTGTGAAGGACACGCTATGCATAGATGGTGGTCATTCACACCACCAGTTTGGTGTGAATTTGGTGGGTTTTCACAATATAATTTTTACAGTGTAGCATGTTCAGCTTCTTCTCTTATGATGACTGGTTTCCATGTACAATTTTCAATAATATATCAACGTAATGTTATATAACATCACAACTCCTTTACATCTTCCTTCTAGCTACTAGCATCAATATCTCCTTGAACACCTTGCTCTAATTGTCAATCAATAACTTTACTGTAAACCAAAGGGTGTGCAGTTCACACTAAATTAAGCGTGAATCTCTTGTAAAAATAGTCACACCAAAATATGGTGTGATGTGCACACCTCGTCATTTTGGTGTGAAGTATACACCAAATTCAGTATGAGTTCACACCAAATTCAGTGTGAATGCTCACCATAATCAGTATGAACTCATACTTACATTAATGCATAATTATTTTAAGTTACATTGATTCTAATATTACATATCAACATTATTTTCTAAAAAGAGATTGGTGTAATCCCCAATCTCATTAATCAGAGGACCAAAATCTTAGTCAACTCTCTTACCAAGCACACAAGTGTACAACACCTTTATGAGGTAGATTACAATTACAGTAGCATTGGTTTATTCCTGCACATGAATATAATTAATGTTCAGTAAAGGGTTCATGCTATTCCCTTGAGTGTGAATTTCACACTAAGTGTGCATTCACACTAGGCAGAAAGTGTGAAGGACTCACTATGCATAGTCATCTCGCTTATTACCTTCAGAAATCAGTGATACATAACTTTTGCAATAGTAATAAATCAGAGTATCATGAAAAGTAATTACATCTTATACAACATGCAAGCAATGTCTCGAGCTAAGATGATTGTGTAACCTTTGAAGGGACCACACATTTACAGCTATAGTTGGAAGTTACAACAAAACTCTTGTATGCAGTCAATTAAAGTAATATGGTAAAGGATTATGAAGACAATATTAAACTCTTATTAATAGCCAAGTTTTGATTCTGCTTACAACTAGAATTGACTTGGATTAAAGGAAATTTTAAAGTAAAAACTAACTAGAGCATCTATGACTAAAGCCAGGGGTCCTGAGTGTGTTTCCTCTGTGATAACTGAATGTTATTTTTTTAACTCTGCTTTTCTTTAGACCACTAAAATCATTATAATAAATATACATACTTGATTAAAATTTTCTCACTTAAAGGGGTCTGGAAAAAAGCAAAGGAAAAACGTGAAAAAAACTTAGTTGTCCCTGGGGAATCAAACCCAGGACCACTTGCTTTAGCCACCAGTTCTCCAACCACTAAGTAATGACGAGGTGTATTAGTCAAGTGGCCAAGTGTCACAAGTTGGAATCGAAATTAATCAGATGTTAGTTGAACAAGGAGTTAACCGTACTTTTTTCTCATTTAGTGTTGTTGTTGTTGTTGTTGTTGTTGTTGTTGTTGTTGCTGTTGATGTTAGAGGGTATTGAAGAATTGATGAAGGTAACTGATTAGTCAGAAGTTACAACTCTATTGTGCCTAAGGTCATCTCTTGCATATTATTCATTGCTAGCATCCCATTCTCAGCATGTCACATTGTAGAGCTTGCATCTAATAGCATCCCTTCCATCTAACGCAGTTGAGCTTGCATCTAAATAAGTTAAGCTTGGATCTAATATTGCATCTAATGCTGCTAGTTTTAAACTAACAATCCGAGCTTTTATTTAATGCTCATAGCTTCCATCTAAACTTTTAGCTTTTCATCTATATAGTGCTTCTAGCTTTTATCTCTTGTTTTTAGTCTTCATCTTATGGTTTGGGCTTTCATCTTATGTTTTTGGTTTCGACTAATGTAGTTGACACTATCTAATGTTATCAGCTTAAATCTTACTCATTTGGTTGCTTTCATTTAAAATATTGTTAGCTTTTATCACATACAGGTACATTGCATCTCGTGCTGGAGGCTTGCACACCACGCCAAATAGCGTGATCCTTTTATTGTGGCGCAAATCACCAGCCATAAACGCAACAGTATTGTTCTTACTTGAAAATCCATTGTCTGAAAGTCTGGTCATGAAAATAAGTCTAATGTTGGTATATCCAGTGAACAAGTGTGTGTAAGAGTTACAGACTATCAAATAAAATAGCTGCTTTTACATGGCATTAAGCAAGTTACACTTTCAGGTAATTCCTTAGAAATGCATGTTTTTTGTTGTTGTTGTATTTTCTATTCAAATAGTTGCGGAGAGTGGTTACTATGGCATTGAAATCCCTTACAGTATGTCATTTAAAAACTTTGCCGTTTTAAAGTAACTGGCTGTTTTTTATCACCAACGCAGGTCATGTAGATGAAGCTATTACTTCTTGTGAAATTTTAGATATCAGGTGTATAGTCTTTGGCAAGACAAGAGTTGGCTCTGGTGAATCAATACGATAAGAAAGTAATCTGGTGAAAGGCTACATAGCTATTTGGAGCTACTTTAGGACTAAACAGACTGAATGATGCCTTCTAATCTAGGTGGACATGATCTAAGAAATTCACATCTGGCAATGAACTGATTTTAGCCTTTTTTGGATTACTGGCCATTAGTGCTGAAGCACATCATTGTTATATATTAATTCAGTAACACCTCAGGTGCGACTTGTGCCGCCATTTTTATTTTGCCAACCAATCACAAATTGCTTGCTACCGGCCCTTTATACTATACCTGATATTTATACTGTTATACTTAATAACACTGTCAACTACTGCCCTAGTTTCAACCCCATTAATAAAATAAACTTTCAACTTCAATTATTGGAATGATGAATAGAGATCTTAGGAGCTTTCTTAGGAGCAGATTAGGTCTATAACTAGTTGAATCCAAGACTGTCCTTATTTCATAGTTTGCTCTTAAAATGTCTTGCCATACATTTATTTTGAATTAAACCTTTGTTGTTTTCATTATGCTCTGTTGCAAGTGTGCAAGGTCAGCTGCTCTACAAGTTATTCACTTGTTATGAAGAATTGTGTCATAACATTATATTCAGTGGGTGCATAATTACTAAATTTGTGAATTATATCAATCATACTTCAATACAATTCATATGGGTGTTGTCTGGTTTTTAAAAAAAATTTGTTTTTTTTTTTAATTTGGAGCCTATGAATAATTCAATGATGTTCTTGGTTATTAGTACAAGATGACACAATGGTAAGTGCCAACACTTTAAAAAACAATGTCATAAAAGTAAAACTTGGCAAGTACGTGATGGTAACATGCAAGTCACATCAAGTGAAGTGGTTTCAGGACTCTTTAAGTACAGAATCAATATCAGAAGAAAATGAATTAATCTTTTATGAGGTAACTCTGCAGGATTTGGGAGATTATTACTGTTATGGAGCATATGAAGACAACCGGAATTATTTTATTGCCACAGTTAAATTAAAAGTTTATGGTAAGTCTATTATTGCTTAAGTCTAGATTATACAATATATTGATATTGCTTAAGTCTAGATACAATATATTGATATTGCTTAAGTCTAGATACAATATATTGATATTGCTTAAGTCTAGATACAATATATTGATATTGCTTAAGTCTAGATTATACAATATATTGATATTGCTTAAGTCTAGATACAATATATTGATATTGCTTAAGTCTAGATACAATATATTATTGATATTGCTTAAGTCTAGATACAATATATTGATATTGCTTAAGTCTAGATACAATATATTGATATTGCTTAAGTCTAGATACAATATATTGATTTTGCTTAAGTCTAGATTATACAATATATTGATATTGCTTAAGTCTAGATACAATAATATATTGATTTTTCCTCTTAATATTCCATGTTTTTTTTTCATGCATATGCTGATGCATAGCTGGTGTCATCATAAACAACCAGTGGGCATCCAAGCTCCTGACATACTGGGTGAATTGTACATAATTTGAAAATGTTCGTTGCATGTGATTCCTGGCAGGTTTCAAGTCATCAGTGCTTGGGTTTATGTATGTGTTCATGAGTGTATGTGTGTTGGACATTAATGTACGCGATAGTGTGCATTTAAGTGTATATTGAGTATTGATTGATCCAGGCCTAAGAGAAGTTCATAATCTAATAACAATAATATGTCCTGCTGGACAATTTTCTCAGCGTGGAGGTGGAGTTTATCACCTATTGGAATCAATGTATTTGCGCAATACAATTATTTTTTATTAACTCAAATCAGAATAAAAATTCTTTTGATACTCTAGATCAATCCAGAATAAAACCTGAGGCACAAATTGTTACATTGCAGAGAAAGGCCACTATAAAGTGCAAAAGCATCCAAACACAATGGGAGTTCAGTGGAGGAATGATACCAGACAATGTTAAATATTATGGAAATGACACATTAGTTATTTCTCCAGTATTGCTTGTCAACAAAGGAATATACACTTGTTTTGGAGTAGATCGGTACTACACATACTTCTATGCTGTTTCAGTTATCAAAATTCTAAGTAAGAATTTGTTCAAAGTGTGGTACAGCTAATGATTAATGCATTACACTATATGAGTTTTACTGAGTTGTAGCAGTTCAAGAAATAGTACATTTTGTTTCAATAACTGACTTATTAAACTAAGTAGTGTTTAGTTAGTAAGTCGTAATTTTTAGTGGATTAATGATAGCAAGTTATGAAGCTATCTAATATATATAATATATATATATAGCGAGAGTCCGGACACACACACAGCCTGTTAAATGTTTAGGACCAGCTGAGTTATAATCGAAATAGGCACCCCAAAATTAACTGTCTTGTAAGCTTGATTTGAGAAACTGTTATTCCAATAATAAGTGAAACAGTGGATAAAATTGAAGAGAAAAAAAAAGAATGAGGAGATATCTACAGGATCAGTCCCTACAGGAAAAGGCATAAATGATTAACTGTATAAATGAATAGATTAGAATGGTCTACAGTTCAATAGCATCAAAGTTCAGAGGTGGCAATATTTGTGAAGCATCCTGAATAGAACGTCTTTATGTCTGAAGGCACGGCTTGCTATCCTCAGCAGACATGCTGCAGTCGCTCTCCTGAGGCTTGCTATCCTCAGCAGACATGCTGCAGTCACTCTCCTGAGGCTTGCCATCCTCAGTAGACATGCTGCAGTCATTCTCCTGAGGCTTTCTATCCTCAGCAGACATGCTGCAGTCACTCTCCTGAGGCTTGCTATCCTCAGCAGACATGCTCAGTCACTCTCCTGAGGCTTGATATCCTCAGTAGACATGCTGCAGTCACTCTCCTGAGGCTTGCTATCCTCAGTAGACATGTTGCAGTCATTCTCCTGAAGCTTGCTATCCTCAGCAGACATGCTGCAGTCACTCTCCTGAGGCTTGCTATCCTCAGTAGACATGTTGCAGTCATTCTCCTGAGGCTTGCTATCCTCGGCAGACATGCTGCAGTCACTCTCCTGAGGCTTGCTATCCTCAGCAGACATGCTGCAGTCACTCTCCTGAGGCTTGATATCCTCAGTAGACATGCTGCAGTCACTCTCCTGAGGCTTTCTATCCTCAGTAGACATGTTGCAGTCATTCTCCTGAGGCTTGCTATCCTCAGTAGACATGCTGCAGTCATTCTCCTGAGGCTTGCTATCCTCAGTAGACATGTTGCAGTCATTCTCCTGAGGCTTTCTATCCTCAGCAGACATGCTGCAGTCATTCTCCTGAGGCTTGCTATCCTCAGTAGACATGTTGCAGTCATTCTCCTGAGGCTTGCTATCCTCAGTAGACATGTTGCAGTCATTCTCCTGAGGCTTTCTATCCTCAGCAGACATGCTGTAGTCACTCTCCTGAGGCTTGCTATCCTCAGTAGACATGCTGCAGTCACTCTCCTGAGGCTCGCTATCCTCAGCAGACATGCTGAGTCACTCTCCTGAGGCTTGCTATCCTCAGTAGACATGTTGCAGTCATTCTCCTGAGGCTTTCTATCCTCAGCAGACATGCTGCAGTCACTCTCCTGAGGCTTGCTATCCTCAGTAGACATGCTGCAGTCACTCTCCTGAGGCTTTCTATCCTCAGCAGACATGCTGCAGTCACTCTCCTGAGGCTTGCTATCCTCAGTAGACATGCTGCAGTCACTCTCCTGAGGCTTTCTATCCTCAGCAGACATGCTGCAGTCACTCTCCTGAGGCTTGCTATCCTCAGTAGACATGCTGCAGTCACTCTCCTGAGGCTTTCTATCCTCAGCAGACATGCTGCAGTCACTCTCCTGAGGCTTGCTATCCTCAGTAGACATGCTGCAGTCACTCTCCTGAGGCTTTCTATCCTCAGCAGACATGCTGCAGTCACTCTCCTGAGGCTTGCTATCCTCAGTAGACATGCTGCAGTCACTCTCCTGAGGCTTTCTATCCTCAGCAGACATGCTGCAGTCACTCTCCTGAGGCTTGCTATCCTCAGTAGACATGCTGCAGTCACTCTCCTGAGGCTTTCTATCCTCAGCAGACATGCTGCAGTCACTCTCCTGAGGCTTGCTATCCTCAGTAGACATGCTGCAGTCACTCTCCTGAGGCTTTCTATCCTCAGCAGACATGCTGCAGTCACTCTCCTGAGGCTTGCTATCCTCAGTAGACATGCTGCAGTCACTCTCCTGAGGCTTTCTATCCTCAGCAGACATGCTGCAGTCACTCTCCTGAGGGTTGTTCCCAACATAAATACTTTTAATGTCAATTTGTCCTGCTCCAGTCACATACAATGTTTTCACATATTTTTTTCCCTTAATTTTAAAAAATTCCCTATCATAAATTATGACTTAATTGAGTAACAATATGCCCATGTATATACGCATGTCAAAAGAAAAGTAATTAAATTTTAATGAATTTTCCTAATCCATGGTTAATTAAACTCAAAATTCATGTCTTTGCAGGTCTTTGGGCCCCAGAGCATTGAATAAATAAATCAATTGCTAGAAAGTTTTTATTATTAATCATGTTGTTGTTGTTGTTGTTATGGTTATTTAGCCCACTCAGGTAATCTGAACCCAAGCACAAAAATTCTTATAAGAGGAAACACGCATATATTTTATTGCTCATTACCCAATGGGACAAAATGGAGCAAAAATGAGAAACCTGTTCCAAATCATGCTATTATTAAATCTGCCCAAAATGCGTCCACACTGACAATTGAGAATGTTTCAACGTCTGATTCAGGTTATTATTCCTGCATACATGAGCACAATTTCCTTATTCACAAGCAAAGTGGATCTCTATTAGTAATAAGTAAATCAATCATTATGACTACTTTTATAATTGATTGTAATGACATAATATACTAATATATTTTACACAATGAGACATATTGTAATCTATGATAATATAAAGTATTATGCTCATTAAAATTTACTGTTGTTGAGCCTGACTAAAGATATACAAAAAGAAGATATAATTGTATTTACAATTTCAAAATAATTATGATAACATGAATTGTTTTCTCTATTACTCCTCCAAAGAATATATTATATTGATCAAATATGTAACGTCACACCTGAAAACCCCTAATTTTGGTGGGCTATTCCATATTTTTACTGAGTATTAACCATTACTTTTCTCATAACTGCATTTAATCTTTAAAGTTTAATTTCCTTGATAAGTTTTAACCCATTCCATTGTTTGTTTATGTTATTTATATGATTGTGAAGGTTAAAATAGTTATCCTGCCACTAAAAGTTTTGCTTCAAGTTTTTTGTATATTGTTACTGGTTATTAGAATGTTATATTAATAATAATCTGTTGAATTATTTCAAGTTACGAAATATCGAGTATATTATGATCAAGTTGCTGCTATTTTAACCTTGGGTGATTTATACTTTTCCAGTAAAAAAACATAACATGTTTTTATATTAAGTATATTGACAGGTGAGATTAGTTTCATTTCCAGTAGACAAACTTTTTTATTACTAAGTTAGAACAATTTCACCTTTGGACTTCAAACTTCACATTACAAACTTGAAAGTAATCTAATTCAGATAAATTTCTGTCCTTCTCTAATATTAAAAATAATTACATAAAAAAACTCCCATAATCTATTATTGTATCAGTAGCTAACTAAAACTCACTTAAGGATGCCCAGGGGAACTTTGCGTCGTTCACACTGCGAGAGGAAACTAGCTATGTAATTTTATTCCTAGCAAAAATTACATTGAATTGGTAAAACATAGTAAGATGTACATGTGGTTTGTATTTTGTTCAAGAATTAAAGGTTACTGCAGGGTAAACTACCTAGTAAATTTACAGTACACCCCCGTAAAACTAGGCTAGGCAAGCTGTGTTAACCTGCGGTGTATAATAACCCATTCCCACAGTTACCCTCGCTGGCTGGCTACCTATTCACCCTAGGCCAGCTCTCTATTTCACACCCCCCCATCAATTAAATTTAGCGACAGAAATCTAATAATGCCCAGCGGAACTGGAGGACAAGAATAACCCGATCCGTTTTGTTTTAACCAGATATTTATAATCCTAGGGTCTAAAGAGGATGCATTTAACGAAGAAGTTCAGCAATACTGTAAGTTAATAAAAATAGAGTAGTAAAATTTTAATTTAGAAATAGATTTGATTTCCATGGTAGATTATTTTACTTTCATTATAATAATGACTTCCCCTATTTTGCTTTATTAGTGAAAATTATTCCATCTGTTGGAAAAAGACTCATTCACAACAAATTGTTACTTTACTTTTCATTGTCATGTTCATATATTGTTCATAAAGTTGATCTAACTTAGATTTTATCATTGTATATATTTAAAAAAGTATATGTCTTCTTGCTCATCTCATAACGAATACTTTCATTTTAAAGCTCGTTCTATGTTGTGGCTACACTAACTCTCATTTTGAAATACTGCACTAATACAAATGCCTCTTCAATGCTTCTATTTCAACTCCTGTTGGTTTAAAAATTCACATACTTGTTGAAAACAGGATCATGGAGTTTGCCCAACCTTAGTGCAGCCTTGTTTTTGTACAGTCTTTTATTCATGTAAAATCTTGGCTCCCCACAAATTTGGCCCCTGGGGCCCAAATTTACAGTAAAATTGGGGCTCCCAGGCCCAAATGTTACGGAATTATTGGACCCTCTTGTAATTTTAGGGCCCCTAAGAGACCTTAAATTAGGGCCCCTTGACATCATTGAAGCACAGAAGCTCTACCCAAATTAGACTGAATTTTTCAAACAGATTATGAGGAGCCATTGGTTAAAAGCAAAGTTCCAGAGAAAGTTTATCCTGAAGTACAGAGATAGTGACTGCACTATATAATATAGCCACATTGTAAGTGATTTTATCACTTACAGTAGTCTCATGCAGTTATTATAAAGCTGGCCTACTATTAGCTTGTGAAAGCACGGGTAACTGTGCTATCACTCGCTAACAGTAGGCCAGCTTTACTTTTTTAATTATTTATAGTGTAGTCACACTATAATGGTGCACTCACTATCTGTGTATTTCACGATTAACTTCCTAAGTCTGCCGTCCTAATCTGTTGAAAAAATTCCGTTGCTTGAGCTATTAATATCAAAAAGTTATATGCGGGGTGTGGCTAAATATTTACTTTCGTTCACTTTAAAGGGGGGTTCCCAACCCCCCTGGTTACGGGTATGCAAATGTGGTTAAGAGGCATGTGTATTAAACAAATACACATAGGATTATACAGACAAAAACAACAACAAATCCAGCCCACAGGAGTGTGTGTGTGTGTGTGTTGGCTGTGCAACCTGCTTGAATGGATGGTTCTTACCCTGCATATGGGACAAAAATGAAATGGGCATGATTGTGCAAGAAGGTTGGTATTGAATAAAGTAGGTGGTGGATTGATAGGCACGATAAAAAAATGGTTGATTGCAGAGCAGAATGAGGCAATGGCAGAGGATGAGTCGAGGATAAAGGCACATGAAGAAGGCAGTGTGTGTGTGTGGTTATGTTGATATGTCCTTGGCTCAGGACCTGAGTTCCTGACTTCAAGCTCCACTCAGACAATGTTCTGTCTAGTTTCCCATCTACCTACCACCAGTCCACCCAGCTGTGATTGGGGATCTGACATTTGCTGGGGCACAATGAAACAGCAATGGTCCAGGTGGGACTTCGGGTGCCCACACCACTTGCTGTGAGGAAAGGTATATTCTCCTGCTAGTTCCTAACCCGGAGCATTGCTTGCACGACTCACTGTGCCTGCTTAGTGCATAGGCATCCTGGCTCTGCCAGATACGCATAACCACTAGCGGTTGCAAGAGAATTTGAATTGTGTGTGTGTGTGTGTAGAATGTGACTGGGCCACCTACTAGAATGGATGACCACAGAAGATTCACTTTGAAATCTGTAGGGGTAGGGCATTGGGTAAGGAGAATGTAATCAATTGTTCTGACGAAGAAAAGACTCTAAAACAGATGGCTCAATACTTATTACAAACAATAACAATTTACCATGATTAGATGTGCCACTTGAATGCATTTATTTTTGGTCTGATATTGTATCCCATTATGTTCCTATCATAAATGAGCCATTTAGCTCATAGGACAGAACACTTATCACCAGTGTTAAGGGTGCTCGCACATAGCAACGCGCGTGCACTTTTTTCCGTGAATTTAACCACAGAAATGTGGCATCCTGTTTCGTGGAATAGTCCCTCGCGAATGCTGATTTAGCGAGGCCGAGTTCCCGCGGTCAGGATATCTCTAGGCTATTCCCGCGGGATGGTAAACCCCCACTACTCCACGTGTGGTTTGTATGGAACGCCGTTTGTTTCAAAACTGCCACAAAAAAATCGTTCGTGCTAGACTCACATTGACGCGGGGTAAGCTAATTCTTACGCGGGGTAGGCTAATTCTTACGCGGGGTAGGCTAATTCTTACGCGGGGTAAGCGTATTCGTATTCTCTTAATTTATTGCGGGTAGAGTTATTTTTAAGCGGGGTAAATTCATTCTTCTGGCGCGGAGACCCTTTTCCTCAAATGCGCTAAAATGGCTTCGTCGTCTGAGGAAGACAGAGGACTGAAAAACGCGCTTGAAACGGCCGGTCTGGGCCATTTGTATGGAACATTTTTAAGTGAAAAGGTAAACACTTGATGTTGTATGATCACCTGTTATTGTTTATGTATGATTATACTGGTATATAAAAGCGGAGGAAGGAACTGGGCGGGGATATATCTAATGACCCTTTTCCTTCTCAACTTGCATGTATTCGACTATGAAATGTATAATGTGCCATACTATGGAACCCCGTTTGTTTCACTGTTGCTTTTACAACCTGTATTATTGACTTTGTTAAGGAAGATACAGTGCTTAAAAGACATTTTTGTTTCTTGATACCTTTTTAGTTTTACTTTGTGCTATTAGTTTGTCATTTGTTTGTTTGTTTTGTTGTTTTTTGTTTTTGTTCTTCATAGATAAAGATCCAGGTTGTTCCTCTTCTCTCTGATGATGATTTAATAAGACTTGGTGTTACATGTCTGGGTGACAGGGCGGTGTTGAAGAACATCTGTAAAAATATGCAAAGTAAAATACCTAATGCACTCTATGTATCCCTGTTGTTGTTGTCACTAAAATGTATCCTCTTGTAGAGCAGGATAACATAAATACTGAGATGCAGAGTGCTTTTCCATCTATACAAGGTTCCTCAAGCCAAAATGCTGTAGATAGTCATGAAGCAGTTTTAACTAAAGCTCAACGAATGCTTACTCAATTACGTTCAAACCCAGTTGATTTCCATGCTCCCAAAAGAAAAAGGCATCGTAAATCTGGTGCAGTTGGCAAGAAAGTCAAAGATTTTCAGCGCAATGTTATAGTAATTGATTATCAAGGCTAAGCCACCAGCTGTTCATATCCTACATGAGTATGACAAAGTTTATCAAGGTGTTCTGCTTTTCAATAACAGTATGTCAGAGGACAATATAAGGGCTGAGATATGTATGCTTATACAGCAAGAACCTAGTGATATATATGATTTTTCAGCTCTTGATCCTTCTGATTTTGAGTTTGTTAAGTGTGTTAACAAACGTGTCCGAACACTTGGTGGTAATGGTGTCTATGATGGAGATGGTTTACGAGAGTTGTATCGTTCTGGTGGTATATATGTTCGTCTAACAAAATCCTTCAATAAGGTAAATACATAATCACAAAATTATTTTTACACCATACCCTATTAACTCATTAAATACTGAGTTTTGGGGGAACTCCATTTCCCTACAAACTTAAGACAATTAAAAAATGAGTTTCAACCAAGGTAATTATATGCAAATTTATTTAGTGCACATTTAACATTCACTTTTGATTAATAAAAGTAATGCTGTGAAATAATTCATTTTATGAAACTTCCCAAAAAAATTTACAGTGCCTGCCGTGCCCACTTTTAACAATCTTCCACCTTCATGACAGTTTTCAGATCCCAGTTTTATTATAATTGACCAATTCATTGCTGATATTCCTTTTTGTACGTAGTCAACATCAAATGGTGAGTTAAAGTACAAAATTAAGCAATCAGTTAAGTAGCTTTAAAAAAATGGGTTTAGGGTCAATTTGATCCACTGTGGTATATAGTCGATGAGTCAATATATCAATCATGGTAACTTGCAGTTTAATTAAACATCTGTGGATATAGCTATTTAGTCAGTGGAAGTTGTGTGTGTGGCATATTATGTCAAGAGGGGGATATAGCTAACTTGGAAGTAGGATAGTTCAATTAAACACTGAGAGTATGCATTATCTTATTATTACAGACTAATATAAAGTGTCATGGGTTAAACATCATTTTGCATTTGTGCAGGTATACTCTGAAAGTGTTTGTCTAGAACATATTTCTCCAGATGATTCTTGTAGTAGTACAGAAAAACCCTCATTAGCTGCAGGATCTCCTTTGTCTCCTCTGTTGTCAGAGCATCAGGATACTCTTCTCACTCCGTCATGTCCATTGCCGCTTCAGTCATCAAGTCCACATTTATCTCCACTTGTGCTGTCAGGGCATCAACATTCGTTACTTTCTCAACCAGGTCCATCATCTCAAACTCTTTCACCTGAAATATCAAATCAAGTGACTGAAAAATCAATTATTGATTTTACAGTAGAAGACCCCTCATATGTGTAAGTATACATGGTACACTTGATTTGAGTTGGGAGGCTATGTAAGCTTAAATTCAATTATTAAATACTGGTTTGACTTTAAATGTACAGGACATATATTGACCTGCTGACAGACAGTGATTTTTCTGATGATGCGAGAGCTCTTGTTCAGCATTCAATTGAGAGTAGTATACTAGACAGGTATATATGCATGTTTATGTATCAGCTATGATTAAAACATAAATCAACAAGAGCAGCTGCAATATTGTGGACATGATTACATCCAATGTGTATCCCTTTAACCCTAGCCTTAAAGTCATAGTAGGATTTGTTTTATTGTAAATTACTGTGGCAATCATATTGACCTGTGCTCTACACAAGTTGATTGAAGTGATGACTATTAAACATTTATGTATGTGTTCATATGATTTATGATGTGGTTAATTTTTGTCTTTAGCGGAAGTCAGCATAAAGAGACTGTGGATATGCTAGAATTACTAAAGAACCATGTTCAGAAATATATGACTATTGCAATGCTTCCATGTGACCGTCAACATATAAATATTCGGCGAAAGCATGTTTGGAGTGATATGAGACGGGCTATGAAGCGTTTGTCTTTCAATCCTACAATTGGGTTGGAAATAAATTTTGTTGGAGAAGATGCACAGGATGCAGGTGGTCCACTTCGAGAGTTTTTTCGACTCTTATGGAGAGAAATTGCTGCAGATAGTAGCCTTTTCACTGGACCTGAAAATAGGAGGCTTCTTACTCACAACTCCATAGCACTACAAAATGAACATTATGCATTGGTTGGCCGTTGTGTTGGATTATCTTTACTGAATGGTGGAGGTGGCCCCCATTTTCTTTCAGAGTCTGTTGTATCCTATATCTTAGGTGAATCATTGGGAACATTATCTGTTGAAGAAGTACCAGATTTTGAGATTAAAGAAAAAATTATTAAGGTAGATTTATGCATTATATAAATATAGTATACATACCATTACAGTTTGTGTTGCTCCTTTCCAGTTATCAATGATGGACTCCGTTGACCAGCTCAAAATAGCACTGGATTCTGCAGAGTATCTTTTTCGATTTGATGCCGGGGTTTCTATACCAGCTCAGTCAGTTACCTTTGAGCAAAAAAATATGATTGTGCAGTCATTGGTTATGCACTACTTGGTACATATCTGTAAATCAGAGTTGGAACAGTTTAAACGAGGGTGTTCTGAGTTGGGTGTACTTGACCTCTTCCGTTCAAGTCCAGTTCACTTCAAACCACTACTTCTTGCTGATGGAAAGCCTAAATTAACAACAAAAGAAATTTCTTCCATGTTTAAAGTGCAGTGGTCACCACAAGGTTCAAATCAAAGAGAAACTGAAGAAGCAGTCATTTTAGGATGGTTGGAGTACTTGGAAGGTATTAAAGGTAGGTAGCTATATCAGGATTTGTTAGCTGTGTTTTTGGCTCTTTCTTAAACTCAACATGATCTGCTACATTGTTTCTGTAGGTGGAAGATTGATTGAGAAAGAAGATCCCGAAGCTGATGACATTACTGTTACCTTAGAGATGGTTTTAGCATTTCCTACAGGAGCTGACCATGAACCTCCTCTAGGGTTCGAGAATGTACCAGAAATACAATTTGAAACTAGAAAAGATCGATTCTTTCCACGTGCAAGTACCTGTGTTCCAGCGTTAATTTTGCCTATTATGTTGAATGATCCTGATGAATTCAGAAAGAAAATGGATTGTGCAATTATATGTTGTCATGGTTTTGGAAATCCATAAACTTTATCATTGTGCAAACTTGTTTCAGCTACTAGCTAGCTAGCTACTGTTGTGTTGCATTTCATGATTTTTGTCTTTGTCTTGATTATACTTATTAATTTTTGGTGGTTCTTAATTTTTGGGGGAAAGCAAGTCGCTATTTATATTGATTTTGGATACATCTACATGACATAACATTTTAACCAATGTATTCATGAACATAGAGATTTGACAGAATAGTAATCAAATTCATGATGATCAATTACTAAGCTTTTATGCATAAACTTGTACATTGTGAAAGGACATAATATAAATTGGTTTTTATGAGATCATTGCAGACACAGTACCATATAAGAAAAGATAAAGATCCACTCCATTGTACTCACTGTGTGCCAGAGGGTCATGGTGTTCTTTAATGTAACGATGCTGAGCAGGTGTCAATTCAACCCTTGTGAGTGGAATTACAACAGATCCATTATCAAAAGCATTTGATTCATACTCTGTATCTACTCCATACTCTGATGGTTGTTGCAGCACATCATGAGCAGCAAAACAAATGCCCCTGGTCCATAGCTGTACTGGTGACAGTCCTCCTTCAGTCCGAAGTGGGTGGTTATTCCATCCTTCAGTGAATTTTTGTAACTGAAGATTCAACCGTGGAATGTAGATGTATTGAAGACAGAATAAGTGAGTATCACTTAGAGGGTTCAATAAGCCACTATCTTCCATTTCATAAAACAGATTGTAGTATATATGGCAAACACAAGTAAAAGTATCACGCCACAAGCGTTCTATACGCTGGTTGTGAACACTGGAACCAGTTATGTGACTCATACGACCAGTACCTCGACACAACAACATGGCTCTTGCAACATCTACATTCTCACCTCCATAATCTGACCGAACTCTAGATGGCCAACCATGAATCCGTGCTGCAGCTAAAAAATGTTGAAATACAGTAGCAGCCTTATTGTTATCAGATGCCTGGAGGTAAGTAACTTTTCGGGAGTAGCCATCTATTCCTCCATGTATAACAATTCTCCATCGTATGAGGCAGTGAAGGCCATCAATGTGCCAAAGGGCATTTGATGAAGCTACATTATATCTTCTTCTGACCACTGTAGTAGATGTGCGTAACTCCACCAATCTCGGACTAACTCTTAACATTGATTCACGGACCCTTTTTCGAGAAACTGTCAAGCCATACCCTCGCAAATATCCCCACATCATGATAGCACCACTGTTGGGAGATCGTTGAACAAGCATCTGCACAATAGCATCCAATTCACTATCCAAAATGCTATTTGCTGTATAGAAGCCTAAACTCCGACAGTGACGCCATAATGTTGTCCTTGATACCATCAAAATTTCTGAGCACTGACTCCATGTCAATTTCATATCACGTAAAAATTCCAGCTGAGAAAAAAAAATATATATATATATAAAACATTAGCCAGTTATGTCATTATGCCTGAGTTCATCAACTTTACTCATTCCTGAATTGTTTTGTTTATAATAGTAGACACTAGCAATGATTGAACAATAACAGACGTTTCGACATCTTTGCAGATGTCATCATCAGTGATGATATAGTATGAATAGATAAGTAAACATATTTTAAAGAATGCGTCAAGGACACTCCCAGCCATAACTTGTTTATTTCTTGTTAATTTTGATTTTCCTTGATGCATTCTTTAAAATATTTTTAGTATCTATTCATATACATGATGACATCTGCAAAGATGTCAAAACGTCTGTTATTGTTCAATTATTGCTTGTGTGTATTATGACAAACAAGATAACAATTACGGATATACCTAGCAACGCTTAGATTATATAAATATATTTACTCATTCCTCTTACATGTCTAGTTTTGTAGTAAAAATGGCAGTGTTCTATTGTTGTCCAGGACTACCTGGACAACAAGAACATTTGAACTTGCATATCCATATAAGGACTTGCTCTCTTCAACACTTACCGCCCCCTCCCCCTTTTTTTTGTCTCTCTTAATGATATTCATTCCAAACCATCATACTCATTCAAATTACTTTCCCATATAAACCGAGCCTTTTTCAATTATACTAACTCTACACTATACTCGCTCTGTGACCTGCATGATTTCTCCGCTTCACCTTTTGAGAGCAGAGCGCAGCGCCATTACTCCAGTCACTCTGACTCGGCAGGCACACGCGTACACACTACTCCCAGAGAGACATACACATCTCTGTCATGGTCCTTCGAGCCTCCCAGACGATCTGCGAAGTTTGAAGAAGTTCAATACAAGTCCTAGTCGTGTAGCCTAGTCTATTTCTAACTTTGTTTGATTCGTTTCCTAAGTTGGGAATACTACGTACTCTACTTTGGGATTTCTCCTACGTGCATAAGTGCATTTGTTGGGAATACACTACGATGACCGAAGACTCTCTATCAGTCCTGTCCACGGACCCGACTTACACAACGCGTGCTCTTCACGAGGATGATGCAGCGCCAGAGCTCAAGAGACTTAAGGCTCAGCGTGGCCAAAAGCGAGGGTACGCCACTCGCCTAGGCAAGAAGCTTCACACCCTACAGCTGAAGCATCCTTCTGCTGTATCCGAAGCTACCATCTCCTCTCTGTCTGCTGAACTCAAAGACTGTGTCAGCAAGCACGACCTGCTACAACAATCCATCGACGAATGTGCAGCTGATCCAGAAGCCTATACACCAGCGGCAGAGAGGGAGAAACATGACACTATCCATGATGAACTCCTGGCAGACCTAGATAACCTGGCTATCCAATCCAAGGCCCACAGGGATGCCAAACTGCTCGACTTGGAGCTTAGACGACTTCTGGCTCTGGACACTGCGATCTCCTCTCAAAAAGAGGAGTACGCAGCTGTATCCAAGTCTCGTGCGAGCTTCACCACTGCTTGCCTGACACTGCCAGAGGACGCTGAGCTGCAGAATGCTGCAACAGAGCTCGACACTCTGTTCTCAGACCTCACCAGATTATTTGCCACAGTCACTTCATCCACTGCGACTACCCCTCCTACTCCATGTTCCACAGATTCCACTCCGAGACCAAAAATGGCACCACTGAATTTGGACATTCCCAAATTCAACGGGGACCCACTTCAGTGGCAAGCATTCGAAGTCTCACTGGTCTCTCTGCTCAGACACAGGGCAGAAGGTTTCACTCGGGAGGATAAGTTTGCCATTGTGAGGCAGGCAATCACTCCGCTTTCCGGCAAAACACTCATAGCCGAAATGCATCAGTCTGGATCCACTGTCGATGACTTACTAAAAGGTCTTCGTCAGCTCTTTGGTCGACTTCAGTTAGTAGTACCTCTGCTAGTCAACAAAGTCACCAACGTTCCTTACGTTGACAGGACAACAGCTTCCATCAGGAAGTTTAAGGAAGCTGTAATGGGGCCATACAAAACCCTGCAAACACAGCTCGATGACAAGATGTCTCTGTTCTTTCCACACTACTTCAGACCCTTCCTCACCGGAAAAATGAAGGAGGATTGGGACAAGCTTCTCATGGAATCCCTCACCAAGCCGTCAATGGAAGATTTCACCAAATTCCTTGAAAAACGGCTGTTGTGGGCTGACAATTCTGCTGCTTCGGGCACGCCCTTGGCATTTGAACCGACACAAACTGCTCCTACGCCAATGTCGAAACCGACCTCATCACGTCCACCTACCAACAACCCACCACCTGCTAAGAAGAATTTCCAACCAGCCAAGTGCCCTTCATGTGGTGAAGGACACTGGCTGGGGAGGTGCGCCACATTTGCTGCTCTCCCAGTGGATGAGCGCAACAAACTGGTCAGGGAGAAGAGGCTCTGCCTCAACTGCTTCTCGGCTTCACACGCAGTTCGTAATTGCTCAAACAAGCATTCTTGCCGGCACTGCCATCAAAGGCACCATTCTCTCTTGCACATAGATAAAGGACCAGCCACGCCCTCCTCCACACCTCCAGCAACCACGCCTCTGTCGGTGGATATGGTTGCGCTATCTCCTTCCTCAACAGAAGGAAGGTCAGTCGGCAACTTCATATGTTCCGTGACTGCCATGATAACGTCTGGTGACAAATCAACAAAAGCCCGTGTACTGATCGACCACGGCAGCGGAGCCAGCTTCATGAGCACGGAACTCGCTGACACTCTCAAGCTAAAGAGGATACCCTATGACCGTACCTGCACTGGGGCGGGCTTAGGAACAATCACCACGAAGTTCAAAGTCAGAGCATCACTACGCTCTACGATCTCAGACTTCGAGACTGCTCCTCTGGAATTCCTGATATTTCCAAAGAGAATGAGCTCCTCCCCTCCCCAAGATAGGGAAAGTGTAACCCGCCTGGCCACACAGCATGGCCTGGTGCTCAGCGACCCACCTATGGGCGGTGTGGTTGATATTCTTCTCGGGGAAGAACATCCCTGGGATCTCTGCGGGGGAGTCACTGCCATAGACCGACACAGGTTTATCAGCACCAAGTTTGGTTATGGAGTCATCGGACCATTAGCCACTCGTCCTCACGTGTACACTATTTTGCCTCAAGACACTGACTTACACAAGGACCTCGCCAAGCTCTGGTCTCTGGAGAAAGTACCAGAGAGCTCTCCTTTGACAAAGGATGAGCAGAAAACACTACAACACTTTCATGACAACGTGACTCACTCTGAGCAACGAATTCAGGTCAAGTTACCTTTCAAAGACTCTCCTCCAGCTCTGGGTGACAGCCGTAAGCAAGCTCTCTCCAGGTTATTCTCGATTGAGAAGTCACTCAAGGCTAAGCAGAAGCTGGAAATCTTCAACGAAGCCCTCAGAGAATACATTCATTTGGGTCACGCCCACATTATACCGGAAGAAGAAGTAAACAAATCTGATCATGTGTTTTATCTACCAGTTCACGGCATATTCAAAGCTACGTCGTCCACCACTAAGGTGCGGCCAGTTTTCGATGCCTCGGCTAAGAGTTCGACAGGCATATCTCTGAATGATCAACTGCACATTGGGCCCAACCTTTACCCACATCTATCAGACGTCATCATCAAGTTTCGTACCTATTCGGTTGGCCTATCAGCTGATATAGGCAAAATGTTTCGAGAAATTCTCTTACATCCCGACCATCAAGATTACCATAGGTTTCTGGTTCGCCTACCTTCAGGAATCATTAGTGACTGCCGTATGTCTCGAGTGACATTCGGCGTGGCGTCCAGTCCCTTTCTCGCAACTCAGTCAATCCGTTACTTGGCAGAGAAGTACAAGTCCACACATCCCAACGCTGCCAACGCTGTTCTAAATCAATTCTATGTGGATGACTTTGTTGCCGGTGCGCACTCAGCTCAAGAAGCTATCAGTCTGCGCAACGAACTATGTGACCTGCTGAGCAAAGCGGGCATGAACCTTCGAAAATGGAGGTCCAATTCCATCAACTTCTTACATGACACTCCATCTGATCTACGTGAAGAAGATGTCAATGAACGCTTACATCTATCTCAGTCCCCAAAAGCACTTGGCATGCACTGGGACACGACGACTGATCAGCTGTTGGTTGCTATCCCAGATGTTAACTCATCCACCACAGTGACCAAGAGATTCGTGGCTGCCATATCTGCGGGAGTCTATGATATCTTGGGTATATTTTCTCCTTTCACGATCCAAGCCAAGTTGATTCTACAGGAAGCCTGGAAGAGAAGGCTGCCTTGGGACGTCTCACTCCCTGACAACCTAATGTCAACCTGGTCGTCGTGGGTTGAAGGGCTGGCTACTGTCAGAGATCACGCCATTGCTAGGCCATATTTCGAGTGTCCTTCAGTTTTCCTTTCACTACATGGATTTGCGGACGCCTCTGACAGAGCCTACGGAGCTGTACTTTACCTGCGAGCGGTGCAGGCAGACGGCAGCATCCACACCTCTCTGGTTACATCCAAGGCCAGAGTGTTGCCAGTGAAACACGTTACCGTGCCTCGAGCGGAGTTACTTGGAGCTGTGCTGTTGGCAAGACTGCTCTCATCCACTGCCAAGACACTGGGCGTGGACCATGCCAATACTCACGCATGGTCAGACAGCACAATCACACTCTTTTGGATCTCCAAATCTCCTGCTCAACTGAAGGACAAGTTTGTGGCCAATAGGGTTCAGATTATCCAAGACGAGTTACCGGCCACAACTTGGAGACACGTCTCCACAGACAAGAACCCAGCGGACATTGCCAGCAGGGGCATGACTGCTGTGGAACTCACCAATTCGGAGCTATGGTGGAATGGCCCGCCTTGGCTCTCCCAACCGCCGACCTGCTGGCCAGAGACCCACATAGCACGGCCACAGGAAGATATCAATGTTCTCGCCATTACTCCAGACATGTCGGAGTCCTCAACTCAATCTCAGTTCCTAGACATACTATGGTCCAAGTACTCATCGTTACACAAGCTCACAAGAGTCGTGTCATGGCTCTATCGTTTCGTGACCAATGCGAGGAACAAACAAAACAGAAATTTACAACCTCAACTGTCCTCGGCCGAACTGTTAACAACTCATCAGACGTTGATTGCCCTCGCGCAACAACAATCATATCCTCAAGTCTATGCGGCACTCAGTGAAGGAAAGTCAGTCAGTAAAGGTCACCACTTGTACAAATTCACCACGACCATCGAGGTTGGACGTCTCATGTGCCACAGCCGCATTCGAGATCCAGAAAACAGAACTCAACCCCTTAGACTACTCCCACTTGACGTAAAATCGAAGTTCACCATTCTACTGTGTACCACCCAACATGTATCTAAACGTCACCCTGGAGTCTCAGCACTTCAGGCCACAATTGCGTCGACATACATCATACCAGGATTACGAAACCTGCTGAAGAAGATCAGCAGGGCGTGTGCTCTTTGTCAACGAGCATATGCTCGCCCAGTGTCACACCTTATGGGCATGCTTCCAGCCGTGAGGTCCACTCCCACTCCTACCTTCTACGTTACAGGTGTTGACTTTGCGGGGCCTATGTTTGTGAGACAAGGTCACGTTCGCAAACCGGTGCCAGTGAAGACATACACAGCCGTCTTCATCTGTATGGCATCTAAGGCAGTGCACTTAGAGCTATGTGCATCCCTCAGCTCGGTCGACTTCCGGGCGGCCCTCCAAAGATTTATAGCAAGACGAGGCACACCAGGTCACATCTATTGTGACAATGGTTCGAACTTCTTGGGCGCCCGGGAGGAGACTCGAGATCTGAGGGACAGACTCGAGTCAAGGAAGACCACAATCACATTTTGCCAGACCAACAACATAGTTTGGCATCATTCGCCACCCAGGGCTCCACACTTTGGTGGGCTCTGGGAGGCCGCTGTTAGGCAAATGAAGCTGATTCTCAAGAAAAACCTCACTCCCCATCTGCTCAGGTATGACGAGCTGGAAACACTCTTGATCGAAGCGGAAGCAATTCTAAACTCAAGACCCATCACACCAATGACCCAGGAAGATGAGCATACGGGAAACATACTGACCGCCGGACATTTCTTAATCGGCAGACCTCTGCTAGCTACTCCCATGCTAGAAACACCAGAAAAGTTCACGCCCTCCCTACGAAGATGGAGGCTGGTTGCCAAAATTCAGGAGGATATCTGGCAACAATGGCTCGCTAAGTATCTCAATACACTTCATGAAAGATGTAAATGGAACAAATCACAAACACCACTACAGGTCAACCAGTTAGTTTATCTCAAGGACGAGACACTCAGCCACAGGCAATGGCCACTGGCCAAAGTTCAGGAAATCTTCGCCGGTGATGACGGCCAAGTGAGAGCCGCAAAAGTACTCTGTCACGGCAAGAACTATGTCAGATCTACCACCATGCTGATTCCGTGTCTACCCGAAGAACATCCTCTATCTGAAAAGAAAGATTAAGATTACTCAACTCTTATGTTTACTGCTATTCTCTCACTCACCGAGATGTTGATCATCAAACCATTTAACACTTCACGCCTTCCTCGTTTACGAGAACCTACACGTCACAACAATGAACATACAGTCAACTCACTCACCTGCTATCAACCCTTACTTCTTTCTCAGGAGCCCGGGAGTCTGTCCAGGACTACCTGGACAACAAGAACATTTGAACTTGCATATCCATATAAGGACTTGCTCTCTTCAACACTTACCGCCCCCTCCCCCTTTTTTTTGTCTCTCTTAATGATATTCATTCCAAACCATCATACTCATTCAAATTACTTTCCCATATAAACCGAGCCTTTTTCAATTATACTAACTCTACACTATACTCGCTCTGTGACCTGCATGATTTCTCCGCTTCACCTTTTGAGAGCAGAGCGCAGCGCCATTACTCCAGTCACTCTGACTCGGCAGGCACACGCGTACACACTACTCCCAGAGAGACATACACATCTCTGTCAATTGTTAAACATTAATTATACAGTGTAATGTTTAATACACTTTGGTTATACCACAAAATTGGCCAAGAATGATTTCTTAAAATCTACTTAGTAGCTAATCACAAAAAAAGTTGGGAGGTAGGAGTGACTTTAGTAGTTTAGGGAGAAGTTTCTCCTGCTTGAAGTAAACACTTCAAACCTTCTCTTACCTAACCACTTATCAGCGAATTGGCAGTTAGGTAAACAATCAAGCCCATGAGACTTGCCAAAGCACACACATGCTAACCCACTCTTACCAATTCTATGTTAATAGTCTTTTGCGGCCTTCCTCCCCTCTCAGTCTCTATAGTAGTAGTACCACCTTCAATTCTTAACAATTTAGTCCCCCAGGTAATTATAAGTTGATCTATACACCGATGCAGATCTAGAAGCTGAGCAACTTCAGACCCAGCTGAATCAGCCACCAAGGAGGAATCATACAATATGCTTGATAGATATGCAGAGAGAAGACTACTACAACCGTGGAGGTAAAACAGGGTGGTATCAGTTGTTTCATAATTCTCCGTTGAAAAATACCTCCTACAACACTCCAATACCTCCTCAATTAGATTTAACAACTGGCCTAGGTGGGACATTAGACAGGTCAAAGGAAAGGTGTCGTCAGCCAGAATATACCCCGCGCCAAAATATCTACCCCGTGACAAACTAGTGGTGTGCTTGAGCACAAATGACGAGCGAGCCTTAAACTACACTATTGTTAAATTTGATTTTAACAGCTAACACTCAATCTATTAAAATAAAGTCGAGTTTTTAAATTACGTATGAGGTAAAGGGGTTTCAATGTCATAGTAACCGCTCCCGCAACAGTTTGAATTGAAAAAGAAGCAACTAAATCAAATCAGGTTATTTAAAATTTTCTTTGTGATATTCTTAATAGTAGTTGTAACGCACAATACTTTCACACAACTGAACATACCTACGCAAGACTTACCTTCGTGGTTCGTCTAGTGGACAATGCATTTTTAAGTAAATACTGTTGAGTAGGGCTTATAACTGTGACAAATAGCGCATTAACTTACCACCGCCACTAACTCGAATAGAAATGGAGCTCCCATAAGATTTTGAGTTTTAACTGCACCCGCAAAACAATTCAAAGCCGTAAACAATTCAATTTCTAAGGTGATACGGGTAATGGTCAATAAACCGGAGGATTCTGTTTAGTGAAGTTTGGGACGGGGTCGAACGCCGAGCGAACACAAAAATACGGAGGGTCAAAGTACAAAATGACATACGTACGTCCATATATATAAATAAATAAACTAGTGGTGTGCTTGAGCACAAATGGCGAGCGAGCCTGATGTTAGGTAACATAAAACTAACTATTGTTACTATGTTTTAGTTTAGTTCATGCAAACACTATAATAGCAGTTAAGACATTTTATTTCAGCAAACAAATACAAAATCACTCTCTTTACCTGATTAATGGCAACTTTTGTAGTATCAAACATCAACCATTCTGATAATCTCAATCACCAGTAACTCTTGAACAAGCTCTCAGCTACGATAAAAAAATAAACCAGTGTAATTTTAGCCAACAAATATGGAATTACTACTTACATCACTCTTGAGTATTGATGACTTCTGTAGTATCAAATTGAAGTTACTTTGACCATCTGAATTACCTTGAATTCTTGACAACAAGCTCTCACCTACAAAAACAAAAACAATCAATTTTAGCACACAAATACAAAATTATTTTCTTACCTCATTTTTTTGAGCAGTGGTAACTTATGTAGTACCAAATTTGAGCCAATCTGACTATTTGAATTTACCAGTCACTGTTGACAAGCTCGTAGCTACATAAAAAAAAGGCCAGAGTTAATTTTGCATATTTAGCTAACAAATATGGAATTACTACTACCTCAGCTTCCCTTGAGAAGTAGTAGCTTCCTCAGCATTAATACTACGGCATTCTGACTACCAACAGTTCTTAACAACCAACCACCGGCACTCCGTATCCCCCCTATAAAACGGCGAAGTTTTGAAATTAAGTCTGGAAAAGGGTCTTCAATGCCATAGTAACCGGTCGAATCAACTTTTTGTTTCTTGAAAAGCAAGCATTTTCGCAGGAATTTTCTCACACTTTGGAGCTTAAGTATACAGTAAGGCTTGCTTAATCCTGTAGTTTCAGAATAAACTGGGGGTCAAGCCTAAAAAGCCGTGTTTTTTTGGAGAAAAAAGTTCCGCGCGAGCGCGTTTAAAGGGCATACGTACCATCCCACATACATATATACATATAACATATACCCGATTTTGCATTATCCACCCCTAATACTGTCTCGCTCGCTACGCTCGCTCGCCAACAAACATCCCCGATTTTTTATTTTTACCCCTGTAAGTGTCTCGCTCGCTACGCTCGCTCGCCAATTAAATATGCCCCCGCGTCAAAAAAACTTGCCCCGCGTCAATGTGAATTAGCTTACCCCGCGTAAGAATTAGCCTACCCCGCGTAAGAATTAGCTTACCCCGCGTCAATGTGAGTCTAGCACGAACGATTTTTTTGTGGCAGTTTTGAAACAAACAGCCTTCCATAGGTTTGCCTGGGTTTACTGTACTCACTGTGGTTTTCTGTCACTGGGGACTGTACGTTGTTGTTACTCAACCATGCCTAAGAGGCTGTCTAACAGAAGGAAACTGCAACTGGCTGAAGCCACTGAAATGAAAAGGAAGAAACTTCTGCATACCTCAAGCACAGGTATACACAACTACTGCTTTATTTATTTTTTATCTCAGCAACACATACAACAAAATATTGTAAATAAAAATAATTTCATACTTGCATAACAAATTATACTTTGTGATAATACACCAAATAATCTAATTCCAGTAGTAGAGTCTCATGAACTTGACCCTGTCACACCAGGGGCGAATGCTGAAGGTGGTACTACATCATTGAGCACACTCACAGCTTCGGACTTGCCCCAGCTTGTTGGAAGTGATGTTGGAAGTTCTACCTCTGTCGTTGAGGAGTCCAGGTCGGTGTCTACTTTGGCAATTCCTGCGATTGAGGACCTGAGCAGTTCACCACGTAAGTCAGCAACAAATACACACACACACACACTCAATGAACAGGTGAATACCAGTATACTAGTGATGTGCTTGAGCACAAATGGCGAACGAGCCTAAAGACTATAATATTTTTATATGAATGATTTTGACTTCTAACACTGAACGTACTGAAAAAAAGGTCCAGTTTGTTTATTTAGCATACAGGGTAAAGAGATTTCAGTGCCATAGTAACAACTAACTCTCTGCAACTGCTTGAGAAGGTAAAAACAACAACAAAGCAATACACGTTATTTAAAAGTTTTCTTTGTGATATTCTTTACATAAGTAGTGGTTGTAACACACAATGCTTTGACACAACTGGACATGCACCTACACAGACTTACCTTCGCAGTAGTCTTGTGGACAATGTATTTTCAAGTAAATACTGTTGCGCACGGCTTATAACCATGACAAAGAGCGCATTGACTTACCACCGCCACTAACTCGAATAGAAATGGAAGTCCCTTAAGTTTTCAAGTTTTAACTGCACCCGCAAAAGAATTCAAAACGGTAAACAATTCAATTTCTAGTGTGATACGGGTACTGATCGATAAACCAGAGGATTCTGTTTAGTGAAGTTTGGAACGGGGTCGACAACCGAACTAACACAAAAACGCGAGGGTCAAAGTACAAAAATGCCTTACGTACGTCCATACATATACAAATAAACAAACATCCCCGATTTTTTTCATTTTTACCCCTGTAAGTGTATTGACTTTGGGTTAGTGTGCAGTATAGAAGAAAAAAAATTAAAAAAATTTAAAAAAAATTGAGAATTCAACTACCAGTGGAATTATAAATGCATGACCAATAAACAAAGATTACTTCACTATCAAAGTATGAACAATATGTAGTATTTGAGGCTAGCAGGCAGGCAACACACACACACACATACACATTCAACTGGTGAGTGCCAGTACATCATTCTTGGAAAATTTATTATTATTATTATTATTGGGTAGGTATGCAGCAAAAAAATAAATAAATTAATTATTTGATTTAAAAAAAACATGTAAAAAATAAAAAAAATAAAAAAAAATAAATAAATTAAAAAAAATTAAATAATAATAAATAAATAAAATAAGCAAATATGAAAAATAAAATTGGAACTAGTGGATACATTTATTATCAAAACATGAATACAATGTATTATTATTATGGGCTAGCTGGTAGATCTATTGAGAAAAGTTATTTGCCTGGACACAAACTCAGACAGTGATATAGTGATTACATTAGGACATCCTTTTGAGAAAATTTGTTATCAGTGGATCAACAAAAAAAAACTTTGGGTTAGTGGTAGGATATGACTCACAACTGACAAACAGCTGGCAGTTCATCAACATGTTATGCAAGATTTAGATCAATTATTATGAGGAAACTAAACATTTACTTGGAATAGGCTTACCTACCCCTTCAAACTTCAATTTACTATCAATACTATTAGAAAAAAATAAATGACTGATGATTGAACTATTAGTTTAAAAAAAAATTATTACACAGTTGTGTATAAAAAAAAAGGGGGGGGGGGAGGGCTGGAATGTGCATTCAAGGAATAACTTTTTTCTTTTTTACTTACACAGATGAGGAACCTCTCTTGATGGATGATCAGAATGGACAAAGAGAGGTACTGATGGAGGCAGTAGTGGAGGGGGAGAGGGAGACTGAAGTTGCTGAGGTGGATGGGCTAGCTGAGGTGGATGGGCTAGCTGAAGTGGAGGGGATAGTGGAGGCAGAGCTGGAAGACAATCGCAACTGTCTTTTAGAGGACATAATTGATCGGCTGTCAAGTGTAGCCAGCCAACTGAGGTTCTCTCATGACAGTCAGACACTGTTTTCATTGGTGTCGTCTGGTACTATAGGGTTGGAACATTCTCATGGGCTGAAGATTCATAACTTTTCTGGTAGCTGGAGTCAGTACTATCCAGTCTTGTCATTTATGATGAACGGCCAGCTCCATGCTGAGTATTGCAAGCTAAGTGGTATGCTAGGACTGCCTGCATGTTCACGTACCCAGTGGCACAGAATCCTAGAAAAGCTAGAGAAGCATGTGACAGAGCTTGCAGAATGGTCTTGTGCTCAGGTCAGAGAGGATGTTGTTCGACGTGGGGATGGGAAACACTGGTCAGCCTCATTTGATGGTTTTTATCTCACAAGAGGCCATTACTCAAATAACTCCTCGGCTACCATCCATGATTTCACCACTGGCAAAATCGCTTATTTTGCACATCGGACTAAACGTAGAAAAGGTCACAATTGGCACGGAACTTCAGCTGGGGCCGAGACGGATATGTTCGACGAACTCCTTGGTCAAGTGCCAATGCTGGAGGAAGTGGTTGCAGATAAGGACACGTCCGTTAATTCAACCTTTTGTCGGCACTTTCCGGAAGGAACTGTGACGTACTGTTCCAATCACTCGGCAAAGGCCCTACACAAGCATTTGGAGAACATAAAGAAAAACCCATGCAATGTAAGTATGCTGGTATGTAATGTATAGTATAAATATGTGATAAAAAATATATACATTAGTGCAAGGCTACTACTGTTCTGTCATTGTCATAGACTAACCCAGATGGTACTGCTTACAGTACACAACACAAATTCACCTGTAAAGCCCAAGTGGAAGGTTTTCACGCTATGCTCAACAGCATGTCGTCACGGCCACAAGACTATATTTCGGATCGCGGCAGACTTACCACCAACACTGTGGAAGGATTTCATGGTTTGGCGCTGATGTACAGGGACAAACGGACAGACCTCCATCACCTGCATTACACATGCAAGACTAACATGGCCATATGTCATAAAGTATACACAAAAAACTATATAGAACATGCATTTATGCTATTACTGCATATAATTATTGTTATTTGTATAAATTGTAGGAGCACACAGGGCCCTACCTGATGTATTAGCTATGGAAAGAGTCCTCAAACATCAAGACATCTCTCCACATTTGTCAGCTCTCTCTATTAGATCACCCCTTGAGCAAACAAAGCTGTGGATACAGCAGAAGGGGCTATTCAGCAGAGCAGCATCACTAGTGAAAGCCATCGGAAAACCCACACTTACCTCTACACAGGCGAAGAAGCTGGATGCTCTGGGGTTCACCTTTCACTCTCTGTCACTCCTTCGCCAGCAGTGTAGAGGGACAGAAGAGTTTCAAGCGGCATTGAAGGAGCGAGGAGTGAGGAGCACGCCGCTCAGAGAGAAGCTGACAAAGGCCCTCCACAAGTCCCGCTAAAGTAGCCTCCCGCACTGGTCTGCTGCTTCCTGTCCATCTCCAGTAGTGTTTATCTTTTTTCTTTCTTACCCGGCTCTTCTCAGAGCCACCAAATAAACAAAAGATTTCACCTCCTCCGTATACTAGGGCGGGGCTAAAATTGGGGCGGGGTGCATGGAATTAATGTTAGCGTAGTTATAATTTATGTTCTGTAAGCTACTTTGGACTTTATCTTAGGAATGGAGATGGAAATGACTTCAAATTTGGAACAGAGCCCAACCAGAGTCTAGTCAGCAAAATATGCGACACAATTTTCAAAAAAAAAATTTTTTTCACAAAAAAAAAGATCTAATAGAGCGTGCAAAAGTCAATAAGTTAAAAGCAATATTGAATAAAGAAAAAATGGATCGAAGCTATTGTAGGCATCGGGTCGGAGAAGTAGTAGGCGAAGTATGGCCGCTCCAGGTGCAGTATTGGCGGAGGAGTTTTAGCTTTATGAGAAGGTAGAAGGGTCATATCTCTTGAAGCGGCCACTTGTTACTTCTGAATTCAGCTATGTAGACTTCTACGGTAGTAGTAAATAAGGTCCACCTGCAGAAAACAGTCTAAATACAACAGAAAAATAAAAATTCTTCCCTAGCAACCAGACTCAATTAACCGCGTGGGAGGTGCGTGGGAAGTGTGCAAGCACCCTTAAGTATAGACTCTTATGCAAAGATGTGCAACAAAGTAGTGTAGGTTCCAAAAAATGGGTGTGACGAAGTACACTCGGAGCCCCACCCCCCCAAACAAAGATCCTGTATGAAACCGCATACAATACATCATAAAGTTGCAATTATATAAGATTATGAATAATTTGTTGTTTGTATTACAAATATCTTTGTTGTCTGTGTTTTTGTGTATATGAAATTGTTTTGTAGTGGAGCTCGACGTCCGATGGCATATGTTCCATGTGGACACTCATAGATGTCTCCTACATGATCACAATCAGCACTAAACACAACAAACAACATATTTATTGTTGAACTAATATAATGTTGGTATAAAATACATCAAACAATGTTATTTCTATTTTTATTTTTTTATGGATCAGTGGAATTTTTTGGGGAAATTTTTTTTCTTTTTTAAGTATTAGTAGATGGCCTAAATATTATTCAATTTTCTCAATCAAAAAATGAGGGGAATCCCAGACTCTTGGTCTATTTAGTGAAATTTTTCGCGCGCATCCAAGCAGTTCAGGAACGAGAGGGTTAAAATCCGACATCAATGAAACAACACTAAAAAAAAGATGACCTAGTTTCTTACCTGTTGACAGGGCGGATTGAACATCAGCACAATAATATTTGGGAAGTGGGTAAGGATCAGCTAAAGGAATGCAATCATCTTCAATGTTTTTACTTGTCTGCCACTTACATAGTGAATCATGAAAAATTTTCTACCAATTTTCTCTTCGTCAGTGAGTCAGTTTGTGCAATTTTATGAGATCCCTGAGAGGATGCAATACAGTTTGGGTCTTCAATTAAGCTATCGCCAATACCAATTACATCCTCACTCACAAACAGCAGTTGACCTTAAAATAGGGGTACCTAAATCTGTAGTAGTCAATTCCTCAACCTATATATCACAAACAGAAAACTGAATTGTTATAACAATAACATAAATGAGTACTTTTACTACCATCCAAAATAGCTTCCAGGGGGTAATTCCTGGAGGTGCTAGTATGTATAACAAATACTCTATTTGCTATAAATGTTTGGTTCACAATAGCCAATTTCATTTACAGAAGCACATGTCTGGAAAAACCAATTAAATTAAATATACTGATGTGACAGAAGTAGCTTATAAAACCATCTAAAAATTATTTTTTTAAAGCTAAAGTAAAAAAAAAAATTTTAGTCAATTTCAAATAATTGTATATTGTAAGTATTGGAGTTACCTTCCTTTGTATTATTACATTTTACTCTGGTTTTAACTTAACTGTTAAACAGAAATTACAATCTTGAATGGGCACATCAGCGTAACTCACCACTATTTCTTCTACAGAAGCTGACTGGGAAACTGGAACTGGAATCGTGGAAATAGCTTTAAACTTTCTTTTATCTAGTATAATGGTGGATTGGAGTGTGAGAAACAGAAAAGCCTGTTGTTTTGTTGACATTATGGATACCAAAACGGTCGAGGAAGTTTCTGTGTGGTTACAGGAAAAAGGAGTATTTGTGGAGCACTGCAACAGCTTTGAGGGTATGTTAAGAAGTTTAAGTAGTTTTGCTAACTGTCACCTAGTCAGTCTTACAAGCCAGACCCTTTCGATCCTTTACCGCTTGACGGGGGAAGGAAAAGTCTGTACAAGTGCTTTAGCCTGTGTCATTCCATTCCTCCATATTCTGGAGGAACGTATAAAATGTGTATAGGTTATGATGGGGTGTGGTTTATGTAGAAGTTGTGGGCGGGTTACAAAAAAAGCGGGTTGCAATCTTTGCGCTCTAAATTAGTAGAATACTGAACTCAAGATTATAGAGATAGGTAGACACTTGTGGTCTCCTCCACTTTAGTTAAGGTCTGTTGTGTGTGTAGCAGCACTGTCATGGATATCTGTTCGGAAAAGATGCCTCCACAGCACTTAAGTTTAATATGCGTTCGGTTCATTATTACTATTTTGATAAATCTAGAGTACTTAAATTTTTACGGTGTATAATGTTAGCAAGGTCGTGCAGGTATAGTTAGTACGGTTTTGTAACCCTTTAAATTTTTATATAATGGCTGATCTCTACATGGTCTAGCTAATAAGTGTACGAAGTTTTTTCTTTTAATGTATGTATTTTTAGCTTATACTCCTTTCCTATAAATAGAAAATGAAATTGATGGCAGTGCATTTCTTGATTTGAGTGAAGGTGACATTGAAGAGTTGTTCATGTATTTAATTTGGAGTATGAAAAAAATAGTAGAGATTTGTGTTTGTTCTTTCAAGAGTTTGTATTTGGACTTCCAGACCGTTTATGTAAGAAGTCGTCAACTTGTATTTCTGTTTCAACTGATATTTTATGTTTTGCATCTAACTGAGAGCAATTGGTGTATTTTTTCATTGTATAAGAAGATTTTGATCAATAAAATACAAAATAGTAGCAAGTGTACTTTACACTGTACCAAACGCATGTTATAAGCACCCCTTACATAGTCATATAACAATGCTTATTACATTCGTTTAAGGCTGCTATACGCTTGCTTATAAAGTAGCTTATATGGGTTAATACTATCATTTTTTTTTTTTTTTTTGAAAGAGAAAGAATATAGCTACATCATAAACATCATTCAGAACAAAGTTTTTCAGATATATCTGAATCTTGGGCATTCACCGGAGTAGTTTCCGTTGATGGACTTTTAAATGTCCACTTTTTTGCACCAAAATAGGTACTGATCGAGATCCTTCCACTCGGCGAACTCTCATACTTGGTTTTCTATCAAGCCTGCGTTCTAACTTTCCAATAAATTGTTTGACCTTAGCCAAACAAAATGAAGGTGGGTGGCGCACAAACTTGTCTTCATTTTTTTCTTCTTCTGACATCATCTCAGGGATTAACTCATTCCATTTTTTTCTTTCCTTCTCCCCCTTTACCACTCGACTTCTTCTATCATACGACTATTAAATATGAAACACATTAAAAGATAATCACTAACTTCTACACTACACTTATTGATAACCAGTAAAATCCAATTAGGAATGCTAAATTGAATTATTCAGGGTTGCTGGAAGGTTTCCAGAAGTGGAGAGGCTCTCATTCTCATGATCATTGCTTTATTTTTTCTCACTAATATAGAGCTTACTCTAGAACATTCAAATTTGGAATAGCTGATGGTCATTCAGAAAATGAAGTGCTTGCTTAAGTTTAAAGTATTAGTTTAGACTGTCAAAATGTAAACTTTTAAGAAACATATTCAGTGAAAGCTTTTTAAAAAAACCTTTACCATAAAGGTATAGTATGGAACTGAAACCCCTTACCATATTGTTAAGGGTGCCATGCTAGTTTAATTGTATGGAAACCCTTCACCAATGTGAATTACGGACTGAGTTCTCAACCCCCACAAAACATTTGAAATGATGCAACACAATAGACAATACCAGCAGCAACAACAAAAATTGCATGTGTCATGTGTTTAGGGGACGTAATTAGGTTATAAACATGTGCATCATCACTGACTCATGGCAGCAGTTCCAGAATAAATTGAACCTACTCACAATACTATCAATCCTTTATTGCAAATCACTAGGTTAAAAGTGTGGTACAATATAACAAAGAGCTTAATTTTATGATAGATCCCATGACTTTGACAATCATTTACTCTCAGCGTTCATGCCGCAGTTTTCTTGTCTGTCTGTCTGTCTGTCAGTCTGTTTTTCTGTCAAACTCCGTTCGATTACTGACAATTAACCACTGAACTAACTAAATACTCTGAACAACAATTTTTGGTTAACACCCTCTATTGGCATGCTATAATTATGTGAGTGAATACTAGTTTACTGTCAGTGGCAGTCTTGCTTATGCTTGAGGAAGTTATAACTAGCAGGGATCAAAATAGCGGTCGGCCATCGGCCAAAATCCGGGCATTTCTCAGTAATGGCCGATCGTTTCTGCACTGGGCCGGCCCTTATGTCTGGCAGCAACTGTTTGAGAGCTCTTTCACTACTACGAAAAAGTACAGAGCTAACCGCGCCCTGAGAATAAAATAAATAAAAAAATTAATGAAACGACACTTACCTTATACCTAACGCATGCGCAGTAATTACTAGAGGCGCGCCCAAAATGAAGAGAACAGCTGCATCCCGTGGAACTAGCTCTACGGCTCCAACTAAGAAGGAAAGGCGTTATTTGTCGATAGCCACGTTGGAAAAATGGCAGAGGGAGTTTAATCGTGAACATGACACTCTTTCTTGGCTTCGCTGCAATAAGGACAGAGAGAGCCGTGGCCTGGTTGACTACTTGTAGTGTGAAGTTTGTCGTCATTATGAGAAAAGAATATGCAGCTCCAAAAACTTTTCTAAGGTATGTTTATAAGTGTTACTTTTGTATCGGATAGTTTGGGCAATAGATAATTATTCAGCTCTTTCTTCTTATATTGTCATTTTGACTAGGGTAACTAGCTTGTTTTTTGTTTGTTTATTTGCTTTTTGTTTGTTAGTTTTGTTGGATAAAATCCTAGGAATATGACTGTACAATTAATAGTATACCTTGTTAAACCTTTTTTTAATGTTTATTTTTTTAGTCAAAACCAACAATATTATCCATGTCAATACTGTCAAGAATGATCAGATACCTACAATAAACATGTAGAAATTAAGTAAAGATACAACCTGCCATTCTACATTTGGGTCTGACATTTGAAATATTGGTCTGACAAAACGGCCTCACAATTCTGAATTTTTATTTTGATCCCTGTAACCGAGTGTTTGAACTGGAGTTTGGCATTGCAGATGAGTGTCCCTTGTGTTAGATATACTATGAAGCATTTACATCTACCATTTCATTGCACGAACTTTGCCTGATTGGTTAACTGTAATATGTGACCGGATTAGGGAAAACCCGCCTAAACGCGGCAAACAATTTTTTTCAGTATCACCGGGTAAAGCCTTATGGGTCAATTTTTTTCGAAAAAATTTTTATGGCAGAAATGGATAGACACCAGTTAGCTCTAGCTTATGACGCAGTTGTAAGCTTTGGCGTGCTCTAGAACTCACACTAGGAGGCTAGAAACACTAGCCGGTTGGACTCGTGTACGGAGAGTTGCTAAGAAATTATTGGCGGGCTTTTCACTAACAGCCGGGAAAAAACTGTAGCTAACTAATTCACTTGCTATTCTACATAATTCATGTATTCACGCAATTCTCGCGATCATAATTTCTTAAGGAGCCCTGCATTAAGCCTTTTAGACTTCTTTTAATCCGCCTGTAACCAATTTGTTCCATAGTGTCCCGGAGACTCGCAGTAATAGTATACGGACACAAGGCACTCCCTCTGACCTTAGCAACGCCTTTACCGGGTGTTTTTCGAAATCAGCAAAAATAAGTTTAGCAAAAATACTGAAGTGTTGTAGTGCGTAGGGCGAAGACAGCTTGTGCTACAGCTTCCAAATTAGGAGGCAGCCTACTGGTAGAATAAATTAGAAAACTTTAGTGCCTCGTTTAGCCGGGTTTTCACAAATCCGGTCACATATGATAATGCCATAGTTATTATGATGGGGAAAAAAACTTTATCGATTGAAACTTAGAGAGAGTGTTTTATGGGTGAAATGTGCAATCCTATACTGTATTTAATGCTGTGATCTTGGGTGGTGCATGTTAACCAATCTTAGACTAAATACCACATACACAGTCAGACTAGCCTCCAAGAATATTCTTACAGTATTTATTAACCCTTTCGTTCCCAAATTGTTTGGACGCGCGCGGAAAAATCTAATCTTCTACCGTGGAATAGAGCATTGCCGTTTTATTTTTTTAACTCGATGCTTGCTGGAAAAACCCCATAGCAACCATATATCACTAAATAGACCAAGAGTTTGGGATTCCCCTCATTTTTTGATTTAGAAAATTGAATAATATTTAGGCTTACAAATACTTTAAAAAAAAATTTTTTTATCCAAAAAATTCCACTTTTCCCATCAATAAAAATAAAATAAAAAATAGAAATAAGATTGTTTGATTTATTGTATACCAATATTATATTGGTTCAACAATAAAATATGTTGTTTGTTGTGTTTGGTGCTGATTGTGATCATGTAGGAGACATCTATGAGTGTCCACAAGGAACATATGCCATCGGACGTCGAGCTCCACTACAAAACAATTTCATATACACAAGAACACAAACAAAGATTTTGTAATACAAACAACAAATTATTCATGATCCTATATAATTTGCAACTTTATGATGTATTGTATGCGGTTTCATACAGGATTTTTGTTTGGGAGGGGGGGTGGGGCTCCGAGTGTACTTCGTGAGGTCCGGCATCATCTCCTTCATCACTGGAAGACTCTGCTCCTGTTGCCTCATCTGCGTCCTCTTCACAATCCCTCTTCACAATCGGGTCGGTGACCGCATACACATCTGGTCCTAGTAGTACATTCTGGTAAAAAAAATTAAATTTTTTTGAAAATTTGAAGTTGTTCAACAAACCACAACCCACTTTCAAATCTCAAAACTCAATGAAATATATATATATATTTATAGCTAAACAGCTTTCTCTATCTCAATATAGCTATAAATAAGTCCTTTCCACAACAGAAGCTTGCTAGTTTTCAAGAGAAAGACAAGAGAAAGACAAGCTTACATCGATCATCTTCTTGACTTCCATTGTCATTGTCAGAGTTGACGGGGTCTGATCCACCAACCCTGATACAGGGCCTCCTATAGCCTTAGATGTCGCCTCCTTCCTCTCCGCTTGATCCTGAGTCGATAGAGTCAGTATCAAGCAAGTCTAAAACTTCCACAGCACTGAAACTGGCGGACGCCATAATTCCAAACTGACTTCACAAAAAAAAATTTTTTTGCATAATTACCTGGATCACACGACACGCTCACTTTTTTCCTATGATGTAATAAGCATTACCTAAGACTGTACGTAATGGGGAGGCCCCCAGTTAAACTGGCGATTTTATAAAAAAAAAGAAGACAGTAAGTCAAACCGCAAAGTCTTGGTCGGCAAAGAGCGGCTGTTTCAATGTGTTATGGAAGGCTACTGGGCTCAAGCAATTTTTCGCTGCTTCTACAAAGCTCTGGAGATGTATGGATCCATAAATGAAGCTGCTGTGAAGAAGGTAACTTTTTTAAATTCGACGGAGAACCGATGTTGTTGTTTTTTGCCGAGGAAGAATAAACGCAACTGCTGTGAGGTACTGTCGAAGTAGTCCTGGCTGAAAGCTATTTTAGATGCTTCTCCAATGCATTGGGCACCTGTGTATGCAATCTGAAGGTTCTAGCTATAAAGTAACTATTTTTTATAATTCGGAGAAGCCAACCGGTCTTCACCTGCTTCTAAGTGGGATTGGGAACGAAAGGGTTAAAGCAGTAATGTGTGTAAAAGCTAGCCGTTACCTCCTAGTCCTGTGATAAACAACTTTGAATTTTTATGGAGAATAAACAAAGGTGGGAAAGAGGGGGTGGGGCTCCCAGGGCTGGAACCCTCCCCCCATTATTTTGAGATATATTCTAAGAGTTGATTCCTCAAAATTAATAATATATTAACTTACTCGCTGCTTTAGTGACCGCAACATCTTCGCTGGAGTGGATTGATGCTTTTGCTTCTCCGGAAGTCATGACTACAATTATTATCATAGTAACAGTCATTTGATTAGCACATATTGCAATTGAACAGTCTAGTTATATCTTGTATATTATGACAGATTTTTGCACATATCAATAGTCTTGGCCACATTCTCTATTAATTTTCTATTAATACATGAGCTGAGCTACAAATACATGTATAAACAGATTGTTACAGTATATGTAATTACATCATATGCCCACTGTTCTTAATTAGATTATCCACCTTTTGTGTGTTGAAAGTAAGAAGAGTTTTTGCAAAATAAGAGGTGAACTCACCTATCACATGGTAGGTTACAGTTAGGATGTATTCACGTTATTATTTTTATTTTTTTCACTTGAATGATTTTTTGAAATGTGTTATGACCTAATGTGGTTCAATAATTACCATTTCATTTTGCTGCGGCTGGAAATTAGGTGCCAAAGCCTACCCAGCCAGGTTAGAGCATCTGCTATAATATCAGCTGGGGTTGTGGAGAGCCCCTAGTGAGTTTTGCCAACTTTACACTTTTACAGAAATAAACAAAAAAAAAACTACTCCAGTGAAGATATCTAGTGTGGAATAAACCACTTATTACACTCGGTCAGAGTGATATGGCTAGGTATTTCACTCTCAGGCTATAGTTTACTCGACTTTGGCTGTGAAAATATATTAGCCTGATCTGAAATGCTTCACCATATCACATGTATTAAGTACTATATATATATTCCACCCTAGATATCTTCACAATGTTATTTTTAGGTACTGACCCCCCCCCCCCCCCCCAACCTGTAGCAGCTGAGATTGCTAAGTGTGGAGCTATAACTGCTAAACAGTTATGATTAACCTTGCAGGAGCTAATTGCTTTGTGGATTGTAAATTACAACAATTAGTGTTAAGTAGTTAGTAGTTGATTGAAAACTTGAGGAGAAGGTGCTAAAACAAGTTGATGATCTGATGGAGTTTGTCATGGCATCCCTGATTCCATATAAAACATTATTCCCACTGTTTGGCAATATGACCAACTGGCTAGTACATAATTGCCTGCCAATGTGACCAAAGTGTCTTATAGTATGCATGTAGCAAACTATCCAAGATGTCATTTCAATAATTGTTATTAGACAAAGTCCAGTCTGGAGTTGACCTATAATGACTAAAAATAAAAAATAATAATTGTGAAATGTTAACATTACCAGCACAGATAATGAAAGAAACATCTGTCCAGAGATTAAAATGAAATGTGGCCAAATTTGTGGTCAGTGAGACAATGGAAGGTAGTTTATTATTCTATAATCATGGAATTATACTAAAGTTGCTGTAAGTGTTGTTGCTGACATTTTTTAACTATAAACATGATGTCAGCTTTTTTAAACTGAGGTAAAGCTGTCACTTATTAGCTACAGGTTGCTTGTAATTATAACTGTACTACTAATATGAGACAAGTGGGTGTGGCTGTAATAAGAAAAGAAACTAAGATTGAGATCATTAGCAAACCGCAGAACCAATATTTACCGCGGTCCAGTAAGTGCCATCCCGCAAGTTCAAATCACACACCTACGCGAGACTAATCCATATAACAAACTAAGTGGGAGTTCATTAGAATGCATTTACTTGATGGATTGTCCAGTTTCGAATCCGCTGGAGATGTACGGGAAGTCGTCAGAACTTTGGTGAATTTGAGCTGAGGTCTATTTGTTGTCTGGTAAGTTTGTATGTTGGAGTGATGTGTCTTGTCTATTTGTTTTGTATTTAATGGCGAGCTATTATTGAAAGTACTAGTAAGTACTAGGGATCCAATGAATGGAGCGCTACATCTATATCATGTTGTTTTTTGTTTTTTTTTGTAGCCTAAAATGAGATATTAGTTTTGGTGAGATGGCTATATGGAAAGCTAAAGTTTTTAAAAAAAGATAATAGATTCTTGTTTCTATATACAGTGCTTCCAACTTAAAGAGTGGATTTTTTTAAACTACTGTATAGACCCTCACTACAGTCATTTAACATACACATACCTTTTCTTCATCATCCCAACAATGTTTACAATAGTAAAACTGCCTGTTTAGAGAATGGAAAACGGAGAACAGCACTATTCTCATTCACTCTAATACATTTTACGCCATTTTTTTTTACATCAAGATTTTGTGGTAGTTCGTCATTAAACGTAACTAGTTAACAAGCTAAGGTCGAACGGTTATTTCCCCAAGCAGTAAGACGGGACTTTCCCTAACTGCAATCCGCTGCATGGATTTATTAGCAAAGTCGAAATCAGTCAGAATTGTTGGCTGGTATATTACTAACTTGGAGCCCAGCCTATCCAAGTGGTCATCTTTTTCAAGAGCTGAAGAAAAGCTGAAGGAGTTTAACACTCCCAAGGCTCCCAGCATTCGGTATTCTGACAACATCAGGGCGATGCAGTTGGAGTCCTACGGGTTGTGCAGCTCCAGACGGAAGCTAAAATGCTGGCCGTGATAGGCAGTAACGCCGTAAAACTTGATACCTAGGGCCTGAGATACAACCGTAGCTAAATCAGCCATACCCATGTAACAGTTAGCGGTAAACTGGCGCCGTTGCACAAATATGCATGCGTTGTTTTGTGACGTCGCGTTTACGTGTACTAAAGGCCCACAACCCGCTCTAAACGTCATCATTCGATGACCCTTACCGTGCATAATTTTTTTTGGTGAAAATCAGCCACAACTCACTTAATTTTCAAGGTATAGCTACCAAAGTTATACATAATACTTTTAAGGCAATTTTACATCATGTGTCAAATTTTTAGAGATATAACTCAATAAATTCATAAATCCTGGCTTAAACACTTTTTTCTTAAAATTTAAAATATTTCGAGATTCAAATTTCGTGTGCCCACAAAATCTGGCTCATATGAAACTTCAGGTATTAAAATATCAGTATGCCAAGTTATAGAGATAAGGAAAAATAATTTCTCTTTTTTCAGCTTAAACACTTCCAAATTCACTGTCTTGAAGCTCCCAGTTCCATCACCTATAACCACAACAATAACCGCAAACCCATAAAATTGTTTTGTCTGTATGTTAATATGACATTAATGTATAATAATACAAATTTTTAGCTTTCTATTACACATACTTGAGAAATTATAGCAGAATTAGCAACCTTAACCAAAAAGCTAAAAAATCCACTCTTTAAGCTGGAAGCACTGTACACATTGTGAGAAGTCCTTCTGTTAGGTATAAATATTTTTTTGACCTTGTTTTCTGAAACATGGGCATTAACAGAGCAAGGAGAAGCTGTGTCACATGCACATGTTTTCATTTTAACTTTCTCATTTGGTTCGTGATTTCCTTGTTTTTATCCTTCATCATGCTACTTGCTTCATTCCTTATACTATCCTTCCCCCCTCCCCCCCCCCCCCCCCCCCCTTTCGTGACTACACATATTTCTTTCTTCGTTCCCACTTCTTTTGTCTTGCACCATTTTCTTTCCACCTTCTCAGTTTCTTGTTACTCTTCCTTCTATCTTTTGATCTTATGCCTTGTTGTCTGACGTAAGTAGTCATACGATAAGCTCATTGGTATGAACATACTCCAATTGCTAGCTAGGCCATGCCTAGCAAGTCTGGGGAACTTGTCCTCCCCTCCCTCCCTTACCTAAATGGAGTTATTTCTCCTCAAATAAAAATTTCCACCCCCCTCTTCCTCACCCACAAATACAGCTTCCGATGCAAATTGAATGGTTGTCAAAACATTTTCTACAGTTACAAATGAATGCTCTATTTTTGCTGTGCAATAGAATTTCGTATGGGTAGTGGGTACTTTAATTCATTTGTAAATTACTGTATGTGTCCACACATCTCAAACCACTTAGCTCCACTCTCTTAACACCCCTTCCCCTCCATTCCCAGCAAAAATATCTGTATCAAACCCTGTATAGTCCCATTAATGTGCCAGTTCATTTCAACATGTTTTCCTTTGCTCTCTGAATTACTTTTGAAATTCTTCTATTCATTCAAAGGATGATGTCTGCTTCTGTAAGGTCACAATATTCAGATGATGCTACTGATTATGTTCAAAGCAAAAAAAAAAAAGGTAGACAAAGCAATGAATGAATGAGAAATACGGAGTATGAGTAAGGGAAAGAGTGAGTGTTTGCAGATAAAGACTAGAATTGTTTGCTACAAGAAGCGGGTGAAAACTGGTCAGGATCCCACAAGGGATAGGTTTTCAAATAAGTATTCCGGGATCCTCCTGACGGTCCCATATAAGTTTAAATAGGATCCTGACAGTCCTGGATTCTTCTGACTGTCCCTTATAAGTTTATCCTGACAGTCCTGGATTCTCCTGACTGTCCCTTATAAGTTTAAATAGGGTCCTGATTGTCCGGGATCCTCCTGACGTACTCGTTAGTCATAATAAATGAGTGTTAATCATATCTATATTTTTTTAATATATTATGGGACACTAACTATTTATTAAACTAAAATTTCCCTAAATACCCTATTTCCCTCTTTACTTTATATTTAGTTGTAGTAATTTTTTTCTTAGTGTATACAGGACAAGTATTCATTACACAAAGCTTCAATCAAACGAATTTTTCAACATACATAATGAATATATAACGAATAAAGTTTAATGGCTATATGTACATGTACATTGTTTATGATGCAGATGATGGATAACTCGTATTTCGAAAACTTTGCAGCCAGCTCTTCTGCTTCTTCTCCCTCAGAGGGAAATGGTCTCTTTCGAAACTGATATGACTGCAAGCAAGTGTGGACTTTAGTATTTATATCATACTAATTGTAGGTATGGTCTTACTCTACTTGAGCTGGTTCGTCCCTGCTTCACTATTAAACTCCCTAGGTCATCTTTAAATTTTTTGAAGTCACGCAAGGCACCCTCTTTATGATCAAAAGATCTAAACTTGTTTTTGTCCAGTAAGACACTCAGATCCAAGCATTTTCCTGGTAATTTGAGTATATGCTTTGATATTTCTTCATCTTTTTTTCTGCCAACTGGCGCTAAATAGGTATAATATATCATTCAATACATTCACTAATACTGATTATTCTTACTGGCCATAATTGCTGTTGATGGCGTAAAACTCTGTCTGCCAGCTAGGTTTTCTTGTGCTCATTGCACACCTTCACCATGTTCAGTGCTGCCATAAATGCGATATCTGAAGATGAAATGTATTGGTCGTCCACCCCAAACAAAGCATGAAGTACAGCAGCTATCCTTATGGTCTGGCCCTTAGACTTACCAAGGAGCCCTAACAAAAATGAAGCTAAATTTTAGTACACACTTTTTCTTTTGCACACACAGGTATACCTGTCAGAAAATCATCTGCACCACACTCACTCTCTAGTTCATCCTGGACCTTGTCGTAGGCACTTATCAAAGCCACCAGATGGTTGAAGAGTCCATGACTGATGAATAGGCTTGTCACCACCTCCTTCTATCCAAGCTTCTCTTAAAGTTCCACTAGTGTTTGTTCTGTGAAAGTGTATCAATGTTGCTTCAAACTTAAAATATGTGTATGAATACGCCACTAACCCATAAGTTCGCTCAATTCCCGGTTATTGGTGACTGTGAGGGTGTCCAAATGGCCAGAAATAGGTTTTGGAAAAATCCAAATAAATCTCTGAGTGCCACCCTGAACCTCGATGATAGTGCGAGCCACAGCAGGTTGTGTGAAACCACCAATGATGAGAGAGGTTCTTTCCATTGAAAAGTTGGCCTGACCTGTAACTATGATTTTGTACAAACATTGCCTAAGTTCTAGTTACTAAATAAAGCATAGGTTTACCAGTTCTACGCTTCCATTGAAGGCCATTGTAGAGCTGCAAAAACTTGTGGATATTGTGTGATTCACTTAGGCCCTTTGAGTTGTACAGGTTAATGCCGGTCAAAAAAGAACTAAGTTCATCATAAAGTCCAAGAAGTTTTCCATCATTTTCTGCCATGAGTGCACCCATTTTTTTAAAAGTGGCTTCCTCCAGGGTCCAAGATGGATGAGACTCCTTTCTTCCACACCTTTTCCGGAGATTTTGGAGAAGACCTAACAAGAACTTGTAGAGGGTAGATTTCACTGACCCAGTGGGCATGGCAACAGTTAGCCAAACTATTACTGGTTCCGTCCAGCGTGTTCCAGAGCACGTGACATCCGAATGAGCCAGTACAAAACAGACCAATGAAACCAATCCAAACAACACAGCAGTTGCTGGAACACTGAATGTCTGCCCAATTGCAGAGCATCCCTATAATTGGATTAGAAGAAACTGCAACACTATCAAATCAATACTAAGTTTGTACCTCTCTCAATCTTGGAGGATACAAGGTCCAGTCAATGAAGACATCATCACTTGTCACATACATATTTAATTTTTTGATAATAGTGTGTTGTGGTTAATTTATAAAATGTTAATTAACACCCATTTTTTTACCTTGAATGTAGTATTGCTTTAAGACAGCACTCATTAGATCTGTGGAGTTAAGGTCTGTTGTACAGAGAAAAGGAGCTGAGAGGGCCATAATTTAGAATGGGTGGCTCTGTCTGGTACTCTATATTCTGCTCAGTAATGCAATATTGAGCCAATTTTGGTGAAAAATGGTGAGTTACAGAGTTTTGGGTTTGTACTGCATGCATATAAATTATTTAACCTCTTGTATTCATTAATATTGTAGAACAGTTCAAGTACTAAACTGGTACAAAATATTAAAGATGCTGTTGTTTCCCAGAAAAATAGAGTTTAGTACAAGAATATTGCGTTCACAGCTAAAGGAATGTTGTGGTTGTGACGTCAAGATCGACCGTAGGGGAATTGTGTTTCCTCCAAAGGGATTTGCCCTAAATATTGCAGTTTTAGTTGCAGTCCGTGCAGTTGTAGGGATTCTCTACTCCAAAGTACGAGTGTATGGCTTCTTGCAGCAGTGGCAGTACTCCTTCTACCAAGAAGAGGAAGTGGGGGTGTGCAGCCATTGCCTTGGAATGTGGCAACAGTGTAGAGGATAAAAGACGCGCTAGTGCCTCCAAAGCCTGTGACAGCATAAAAAATATTAGCAAAAGGAAAGCCAGCAGGGGTAGGCATGTGGCATCTACTGCAGACAAATGTTCATTTTTACATGCCTTGAAGACAAGTCCACACATGATGGACAAAGGCAAGAAGATTTTGCAGCAGTACATTCACAGGCATACAACATTTATTATCCAGAAGGCCATAGCATTAAATAATTTTGCTGTTAGCATGTGTGAAGGAAGTGGTATTGTGGAAGCTCGCGCTGTGGCTGCTAAGTTCACTGGCTTTAATGCAGAGGTAGTAAGGAGGTGGGCAGAGTGTGTTTTTCGTGACTTTCTGTTTATGGCTGCAAATATTGATGACGAGGTATTGGAGGCAGAGTTGGAATCGGACAGGGAAGTGGATTTCATTAATCCACGATGAGAACTTTCAGCTTGAAGCCACAAGGTACATTAGGGAGCATGGATATTATGAATCTGGAGCTCAACTGGTAGTAAGTGATTATAGGGTCACATATGGAGTGGGAGGAGTCACCCATACACTCACCGTAAGCACCTCTGGAGACACTGGTAGCAATACTTCAAGACCAATAACGACAGTGATGGGTAAATATGTAGTTGTTGTACTATGGCAGCTTGTCATGCCTACAAAATATTTTTGGTTCATAGAATATTTGCAGCAGATAGTGAGAGCCACGAACTTCAGTGCCGTACAGAAAAAGACAACCAGAAGCTTCATACCTGAACTAAAGGTTAGACTTTGATTAGCTGTATGAATTGGGAGCATCATCCCAGAAAATGATTGCACTAATTTGTGGCAAGCGAGACACATTCAAATCTATCTCAATGCAAATTGTATGGTGGTACGTGCAGCCCCACTTTTTTTTTAATGTGTGGAGTTTAATAATAATTGTTTTAGCTGCTCCTAGTGTTCTGTGGCACGGAAGAATATTTTAAAGTTTGCTAGAACTTACTGTTGTTGTTGATGTTGTTTTTCATGTCAATCGGCTCTGCTGCAATTTTTTTTACTTGGTCGTGGGTTGAGTGCATGATTGAAAATTTTCTACTAACAATTGCTGCTTGTAAGAGCTTATACTATTATTGGTCCATGATTGGTAAGGTATTGTTAGTGGCTCAGGATGATAATGACCCATACCTTGGAAATGCGTATAGTCCAGTAGGCACCCCCAATGACTTAATACATTGACCTTGCAATGCATTAAAAGTTGACAAAACATTTGCCAACTTTTTTTTATTTCGTTTTCTCTTCAAGATTGCTTCTCGTTTTGGCAAGATTGTATACAAAGCATCTATTCAATCTAAGATCGGATGGAACGATGGGATGGAATGATTTTAGATATCAATGCTACTTGTGCCAACTTAGGACCAAAATGCTTACAGTTACTTGGAATGCATGCCTTAAGTGGATGTGATACCACTTCTTACCCATATGGAAAAGGAAAAATTAGAGCTTTGAATACTCTCTGAAGAATTTCCAAGATTAGCTAATATAGCTAGGTGAAGTTTCTATGACAAAGGAAGATTTACTCCAGGCTGCCTTACCATTCTTTAGAACATTATATCAGCAACCCCCTGAGACATCAATGGAATCAGCACGCTTCAATTTTTTTGCAAAGAAAAAGAATACTCCAAAAATTATGGCCCTGCTACCAACATCAGACAATCTGTTTTACCATGTACTACGTGCACATCTCCAAGTAATGTTGTGGAAGGCAGCAGATCAACTTGCCCCACCTAGTGAATCCACTGATATTACAAACTTTGGCTGAGATGCACGAAGGAATACCTCTTCCTAAACTAAGTCAAAATGACCCAGTTCCACCAAACCTGATGGATGTTATTCAGTGTAAATGTAAAGCAAAGGGAAATAAATGCAGTTCACTTGCATGGGGCTGCCGAATCCACTGATATTACAAACTTTGGCTGAGATGCACGAAGGAATACCTCTTCCTAAACTAAGTCAAAATGACCCAGTTCCACCAAACCTGATGGATGTTATTGACCATTTAGCAGCATGCTAGGTGGGCTTAATACAAGGCAAACGCCCCAGTTATTGTATGGTAAAGGGTTCCCCCCTTGCGCGCAGGCGTAAGATGGGAACCACGATGTGGGGTAAGGGTGTGCGTTAAGTAGAAAGCCAGCGTGTTGGTAGTAGCAAACCAAAGACGACTTGAATCAGCTTAGTGTAATCGGCTTAGATACCTATAGTCAGCGATGTCCGACAAGAAAGATCGGGACGGCGGTTCGGCGAGCAGCTCGGGGGGTGCTTCTGGGGACATCGGGAGCGCTGGCTCTACCAGCAGCGGTCCTTCTGGGGCAACAAATCCCCGAGATGTCCAGGACTTGGATGGCCGAGTCAAGGCGCTGATTCGGGAGATCCTCTGTGAGCAGCGAGGGGCCGATGGACCTGCTGTGCCAAGTGAAAAGTCTTCTGGAAAGTCATCCGGCGGGGCAAAAGCTGGTAGGTGCTTATGGTGCTGAAATGGTAGATTAAAACCGCTAACTTAGTAAAATTTCATGTGCAACCATGGCCCTGTGTGTTCCTTTTGATTTGGGCTAAACGGTATGGTGCTCTGGGCTCGATCTCTGTGGCAATGATGTGGAGCATGTGGCTCCCGACAGGTTTTGTGATGTGGAGCATGCCGGCTCACGACATGTTTTTTTGTGATGTGGAGCATGTGGCTCCCGACATGTTTTTGTGATGTGGAGCATGTGGCCCCCGACATATTTTTGTGATGTGGAGCATGCGGCTCCCGACATGTTTTGTGATGTGGAGCATGTGGCTCCCGACATGTTTTCGTGATGTGGAGCATGTGGCTCCCGACATGTTTTCGTGATGTGGAGCATGCGACTCCCGACATGTTTTGTGATGTCGAGCATGTGGCTCCCGACATGTTTTTGAGATGTGGAGCATGCGGCTCCCGACATGTTTTGTGATGTCGAGCATGCTGCTCCCGACATGTTTTGTGATGTGGAGCATGCGGCTCCCGACATGTTTTGTGATGTCGAGCATGCGGCTCCCGACATGTTTTGTGATGTGGAGCATGTGGCTCCCGACATGTTTTCGTGATGTGGATCATGCGGCTCCCGACATGTTTTTGTGATGTGGAGCATGCGGCTCCCGATATGTTTTTGTGATGCGGAGCATGCAGCTCCCGACATGTTTTGTGATGTCGAGCATGCGGCTCCCGACATGTTTTGTGATGTGGAGCATGTGGCTCCCGACATGTTTTTGTGATGTGGAGCATGCGGCTCCCGATATGTTTTTGTGATGCGGAGCATGCGGCTTCCGACATGTTTTTGTGATGTGGAGCATGCGGCTCCCGACATGTTTTTTGTGATGTGGAGCATGCGGCTCCCGACATGTTTTGTGATGTCGAGCATGCGGCTCCCGACATGTTCGTGTAATGTGGAGCATGTGGTGTTTATGCATGCGGCTCCCAACATGTTTTTGTGTTACGTAACAATGTGGGTGAGCATGGCAGCTCTTGTCATTGTGTGGATACTAGTGTTAATGGCTCGTTTGTGTATAGGAGCATTGTGGCTCTAGTTATGGCACGTTTTTGAGCATCGTGGCTCTAGTGATGATGCATAGCGGGTGGTTCCCGCTGTGCATGTATTGGCGCTGTGGCTCTAGTTATGTTGGTATGAGCATAGTGGCTCACAGTGGTTGCGTGTCTTCAGTGGGGTGATGTTTTCCCCTCGGCAGTGGCCAGGTTTCGTAAGTCAGGTTAGCATGTGTGCTCCTGGGTGGAGTTCAGTGGTGTGCCACTGCACTGTCGTGGTTCTGTTCTAATGGTGCCTCCCTTGCTTTGCAGGTGCAGGCTTGGGAGTGTTCGATACACGGGCTGTAGCCGCACTGTGTCTCCCGAAGTCCTCCGAGGGTCGTGGGTCGCCTGCTCCGAAGGAGCCGGTGGCGGCAATTGCTGAGAAGCCGGAGGCCACTGCAGTGACAGAGCCCAGCAAGGACAAAGCAAAGACGGCGGAGGGCACCTCGCAGGAGGTGAAGGAGGCTCAAAAGTTCTCCATGGGGGTGACTTTACCAACTGTCCCAGCCAGGCTGGTCAGACGCATTATGGCTGGTGAATTTGTAGATATGGGCAAGCTGTCTCAGGAGGCCCTTCGGGCTGAGTTCAAGCGCATGTCCGAAGGAGAGGACCAGAAGCCGTCCAAAGCCAGGTCATTTTGCCCCGTGGCCGATCGGGATGCCTGGATTAGTGGGTTCGCCCAGTATGCAGGGGTGATCTGTCGCGCCCACCCGGAGAAAGCCGTTGCCTTGTGGGGCCACTTGGCTGTTGTCATGTTGTGCCAGAGCCGCTCCACCACCGGATGGTGGAAGAGTTATGACACATCGCTGCGCCACAGCTACTCTTCCATGAAGGAGGCTGATTTTTGCTTAAATCAGTGCCTGTTTACACAGGCCATGGTGGAGGGGTCGGAAAATCTGCGAAGACCCCCTCCCATACTGGCACAGCCTGGTCCAGTCAGGGCCAAGAGGAGGAGAATCCAGGCCTGTTTTGCCTGGAACGACGGCAGGCCCTGCGCTTCAAACCCATGCCGTTTCGCACACTGCTGTGCCAGATGTGGCGGGGATCACGCCAGGAGATTTTGCACCATGGGTGCTGAGGTGCTCAGCGGCGATGAACCCCGCCCCTCGAGTCAGAACTGATTATGACTTATCTGTCCACTCCTATGACAATTCTTTTTTTTTTTTCTGTTATCTGATCTCCATCATTGCTTGTGATCATATCGCCATTAGTGCCCAACATATTCTGCTATGTTAGAAGCGGGGGGGGGGGGGGGGGGGGGGGGTGTGGTCAGGAATAGAAAATAAAAAGAAATAGTAATGGGTTGTGTAATAGTGGAAACACATTTTTGTGCACTTGAATTATATACATGAACCTGGGTGTCCATAGGGGTGGTGAATGGTCAGTATGGCTACATGGCTCATTTGCTAGCCATTGATGAGAAACGCCCAGTCTGTCACCGACCAGCGACTCGTGATATTCCGGACTGGGACCATATAGTGACTCCAATGAGAGCAGGGGAATGGGACAAACTGTTGTCAAATCACCCTGATAGAAGTTACCACTCCTACCTGGTGAAGGGTCTCATGGATGGTTTCCGTATTGGTTTCAGCTATGAGTCCTCAAGCTGTACTGGGGTGGGGTCAAATATGAAGTCTGCTATGGAGAGACCCAGTGTCATAGACCAGTTTATCTCCGCCGAGCTGGCGGCAAAGAGGATTTTGGGACCAGTCAAGCCAGAGGAGGCCAGTCTCATTAACATCAACCGTTTTGGGCTGGTGCCGAAAGGTTACGTACCTGGTAAATGGAGGCTGATAGTTGACCTCATTTCCTGCCGGAAGCAGTGTTAATGATGGGGTCAGCTCTGAGTTATGCAGCCTACAATATGTATCAGTGGATACTGCTAGCCAGAGAGTACTGGAGATCGGCAGAGGTGCTGCACTGGCCAAGTTTGATGTATCGGGGGCCTTTAGAACTGTTCCGGTGCACCCGGACGACCGCCATCTGTTGGGCATGCAGTGGAAGGGCGAAATATATGTAGACAAGGTGTTACCTTTCGGGCTTCGCTCAGCCCCAAAGTTGTATAATGCTATTGCAGATGGTCTATTGTGGATCCTCATAAATGAAGATAGAATAGACAGTATCCATTACTTGGATGACTTCCTGTTGTTCGGGCCGCCCAACCTCGCCCAATGTGGTGCGTCGCTGCATCGGGCCCTATCCCGATGCGAGTCTTTAGGCGTGCCAGTGGCACCAACTAAGACGGAGGGCCCTACCACGGTGCTGACCTTCCTCGGTATCCAGCTGGATACGATCACTATGACCTTGAGTCTCCCAGAAGAGAAACTGAGCCGGCTGTTGGGCATGATCCGAGAGTGGGGCAAAAAATCCTCTTGCACGAAGAGGGAACTGCTGTCCATTATTGGTTGCCTGCAGCATGCCTGCTGCGTCATTAAACCAGGTCGCCCATTTCTCCGCCGTATGATCGAACTATCCAAGGGAGTGCGTGCTCTACACCACAGGGTACGGTTGAATGCTGGATTCCGTTCCGATCTTAAGTGGTGGGGCTGTTTCCTGCCCTTGTGGAATGGGCGCTGCCCAATACACAGTGTAGTCAGTCAGGTGCCTCAGGCTGTCCTTACCTCTGATGCTTCCGGCTCTTGGGGATGTGGGGCGTTCACGTCTTCCGGGTGTTGGTTTCAGCTGAGATTTCCAGAAAGCTGGGACAATGTGCACATCACCGTTAAAGAGCTGCTACCCATTGTCCTGGCTGCAGCATTATGGGGCCACAGCTGGAGGGGTACAACGGTGTGCTGCAAATGTGACAACGCAGCAGTTGTGGCCATCGTTAATTCAGGGCGGAGCAAGGTGGACAGGGTAATGCACCTCATGAGATGCCTGTCCTTCCTTCTTGCTCGGTGGAACATGTCCTTTGTGTGCGAACACATTCTAGGTGTAGACAATGGTGCTGCCGATGCTCTTTCACGAGACTCACTCTCCCTGTTCCAGGAACTAGTTCCGGAGGCGACAAGGGACCCCACCCCCATCCACGAGGGCCTACTCCAGTGCCTGGTGGAGGGGACTCCGGACTGGACGCAGGTAGACTGGATAGCGATGTTCAGAAGTTCTACATGATGGGGCTTGCAGAATCTACCCACAAACTCTATGCGTGTGGTACGAGACGATATTTGAAGGTATGCTCTGCGGCAAAACTGGCAGCAACAGAGGATACCCTCTGTCATTTTGCTGCGACCCTCGCTACCGAAGGCCTTCGTCATCGTACCATCAAATCTTACATGGCTGGAATCCGCCACTGGCATATTTCAGATGGCTATGGGGACCCATTTGCCGCCGGTCTACATAGACTGCACTATGTCTTGAGGGGGGTGAAGCGAGCCGAAGGCATGGCGGGCATCACCAAACGAGAACGCAGACCAATAACACCGGATCTATTACAAAAGATCAAGTCGGTCTGGGACCCAAGAGCACACGACGCCGACATTGTGATGCTCTGGGCGGCCTGCTGCCTTGCCTATTTCGGTTTCATGCGGATAGGGGAGCTAACTGTGCCCAATGATGAGGCCTATGACGCATCTACCCATCTGTCCTGGGGCGATATCTCGGTGGACGACCCATCTGCTCCAACGTGCATGGAGATGCGACTGAAGTATTCGAAGACTGACCCTTTCCGGCTAGGCATCTCTTTGTTCATTGGTAAAGTTCCATCACTGCTGTGTCCTGTGTCCGCGATGCTGTCGTATCTCACTGTAAGAGGCAACAGCGATGGGCCACTCTTCTTTTTCCAGGACGGTAGACTCCTCACCCGATAGCGGCTTGTTTCTGCCGTGAAAGGGGGGCGTTGGAGGAGGCTGGGGTCAGCCCTGCCCACTATTCCGGTCACAGCTTTCATATAGGCGCGGCTACCACTGCAGCTGCGAGAGGACTGGAGGACTCCACAGTGAGGACCTTGGGTCGATGGAAGAGTCTGGCATACCTGGAGTACATTAAAATACCACGTGAGCAGCTGGCGACTTACACTGCCAGACTATGTTAGTGATGTCAGTTTGTAAACTTATACCATGCCTGTCATGCGTTAGCTGTGCACATTATCATTGATAATCCTTGTTTGCTTTCTGATATAGTTGTGTTCTGGAGCCCCTCCCTCTCCTCCGTGGCTGTGGTGTCTGGGGCGGGTGGTCGTGCCTCCATTGGCGGGATTAAAGGGGCTTGCCCCGCCCCATTAATGGCGCCCCAGTCAGCCTTGGTTGATTGGGGGGCGGGGTTTCTGGCCGCCACCTATGCCAACCAACTCAGCCCAGTGCTGCGGACTAGAGGGAGGAAGCTTCCGTAATGACAAAGTATGCTATTGGTAAGTGTTATTATAATGGGTAGGTTCACTGTCAGCATACTTAGATGATGACAGAGAACTGTATAGTTGATGGGGCGGGCGCCTAGGGATTAATCAGTGTAAATGTAAAGCAAAGGGAAATAAATGCAGTTCACTTGCATGGGGCTGCCGAAAAGAACAGCTTTCCTGCACAACTTATTGCAATTGTTTAGCTGATGATAGCTGCTGTAATCCCTATACCATCAACGATAGAAATGAAGATGAAGTGCAAAGTATTGCGGATGTGGATTTTGAAATTGAACATGTAGAAAATGATAACTGAGAGGACTCTCAAATAATTTTATACTGAAAACCAATTTAATAAAATTTGTTTAAATATACAAATATTCGTTAATAACTCATAAATTTGAAGTTAGATTTAAAAATTAATACTACCATTGAATTCAGCATGCTCATAAACCCTATGTTGGAGTTATTACACTAGTGTTGGGTAAGTTGTTTGTTTTTTTATTTAATTCAAAAAATTTCGTAATTTTCATATTTACACGAGTTGCCCAGGGTTGTCACTTGGACAACCACGCTAAATTTATTGTATAAACCAATCCTAAAAAGAATCTGTAATAAAACTTCATAGGAAAGGACTTGGCAAGGCATGAAATATCTACTGGACTAGTAGTTATAATTGAATTAGAGAATGTATGGCTGATATACGCTTGGCTTACTCACTCATCACAAAGCGCTGTTCAAGCTCACCACTTAAATGCCCCACAAAACCGTAACTGCCAATTTTTCTTTATTTGCTGGAGCATCCCACTATTTTATTTTGTCCTAGTTCATGAGTTTATCCAATTTTTTTCTCGACTTTCAGATCATTTGTTGACATTTCCACCAATAAGACTACAACATTCTAACATTTTCACTAACCAAACTTAAGGGTGCTGGCACACCGACTATGTATCCGCCCATGCAAACTCATTAGCTAAATCAATTATGTTGCTATGGCCCAAGTTTATATACTTTCTATTCATTACTGCCTACTCTATACAGCGGACTGTGAAGTGAACCCTTCCAGAAGCAAGCTTACCTGAAATTGGACTCCTATGGCAAGAAACACGGAAGGCATGAGCCCTCCAATTTCACACCCTACAGAGGAAGCTACAGTTCGCAGTTCAAGGCTACAGCGCCAGTTTCAACATTCTACGGACCTGCTTCGTTCGGATTCTGTCAGCCCGACAAATTTACAGGAGCTTTTTCCGATTAACAATTTACTTTTCTAACAGTAGTTCTTTAATGACAAACTTTGACGCTTAACTTCCGTTGTGTACCTTTATTACGTAATCTCTCTGTAACTTTATTTGTTGTAGTCTTGTGTAACTCTGTTCCAAATTTAGAACGGCTCTGATATGTCATTCTGTAGTTTTGGCAAGAAATAGCTTGCAGAAGCTAAAAGTATTGGTACGCATACTTTATTCCATAACAGCCCCGCCCTTTCGGACGGTTAAGGAATACGCGCATTTTGCTGTCAACAAAATCTTCCGTTATTGAGTGGCTCTGAGAAGAGCCGGTTTAGAAAAAAGTAAATAAAACACGGTAACAACGAATGGAGAAGGCGGCGAACAGCTGGGGCAGCAGACTCAACGGGAACTGAGAGCCTTGAACAGCTTCTGCGCCGAGCGGCTTGCTCCTGAATCCCCTCTTCTTCAGGCCCTCATGAAAGTCGTCCTCAGTACGGCTGGTTCGGTGGAGAAGTGATAGGCTCTGGTAGTCGAAGCCCTCAGTAACCAGCTTCTTGGCTTGTGTTGGTGTGACACTGGGTTTTCCTAAGGACCTGGTGAGTGCTGCTGCTTTGATAAACAGAGTATTTTGGGAAAGCCACTTCTTCAGTTGCATCTGAGGAGTCAGAATTGAGAGTTCCTTCAAACAGCCACTCAGTGATGGATGCAGCAAACCTCTCTCAAGTGCCAGTACATCGGGAAGAGCTCTGTGTGCACCTAAGGTAAAAACAACAGTGATAGCAATAACAATAACAGTAGTAGTACAATAATAATAATAATAATATTATTATTATTTTTAATAGTTGTAATAGTAGTAGTAGTAATGGCAGTAGTAGTAATAATAATTATAATAATGATAATAATAATGATATAACAATAATAATAATAATAATGAATAATCTTATTATAGCTTATACTTTCAATGTCAACTCCAATATTTTTCTGGTGGAGTCCGGAAAAACTAGCGTCTTTGCCTCAGGAACATGAAACTTGATGGTGGTGCCATACTCACTATCAGTCAGCCCAGGAATATCAGTGCTGGAAACTGCTTGTGCTGGTACAAATGGACATAAGCCAGAAGGCACAGATGAACCTGCACTTAGGGGCACAGATGGACGTGCGCTGAGGGGCACAGACGGACCTGCGCTGAGGGGCACAAAGGGACCTGCACTGGGGGGCACAGACGGACCTGCGCTGGAGGGCACAGACGGACCTGCGCTGGAGGGTACAGACAAATTTCTGTCACCTCCATCATAACTAACCAACACGGGACCTGTACAATATTATAGATGAGACTGTACATCAGATTTATCAAATGTGTAATTTTATGAAAAAATGAATAAATTTTAGACTACAAAAATATTTATTAATTTTTTTATGATATACAGCCATGCACCATTTTTTTTTGTATGCCATACATTACATGAATATATTTATTAAGTATATATATTATTTAGAATGATTCAAAACATGACCGTTGACAGATTGTATTCTGTAAGTATTCAAATGTCAATGTTATCATGTTTTGCTATAGGTACCTCTACTGGAGTAGCATCTTTTCTTCTGCCTTGCTGCAGAAAGCTGTTGCTTCCTCTTTGTACCTGCTCTGCTAGCCTTACCAACCACAATTAAATACAGGCCACGAGCCTCTGCTTGCCACGAGATCACCAACTACAATTTTAGAGGTTGTAGGCAGGATTGTGTGCCGTGTTTTTTTTAAGCCCAACTCCGTGGTTTGGCAGCTCAATTGGGTCAATTAACAGTGCACGCGCGTTGCTATGTGCCAGCACCCTTAAAGTAGTTTTACCTACTAATTCAGTTGTAACATAAAAGAAATTTAATTTATTGCCAAATAAATTAATTTTAATAAAAAGCTGCCAGAGTAGAATTAATTATCTACGATAACCCATATGCTCACTCATCAAGTTGCCAATTGGGTGGCTTAGGTCATTCTAGATGTTTGATCCTAATCAATATTATACTTCTACCTCCAGAGCAAGCACACTCACTGGTCTTCACCATTATATATAACCCATGAGGTGTTGGGGGAAAATTGATTTTATTCTTAAAAATGTATTAAATAACCATTTGGAAGGGAACGGTTAGGGTGCATCTATTGACAATGGTTGAAGCTACGGTTTTGAAGAGCTCAATATATGATGCCGAGGAATGTGTAAGTGCAAAAAAATTTTTTTTGATAGGGCCCTCATTGTGTACAATTTTCTTGTAGACGGTCACATATATCGCGATATATCGATAAACGTTAGTCATATGAAACCTAAACTTTCACACCGAAATGTAGTGATATATCAACTTAAAATTAGAGTTACATAGCCTAAGCTAACTTGCACACAAAAACCTCCGAAAACAATACTAAGTATTTCTCTGTCCATCCTTGTTGATGTTACTATTCTTTCAATATATTCTCCCTAAAAATTGCATGTTTCCTATACTATGGGGGTCAAATCTGAATAAAACCCTTTTCTAATAATTTATAGCAAGTCAGGAGGATCCCGGACAGTCGGGATCCTACGGACACTGTATTCTCACTCACTAGTAAGGGACAGTCAGGAGGATCCCGGACAGTCGGGATCCTCCGGACGCTTATTCTCACTCACAGTCAGGAGGATCCCGGACAGTCGGGATCCTCCAGACACTGTATTCTAACTCACTAATAAGTGACAGTCAGGAGGATCCCGGACAGTCGGGATCCTCCGGACACTTATTCTCACTCACTAGTAAGGGACAGTAAGGAGGATCCCGGACTGTCGGGATCCTCCAGACACTATATTATATAACAAACCCGCCGAGCATGCGCATAGAATGGTCATAAAGTGGAGGTAATGGTGTGCGTGAATAAGAATGAAAAGGGTTCGTATGAAATGTTTACGAGTTGGGAATAGTGGTTGGGAAAGGGATGTTAATGAATGTGGGTGTCATACCACCACATCTCCCCCCCCCCCCTAATGAGTGAGGGCTAACAAAAATTAAGTGAAGGTGAAGATGGTACATCAAGAATGGAAATCAACAAACACACAATTAAAGTTCCTAGTTAGAGTAAGAGACTGAGACATGGAGTTAGAGACCAGGACGTGGAGTTAGAGACTGGGACGTGGGTACTGGGACGTGGACTTAGAGACTGGGACGTGGACTTAGAGACTGGGACGCGGAGCTAGAGACTGGGACGACGTAGAGTTAGAGACTGGGACCTGGAGTTAGATGTGAGAAAAGTCCCTCACCCTCATCAAACTCCTCTCACAAGGAGTCGAGCTGTTTTATCAACTTAATTACTTAATTGGTGGAGTGGCCTTGATTGGTGTTCCCTGGCTATGTTTCCATGTAATGTTACCAGTAACAGCGTTTGGCTGCTTAGTGATTTGATTTCTATGTCATGCACATCATGATACTGGGCACGTGCACAGTTTTCTATATTATGGCTTTGCACATGTCCAGGGAGTTAGTCTGCATTCATTGGGTTTTTAATAAGTTAACCTCAGACAACCCGGTGCTATCTAACTGTGCCTTAAGAGGCCAATAGCTAGCTAGACCTAATCTTCTGTGACAAGCAGATTCTGGTGGCAGCAACAAACACTTTGTTGCCTCCACTGTTAGTTGGCGGAAAACCACCCATTCCAGTCACAAGTGGTGGCAGCGGTGGGATTCCTTGTTGCGGCAAGTACAAGACAGGAGTCCCCGTACTTAGGAACTTCGACAGCAGTCAACTCGACCGGTTTGAACTTCGTCACAAACCAGTGCAACTGAGAAGTCACAAGAGCAAGCAGCAGCAACGCAGCGCAGTTCGACAGAAGTGACTAGAAGAACGGAAAGAGCAGGAGTCAACAGCAAGAGGTGGCTCCACTCGACCTGTAGCAAGGACATTGTCTCCCTACATCTTTTTGAGTTTTGTAGAGTTGTATCCCCTTGTAATTTTAATTTTTGTAAGTGTCATTATTCTTTTTTCTTGTTTTCGTATCACAGCCAAGTCCGTGGGACGAACCCAACCACTGTATGCAGGCATTGGCTAAAGAGGTGGCAGGAAGAAACTCAGTGACTGTGAACAAGACAAGAAGGTTCCCGAAAATACCAAAGACCAAAGACTAAGGCTATTACCCAACAAGACAAGCCAAGACTTGCACCAAGAATTCACCTCACCATACCAGATCATACACATCATCTGCAGCAGCGGAAGAGGAAGCTGGTGAGTGGAGTGTGGCGGCAGAAGAGTCCATAGGTGTTGATTGGGCATTAGGCAAAGGTTATAGAATGAGCCAAGGTGAGAGCCAGGGCAATAACACTATGACAGAAGCAAGTAGGGGAAGCTCAGACATGAGCATGGCTCAGATGTTCATGGCAATGATGCAAAAGCAGCAGAGGCAGAGAGAAGAGGATAGGAGGAGAGAGGAAGAAAGAGAAGAGAGGAGGCTGCAGGAAATGAGGCAATTTGAGGAAGCCCGCATGAAGCAGGAGGCGGAGCGAGCCAGGGAACTGATAAAGCTAGAGAGAGCAAAGATGGAGGCTGACAGGGCCAGAGCAGAGATGGATAGGGAAAGTAGAAGGGAGAGACAACAGGCGGAGGAAACCCGCCGTGAGGAGTATGAGAAAGCCAGAGCAGAGGCTGACAGAGAGAGAAGGGAAGCTGAGGCAGCTCGCCGGGAAGTGGAGAAAAAGGAGAGACAGAAAGCATAGGAGTTGAAAGAGAGACTGTTAGGATTGGGGGCGTACAAGGAAGGTGAAGACTTGTCCTCATTTCTCAATCAGTTTGAGTATGTTATGAGAGAGAGCGAGGTAGACAAGAAAGATTGGGGTGTGCTAAGTTAGTGAACAGGTTAACACCTAAACTGAATGAAGGTGTTAGGCCCAGATTAGAAGTAGGAGCAGAGTATGATGAGTTGAGGAGTTACTTGATGAACTCAGTGGGAGCTACGGTAGCAGCTTATGGTCATAGGCTATTTGCAGTTAACGTAGACAGTATAAGGAATCTAGATTCCACTCATCTTGTAGATCATCTCTCTAAGATTTGCACAGGCCTGTTCCAGGAAGAGATAACTGTTGAGGAAGCTACTTTCACCTTAGTCAAGGCTTTACTCAGAGAGCATCTTCCTCAGAACAAAAAAGTGTTCCTGGAGACCACCGACACCAGCAGCATGGCTGAGTTGAGAAGGTCTGTGGATGCTTGGATGTCCACTAGAGCAATAGGGGACCTCACTAGAGTCCCAGGTTCTATCAGCAACACTAGCAGCAAGACAGATAAGGTAGAGAAATCTCACAGAGATGCACATAAGTCAGGCAAGACTGATAGCAAGGAAAGAGACCATTGTACAGTGTGTGGCAGGAAGGGCCACAAGAGTGAGAATTGTTGGCATAGGCCTGGGAGTGGCACGCACAACTCCAGTGCGGCACCCAGACCACTAACTTGTTTTCTGTGTCTTCGTGAAGGGCACAAGAGTACTGAATGCCCAGACAGAGGCAAAGGCCCAGAAGCACTCAAAGGGGATAAGAAAGAGCACAGCAGTGTAAGTGCTAGAAGGGCAGCAGTAACATGGTCACAAGGAAGGAGGAGTAATGTAGTTGAAGGAGAGCTGAATGGAGAAAGTTGTGACATACTGATTGACAGCGGAGCGGAAGTGGGAGTAGCTCCATTTAGATGGGTTAAGAGGCAGGACTTTACTGGTGAGAAAGTATGGGCGAATGGTGCAAGAAAAGGATTGAAAGAGGTAGCCTGGGTTGAGTTTAAGATTGGAGGGAAAGTGTTCAGGAGGAAGGCAATGGTAGATATGGACAGATGCCACCCACCAGAATGCTGGTTCCCACTCAATCTCAAGGATGCGCAGGAAGTCACTTACATTGCAGGACTGTTCCAGGAGCCAGAGATCCAAACTGCGAAAGTTAATCAGGTGACCACCAGGGGACAGGCCAAACAGGAAGCCAGTCTCAAGAATGATGAAGGTGTGGTGACAAAGCCACTAGACAAGGCCCCAGCAAGGAGGTGGTGCCCCAGCAAAGGAGCAGACCACAACCAGAAAGACGGAAGCAAATTCTGGAAGCAGAGTACCAGAAGCAGGCAAGGCTGCAAGTTCCAAGAAAGGAGCACGTAGAAGCAAGAAGAGGCAGTCAGCTGCCCAGGAAGCCGTAGGAGGAGCAACACCTCCATCGGTGGAAGTGACAACCCAGTACCCAGCAGAGGAGGAGTCAGTGCCTGAAGCAGGGGAAGAGTCCGGAAGTCCAGCAGTAGACCAGACTGCAGCTGAGATTGTCACTGAAGAGGAAGAAGAAGCAGAGCCAGCCCAGGAACTGCCAAAGCAAGCAAGTTGTAAGGCGGGGGTCGTGGTAGTGGAGGAAGCCAGCAATGATAGTAATGAGAGTAGAGGTAGTAGTGAAGAGGTAGAAAGTAAAAGGGTGGAAGATAGTTGGGAGAAGTTAGTTGAGGCATGGAAGCCAATAGAAGAAGGAGAAGAGAGAAGTGCTTTTATTAAGGAGGTCGAGCGAGATGAAAGTTTATTAGCAGTGAAAGAGTTTGCACTTAGAGGTGAGAAAGGCTATAAATGGAGAGGTGTGTTGGTTCAAACTAGGTTAGTGGATTGGGAAGAGTTTGCAGATGTGGTGCTGGTGCCAAGGAGTTACAGGAAGAGGCTGATGGAGATTGGGCATGACAGGTGTGGACATTTTGGGAGTGAAAAGGTGCTTGGGATTATTAGGAGGAGGTTTAGTTGGCCTGGGATGGTTAAGGATCTACAAGACTATTGCCAGAGCTGTGAGACTTGTAAGAGACACTCCAATTATGGTCCTAGGAGAGCTCCCATGATGCCCCGCCCTGTGCTCACAGAACCCTTTGAGAGTGTGGCACTTGACATAGTTGGACCACTAGAAAAAGGCAAGGGAGGCTGTCAATACCTCCTTACCCATTTGCCTAGCAAGTAAGTGGCCGGATGCAGTGCCCCTAAGAGTAATCACCACCAAGTCAGTAGCTCATGCAATGTGGGAGGTGTTCTCCAGGATTGGCATGGCCAATCAGATCCTAACAGATTGTGGGGCCCAGTTCATGGCCAAAGCCATGAAGAAGTTATGCACACTGATGGGCGTGGACAAGCTCAAGACCACACCCTACCACCCCGAATCAAATGGAAGCATCGAACGGATGCATAGGACTCTGAAGTCCATTATGAGGAAGACGATTGAAAGCAGGAAGGACTGGGTCCAGCAAGTGCCCTATGCTCTGTTCTCACTCAGAAGCCTGCCACTGGAGGGTCACGGATTCACTCCTTTTGACCTGGTGCACGGCTTCCGGCAGAGAACACCTCTGGAAGCTGTGTACCACAACCTGGTGGAGCAGCAAGGAGGACAGCAGCAGCAACAGTTGTTGGTGAGCGAGTGGGTAGATAGAATGGCAAGTACAATGGAAGCCATGAGAGAGACAGCAGCACTAGGTGCAGCTAAGTGTGCAGAGCAGCGCAAGAAGCAGCACGACAAGAGCACTAGGCTTAGGAGCTTCAGTAGAGGGGACCTAGTCTGGTATAGGATCCCTGGGATGCACAATAAATTGGGAGAGAGTTGGGATGGCCCGTTTGAGGTTGTAGAAAGGAAAGGGGATGTGACGTACAAAATCAAGAGGAAAGGCAAAGTTAGGGGTGAGAAGGTTATACATGTGAATAATTTAATGAGGTATTGTGTAAGGAAGGATGTGTGCAGGATAGATGTAGTTTTGGATGAGGAAGAGGAAGGGAAGGAGGCAGGTGCTATGTTGAGTGGTGAATGTGTTGGGTACAATGTGAGAGATATTGAGGACTTAGTTGAGGAGTTTGATGGTGTGTTCTGTGGTGAGACAGGAACAACAGATGTGGTGAAACTAAGAATAGACACCAAGGATGCCCAGCCCATTGCACAGCCCCTTACTCTGTCCCCCTCAGCATGAGGGAAGATGTGAGAGCAGAGCTAAAGGCTTTGGAGGAAGCAGGGATTATCCAACGCTCTGACTCTTCATGGGCATCACCATTGGTGCCTGTGAAAAAGAAGAATGGCAAGGTTTGACTCTGTGTCGACTACCGGAAGGTGAATGCCATAACCTCCCCTGAACCCTACTACATGCCTGGGTTTGAAGAAATGGTAAGCAAGATTGGGGAGGCAAGAGTGCTCTCTAAACTGGACTTGGTGAAGGTGTTTCACCAAGTTGAGGTCCATCCCGATGACATAGCCAAGACAGCATTCATTTTCCCGTGGGGAAAATGGGAGTATAGGAGAATGCCCTTTGGCTTATGTAACGCTTCAGCCACCTTTCAGAAGCTGATGAATAGGGTTTTGAGTGGCTGTGAAGAGTTCTGTAACGTCTACATTGACGATATTTTGGTGGGTTCATCTAATTGGCTGGAGCACTTAGCTCATTTGAGGATAGTTTTTAACAATCTGGAGGCAGCAGGCCTCACTTGCCAGGTAACCAAGTGTGACTTTGGGAAGAAGCATTTGGAGTTTTTGGGGCACAGGATTGGTGATGGCGAGATGTGTGTGCCCGAGCACAGAGTTACGGCATTGGTGGAATACAGAAAACCTTCCACCAAGAAGCAGTTGCGAGCATTTCTGGGGACAGTCAACTTTTATAGGAAGTACATTCCAAAGATACACCAGTGGACGTCCAAGCTGACGCCTGCCACCTCTGACGCCATGCCAGCATCGGTCAAGTGGGAGAAGCCCATGGAGGAGGCATTCAGTTATTTATGTAAGTCTCTAGTTAGTCATGTTTCTTTATGTATTCCCACCTGTAATGATGAGTTTGTAGTGGAGACAGATGCTAGTGCTACAGGTGTGGGTGGAGTTCTGTCCGTCAGAAGGAAACAGAAGCTACATCCTGTAGCGTACTACTCCAGTCAGCTCCAGGGAGCTGAGAAAAACTATGCAGCCCAAGATCTGGAGGGGCTAGCTTTGGTGAAGACGATTCGTCACTTCAGTTTCTTCCTCTATGGGAGGCCATTTGAAGTCATCACAGATCACAAGTCCCTAACATCCATCACAACGGGACCACAGAGAAACAAGAGGATTTTGAGGTGGGCCTTGGAGCTTACTAACTATATGTTCTCAGTAGTTTACAGAAAAGGAGCAGAGAACACGGTGGCAGACTGGCTGAGCCGCCAATGTGGAGAAGATCAAGAGATGAATCAGCCAGCACAGCAGCTGTCAGCAACAAGAGCAGCACAGACAGCTGAAACAAGGGGGGGAAGATGTGAGAGAAGTCCCTCACCCTCATCAAACTCCTCTCACAAGGAGTCGAGAACTGTTATATCAACTTAATTACTTAATTGGTGGAGTGGCCTTGATTGGTGTTCCCTGGCTATGTTTCCATGTAATGTTACCAGTAACAGCGTTTGGCTGCTTAGTGATTTGATTTCTATGTCATGCACATCATGATACTGGGCACGTGCACAGTTTTCTATATTATGGCTTTGCACATGTCCAGGGAGTTAGTCTGCATTCATTGGGTTATAAATAAGTTAACCTCAGACAACCTGGTGCTATCTAACTGTGCCTTAAGAGGCCAATAGCTAGCTAGACCTAATCTTCTGTGACAAGCAGATTCTGGTGGCAGCAACAAACACTTTGTTGCCTCCACTGTTAGTTGGCGGAAAACCACCCATTCCAGTCACATTAGAGACTGGGACGTGGACTTAGAAATTGGGATGTGAAGTTAGAGACTGGGGCATGGAGTTAGAGACTGTGACATGATGGAGTTAGAGACTGGAACGTGGAGTTAGAGACTGGGTCGTGGAGTTAGTACTGGGACTTGGAGTTAGAGACTGGGATGTGGAGTTAGAGACTGGGACGTGGAGTTAGAGATTGGGACGTGGAGTTAGTACTGGGACATGGAGTTAGAGACTGGGATGTGGAGTTAGAGACTGGGACATGTAGTTAGAGACTGGGACGTGGGGTTAGAGACTTGGAAATAGAGACTGATATGTTAAATTAATGACGGTGGTTTGAAGAATTTAAATATGCAGTTAAAGCTATAAGAGACTTAAGAGTAATTTGCATTGTTATTTGGATTTAATATGTAACTAGTGAATTAAAATCTTCTGGTTTCCTGTAATATTATTGCCAACATGTTATGATCTTTCCCAGTGCAAATTATTTATAGTGTGCTTATATTCTAGATTTTATGCTCTATGTATTTTATGTGTCATATTATGTGTTTATTGTAGAAATAAAGAGTGGAGAAGCAACTTTGCCGGCTCTAATGAAGAGTTTGCAGCAACAGTATTATTATGTTAACCAGTCATTGTGGTCATTTAGACATTCACATTATGTTGTTTGTATACACTTGGAGATGTCAATTAAAAATTATTATAGGTGGTAAAGTTGTTGTTTTTGTCCTACATTAGTTAGGTAAGGTGTTGTCATGGTACTTACTATATTATGGGTAAAGGGTTTTCTGAAAAAATTCTCTCCCAACCTAGTGGATCGATTGAAATGCACGTGGGTCCTATTTTCATCAATCACCTCAGTTGAAATAAATACTCTTGGGGAATATAACTAAATGCCAAAGAATATTCTCACTTAATTGCATGTATTAAACTTATATTTAATGCTAGTGCACAAATATTTGCTCTTGAAGCATGTACACATTTATATTTGGCGAGCGAGCATAGCGAGCGAGACACTTACAGCGGTAAAAATGAAAAAATCGGGGATGTTTGTTTATTTATATATATGTTTGGACGTATGCATGTCATTTTGTACTTAGACCCTTCGTATTTTTGTGTTCGCTCCGCGTTCGACCCCGTCCCAAACTTCACTAAACAGAATCCTCCGGTTTAGCGACCATTACCCGTATCACCTTAGAAATTGAATTGTTTACGGCTTTGAATTGTTTTGTGGGTGCAGTTAAAACTCAAAATCTTATGGGAGCTCCATTTCTATTCGAGTTAGTGGCGGTGGTAAATTAATGTGCTATTTGTCACAGATATAAGCCCTACTCAACAGTATTTACTTAAAAATGCATTGTCCACTAGACGAACCATGAAGGTAAGTCTTGCGTAGGTATGTTCAGCTGTGTGAAAGTATTGTGCGTTACAACTTAAGAATATCACAAAGAAAAATTTAAATAACGTGATTTGATTTTGTTGCTTCTTTTTCAATTCAAACTGTTGTGGGAGCGGTTACTATGACATTGAAACCCCTTAACCTCGTACTAATTTAAAAACTCGACTTTATTTTAATAGCTTGAGTGTTAGTTTTAAAATCAAATTTAACAATAGTGTAGTTTAAGGCTCGCTCGTCATTTGTGCTCAAGCACACCACTAGTTTAACATTTTATTCTGTAAAATAAAATAATTATTTTTTCTTAAAATAACAGTAATTAAATTGCTAATGGTTACCTCAGTTGTTTAACAATTTTGTTTGGTTATTTTAACTAAACTGTTTTTAGGGTGTAGGTGCTTTAATGGTCGTTGAAAACTTATCTTCAAACTGTACTGCAGTCATAGCGAGGAAACTCTGGACTGATAACGACGTGGTTACATACCCGCGCTCCTAGTACGCCTGTACTGGTAAGGGTTACGGGATTGGTACTTACCCGGGTAGTAATTCGATGCAGATTCAGTACCGAATATAACCTGGCCGCATAAAGTATAACGTGACCTTTTATCACACTTATACTGAACACAATAATTGTTAGTCAGTTGGACGCTACTTTTTCTGAACTGCAGTAATTTTTTTACTGGGCATATTAAATAGAATAAAACGATTTTTTATCTGTGGAATGGGTACTGGTTATATTAAAATATTGCTAGTTCATTTCCTTTTGTACAATATCCACGGTAGGAAAATGTTTGTTTATATTATCTACCACGTAATTTTTTGTCAATTGAGTAAAATAAAATCATGTCGTATTGAACATTGCTTACCAATTAATTCATTCACTTAAATACTCTACCCTAAGGGCATAGACTCATGCACATACATATATTTGTCCTTTTACTATATGGACATTGCGGACATCCCCACAGTGTCTAATTCCAATAGATATTATTTAATGAGTGTTGTTGCAGGTCGAACAAAAAAACTCCTGATAACGCCTTCCAGTCAAGTTGTTTGCACAAATGAATTTGTTAGAATTACTTGTCTGTCAGACACAAAGCCCAAATGGACTATCAATAAAAAACCATTGAGATTGGGTATTAGTCGTGTTGGCCAGTCAATTCATATTCCTATTGTGCGGGTGAGGGATGCTGGAATTTACGTGTGTAAAGGAAAATTTGAAGGAAAAGTGTTTATAGTTAACAGCACTCTGCTTGTAGGAGGTAAGTAAAGGGGAAAGAATAAATATGTATTATTTTAATAAACAGGTCTTACCCGATCTCCTAGTTTGCTGACGCTGCAAACACAACTTGGGCGAGTAAGTTACGACCAGACCCTTACCCGTTGCATTTTTAATGGTCTGGGTATACAGTCTCCCCTTCCAGCTGTACACTGTTAAAAATTGGGAGTTTGGAGAACTTAATTTCGGTGTTAAATAGGAGGGCTGCCTTGGCACCCTATAGTTTAAAGCCTCACATGTATTAGTAGTTGGTCATTACTAAAAGATAATTTAAATGAAGAAACTAGAGGATATGAGCTATCAATTATACATGCTCATTTGGTATCAAATGTATTGGTGTGCAAGTTATAAGGGCTTAAAGTGGGGTGACCAGACAGATGTTATTTAAACACCCGTTTTAACAGTGTAGGTGTGATATAGTGACTCCTACTCAGTTTCTAGGGTAATGGGACAGTCATTACTATAAGAGTGGCCTTAGAGCCCATATTAATTACATTTTATTGTAAAAAATGTATCTAATTAACATGTGATCGTTCTAAAAACTAATGATGTGCTAGAGCACATAGAAGGCATGCAAGTATATGCACAGACAAAACACTTTTAATGAATCTATCAATCCGTTTCCAAAGTAAGTACTAGCCTGCTGTAACCATTATATACTTTAGCTAACAAATACAGAGCTACTTTCTTACCTCAATTCCCTGAGTACTTGTATTTTCTGTAGTCCTACGTCTGGTAAAGGGTTTTAGTACCTTATTATAGTAACCTTCCCATAACATTTTGAGACTTAAAAAACAGGAAGTTGTGAAGAACTGCTTCTCTTAAGACCTACGAGCGTCTTGTGTCATTCAGAAATAACCTAATGTAAGGGGTAAACAATTAATTTTCTTGGATGATAGGGGTCTTTGAACCGAAAGATTCTGTCCCTGAGTGTGGGAAGGGGTTGACAACGAACTTTTCCATTCCGGAATGAGTATTTTCTAGCCTTGTACTCCATTACTAGTGTGCCCTATCAGCGCCAGAGGGTCTTTAGTTGTTATGTCTAGGATACAGGTAAGTATAATGTGCAGGTAGATTTAATTTTATGCCCATTTAACAGGGTGGATAGCATTGCTTACACAGAGTTATTACCAACCCTTCTAGAAGTGTTCCGAAATACTTTTGCTTTATTCTAACGTCGTCAGTATTTGGCTGAAACTTTTGCACCCAATCCGACATTTATTAACCCTCAGTGCGCATGCGCCTGAGGGTATATAGTAGTCAACCGGTCATTCATTCATTCATTCATTCATTCATTCATTCATTCATTCAGTCAACAAGGGATCTCGAAGAGTACGGCTACCCAGGCTTTGAAAGCGACATCAAACTATAGCACTTCACAGAGTAAGTCCCTTTAATGTGCCAGAATTGTTAGTTTTGACTTAGTATTCAAGAAAAAGCGAGTAGAATTTCAGTCCTACAATCGTACGTTACGGTAATGGGAACCGCCCCTTAAAAAACTTGCTTGTCACGTGAGCCAACTTGCAGGTTGCAAATCACTTATCATACTAGCTAACTAGCGCTGAGGGTTTGCACTTCAGTGCTCTAGTTCATTCATTAACCCTCAGTGCGCATGCGCCTGAGGGTATATAGTAGTCAACCGGTCATTCATTCAGTCAACAACGGATCTCGAAGAGTACTGCTACCCAGGCTTTGAAAGCGACATCAGACTATAGCACTTCACAGAGTAAGTCCCTTTAATGTGCCAGAATTGTTAGTTTTGACTTAGTTTTCAAGAAAAAGCGAGTAGAATTTCAGTCCCACAATCGTACGTTACGGTAATGGGAACCGCCCCTTAAAAACTTGCTTGTCACGTGAGCCAGCTTGCAGGTTGCAAATCACTTTTAAATAGCTAACAATTACATGGACTGAGCATGAGGTGTTCCGTGGCATAGTGCTTGAGTGAGCAAATAGCTAATCTAGAAGTCTCTGGTTCCAACCCTAGTGGACGCGTTTTTTTTTCATTTTTTTTTTCTTCTTGTTTTTTTTTTCTTCTTCTTCTTGCTTTATTTTCCTCTTCCTACTGTTTTTATTGCTTTCCTACCTTTTCCTTTTTTATCCCTCTTCATTGTCTTTTTCTCTTTCCTGCCTCTCTTCATGCCACTTCTCTTTCTTTTTTTTTGTTTCAACACATTTCCTTTTCTTTATCATACTAGCTAACTAGCGCTGAGGGTTAGCACTTCAGTGCTCTAGTATATACTTGTTTTATCTTTACGAAACATTTTTTATACATAATAGCAGTCGAAATCGATTATACTATGTCTCCATTGTTATCTAATGTATTTGTTCAGCCTGTTGGGTTAGGAAGAGGAGGTAGTTTAAGAATGGAATCATTGAAATAATGGAATCTTTGGGGTGTCACCATAAAAAAAAAATTTTCTATTATTTTTTAACTTTATATTTTTGATTTTTACACTGTAGGTTGAAGCTTTTTGAAGCTGTGTCCAAAGTTTCAATTCAATTTATTTATGTTTTTGCCACCCCTACTCCATGGACGCCAAGAAGAATCCAATGTTTATGTTTTACCGTCACCGTTTGCGTAGTGCGTCTTGGCCATTTCTTGTTTACAACTACAGCCCATTACAATTTCAAATAAAGCACGTGGGAATAGCACCACATAAACTGCATACAATTGGGGAAAGCGTGAGTGACTTTCAATACGTACCCAGCGTTATGAAAGACCAAAAAGAGCTAAAAAGCGTATCAGAAGCTTTCGGGGCTTTTTTTTTTTTTCGCAGGAACCTAATGGCAGTTCATTTGTAGGAGTGGTGTAGTTGTGGGTGGGTAAGGGTTGTTGTTTTTTACGTTGATGTCTATGAATTTTAATGGGTGTGGTTTTCTGCCCACATATTTAGCTCATTTTGAAGAGCTTTAGTTTAAGCCTTAAAGTGAAAATTATACATGCATATTATAGTTATGTATAACCACCACAATTTTAGTTAACTGCCCCCTTAGTTAAACAGATTCCAAACAGATTCCAAAAAGACATGAGAGTAGCTATGAAATTAATCATTTAAGGTAGATTGTGTATCAATTTTCTGCTACTATATGTAGATAAAGACAATTCAATGATATCAGAAGCCCTCATTAAAGCTAATACAGGGAGCCCAGTTACAATATGTTGTAATTCTCTTGAAAAAATCAGATGGTATTATAATTCCTTATATGGAGATTCAATATCAAATAATACATGCATAATGTTCGATTCTGTTAACCTGAACAATACGGGGGATTACTTTTGTTACGGAAAATATGGTGGAAGAAATAATAGTTCCTTTGTCGCTCAAACTACGTTAAATGTTTACGGTAAGTTATAATAATTAATACAAACACGTACATACATATGTACAGATTGATTAGGAATTCACTAAAAGGTTTAGAAATTGGGTATTAAACGGTAAAACTGGTTGAATGCCACAGTAACCACTGACCACTACAGTTTGACTTAAAAAAACACACCTGCATCCTCAGTACCTCTGGTCCTGGCATCTGGATGGAAGGTCCATGACTTTGAACACCAGAACCTACTGTTTAGGCTTCAAGATCAGATGAGTGCATTCACTGCAGATGCTTAGACTGTAGTGCAAATGATTTACAAACAAATGATTAAAAAAATGTGAGTGAAAGTTGATCAAACAATTATTGGTGATTCTTGTCTTCTGTGGTTTAATTTTAAGTGTTTAGGAACCTATGACAATAACTCAGTTCTGCAGAAAATTTTATACCAAGGCTCCACAATGATTAAGATTACACTCTTACAATGTAACCTGCACATTCTAGTGAACAATTTCTTTGGTCAAAAAATAAAAATAACAAAATTAAAAAAGGGTGGTTTCCACATGCATTCTTAAAATGTATTAGAGCCACAGTAGCTCAATGAAAAGTCTTTAGTTCACTGTGCCAAGATTATGCTGTCTAATGGACATGCAGGGACCCATATTCCTGGCTTCCTTGTCACCAAGTCATAGATCTTCAACATGGTGCTAGGACATTATCCACAAAAGTTCATCAATTATTCTAGAATCCTGATCGTGCGACCTGAGCAATAGAGTAGTGAACACATCTGATCCTAAGGTCTGAGCAATAGTGCAATCATGATCGTGAGACCTGAGCAATAGAGTAGTGCAATCATGATCGTGAGACCTGAGCAATAGAGTAGTGCACACCTGATCTTAAGGCCTGTGCAATAGTAGTAGTGCACACATCTGATCCTGTGGCCAAGCAGTAGTAGTAGTGCACACCTGATCCTGAGGTCTGAGCAGTAGGAGTAGTACACACATCTGATCCTGTGGCCAGAGCAGTAGAGGCAGTGAACACATCTGCAGTGGGAGTACGGCACACATTTGACCCTGAGGCCAAGCAGTAGTAGTGTGCCACATACACAAAAATTGAAATGCGCCACAGGCATGCAGCATGCAAGTAGAAGGGTACACAACTCATGAGTGGCATACATGCCACTGCGCATGTATAGCATACAAGAGAATGCACACATGTGGCATGCTTTTTTGTGCACACATGTGGCATGCTTTTTTGTGCACACATGCATCCATCATATGCACATATGTGGCACATGTGAGGCGCTGTTTCAATTATTATTTATGCAGCATACATGCTTGATAGCAGCATTACGCCTGCAGCACATGTACTGCATATGTACATGATGAGTGCAGTAAGGCAGCACGAATGTGTGCAGCATGCATACAACATTTTTGTTACGGTATAACAAATACCTTATTAATTTGATCAATAAGTAAGATTAATTCAACGATTTCCACCACTTTTTTTCTAAAATATCCTCAATCTATTTCCATTATGAACCTACTTTGGGATCTAACCCTTGTAAAAATTTGTCTATGAACATGTCGTTATGTAATCAAGGTTACAATTATCAATAGTCAACTTCTGCACTTCAAAATGTCAATCCAACATATTGTACACCTGAGCAGTATCAGAATAAACTGATGCAATTTCAAGCTAGGTGTTCTATTCGCATCCTACTCTAGAGAATGCAGACAATGCATCAAGTAGGCACCCAAACACTATACAAGCGCCCTTAGAAAGTTGCCCTCCACATTGTAATTTTGTCATTAGTTGACGTCATGATGTTTATATAAGCATGACCAACATTATATTCTTGTTTACACCCACACAAGTGCAGGTTTCATACAAGATTTTTTTTCTAGGAGGGGCACATGTAGCAAAATATTTGTACGACCACACCCATTTTTACTGAAGCCACACTCATGTTATTTAAAATTGTCTTAGGTCTAGAATTAGTGACATCAACATTGGAAGACTTATGCACATTGTAATTGAAGGACCTCAATTAACTAAAGTGAACATTCACCACATTAGATATATACAAACAACAAAATCACAGAATACAATTATAAATCATAAATTCTGGGGGGAGAGGGGGAATCCCAGGGCGCCCCTACCTCTGTATGAAACCCTGCACGTGGATATTCCAAGTGAAGTTGAGATATAGGTTCATAAAAGTGGCAGAGATGAAAGAGGTGACTAGTTATCATGTGTTACGATTTGGAGGACATAATCAGATTAAAAAATATACAACTGAACATAATTATTGACTACTGAGTAATGTATTATGTACACTTGGGGTGTGGGTGTATCGACCTATTTTTATATATTGGTCCATACGCTGATTCAATCAGTCAGTCTTTTAGTTCCTTAATTCACACCCAAGTTTTTTAAATTAAACTATAGTTTATAAAATACCCATATAGCAACCTTTGGTCCAAAATTAAAGAGACATGGGTGGCCCTCAAACCACACTTTCTATTCCAATTCTGTCAAGAATGCAATTGACCGTCAGGAGGTGCCTTTTATCAACTGCAATGAGACACATTCTTAGCCAGAATATAGCTGCTATTTGCCAGTTACCTTCCTCCAGGGAAAAAAACACAGCTTATCCTAAATTTAAAGACCTGCTAGAATAGACGTGACTTCAAAATGAAGTGGTTCAGTTCTCTGATTTTCTCAGAACACTAAACTGTCTTTGGATGACTATTGTTGGCCAGCTTCTTTTGATTCTGTTATTGTATACAGATCTCTACACATTCACATGGAGATGATATACTATATGTTCGATTACCAGGAAGCAACCTGCAGAGCTAGCCATGCTTATTCGTCGTTTTCTGCACAATGAAAGATCCTTATAGAGGAAGGATGTGTTCACTAATGTATTATGTTTTATAAGATTACGAGGACATGTAGCATTTGGAACGAGTGCCTCCACAGGATCTCTCCAAACTAGCACCAAAAGAAACATTTTATCTCCTACCATGTAATAGTAATGCTGTCTTACACTGGGACTAAATTCTTATGCTGTGGTATAAAAGGATTCCAAAACATCAAGACTCATAGCTTTGTCATCACACCAGACCAGCTGTACCTATGTTACTGAGTTTCCTTGGGCTTCCATCATGAGCTTAGCTGTGTCAAGTTGGTTGTACCTTCACCTATGCCCCTGTCCTAATTTGTTATTTACGATTGGTGAGCTTCAATGCAATGTTTACTAAGCCTCTCAATAACCATTTAAAAATTGCATTAAAATACTTGCTTTAAATGTTTTCTAGTCATAAAATTATTAAAGTAAACTGGACAATGCCACCAGCTTGGGAAAGAAATTCAACAATACTGATGAAGGGTGGCATTGGAACTTGGAAGAGTGTGTACCTTACTGGCATTTATCATAGATTAGTGGTAATTTATCACCTCCCCATACATATTTTATTACATTTATATGCATGAGGCCACAACTTGTAATTTTCAACGCTAATTGGTACATTATTATCAGACTACAATATATATTTTTTTGTTATAGAGCTCATGGACCGGTATAACATTCATTAACGTCCTCTTAAATATTTGTAGATCAAACAAAAATTGAACCCCATGTACAAGCCGTTAGATTAATTAATACCAATGTATATATTATATGCAACAGTATAACTCATCCGAAATGGAAAGTTAATGGCGGAGTATTGCCTAATAATGTTTATGGTGTAACTAAAGACTGTATATTAATAGACCCAGTTTTATACAACAACAGAGGTGAATATACTTGCATAGGAACGGTAGAGAGCTTGCAGTACTTTTTTGCATCCTCTATTCTTAATGTGGTCGGTAAGAGTTAAAATATTAAGTTCTATATTCATGTTACCATTTTCATTTAACTATATGGTTATAACAATAGAACATTTTCTCATAGTAACACTCAATAAATTATTATGGTTATTAACCCTTTCACCGGTAGATTTTTAAAAAGAAAATATGTAAATAGATTTTAAAAATCATGACAAATTAAACATTGAAAAAAGTACCTAGCAACCATATATATTCATGTAGCATAATAGTTAGGGATTTTGAAAAACCACATGTATGTTGCCTAGCAACAAACCACAAAAATTTAATTAACGTTTCATAATATTTACTGAATTATCTTAATATAAAAGTGATAATATGTTGATTATACAATTATATTTATATCTAGATGATTGAATTATATATTAATAATAAAAAAATCTAAAGTTTTACAAAAATGTTGCTTATAATAAAAATTCTGTAACAGTATGATACTTCAAAAAACAGTTTCGTTCAGGTGCAACACATAAATGGACCTTGCAAAAGGAGCATTGAATACGAGACTGTTTTCATCTGAACTGCTTGCACGTCCACTTGAATTTGAAGATATTTCATCTTCACTTGTATTGTTTACAAGTACAATTTGCAAACATAAAAATTATTTGAATTACTTATGTTTTTTGCCTGAACATTCTTCTTGATAAAATGTACTTTTAAATCACACATTGATCTCTAATATTGAGTTAGCTGTGTTAGCTAGTGTTGAATCAGTGTTTGTTGCTATCATTGCAGCTAATATGTAAACTGCATAACCTAGCTTACTGTGCTCTATTAGCTAAACCTAGAACTGCATTGCTAAGCACAGCTCCCAATGTTTAGGACTTTCTTTTTTGTGTCGATGGGTACCTCGACCGCCATATGGCGGTTATACCGGTGAAAGGGTTAAAACATTAATCAACGTTTCCACTTCTTGCCAAGTCGACTTCAGGGGTCATCTGAGGTCGAACTCTCCTTGGTGATATAACAAACACAATGTAAACAGCAAGATCACTGGAGGTTACACATTTTACTATATTCTGAAGAGTGGTTTGCACACCATCATAGTTGAATTACAAGTCGATGTGTATTTATGTGATGTTGCTATCTATATTAGTGATGCGGCATAGCAAAAAATTTCATAACAATTGTGCATTTAGTGATAAAAGCACCAAAATTGACATGTGTGTCAAGTATTGCATACTAAAAAAATGTGGATATTGAGCCACTCAAATTTTTGTTGTCATGTGGTTTTATTTCACTTTCAATATGACGGCTGACTAAAATGTACAATTATTTTGAGATAAACTAATTTCATTATGTCATAATTGAATTCAATCAAATCTACCCTTACCAAATAATGTACAGAAACTTGTAAGAGACCTGATTTTCCTTTACAGGTAAGTAAATATGATTTTTTGCCCTCACTAGCATATCAAATACAAAGTAGTGGATGAAAAAATATTGTTGTAGGTTGCTGGAGCATAGTGCTAATCATTTGAGGAGCACATGGTGGTGCTATTCAATTGGAAAAGGTATGGCTAAGACTTTTAAACTGGTTAATCCGAAGCTTCCGGTTTCCACGTGCCCAACAAATTGGAAATTATGCCTGGTTTGCCAAGAAGAAACAGGGGAACCACTGACCTGTCCATCTAAATCCAAAAAAAAAGATGTGGGAAGTGGATATAAAACACTAGCAGAAAATTTAGTAAGGTTCCATAAGCTTGGGCAGTTGCCAATGAGATTGGAGAGGCTTGATGAAGGACAGGGCATTGAATTCACCATGATCACCAACAATGCTCTGTACCATCACTCTTGTAACCAGAAATATAACAACACGAAGTTGAAGAGAGCAGAGAAAAGAGCCTTAAAGAGAGATGGTGAGAGTTTAAATATTCATGCACCATGCAAACGTAGTAGATCACAAAGTATTGAACCAAGTTTACAAAAAAGCTTGTGTTTTTTCTGTGAACAACCACCAGGTGATGATGGTTTGCATGAGGCAGCCACATTTCAGATTGATAAGCGAGTGAAGGAATGTGCCACTATACTAGAAGATACAAATCTTCTTGCAAAGCTAAGTGCAGCAGAAGATATGGTTGCTTTAGATGCCAAATATCATGCAAAATGTTTAGCAAGTTTGTACAACCGTGCAAGGAGTGCCAAGTCAAAACAGCAAAGTAGTGCAAGTGAATGTGAAGTAGCCTCTAGAATTGCATTTGCAGAGTTAGTGATGTATATTGAAGAAATGCGCAGTTCAGATGAACATTGTGCACCGGTCTTTAAGCTTAGTGATTTGGCTCAGCTGTATGTGGTTCGAATGGAACAGCTTGGAGTGAAACTGGACGAACGGGTGCATACAACACGGCTCAAGGAACGTTTATTGGCCCAGTTTACTGACATGGAAGCCAAAAAGAAAGGCCGTGAAATCATGCTGGCATTTAATGAGGACATCAGTACTGCTTTGACAAAGGCTTGTGAATATGACAGTGATGGAGATGCTATTCATCTTGCACGTGCCGCAAAAATTGTACGTCGTCACATTTTTTCAAAACCTAAACCATTTAGTGGATTTCAAGCAGGATGCAATAAAGAATCTGTGCCATTCCTGCTGCTTGCCCTAGTAAATATGATACTAGAAGGTCCTAGCATCCAGGACCATAGTGAGGCTATGTCAAGTGCGGCATTGACAATTTCTCAACTGCTGAAGTTCAACAGCGTTAAGCAGAAACGGAAGCAGACTGCAGCTCAATCTGCCATTGTGAGACACAGTATTGATCAGGAGACACCAGTCCCAATCTATGTAGGATTGATGGTGCATGCTCACACACGTCAAAGGGATCTTGTGGACAGGCTTTATCATTTAGGTATGAGCATCTCCTATGATCGTGTTCTTCGTCTTTCTGCACAAATGGGGAATACAGCATGCAAGCAGTTCCACCAGGAACATGTAGTTTGTCCACTGAAGTTGAGGTCCAAAGTTTTTACCTCCGCTGCTGTGGACAATATTGATCACAATCCCTCATCAACAACTTCAAAAGCATCTTTTCATGGTACTGGGATTTCACTTTTCCAGCATCCTACTATGAATGGTGAAGGAATAGATCGAACCTCTCTATTTACAGAAGGTTCTTGTGTTTCCAAGACAGTGGATGAATTACCTCAATTTTATACTGATATACCACCAGTCAACACCAGTATCAAGAAATATAGTCTTCCTGCAACTGTACTTACATGTTTAAAGCGAGATAGTTTGGAGCAGCATCTACAGAAGGAGTATTTGTGGCTTGATCACACGAAGCAGCTATTAGAAAGTGATATAGAGAAATTGGAGAACTTATCCTGGGCTGCATACCATGCAAGTCACCAGCCACAAGAAAGTAGCGTCATTTCTCCCAGTTCCCTGCTTCCTCTTTTCCTTGAACATGCTCACACAGCAGCAATGATCAAGCACTCCTTCTGCGTAGTAAAGAGTGCAATTGAACATTTGAACCCTGGACAGACGCCAGTGCTCACATTTGATCAACCACTCTATGCTTTGGCAAAGCAGATTCAATGGACTTGGCCAGACGATTATGGTGAAGACAAGTTTGTTGTCATGCTTGGCGGTCTCCATATCGAGATGTCAGCTCTGAAGGCTGTTGGAGACTGGTTGAAAGGAAGTGGATGGGTGCAAGCACTGGTACAAGCAGAGATAGCCACAGCAGGAACTGCTGAGTCTTTTCTACATGCTGCACATGTTACTCGTACAAGAAGGGCCCACCAAGTCACAGCTGCTGCTCTATATATGCTTCAGCATCATGCTTACTCCAATTACTGTCAATCATGCACAAGAGATGGACACCCTGTTATAGCCTTTAAGGAATGGTGCCAACAGAGGGAGCAAGTCTGTCCACAGTTCCAATACTGGGCTACAGTTATGGAGTTGGAATTGTGCATATTGGTTTATGTACGATCATTGCGGCAATCATCCTTTCAAATGTATCTTGATGCTCTGACAGAAATTGTCATTTGGTTCTTTGCCTTGGACCACACAAATTATGCACGTTGGCTCCCTGTTCATCTTAAGGACATGACTGAACTCTCAACAATGCATCCTGAGGTGGCAAAAGAATTCAATAATGGCAAGTTTACTGTCCAGAAAACAAACAGAGTTTTTTCTGCAATTGCTACAGATCATGCTCATGAACAAAACAATGCTCTTATTAAAGGAGAGGGAGGAGCTGTTGGGCTAACTGATAACCCCAGTGCTCTTAGACGCTGGATGGTGGCAGGACCAGAAGTGGCAAGAGTGATAGAAGAGTTTCATAATCAGCAATATCATTGTGGTGGGGAGGTCACTATACATCATCACGATCAAACTTCAAGTGTCCAGGATGCATTTGCCAAGGATGTTCACTCACTAATTAGTGTGATGAAGGAATTAGGCAACCCTTTTGAAGAAGATAGTACTGACCTCCTTGCCCTTGATACCAAGGAAATGTCAGGCCATTCATCTGTAGATTCTGTTAGAAATGTTAGGAGGATTGGTCAAGAACAGTTTCAGAAGTTCACTGAAGATCGGCTCATCAAGAGATCTTCATCACTTGATGAAGTAATTCATCGCAATAACCTGAAATTGTTTGGATGTGCAACTGAAAAGAAAGTCAGCAAAGGGAAACATCAATTGATTACTCTGAAAAATGATGTGGAGTTATTTTCACGGCTCTTCATATCCTGTCAAACCAGAGAGGGAAATCTGGAGGAATTCTTTCACTACGAAAACCAAGCATTTCCACCATCTCTTTCAGATGGTGGTAAACTTCACTTTGGAGTAAAGAGTGATCTCCTGACAAGTTTGGAGGCTATTTCCCCAGCCCAGATTGAAGTTCCTAGTGCAAGTTGTGTCATTGTTGATGGAGCTGCCATTGTCCAAATGCTGCATCCCAGGGATTCCAGAAACTTTTCAGAGTATGCCTCAAGTGTTTTTATTCCTTACATGATGTCACAGCTTCGTAATGCAATGCGTTTGGATGTTGTGTGGGATAGGTATGTGGAAGACTCTCTTAAAGGCATGACTAGAGCAAAGCGTGGAAAAGGAGTTCGCAGGCGTGTCACGGCAGAGGGAGCCATTCCAAAAAATTGGCAAAATTTTCTTCGAGTAAACCACAACAAAACCGAACTTTTTCTTTTCCTTTCTAAAGCTCTGTTGTTGGCATTTGATGAAGAAGGTAAACAGCTTGTGATTACCAATGATAATTCTATCTTGAGCAAACCACCATTGCTTGATTCTGATTCACTCAGTCCGAGCACCCACGAAGAAGCTGATACCCGCCTGCTCTTGCATGTGTATCATGCAGCACTTCATGGTCATTTGAAAATAGTAACCAGGACAGTAGACACAGATGTTGCTGTACTAGCTGTATCTGTTGCAGCAACTCTAGGTCCTGAACATGAACTCTGGCTATCCTTTGGAACAAAAAAACATTTTCGTTTCCTGGCAGCACATAAAATGGCCATTGCACTTGGGATAAAAAAGGCTCATGCACTTCCCATGTTTCATGCCCTCACTGGTTGCGACACTGTGTCAAGTTTTGTTGGGCATGGTAAAAAGACAGCATGGTCAACTTGGAATGTACAACCAGAACTTACTGATGCATTGCTGCAGTTGTCATGTGCACCTAGTGAGGTACCAGAAGATGTCATGCATATAATTGAGAGGTTTGTAATCCTACTCTATGACAGAACCAGCCAGTGCACAGACATTGATAAGGCAAGGAAGAAAATGTTTACAAAGAAACCCAACGTGAAGCAGATTCCACCTACTAAGGCAGCTTTGGAACAGCATGTGAGGAGAGCAACTTACCAAGGAGGTCATGTGTGGGGCCAGTCACTACTGCCAGCTCCTGTACTACCATCACCAACAATCTGGGGTTGGATCAAGACAGATGATGGTCTGTATGAACCCAACTGGACAACCCTGCCTGAAGCATCAAAAGCCTGTTGTGAACTTGTCGCATGCAAATGCAAGAAGGGGTGTGTGAAACGTTGCAAGTGCAAGAAGGCTGCACTTCAATGCACAGCATTATGTGCATGTGAAGGAGAATGTATACATAACTGACTTAACTTATTCATATGAACTATATCTCCTTTTTTGTTTTTCAAAATTTTTACAAAAAAACCGCATGGATTTAGACCATGAAACTTTATATCTGAGTTAACTAGGCACTATCAAACATCAGAAAAATATTTTAACTGTCAGAATTAATTAACCCACATAATGACACATTATGACATCATAGTGATGTCATAATACTATGCCTAATTCGCTAAAGGTGTGAAATTTGAAATGGCTCAATATCCTTAATTGTTTATCTAATTATTGACTATGTCTATACCAATTTTGATGCTTTTATCGCAATTTGCACAATAGTTACATGTGCCGCATCACTATATTGGGTTGATGTAGAGTCCCTGAGCTTGATTAAAATTTGGAATTCTTCTAATAGGCATTGTTGTACCCTTTATTCTTCTTCTGTGCCATTATGCTATATTTTTCTAGTGTCCTGTGCTGTTCTTCAAGGAGTGTTGTGCAACAGCTAATTTGTTGCAGCTCCTCTTATTTTCTGTTATTCTCACACCAAGTGTTCGACCTGTCTCTCCTATATAGTTTAGTTCACAATCAAAACACAAACCACTCCTGGGTGACTAGAAGGATCTGGCTGTGGCTTGACAATATGAGACCTCACTGAGGAGACGATACACCTGAAACTAGTTTTCAAGAGGAACGGATATTCAAGTACCAACATCAGAAAAAGTATAAAAGAAGCATTAAAGAAGATCTAAATCAGAAGACAGCTGCAATGGCAATAATTCCTTATGTCAATGGTGTCAGTGAAAATTTTGTGCCAAACAGATCAAGTTGATCTTGCGCTATGGAAAGACTCTGAAGTCTATACTCACAGTCATCCTGCGAAATCAATGTGTACATGTTGCCATCCTTGACAGAGGGAGAGTGATATGACTGGTACTTGAGGCAGCTATCTCCGAGTGTGTATGTTTGTGGTAAACTTCAGTTTTGATGCAGTTTGACTTGGTGTGCTTGACTAATACATCTAAAAGTGGCAGCTAATTGTCTAACTCTACCTCCATTGTGAATTTCCAGGAACTTGTACAGAGATTGTCAGTTATGTAGTAAAGGTGTCATCAACATAGTGTAGCCATAGTTATTGTTTGATGCGGGTTGATTGAAGTACTCTCTCTTCTAGGAATTCCATAAAAATGTTGGCAATGATTGGAGAGAGAGCAGGGGAGTGCATAGCCGTACCTTGTTTAGTTGGTAATATTTGTCATTGTATAGGATGTAAGCAGATTTTAATCATATTGTCAGGAGATTTATTAGACAGTGGTTGGTTAGGCCATGGATGGAATGGTGTATTTCAAGATTTTTTTCACAACATCCATTGCATGTTTAACAAAGTGTGTTGAATAGAGAGGTTTCATTAAAACTCACCATTAGTTCATTCTCATGCACGTGTCGTTGATTAATAATCTCACAGAAGTGTGCTGATTTTTTTTAATGTAAGATACAGTATATCAACGCAATCACACTCTGCAGCCATTGTCTAGTTTTTGTACCTGACAATGGCCATTGTATAGTTGTTGTAACATCTACTTGTTTATTAAATAACTTAAGACTAGTAAATTTGATTAAAAATGAAAACATTCATTTATTTCAATTTCTTTATAAATTTATTAATAAATGTATCACCCTTAGTTACAACGGGAGGAATTACCCCTGAATCAAAAGTAATAAAGTCAGGTTATGCACATGTATTTTACTGTAACTCACCGGTTCCAGCAGAATGGACAAAAAATAATGTATCCCTTCCACCACATTTATATACAACATATTACTTAAAAACAAATACATTATTGATATTTGACTCAGTAATTTATTCAGATTCTGGAGATTATACTTGTAGTTATGAACACGATTATGTCATATTCAAGCAGACCGTAACCCTGACAGTTATTGGTAAAGCATTACAATAATTAATATTATTTTCAATAAAATTATGTTGTACATTATAATATTATTAGCACAATTTTTCAATTTAAAGTCTGCAAAGAACTCCTCCAGCTATATTAGTACAATCTAAATTTGGAAATTTAGCTGTCTACACATTTTCAACGAAGTCTTTCACTTAACCTCTAGCTTTGTTTTTTGTTGTTGTTTTTTTAATTAAGATTGAAAATTTGCATTAAAGTTTTATATTTTGAATAAATTAGGTTTCATAACTAGTAAACTTACATCCACTGGATAAAATTATTCTCACTCTCTTCATGCCCTTGTAAAGCTAAACCTTGTCGACTAAGAACTGAATGTCATGAATAATAGTCATTAACATTCTCCTGTTTATTCTTTTTCTTCTTTGTATGCCTTATTAAGTAAGTAACCTATGCTGTTCTGTGAGCCAGTAAGAGCTGAAATGGCATCCACATGGTACCACCTGGACAACTGATGGTTCCTGTTATTTCAAAACCATTATGGCAAACATATTTAGCTAACATTAGGTGCAAACCTGAATCTTGAACATGCATTCCAGTTAGTGAATCCAACAGAGATAAATGCAGGATCTGTTTTGGAGTTATCTTTTGGCAATAATTTCCGCATACTCTGGCCAGACAACACCCATTTTGGACCAAACTAATTAATTGGTACTGCTGATGTTTGTCTTAAAAGGTATATGGAATTTCTTTATAACAATTAGGATATGCGAGTAAAATCCACACCCATAATAGGACTTATTTTTGTGTTGGCATAAAAATCTTCATGAGAGAATTAGCTAGCAACCAGTGTCAAAAAAATAAATAATGACTTACATCAAAAGTAGTTTGATCAATTACTATTACATGTATTTGAATTATCAATTAACATAAACTGTAAAGCAGTTGCAGTAAGAATGCAGCTGTATAGACTAAATACAGTTGTAGCCCAGTTCATTTTGTTGGCTGAGCAAGATGGCTGAAAGCTGTGGTGTCAGTAATTTACAGCTTCAGGCAAACCAGCCTAAGAAACATAGCTTTCCATCTAAGGTCATTTGGTAAAAAGGGTGAAAAAAGAAGTTTTAAGTCCTCTTGGTTTGACACATGGCCATGGCTTCATTATTTAGAAGGGAAAGATTCTGTGCTATGCTTCTACTGCTCTCAGGCTACTGAATTACTAACCTCTTGCTAGCACAAGTCACTAAAAATTAATTGTAACTTATACTTATTACTACTATTGCTTCTACCCTTGTAGGGAAAAAAAAGAACAAAAAACAACTTCCCTCTCCCAATTTTGTTTATACACAATACTTAATTGAACATTATTATTTTAACATTTTTATAGACAATGGGAATGACACACTTCTAGAAGACAGTCAGTTTTTAGATGTAAATCCCAACACACAAATGGGGACTTACACTTCCAAATCTTCAGGTGAGTGTATGTTTATACAAATTGATTCCCAGATATTATATCCATATTGTATATATTATAGACCGCTCTGCACAAACTAAAAATCTGTCGATGGTGCTATTTTTAATATTCTACCAATAAACTATAAATTGCAGTATGAACAAAAGTACAGTTTAAACATTATATTGTTAGTAGTTACTAATAAATTTTTGATTAACATTATTTCTTATAAGTTGAACATACACTGTACTGCATAGTATAACAGTATGTGACAGTGTGCACAAAAGTGGAAAAACTACCCTAAAATAAGGGATACTGTTTTAAATGGCATAGTAAGAGTATGTTTATAGGTTTGAAAAGCATAAAATACAAGACTTACTTTTCACAACATAAGGGGTTCTGAAAGAAATATTTGACGAAGCTGCTAAGAGCCCTATTGCCGATATCCAAAGGTCTCCTTACAAAAAACCAAGCTCATTGAGGTTAGTCAGACTTTATACAGCAGGTCAGATTTTTCTTCACTTCTCAGGAAAAAATGTAGATTATGATGATGCCATAGAGCAACAGTTACAAGTCTAATGGCATAAATGTATTCAATGGTAACAGGGAAGATTCCCAGGAAGCATGGAACACATGGAAAGTTATAACAATAAAGGTTTCTGAACTAGAATGTAAAAGAGTTCGTATAAATTATAGACAAATCTCAAATGGGGCTAACACAAGGAAATGGTAAAGCAATATATAATTTTCATTATATTAAGTGGTCATACAAATATACAGATTACAAAGATTTCACAGTTATTGAATCTTGTTAAAACTGTTGTATGCAAGGTAATGAACAGACAAGTGCTAGTATGTTTTCTCCATTCTGTGCTAATTGTTGACATCACTGTATTCATGTAGACTAATTGAAGATGCTGACCTGAGCCATGAAACCAGAGCAGCAGAGTTGAGCCCTTCATTCTTGTGGTTGGCACCATTGGCACAGCAAAGTGCAACTACTTGCTGGTCGCTGAAAACGAAATCATATTGGTATCAATTTCATTGATGGATTTTTTAAGTCATTGGACACATTTCTGTTATAATATTATACTCAAAACAAATCCTCCATTTTGTACTTCTTTCAGTCCTACATAATAAACATTCCTAGAAACTGAGTGTAACATGAATACAATTATGTACACCCACATGTGGTTTCTCAAGTTACATACTTCTTCAATTGCAATTTGCACATTTTTGATTGCAATTTACACATTTTTTCTATAATAATATTGTAAATATATTTAGCTATAAAACTTAGCAGTAAGCAGGTAAGATTAAAGAGGTTGGGGCACTACATTTTGGGGAAGGATGTTGGGGAGCAGGGAGGAATGTCTGTTCTTGAAATGGAAATCAATATTTTTGCATAAGATACCTTCTTTACATTCATATTAATATTTGGGAATGGAAGGGGAAGGGGATTATATTTTAAATGCCTGCAACACCAGTAAATTAATACCTACCTACAACACACTACTAACATTGAGAAAATAACATTCAAACTAACCTGTGAAATTGCCATCCATGTCAGAAGATGATGACTGAATGAGGTCAACAGCTGGTAAGGTCAGAGCAGAAGATGATGAAGATGAAATTGGTTCGGCTGACAAAGACGATGGAGATGATAGAGCTGAAAATGAAAATGGTGGAACTTGAGATGGCGAAGCTAACAATGGAGCTGGTGGAGCTGGAGATAGAGCTGGTGGAGCTGATGGAGCTGGAGCTGATGGAGTTGGTGGTGCTGGAGATATAGCTGGTGGAGATGGTGGAGCTGGAGCTGATGGAGCTGGAATTCATGCTCAGAGTTAAGTATGTATTTCATTTGATCGTCATATTCAATTGGTGCAAGCTTAGATTTACTATCTGAAGGTCCAAAGTCAAAGCTTTTGATAACTGAATTTAGTTCTTGCAATGTTATATATTTATCTTCAAAGGTAAACTTTGAAGTAATTTCAATTTAAGTTGTAGGACTCCTTCAACCATATCATGCATTACATAAGTACTTTAGCTCATTCAGAACAGAATTTGAGTTAATTCTGTGTTCTTTCGACTTTGATGAATCCAATGATATTTCAAGGCAATGCTGTTCATGCAATTCATAATTTTGCTCACTAGTCTAAAGAAAAATTTTACATTCACTTTCATTTACTACATACTATATTGTGTGTCCTGCCTCCATCAAAGAGGTCATGAAGCATGGACAGATGAGAAAGATTAGAGAGAAGTGTCAGACAGGAAGAAGGAAAAGAGAAGAGTCAGAAGAGAAGAGAGCTCAATGAGTTGTACAATTATGTACACTGCACTATTATAAATTATTTTTAACATTTATATTTTTACATTTTTGTAAGCACGCGCAATGTTGGTGTTCTCCATTTGGGGGGGTTACTAAATCCAGGAGAAGTAGTAGGAGTGGGAGTAGGAATTGCGGCCTAAAACTGGGAGAGTGGGAGTAGCAGGAGTAGTCTCGAGTAGGCTAGAGTTGGGCTTATGGTATTCTCAAGCTGTTGACCTCTTCATGTAATCATACGGCACTGCAGACCAACTACCTCTACCATGATATATAACTCTAATGCTAGAGCAGGAGTGTCTTGCTCGCCAGACCCTTCACCAAACAGAGTCTGGCTAGCGTGAGGTATTTTCTTAAAGTAGGAAACTACTTTACCACACACCTTAATATCCCATTCTTCCTTTATTCTCTTCCATTTTTGATCAAATTCACTTTTTGTTGTAATAACCATTAATTGACAGACGGCAGTTGTGTACTTGTTCACTTCTTCAAGCAGTACAGTTACAATTCTTGCGCACATACCACCTTAACAACCCGTTAGTCAATAGACATCTATATGTGCCTTGGCAGCCCGGTCAGTATCTTCTCTTCCACCTGTAATACCCAGGGCAGGAGAACTATATATTTTTGACATTGAACCAGAAGAGTCCCAATGGGATATCAAGAAAAAGCAGATGAGGTATTTAATATATAATTCATTTATTAGCTAAGTTGTAATCAGCTTTCTCCACACTGTTGTTCCAGATGTGACCAGTATAGGTGGGTATCAAAGGGTGTCTATAATATTCAATGTGGTGAAGGGTTTACACTTAAAAAAGATCCAATTCTATAGCGACACCATCTGGTGGAGATGACAGATTTCGCAGATGGGAATACTGGGGTTTAAAAAATCTGTACATACTACACTACACTGGAAATGAAAGAGTATATATTCATTTTTGTTCAACAATTATCATGCTATGGCATTCTTTCTTGTGATCATCCGCTAATTGTAGCAATACCCTGGATGCTAGATATGGAGAAGACGTAACTCCAAAGGTCAATCTACGCATCCGATAGTCCTGTAGCTTCCCCGAGGCATCATGATGAACAAAGCAATGAAAGTTGTACTCAGACTTAACGATATCTCTTGAAACATTTTCCATATGTCTCCCAACATTCCAATTTTGTTGAGACGAAACTGGTTTATGATCTTGGTGAACTTGGGGTACAATGAAGGACCTGTTAACAGTGTGTCATTGAGAGAGTATCCAGTAGATGTTTTAGCTAATACGTCGAACACTGCTCGTAATTTAGTTGTAGTAGTGGACTCCTTGACTACCCCATGCATAGGGAGATGGTACGACTTGACTCGGTAATTTAGATAAATCTTGGGGTGGTATTAATTCCGCGTCGCCAAGAGTGAAATATTCCTCCATCACAGCATTGAAAGCATTCAATTTACCTTTCTTTTCAAAGATCTTTCGTTCATTAAATATCGTTTGAGAGCTGTTTTTAGTGTTTGACCCACAGTCGGCGGATATTCTCTTCTTGGTAGACAAACCACCCAGTTCAGGAATATTGCCTAGTTCAGGAAGTAGAAATCAAGGGAATGTATGTAGTCCTGGAAGTACGTTACATTCCAAATAAACTCCATCCACTCATGAGCCACGCCTACTGTCATCATACTATTGGCTCCGTGTTCCTCCTGTGGGTTTAATGGCTCGTCGATCTTTTATCCTGCACCCTCAAAATGGACTTCTAGACCAGCTTTCGTTGCTCCTAGCAGGAAGGATAGAGAGTAGTGAAAATATTCCTAATCCTAGTTCCTTAGCATCTGTTGCATCACGGTCTGATGCGCTGGAGAATGAAATACAACCAGTTTTAGAGGAGCCTACTATGTACTCTATAGAGTCAAAATCATCTACCATAGGTTGGGCGGCAATAAGAATGAAAATGCTATCTGTTGAAGCCATAACTGAAATAATCTTCTTTATTTTGCATACTTTATTTATTTCGTGTTATTTATTTCCTTTCCCTATCTTTATTCCTTTTCTGCCTTCAGTTTTCTCGTCGATGTCTTCGTCAGTTTTCGTCGTCAATTATCGCTCTTCATGACTTCGAGCTATTTATATCGCCCTTCATTACCTCGAACTATTCATCACGCATATGCCCTAACATACAGTTGTCATAGTTTTAGTTTTCAGTTCTCGCTTGTTATTTTGAGTCATCTTTAGTCTCACCCTTGTTTTATAGCCAAAGAACTCATCCAAGTTAGTCAAACAGTTTTTATATCACTGATATTAGTTATATCATATTTAAACTGTATATTTTTGGTTTCATCTTTTACTTGAAAGGACTACAGTCCTCTTTCACTTAGTGCTCTCGGTGCCTTTTATAATTCATAATTAAATATTTTAGTTATTTATTCAGTAAAGAACTGACTCAGAAGGTGACAACAGTGGTTGGGAGTTACGCCCCATGTGGTGTAATGCCCCCCTTTCACAGATGTTCCATGATTCAAGTTAAGGGAGGAGACCCATAGCAACCGTTGGTAAGGCTGTGGGAAGTGTTAAGTGCTATCAACCACGAAAATCTACAACCCTCACCTGGCTCCGCAAGCATCTCGCAAGCGTAACCACCGCTTGATATATTAGCGCGCAAAGCGGGGCAAAAATCTCAAGAGTCCCTAACCTCAGTAGCCTACACTGGTGGGTTAGCTTTGACCACGTTGTTGTTACAACCAGCTTCAACAGCAAACTATAATCATGCCTTCCAGGAAAAGGAAGAGGGCTATTAGTGCAGCCACAGAAATGAGGAAAATGAAATGTGCTTTGAGAAGAAGTAAGAAATAAGTAAATAAATATAATATTAAAAAAATATATACATACATATATATATATCGGAGCGCACCTTTGGTGGGCGGGGCGCAAAATGCAATATCCGGCCCGGGGGTTATAGTGTCACGCGCACTTCGTTTTGACCCAGACGCAGTTCGCGGCCGCCTGCAAAGAGGGTGAATTTGCGACAAGTATTTTTTAGCTATAAGGGGTCACGGGATGCAGTCTAAACTTGGAACAGTAATTCGGTGACGTAAGGTGAACAGGCCTACGTTTAGATTTTCTTGATAGCGTGCCAGGAAGCAAAGTTGACCTTAGTGGTCGGATATTTAGAAAAGTAAAGTTGACCTTAGTGGTCGGATATTTAGAAAAGTAAAGTTGCTATAGCTAAAAACTAAACGTAGGAAGTGGGAACATAATGAAATCCCGTTATGTACCGTGATGCCAATTTTACCTTTGAACCCAACACGCGCATTTTTCCTTTCCCACAATTTGAACCGAAGAACTGCGTGTACTTTGAACTTCCCTTGTGGAAAACCGTTGGGTCATTTGGAATCTGAGGTAGGACATCTAGAATTAGGAAAGGCGGGGCAGGGGCTTGTTTACAGCAAATGCATTACTACACCCACAATGACAAATAATAAGCTTCACTCGTTCAACTGACTATCTCCTGCAGTGTCTCTCGATTGCGGTGGCATCACAACCTGACTTTATTTTATTTTATTATTTTATTTTTATTAATTATTTAGAAATTATTCACCTACCTTGAACTTTGGATTAAATATACTAGCTATATCCTGTATCATTAACCCTCAGCGCGCATGCGCCCAGAGGGTTACAGTAGTCCTAGTGTCATTCATTCATTCATTCATTCATTCATTCATTCATTCTGTCACTCTGTCTGTCAACAGGCCACTTCAGGAAGGTAGGAACCAGCCAGGCTCTGAAAGCGGCATCAAACAATGCCCCAGAATTTTGATTTTGGACTTCATTTTCCAGAAAAAAGCGAGTCTTTCCAGAACCGTGCCTTCATAGGCTTACAGCGGGAACCGCCCCTTAAAAAACGTGCTTGTCACGTGAGCCAGCTTGCAGGTTGCAAATCACTTTTAAATAGCTAACAATTACATGCACTTAGCGTGAGGTGATGCGTTGTGTAGTCGTTGAGTGAGCAAGTACCTAACCTAATAGTCTCTGGTTCGAATCCTCGTCGACGATATTTTTTTTTTTCATCTTTTTTTTTCATTATGTTTTTTTTTCTTTTTCCTTTTGTCTTCTTGCCTTGTTTTCCTCTTCCTACTGTTTTTATTTCTTTTCTACCTTTTCCTTTCATTTCCTCTTTCTTTCCTGTACTGTTTTTCTTTCTTTCTTCTTCCTATTTCTTTTCTTCCTACCTATTTTCATTCATTCCTCTTCTTTATCATACTAGCTAACTAGCGCTGAGGGTTTGCACTTCAGTGCTCTAGTTTAGTTATTAACCCTCAGCGCGCATGCGCCCAGAGGGTTACAGTAGTCCTAGTGTCATTCTGTCACTCTGTCTGTCAACAGGCACTTCTGGAAGGTAGGAACCAGCCAGGCTCTGAAAGCGGCATCAAACAGCAGTATTTCACGAAGTAAGTTCCTTTAATTTGCCAGAATTTTGATTTTGGACTTCATTTTCCAGAAAAAAGCGAGTCTTTCCAGAGCCGTGTGATCGTAGGCTTACAGCGGGAACCACCCCTTAAAAAACGTGCTTGTCACGTGAGCCAGCTTGCAGGTTGCAAATCACTTTTAAATAGCTAACAATTACATGCCATTAGCGTGAGGTGTTGTGAGCAAGTACCTAACATAATAGTCTCTGGTTCGAATCCTCTTGGCCGTATTTTTTTTTTTTCATCCTGTTTTTTTTTCTTTTTCCTTTTGTCTTCTTGCCTTATTTTTCTTTATTTTCCTCTTTCTTCCTACTGTTTTTATTTCTTTCCTACCTTTTCCTTTCTTTTCCTCTTTCTTTTTTCCCTCTTCATTGTCTTTTTCTCTTTCCTGCCTCTCTTCATGCCACTTCTCTTTCTTTTTTTTTGTTTCTACACTTTGTTATTATTTTCTTTATCATACTAGCTAACTAGCGCTGAGGGTTTGCACTTCAGTGCTCTAGTTATATAAGCTCACTACCACACCCACAAAGTACATTCATTGAACTACACACAAGCTGGCCATACAAATAAGTACATTAGTTGACCACACCCACAAAATATTTATTTTGACCTCCTGCGAACTCAGTCCTGACCCCGCCCCTCCCCCTCTTTATATGGCATTTCTGTTTCCTTTTCCGTACCAACTAGAAAATTATCTGCTGGCCACACCCACAAATTAATAATCTACTGACCATGGACACATACAGTTGACCAGCCACTTGTGATGACCACACCCACTATGAACTATGATGGCCACACCCACATATTAACTATGATGACCACACCCACATATTAACTCTGATGGCCACACCCACATATTAACTCTGATGACCACACCAACATATTAACTCTGATGACCACACCCACATATTAACTCTGATGACCACACCACATTAACTCTGATGACCACACCACATTACCTCTGATGACCACACCACATTATTAACTCTGATGACCACACTCACATATTAACTCTGATGACCACACCCACATATTAACTCTGATGACCACACCCACATATTAACTCTGATGACCACACCCACATATTAACTCTGATGGCCACACCCACATATTAACTCTGATGACCACACCACATATAAACTCTGATGACCACACCACATTAACTCTGATGAACACACCACATTAACTCTGATGACCACACCACATTATTAACTCTGATGACCACACCCACATATTAACTCTGATGACCACACCCACTAAATTTAAGCAATTATTACAAATCAGTTATTTTATTTTTACACAGTACACTTAATGTTATTCTTCATCAAAATGCCTTCTTGCTTTTTTGTAATGCTGGTTATCTGCCTTTTCTGTATTCGTGGTTATCAATCTTCATAATTAGATTTCGCAATATCGCTCAAAGGATGAATTTTAATGATCACCAGTTAGTTAGCAGCAACACAGGAGAGCGATTCGAGCCAGCCTGCAGCAATGACATGTCCGAGCCGGCCTGCAGCAATGACATGTCCGAGCCGGCCTACAGCAATGACATGTCCGAGCCGGCCTGCAACAATGACATGTCTGAGCCGGCCTGCAGCAATGACATGTCCGAGCCGGCCTACAGCAATGACATGTCCAACAGCAATGCTGGGGCAACCTGCTCTAGTTAGGTATATCAAACTGATATATCGTAACTCCCAGATTCTTAATTGCAATTAACCCTTTACCTGTCAAAGCCGAGAATTCTCGGCGCGCAAAGTACCCGCGCTAAAAAATATTTAAAAGACTAATGGCGTGAAGTTACGTTAGAGTATACGTATAAAAACACGCATCTTGAGTTGCTCTACGACGTAAAATTGTTTATAAATAGCATAAAAGGATGTTACTAAGGCCTAGGTTAAAAATAAACCAGACCGTTGATTAAAAAAATAACAAAATGGCCGAACGGTTTACCGCGGTGGAATTGTTGGATATGTTGGAGAGGCTCCATCACTGAGGCTGTCCAATGAGTCATCCAGCATTGCTACATCATCAACTTCATCAGAAGTTGAGCTGCTAGTGCTTCCTTCGTAGTCAGAGGGGGCCACTACTGTCTCAGACAGAGTACCAAGGTAAGAAAACATTCTGTCATCCTCAAATCACTTTCATCGCTTCCTGAGATGTCGCAACTGTCTAAGTTGCATCACCAGTAAGTATGCTTTGTTGCTACTAACATGATTATTGTTGTTTTTTTGGCATAAGACTAGTTATGAACCAATTGTTTAGCTACACTTTTACTAAACCACTAACTAAGTGGTTGTGGTAATTCAAATTTCGAATGCAGTTTATACTAGGCTAATTATAAGGTAAAATTATGTCATGATTTGTTGGCACTAACTTTGTTTGATTTTGACATGAGACTACTTGTGAACTAATTGTTTGGCTACATTATTGCAAAGGCACTAGCTGGGAATTCAAATTTTTTAATTTAGCTATTTATAAAGTCAAAATATGTGATAAAATTTAGATGCTGGTGTCAATGATAGTGGTGAGTCAAGTGATGGTGCTCAGTCAAGTGATGGTGCTGAATCACATGGGGAAAGAGAGCGATCCCTGAATCTCTTAGAACATATAATCATTTTGTATTTTTTTCTCTCCACGTTCTTTATGGTATTTTTTTATGAAATCATGGTTTTCACTTATTGTTCTGCTTTGATACAACATTCAGTTTAATTATATAACAATTTTTCATATTTCTATAATTGATTTAGCAAGAAAATACGAAAAAATAAAATAAATCGGTTAATTAATTTTTGTGGTTTTGTTGCTTGGCAACCTAATTAATGTGGTCAAGTGTAAAATTAACTGATAATTACACAAATGTATGGTTGCTAGGGACTTTGACCAATATTTATTTTTTGATGAATTTTTAAATGCATTCACTGGAATCATTGAAAAAAAAATTGACAGGGAAAGGGTTAATAGCAGCAAACTATTAGAAAATGCCATGTCATCATTTTAACTTCACAATTCACTTACAACAACAGCACTGGAACTTCGAAGGCATCCTGGGCGTCCACATACTACTATACTTTCGAGACTCACTGGTAAACATTACATATACCGAAGTTCAAATTTGAAGCGATGTACGGTGTGTGCATACAAAAAAAGTTCGTCAAGAGGCACTAAGTACAAGGATAAAAAAATCAAGACATGGTGTCCGAAGTGTAATGTGCATTTGTGTGTTGGAAAGTGCTTCGAAGCTTATCACTCCCGAGTAAACTATAAAAAGTTCTAAAGTATAATCTCACTTCAATGCAACAGTATCTTTTTTATTTTCTATTGCTTCAACTACTCCTATAAAACTATAGTTTTAACTGTAATCATATTATTGCGGCAACAAAAATGGTAATATTACTACAAAATTGAAATCAAATAATTATTATATGTATGAAAGTGTTTTAGTGATGAATAATTTATACAGATAACTTTATAAATTGTGACAGTCTATGGGAAAAGGGGGCACTTCACTTAAAAATTGAAATTGAGATATAGGCTCCAAAAGTAAGTCATAGGAAAAATTCTTTCTTTCTCCTATTTTTGTTTTTTGCAGAATTAGTCTTAGTGACCCTTACTCTAAGTCTATGCCAAATTTCAAATGCCGAAACAACTTAAAAGCCCCCAAGCGTGCCGTGGAAAGACAAGCTACTTTTTATTCTCTCTCGTTCTTGAAGTACAATAAACGGGGAATGGGCGGAGTTTCAAACAAGCCGCTAAAAAAACTGCATAGCTTTGAGAATAGTGCAAGCAATCTACAGCTTACCTCTGGTTGAAAGTTTACCACTACATGGAGTAGAGTAGCCAAGGATTCCGACAAGACAGGCTGTGAGACGCTCTGAAAGCTAAAAAGAACTCTACACAACTTCGTTAGTCGCCGTTAAAAAGCGGCTGTACGATTTAATTGCGTATGCGGAGTACGCCGTTAAGTATACGGAAACATTAATTATACCGGAAGTGGAAATTCAATTTATGTTTTCTCGATTTCTAGTTCAAATGCTTTGCTGAATACAGCCCAGTTCAACTGCCAGTTTCTCTGCACGGGGAAGGTTTTACCCTCCAGTATTTTAGCACTAAGTTGAGATAAATTTTAGCTTTTTATTAGCATAAAAAACTCAATTTTTTTTGTTTGAGTGAAGTGCCCCCTTTTCCCATAGACTGTCACAATTAGCATAAGTTCTATAGCAGCATTGTGCTATATGGTTAAATTTAGTTTTATCACATAATTTCCGATAGATGTGATAACATCTCGTTACCATGGCAACCTGATGACATCATAGATGTAGAATCTGAAAGAGAAAACATTCTTTTGTAACATACTAAATTTATATTAGCTTAGCATATTTTATGTCGGTGTTATTCATAATTTAAGTTGACACACTTAAATTTGTGCTTATTTGGTTTCCCTAATTCAGTAGTTAAAGGGTTAACAAAGATCATTAAAAAAATTAATTTACAAAAATAGTCACAAAAAAGTATTAAAAATCTCCTTAAATTTGACAATGTTTACCATGGAGACAATTTTAGGGTTAAAATTTAATGAAACTACACCCGAGTGTACAAAGAAAGGTGACAAAGGTATATGTAAAGGAACTGTGGGTGAATACTATTCATTTCAGCTTACCAAACCTGTGGGTTATATGGTAGTGTTCAAGGGTGACTTGTATTAATTTCAGACTTCCACATGTGTGCTCTCCTAAAAGGGAAAATTCTCTTCAAAATCTTCTACCACAGATGAATTTGTCACAAGCAGGATATGTCAAGGTGTGGTTCTAATCAAGGATATACGGTATTTATCATGACTCGGCAAAATTGTTCAACATACTTGAGGTTGACGTTAGCTAAGCAAAGTACACAAAATAATTTTTTTTAAATTTAAAAGATGGTACCTGTAGACACCACTAAGAAAATGCTATTCAGACTATCTCCCTTAAGAACATCGGTGTGTCAATATTCCACAGGTACTGAGCACCTTAAATTTAGCTCAATGCAGGAGTTCAAGAAATGGAAGGAATATGAAGAAGAAAGAACATACTCAGCATATGTGCAGCAGCAATCACCTTACTTACTGCCCTAAACTAAATTCAGGTATATGGTATATTTAAATATGTATTCGTTTTAGCAACCTGTATGTATAATCAACAGATCTAATCATGAGACATTATTATGTGTGCTGTCGTGATGGCAACTACGAAAGAATTTATCTAAGAGAGCAACAGAAAAACAGAGAGTGAACCAAAAATTAAGCAGAAAAATCGATGGTGTATGTCTTTCACGAATGTACATAAACGAATACAAAGACCATGTTGAGGTAGAGTACGTGCCTGCCCACACAAACCACAAACTGTGTGCGAGTGAGTTGCCACACTTACCTATGCCTCAGAGTGCCAGGGCCGTAGCACCCACTCCGGCCGGTCCGGCCATGGCCGGACCGGTTTTACAGTGATGGGCGATACCGAGTAGTTGGTATGATACTTCGATACTTCCAGAGGAAAGTGTCCGGTGAAGAAGCAGAATCACACCACAGAACATTGACATGATGAAATCAAAATAGCTAACTTTTTCATCCGTAGTAGTTGCTTTGTCCAAATCATTTTTTTGACAATTCATCGAAATTCAGAATAATTTAATTAATTAGTGCGCATGCGTGGTATCGATATGGGTATCGATACCGCCGATACCAGGTTCGAAAGTACCTCTTGTATCGAAAACATAAATCCGGTATCGCCCACCACTACGGTTTTAGAACAAGTTAGGTAAAGGGTCATTTAGTTAAGGGATCTGTGTGCCATGGCAGAGTCTGAGAGTAGTGCTGGTGGTTTTGTGTTTGATGACGAGAAACCAAATCAGCCACAGCAGTTCGACTTCCCGAAGCGGGAATTTGGAAAAGCGAAGCCTGTCAAGAGGGCTTTTCAGGCCCAGTGGTTTAAAAAGTGGCGGTGGCTCCATTACGATTGTTCCAAGGACACTGTTTTCTGTCATACCTGTATATTAGCATTCAGAAGAGGAATTCTGAAACAATCACAAGGTAATGTTAAAGATTCTGCTTTTATTTTTTCTGGGTTTAGCAATTGGAAAGATGGAACGGTTGCATTTGCTGCTCATGAGAAAAGTGTGACCCACAAAAAGGCAGTTGATGCAATTATCACCATTCCAAGTACCACACAAAATGTGGGAGAGATGCTTTCTTCAGCTCATGCTGAAGAACAAAGCAGGAGCAGACAATGCTTGTTAATCATTGCTGAAAATATACGCTTTCTAGCCAGGCAAGGAATAGCTCTTCGAGGGGATGGAAATGAAGCTGACAGTAACTTTACTCAATTACTTCACCTAAGAGCAATACATCAGCCACAGTTGTTGCCATGGCTGAAACGTAAAAGTGATAAGTATACAAGCCCACAAATTCAAAATGAATTGCTGAAAGTTATGGCCACAACTATTGTTAGAAATATTTCTAACTCTATCCAGATCAATCGGTATTTTTCCATCATGGCAGATGAAGTTACTGATTCTTCAAACAAGGAGCAGGTAGTGGTATGTTTTAGATGTATCAATAAAGATTTTGAACCTCATGAAGAATTTGTTGGGCTATACCAAGTTGATTCTATTAAGAGTAATACTATTTTTGAAATATTGAAGGATACCAATGGTACGATTGAATTTAGCATTGAGTAACTGCAGAGGTCAGTGCTATGATGGAGCTGCTAATATGGCTGGTATTAGAACAGGAGTGGCTACTCAAATACGTGCTGAAGAACCTCGAGCAGTGTATTCTCATTGCTATGGCCATGCATTAAATTTAGCTGCATGTGACTCTATAAAAAAAAACAAGATTCTTTGTGATGTTCTTGACTCAGTTAATGAAATATCAAAACTTCTTAAGTTCTCACCACAGCGAAGTGCCAAATTTGCGAAGTTAAAACAAGAAATTGCTCCAGGAACACCGGGATTTCGTACGTTATGTCCAACACGCTGGACAGTTCGAGGAAATTCCTTGAAGAGTGTCATTGACAATTACTCTGTGTTTCAGGTGATGTGGGAGGAAGTAAAAGAAGAAGTGCGGGATGTGGAGATACGTGCCAGAGTAATTGGCGTTGAAGCTGTGATGACCAAGTTTAGTTTTTTGTTTGGACTTATTTTGTCAGAAAAAATATTGCAACACACTGACAATCTAAGTAAAACACTTCAAACACCAGCTCTGACAGCTTCAGAAGGCCAGGAAATAGCTGATCTGACCTGCCAAACACTTGAGAGAATGAGAACTGATGAAATGTTTGATTTATTTTGGATGAAAGTAATTGATTTGCAAAGAAAAAATGGAGTGAATGAACCATGCTTACCCAGAAAAAGGAGAGCTCCTCACCATCTTGAAGTTGGTTCTAGTGAAAGCTTTCATCATAGTTCTCCAAAAGAATATTATAAGCAACAATATTTTGAATGCCTTGACTTTATTGTTACTGCGATCAGAGACCGTTTTAATCAACCCGGATATGTGACACTAAAAAACCTTGAAAATCTTTTGATCAAAGCTGCTAATGGGAAGGAATATTCAGAAGAATTAGCATTTGTAATTGACTGTTACAGTGATGTAACAGAGTCCAGTCTCTCAGCCCAACTGCAAAACCTCACAACAGCCTTTGCTTCATCGCCAGAAAAACCTACATTGAGAACCATAAAGGAATATATAATATCACTCTCACCAGCCCAACAAGTCTCAGTGTCTGAAATTTGCATTCTACTGAAACTGATAATGGTGATTCCTGCCACTAATGCAATCAGTGAACGTAGTGCATCAACACTTCGAAGAGTGAAGACATATCTCAGGACTACCATGTCTCAGTTGCGTTTGAATAACCTTTTAATCCTACATGCACACAAGGACAGGACTGATTCTCTAACTCTTTCAGAATGTTTAAATGACTTTATTACTAACAATGAGCACAGACTTCAAATTTTTGGTAAATTCAAATAAATGTTCATTCCATTACGTTTTTAATTATTTTCATTGTTGGTTTAAAGATACTAATTATACATTAAATTGTATTTTTGGCCACACCCAACTGCCACACCCATGGCCGGACTGGTTCAAAAGTGCTTCCTACGGGCCTGAGTGCAATGGATGAGGTAGCTTTTAAAGTCAGCAGAGGCATAGCATCTGACAGAATATTGGAAGGTATGTTGACTACACATCACGAAACTTAATTATTAGTTTCGTTTTTGTGAATAAACAGACATCCGAGAGAATGTAGGACACCGAGTGAACAGACAAGACTTTCATCAAAATGTTTTTAGAAAGCATTTGTCGTCAAAACAAGACATACATAATGTCAAGAGAAACGTACTTGATCGTAAAATCAAGCGCCATGAAAATGATGCTATTTCAGTGGGAATTTTAGTGCAGGAGTTAAAAAACGAGACTTTTAACCCTATCCTGTTCTATAAAGCCCAAGGAAGTGAATCAGAAACAAAACTATTTCTGAAAAAAGACTCTTTCATTCTGGCACTACAAACAGAATTTCAAATGGAATTATATAGAAAATTTTCTCACAAAATCTTGTGCAGAGATGCCACCCACGGCACTAATGCATACAGATTCAAGTTGATTACATGTCTTGTTCAGGATGATTTCAGTCAAGGTAATAGTCGAAGTTGTGGAGATAACAATAACAAATATTCTTGTAACATGCAGGACAACCAATAGCATGGTGCATATCAGATCAGGAGACCACTGAAGTAATACAAATTTTTCTGCAATGCATCAAAGATAGATCACCTCAATCTGAAGTTACAGTACTGATGACTGATGATGGTATGAATATATTATCTATATGTGTCAAAAAATAATTTTCAATAAAGACGTGCAGTGAGATACCTCCAAGCCTAGAAAACCAGAAAAAAATCGTGTTCTATATATGTATGCTGCAAAGTGGCAAAACCATAGACACTCATTTATTTAATAATGCTGGTATCCTCTCCCATATGATAACTTATGATCAATAAACAGATCAAAGGAAATAATGTGGCTCAATAATAAGTGCATATGTTTATACATTATGGTATTATACTAGATAACACTGGATGGAATGCAGCTGCAACCGTATTTGGACCAATACTTAGACACATACTGTGTCACTGGCATGTCCACAGGTTGGAGATCATTTCTTATGGTATACTAGTATAATGTGTTTGCTATTGTTGCTGTAAATGTCCTGGAAAAACCACATTCGTAGCTGCTCCCGTGAAAATCAGGTCAAGATTTATCAAACTCTGTGTATTTTGATTGACGAACACAGTCTGGACAACTTCAATAAATTGAGTGAACAATTTATTATTCAATGGAAGGAAGTTGAACCAAAATTTACGGAATATTGTACGAAGAATTACCAGAATCGACCTGGTCAGTTGTCAGTTAGTCATCGTTACAAAAAATTCTGTAATTTACATTTTCACACACAAAACATTCACATGCACACATGCACATACATGTACATATACACTCTAATTATGAATTCTTCATTAATGCCATAGTAACATGAGTGATACAATTATATATTTATCTGCTCAATATTACACTTTTTTTAACTGGTTCCTTAGAAAAGTGGGCCAAGTGCTACCGCCACTTTCCGCATGCAGACAGTGATACTAACATGTATCTGGAAAGGTAATAATTAATTATTTAAAGATAACCACTTTAATTTGAATTTGTAACACTTCATGTAGTTTTCATAACAAACTGAAGACAACGTATCTGAATGGGAAAGTTAACAGAAGAGTTGACTTTCTAGTTACCATTCTTTTGCGAATTGAAGAAGATGCATATTTCTCGTACCAACATAAAAGCCAACTTCCTATGAAGCGCATTACAGATAGCACTAGACATCAGCGTGGAATGGATATTCCTGCACATGAAGTACAGGTAACTATAAACCCTGTTGTAATATCCACCAACTGTACACATATTGTGTTTAGGCAAACGGTACTAGTTGGCATGTTCCAAGCACTTCTGGAAAGAAGCCTGACGGATATCTTGTACAACAAGTGCAAACATCCTGTAGTGACTGTAACGATGTATCTATGGAAGTGTGCAGCCATGCTGAGTGCAAGCGCCTCTGCTATCACATGTACTCTTGTGATCAATATTGTTATGACTACAACAATGGTCACATATGTAAGCACATCCATAGAGTGCACTCCATTTGGCTACAATCCACTGACATTGCTATAAATGACTGTGAACACAGTAGTGAATGTAATCCGGACATGCTCGAAATCGCTGAAATTGGTACAGATAGGCAGACAGGTAAAAAAAAAAGCAGGGGGTGGGGGATGGAGGCAGAGGAAGAATTGGTAATGCATAAATATATGGTTAATCCATTACAACCACATCCAGACTCAAAAAATATCTCTCTCCCAACTCCATCCCGCACCCCCCCCCCCCAATCTTCATTTTTATACCAAATCAACATCTACTCAGTAGTTTGTTGCAATCTTAGTAGAGTACAGTGTGTACAGTTATTTTCTTTTTTTGCATGAAAACTTAGCAGAATAAAGTGATAGACATCTTTATAATCTTTTTATAGACTACTCACTTCAATTGAAAACATTTCAAAGTCATATGAGGACACTTGAAGAGTCCATTACTGCAGAGAATGTTGCAGTACATCCGCACCTGACCCACATCAATGCTCTACTACACAGTGCGGTTCAGACATGCAAAGCAGCCATGGACATGGAGAAAGTTTTTGATGTAGAAAAGTTTAAAGGTGAAAAAATAGCAGCCAACAAAGATTTGGAACACCAGTGGAGTTTCAAGAAAACTTCTAAGCCACCTGGAAGAAAGAAAGGACACATTTTTAGGTATGTACAAATCTAACGCTGTTTTTAGTTAAGCAGAGGGAATGAATATAATTATGATGCTGCATTGTTAAAGACAGGAATCAACAATTACAACATATCATCAGATTAGCCATTCGTTGGCGTCATATCTAACACAGCAATCCATGAGCCAGAAAAATTGCACACCAAAATATTCTTCTGAGCGTTGGGCATGCAGTTACATGCAATTCTAATTACTCATGTCTATGATGTCATTCATTAGTGATCCAGGTTACTACAACTGTGATCCAAAGGATAACAGTTTACTTATAATTTAATCACAAAAATTTCCTCTTTTCACCCACTCCCTAATTCCTCCCACTCCCCATGTACACACAAACAATACACACAATCAAATGCACACACATACAAACCATACTCACGGACACACAAACACACACACGTACCTGCAAGTGAACACATGTGCACACACACTACACAATTTTGACAACACAACTCGCCAATACACTACAACAGAGCATCAGTAGTGTAAACCCACAACACAACTCCAAAATATTATTCAGCTGCTGCCACATGTCATTCTAACCAACAAATTGATGTGTTGAATGATTTCATATCACAAGCTAACTGTAGTTAAGAAAATGAAAATAAAAAGATCAGAAGACTCAGAACATTATTACAATGCTGACAATATATGAGGGGATATTGACAAAGAAACTTCAACAATCCTCACGTGCATGTGTGCTGAAAGTTAAAAACTAGTCAAACGCAAAAGAAATGCCATTTAGTTAAATTACACTTTTGACTGTGCTAATTTTATAGACATGCTACAGACTTGGAAAGAAGTGATATTCTCGAAGAACTTGAAAAATGCAGTGTAAGATAATCACGTCGTTATAAATTACACATTACTGCTGCGATTTTGTCATTCTAGCCTACTCCGAAAGGAGTGTCAGATGGGAGTGAAGACTCACAATTATACAGTAGTAAGGTAATACTAAATATTGAGATAGCATTGTTTTAAATGTGTGTGGCAAATGTACATAAAGAACATTTTAACATGGGATTGCTTTGTGCCAATCTGATTTGTATAGGTTGCAGCAGACATTTCACCTAATATTTCAATTCCTGCTTTGTACGAAAGGTATGCTTCATTTTTCCTAATAAAATATTGCCAGTAATGATTTTAAATATGTTAGATCATATGCAACAAGTCAGAAAGCACAAGGTAAGGACGGAGTGTAATTGTGTAAAACAAAACTGATATAACATTTGCTTATCTGTGCTGATATTCAAAATACGCATTGTGACGTCTAGATTAAATATATCTTCTATTTCCTAGATTGGAAAATTTGGCATCTATTACAATCACCAAACTTAAGCTCTGTATACATATACATATAAGTATTCTGAATCAGATGTGTGTGTGTGTGGGGGGGGGGGGGGGGGGAGGGATATGTCAAAATTTAAGGGAGGTACAGTGCCCTAGTTGGTCCTTGCCAATATATTACTTGGACAATGTCCAATTCAGCAATAAAACAAACAAACTTCGAAGCTGTTAACTTTAACCCTTTCGTTCCGGATCCCGCTTTAAAGCGGGTGAAGACCGATTGACTTCTCCGAATTTTAAAAAATAGTTACTTTATAGCTAGAACCTTCAGATTGCATACACAGGTGCCCAATGCATCGGAGAAGCATCTAAAATAGCTTTCAGCCAGGACTGCTTCGACAGTACCTCACAGCAGTTGCGTTTATTTCTTCCTCGGCAAAAAACAACAACATCGGTTCTCCGTCGAATTTAAAAAAAAGTTACCTTCTTCACAGCAGCTTCATTTATGGATCCAGTCATCTCCAGAGCTTTGTAGAAGCAGCAAAAAATTGCTTGAGCTCAGTAGCCTTCCATAACACATTGAAACAACCGCTTCTTTGCCGACCAAGACTTTGCGGTTTGACTTACTGTCTTCTCCATTTTTTAAAAAAAACGCCAGTTCAACTGGGGACCTCCCTATTACGTACAGTCTTAGGTAATGCTTATTACATCAGTGGTACCTTCACAGGTCTCAATGCTACCTTCAGCAATACCTTCACAAGTATCAGTGGTACATTCCCAGGTCTCAATGCTAGCTTCAGCAATACCTTCACAAGTGTCAGCGCTACCTTCAGTGGTTCCTTCACAGGTCTCAATGCTAGCTTCAGCAATACCTTCACAAGTGTCAGCACTACCTTCAGTGGTTCCTTCCCAGGTCTCAATGCTAGCTTCAGTGGTACCATCACAAGTGTCAGCGCTACCTTCAGTGGTACCTTCACAGGTCTCAATGCTAGCTTCAGCGGTTCCTTCACAAGTGTCAGCGCTACCTTCAGTGGTACCTTCAGAGGTCTCAATGCTAGCTTCAGCAATACCTTCACAAGTGTCAGCGCTACCTTCAGTGGTACCTTCACAGGTCTCAATGCTAGCTTCAGCGGTTCCGTCACAAGTGCCAGTGGTACCTTCAGTTGTTCCTTCACAAGTGTCAGCGCTACCTTCAGCAATACCTTCACAGGTCTCAATGCTACCTTCAGTGGTACCTTCACAATTATACCAGCTGAAATAAAAAACAACATTTTTTTTGAAGAAGTCGTTCAATGGAGTAGTCCTGAAAGAATACTATTCACCATGTAGTATTCAGGAACAACCACAGCGTAACTCAAATAGTTTACCTTCACAAGTGTCAGCGCTACCTTCAGTGGTATTTTCACAGGTCTCAATGCTACCTTCAGTGGTACCTTCACAGGTGTCAGCGCTACCTTCAGTGGATCCTTCACAAGTGTTAGTGGTACCTTCAGTGGTTCCTTCACAAGTGTCAGTGATATCTTCAGTGGTTCCTTCACAGGTCTCAATGCTAGCTTTATCAGTGGTACCTTCACAAGTGTCAGCGCTACCTTTAGCAAAACTAGTTGTTGTTTTTTTCCTTCTGGAGCTATGATCATATGTTTTTATTGTAACGCCCCCTATTGTCACACTGTACGTTTGCTTTATACTATATTCTCAGTGGTTTACTGGAGTGCTAGGTGTTACACTACTGTTGAGGCATGTATCTCTTGTACTTTAGCTTTTCTCAGGAGACAGCATCGATATCTATCATTTCATTGCACGAGTTACTTATCGACAGCTACATATCAACATAGATTATATTCACATTGGTACTGGCATAATATTTTTTTTTTGGTATTTGTAATCACTAGCTAGTATGAAGTAATACTGAGAGTTAGACTTCTACACATCATGTGTGTGTTCACTTTTAGATTATACTCATCAGTGTGTTTGCACAATGTGTTTACGTGTCTTATGTATCATGTGGAGTATGGGTTTTAAATCTGTTTATATTGTAGTAAGGTATTTTTGTATACTTTCACACTATGTTTATTGGCATGCAGAATTTTACTTTGAATATTTAGGTATGAAACACTTTCAGGAATATGGCTGTTGGCTTGCAGAGACTGTGGTGAAACTTAACTTTTAGTATTAGCTATTTCAAACAATTAAATCAATTTTTGTTTACAGTCTTGATATAATGCATTCAATATAATGACAACAATAATAATTAATGAAATCATAATTGTCTCTGAATTTCGTAATAATCCATGATATAAGCACCGTTATAAGAAACCTGCCTATATTTTGATTTGAAAATAAGCTGAATAGCTATACTCTATCCTATTCTAAACCTTATAACAAGCTTATACTGTGTATAGCTTACAACGAACTTATTGCAATTGGCTATCACATTATATGTCATTACTTGAATTAATAATTATATTGGAGCAGAACTGAAGTAGCTATTTGCAGAGGTTTGCTTTGTGGGCGTTTGTCGTCCTAGGATGGAACCTCCCCACTGGAACTTGTGCACTAGGATGAACACTCCTCAGTTAGGACATTAACTCCCCACCCTGCTTGACTCAAACTTGGGCAAACTTACAGTTTTTATTTACCTTAGAAGTAGGGTAGATTCTTCGCTTTAATGACGGGGTAGAGGGGGGGGGCAAATCAGCGAGGCCAGCAATTATGTTACAAATATCATTGTTGTCTGTGTTTTTTTGGTATTGTATGGAGGTTCCGGATACTAACCTGGGAGGGATCGTTCAGTCTGTGACACCATCCATGCCGGGTAAGTTGAATTCCACGTGTGTGCTTGTACTGCTTTTCATTTTCAAATTACACTTTCTCAATACAACGATTGTTTCTGTCATGTACAGTGTGGAGTATACATACCAGGGGTTCATACAGTGGGAGGCTAGCCCTCGGTTCCCCCCCTAGAATTTTGGGAGTTGAATAGAAATGAACATTTTGGAAGCATTTATTTTTAGTCTGATATTGTATCCCATTATGTTTCTATCATAACTGAGTCATTTAGTGCATAGGACCGAACACTGATCATCAGTGTGAAGTATAGACTCTTATGCAAAGATGTGCATCAAAGTAGTGTAGGTTCCAAAGAATGGGTGTGGCGAAGGACACTCGGAGCCCCACCCCCACCCCCCAAACAAAAATCCTGTATGAAACCGCATACAATACATCATAAAGTTGCAATTATATAGAATCATGAATAATTTGTTGTTTGTATTACAAATATCTTTGTTGTTTGTGTTTTTGTGTATATGAAATTGTTTTGTAGTGGAGCTCTACGTCCGATGGCATACGTTCCTTGTGGACACTCATAGATGTCTCCTACATGATCACAATCAGCACCACACACAACAAACAACACATTTTATTGTTGAACTAATATAATATTGGTATATAATGCATCAAACAATATTATTTCTATTCTATTTTATTTTTTTATTGATGGGAAAAGTGGATTTTTTTGGGGAAAAAAAATTTTTTTTGGAAGTATTAGTAGATGGCCTAAATATTATTCAATTTTCTCAATCAAAAAATGAGGGGAATCCCAAACTCTTGGTCTGTTTAGTGATATATGGTTGCTATGGGGTTTTCCCAGCCAGCATCGAGTAAAAAAAATAAAACGGTAATACTCTATTCCGCGGTCGACGATTAGATTTTTCCGCGCGCGTCCAAACAATTCAGGAACATGAGGGTTAAGGGTGGCCGCACATAGCAACGCGCACCGCCTGTAGATCCGGACATTAATTAATTCCCCGCCAATACCCCACCATTCGATAATACGCGAGCAGAAACAATCGCGCAGTAGTAGCAGAAGTATAATTTGCGAAGTTGTGGTGTTTTAATTTAGCTTCTTGTTGTCTCATATTCGTTTATAGCAACTCTCCATACGTTGTCTGAGCTCACGCGGCAAGGTGCACCAGGCTGCCTCCAGTAGCCGTTCTCCGGACTCTGCGCACCTGAACTCAAGCGGATGGATCCACCAGGCTCGATTTCTGCGGAGCGAAGACTTCCCAAGATGCGCAGATCTAATACCTTCACCTCTGGCTATCTCCAATAAACTGCTCTCTCTTCTGACTCTCTTGTTATTGTTCTATTGATGTTTGTTTACTCTTGATATAGGCGGGCTCTTTTTAGAACCAATACAAACTAATTGAGATAAAAAATTGCTCGTGTACTCGGAGTTACGAGATATGGGGGTGGGGCTATTTCTTAAGAATTGCGAGTGGAATTAAAGTTCCAAATTTTGTAACAGTTTTTCTTGGAATCTAATAATGAGAACGACATAAAAATTTTACACACGGGTAAACCAAAAAAAAATGAACTGCACCACGTAGAGAATTTTTCAATATCTTATAAATAGAAAAAATTGCGAATAAATCATAAAGTAATATTGAAATGGAGAATAACTCTTTGTCTTGCAGTAGAGTATCGGCTCGGCTAGTAGTGCACCAAATTGCGGAGCTCCAACTTACCGCACCGCTCCAAAAAACTGCTACAAAGTTTTATAACCAGGCCCCGATATTTACTGATATTTCTTCCAGATTCGCTCTAAAATTAGTGAGTGGCTCCTTCGGCAGGTACTTTGTCCTTGTGTAGTAGTGGAGAAGCCCCTGTAAGTATACAATAGTAGTAATCGTGCATAGCAACCATCAACAAAAAATTGCGTAGGCGGTGTGCGGCCACCCTTAACGGACGTGTCCTTATCTGCAACCACTTCCTCCAGCACAAGGCCATCTTGCTGCACTCGACCAAGGAGTTCGTTTAACATATCCGTCTCGGCTCCAGCTGAAGTTCTGTTCCAATTGTGACCTTTTCCACATTAGTCCGATGTGCAAAATAAGCTATTTTGCCAGTGGTGAAATCATGGATGGTAGCCGAGGAGTTATTTGAGTAATGGCCTCTTGTGAGATAAAAACCATCAAATGAGGCTGACCAGTGTTTGCCATCCCCATGTCGAACAACATACTCTCTGACCTGAGCACAAAACCACTCTGCAAGCTCTGTCACATGCTTCTCTAGCTTTTCTAGGATTCTCTGCCACTGAGTATGTGAACATGCAGGCAATCCTAGCATACCACTGAGCTTGCAATACTCAGCATGGAGCTGGCCATCATAAATGACAAGACTGGATAGTACTGACTCCAGCTACCAGAAAAGTTATGAATCTTCAGTCCATGAGAATGTTCCAACCCTATAGTACCAGAAGACACAAATGAAAACAGTGTCTGACTGTCATGAAAGAACCTCAGTTGGCTGGCTACACTTGACAGCTGATTAATGATGTCCTCTAAAAGACAGTTGTGATTGTCTTCCAGCTCTGCCTCCACTATCCCCTCCACCTCAGCAAGCCCCATCACCTCTGCAAGCCCTTCCGACTCGGCAACTTCAGTCTCCCTCTCCCCCTCCACTACTGCCTCCATCAGTACCTCTCTTTGTCCATTCTGATCATCTATCAAGAGAGGTTCCTCATCTGTGTAAGTAAAAAAGAAAAAAGTTATTCCTTGAATGCATATTCCAACCCCCCCCCCCCCCCCCTTTTTTTTTATACACAACTGTGTTATAATTTTTTTTAATACTAATAGTTCAATCATCAGGCATTTATTTTACTCTCATAGTATTGATAGTAAATTGAAGTTTGAAGGGGTAGGTAAGCCTATTCCATGTAAATATTTAGTTTCCCCATAATAATTGATCTAGATCTTGCATAAAATGTTGATGAACTTCCAGCTGTTTGTCAGTTGTGAGTCATATCCTACCACTAAGGCCATCAGTATAAAATTACCTGTTCCGGGTTGATCGACCGACTGAAAGCCCAAGACTTGGCAACAATTTTTTTTTAGCTGCGCTCTATTTAGAATCGCAAGTCGCGACCTTTGAACTGCTACTCTTGGGTGGTGTCGTTGGTCCGGCGGGTTGTCCTCAAACATGATCTGGCTTTTAGTTTTGGTTATTTGTGGCGCTATTGTCATTTTTGGACCTGGATGGGTTGAAAGCTATGAAGGAAATACTCTGGCAGACCTACTGGAGCAAGTTTCGGGGTAAAAGTACCTGGAAACTGGCGTAAGTGTAAAAACAGCCAAAGATGAGCATTCTGCGATGCATGCTGCTTCCTTGAGCCAGCCTCTATCTTCCTTTTACACATATGGGGATAGGTTTGTGAAGTTTATTGTAGTGCCACGGGAAAAGCCTGCCTGTTAGTGCTTTGTCAATATTGATGAGACCGAAGCATGCTGATAATCTCCCTTCAAAGCATAACCCTGTACACAATAACAAGCAATTGCTCTATAATGATGTTTGTACAATGCTGGCTGATAATGGTGTTGGATTTATGGTTGATGAAGTGGAGGGTATTGGGTGTGACTTTGTCCGAGCATTATCTAATGCACTATGGTATGTTGATGGCCAGTACCAGAAATTTGATAGCCGAAGTAAACATGGCACAGTTTTGCCAATACCGGCTATGTTTGATCGGTTCAAAAAAGGAGATGAGAACAATAGAGGTGGGTATAATGATTGGGTAGCAAAGAAGCAGAAACAACCTCAGTTGAATAGAAGGGATCTACTTGAGCACAAAGATAGATTAATTGCTCTTATTTCTCATCCACGCCTATCCACAAATAAGTGGAAAACAGTTCGAAGTGAAATAGAGGGTTTTGTGAAGAGCTTACAGGAGTATGCCAATAATTTGAAGCAAACCGCGGAGCATAGTAAAGAAAGGCATCATAGCATGCAGCCTCTTCGTTCACTTGATGTAGATAGTGAATCCCGTGACATTCCAGCTAGCAAAGCACCTATTAAACCAATATATGCCAAGTTGTTGTGTCGCTTGGAGGAGATGGATTATTACGATCCTATTTTAATAGATGACAGCCTTTCAGTATCAGACAAGTTTGCACGCTACAGATTCTTTAAGAATTTGGAATTACCTTGCTCTATTCATATCTTTGTGTATCATGCTGGGAGCCAGCTTGGGAATATATATTATGCTTGGAAGATCAGAAGGATAGATGTCAACGAAAGCATGGTATGGTACTAGCTAAAGTGAAGAGTGATCTCCCCGTATACACATCACGGGCTATGCGTAAGGCTTTTTCTGATCGATACCAGCACATCAGTAAACTCACTCCTGCTGTATTCAGGAGTATGTATCGATACCTTACCAATGATGACACTTCAGAGGCACATAGTTCAGAAATAGATGAACGCCTTGAGATGATGTTGAATGATGGAGATGTCAATATGGTTGTTGACAAGAGAGAGCTTAATCAAGGTAGGAAGGAACAATTCGAAGTTTTCTGGAAGGGGGTAGATTCCCTGTTGGAAGAGTATGGGAAGGCTGTTGATGATAGGAGACATGGTCCTGATGTGGCACATATGCCCATTGCCATCTCAATACATGACCTGATTAACCAAGTTGCTTCAAAACTACCTCCTGACTCCCTCATACCCTCTGAATCATGGGTACGCTTTCAATTCTGGCCACGCAACAGGTTTTCAGGAACTGCTAAATACTACAATTGTAGATTTGACGTGAAATACAAAGTACAAAGCCGTCAGCTTCGGAAAACACATAGTGATGCTAGATATTGTGCAGTCCTCTTTAGATATTTGAAGGAGATGGCTGTTCTCTTCCGTAATGAAGCAGCATTATTGTTCATGGATGACAAGAGCAAAATACCAGTTGGTAAGTTGTATGTGCATGCATGAATATTTGTGTGCATGTGTTGACATTAATCTTTTTTTAATTTAGGGGAACCTGATTGCCCTACTAGTGCTGTACCCCGTAATACTCATGCTCTCACTACCAGTGATACAATTTTGGGTGCATGTGATCATGACTTCACAAAGTTCAACCTTACACCATCTGTTTATCTGATTTGTGACATGCTAATTCTTCTTTTTACTGTGGTCAACCAATTGTACTACTGAAGGATTCAGTATTTTACCCGTCGAGTCCTTATCGTCATATGACAGAGTTTGTGGAATTGGCTAAAGAAGCCTTTAGTGAAAGTGTTGTGCCACCATTACTTTTTTTTTACCATGATGGTGGACCTGACCATCGGTTAAATTATTATTCAGTTGTGATTTCATATATTTGTGCTTTCCGATGGCTGAACCTGGACCTTCTGGTAGCAGTTCAGACAGCTCCCAACAATAGTTGGATAAATCCTTGCGAACGTTTAATGTCTATACTCAATTTAGGACTGCAGTGTGTGTCCACTACACGTGAAAAAGTATCTCCTGAGGCTGAAGCAATTTTGAAATCGTGCAACTCTATGGCTGACATTCGTAAAGAAGCAAATTCCAAGCCTATGCTTAAGAAAGCTACAGCTGATTCACTGGCACCTGTAATCTCTCAAATTGAGGAGAGATTTCAGAGGTTATCACTAAAGGATAAGTCTTTTAAAATAGGAAATCCAGCTTCTAGTGATAGCATTGAATGTTTATGGAGTTTTACAGAGATAATTGATAGCAATTTATCGATGTCCAGCACTGCTAAGAAGGATGTTGTTACTGCCAAAAGATTTATGGAGTTTTTTTATTCACACTGTCATACTAGGAGATATTCATTTCAAGTTAAGAAATGTAGTGACCCTACATGCTGCCCTCCTTCACGGCTACCTAGTGAAATGTTTTCAAAGATCAAGTGGCTGCCAGACCCTACCTTTACTACAGATAAATCATATTACAAAACATTTCAAGAATTGTATGGGACAGACACTGATGACAGACTGTCCATCCACAGCTCTTCGCCAAGAGCGAGAGAAAGAGCCGTCATCTTTATTCACAGCTGCAAAAGTACGTGGAGTGGCTCCATGCTTGGCTTGTGACAAACCAAGATGTTTGTATTGTGATCAGCACACCACCTACAAGGAGAATAGAGCTATTGTCACTTTGGCTATTGAAAGCAATTTCTACATATGTGGTTCTCCCATTTTCCCAGAAAGCCACCCTCTGTTTGAACTGATTCGGGTCCGTACTAGCGTGACATGTAATTCACCTATTGAACGGTCGTATTATTCCAACAAATCCTTGCAATTACCCCCCCTGTGTGTTCACTGTGGTGAAAGAGACTGCTCAGTCCCAGCAGCATATCAGCAACGTTTCAAGCAAGTTCTTCCTATATGTAGCAGCTGCCATGGCAAAAAATTGGAGCCTCTGACGTTTATGCCGATCAAAATGGGAACAAAAAGAAAGAACCCTCAACAGTAGCTATAAATGATTGAAGTATTGGTACAATCATGTTTTTGCTTTGCTTATGTTTCTCATAATTCATACTCCCCCTCTTATTTACTCATACTCGTCTGTCTTTTATACTCTGGACTGATTTTAAAAAAATTATTAAAAAATTTTTTTTCCTACCTACCTACCCATAATTGTTACCACCCCTGCAACCCAGAACATAAAATTTACTACTGATGGCCTAACCCAAAGTTTTTTTTGTTGATCCATTGATAACTAATTTTCTCAAAAGGATGTCATAATGTAATCACTATATCATGTGTCTGAGTTGTGTCCATGCAAATAACTTTTCTCAATAACGATCTACCAGCTAGCCCATAATAATACATTTTATTCTTGTTTTGATAATAAATGTATCCATTAGTTCCAATTTTATTTTACTTATTTACTTATTTTATTTATTTATTTATTTATTATTTTATTATTTTTTATTTATTATAATTATTATTATTATTTTTTAATTTATTATTTTTTTTGGCTGCATACCGACCCAAAGTAATTTTTTTTTATTGATAATAAATATTCCCAGAATGATGTACTGGCATTCACCAGTGGAATGTGTGTGTGTGTTGCCTGCCTGCTAGCCTCATTGTGTGTGTGTGTGTGTTTTGTTGGTGACTTAGTGTTGAACTGCTCAGGTCCTCAATGGCAGGAATTGCCAAAGTAGACACCGACCTGGACCCTCAACGACAGAGTAGCACTTCCAACACCACTTCCAACAAGCTGGGGCAAGTTGGAAGCTGTGAGTATGCTCAGTGATGTAGTGGTGTTCATAGCAGCATCACCTTCAGCATTGGCCCCTGGTGTGACAGGGTCAAGTTCATGAGATGCTACTACTGGAATTAGATTATTTGGTGTATTATCACAAAGTAAAATTTTGTTATGGAAGTATGAAATTATTTTTATATACAATATTTTGTTATATATGTTGCTGAGATAAAAAATAAATAAAGCAGTAGTTGTGTATACCTACCGGTGGTCCCTCCGTCCGAATTTTATACAAACCCCCTGTAGGGTACTCCTGGGCGTAGGTAATAGTTAGAATAGTTAGCCGCTGCCTTGGAGTGAACTACCGTTTTTAGGGTTGCGAAGGTCCTAGGTTGTACCGTCGCCTAGCGCAGCCAGGGCCCTACTTAGGGCCCGAAAGAACCTAAAATTGGTAATACACGAGGGCTGCGTAGCGCCACAATAATTTGAAAAGTAGCAACTGCTCCTGGACACTAAAGGAATCGGAGGGACACTAAGTATCCCTGCCCTTATGAGAGTACACTAAGTTAGTAGTGCCCCCCTTTGAAGGACCTAAGCAGTTTAGAGCTCCTACAAAAACTACAGTAGCTATGTTCTAAGTACGCCTAGCGCCCATCCCCGACCTGAAGCACCTCCTACTCGGTGCAAAAATCAACCTTACGTTGGAATCCTCCCATGCTAGTTCAAATTTTGATTTAAATTGAGCCCATCTGGGCAGACCGGAATTGCACAGCGAACAATAATAATTGGCTGCCAATTTGGTGCGAGAACAATTTTCGGGTCACAAAAACCCCAACTTTAGCGTCATTAATTCTAATACTAATTTACAGTTGGAATCGGGGAGTCTATTACTGGCCCTGTGGACAGAAGATGGTTAATGTAATTATTATATTAGGTAAACAAATATATTTTTGTAGGTACTTTACTTCAAATGAGGACTATTTTTGCTTTTAAATATGTAACTATTTGAGATTCAATAGTCATTGCACTTCCCCCCAATTGTAAGGTTTAACGAAAATTTTAGGTTATTCTTTGTATCAACTTATATATTTTTACTGCTGATTGGGTGTGTTTGATCTGCTGTATTATCACAAAGTATAATTTTGTTATGCAAGTATGAAATTTATTTTATTTACAATATTTTGTTGTATATATTGCTGAGATAAAAAATAAATAAAGCAGTAGTTGTGTATACCTACCGGTGGTCCCTCCGTCCGAATTTTATACAAACCCCCTGTAGGGTACTCCAGGCCGTAGGTAATAATTAGCCGCTGCCTTGGAGGGAACTACCGTTTTTAGGGTCACGTAGGTCCTAGGTTGTATCGTCGCGCCTAGTGCAGCCAGGGCGCTACGTAGTCTGGCGTCGCAGACCCACGAGCGCGCGTAGCGCGCGAGAGGGTCTGGTGTCAGCCCTATACACCAACTTGTACTGGCGCACAAGAAAAATGTCACGCGATGTGACGTCATAATGATATTCATGATCCCTAATAGGGGTTGGGCTTATTATAATAATATCCGCGTACGATTATTTCGCTTACTGCACAACTTCTTGTCTTGCAAACTTGCTGACCATGGCTTCTCTGTCCAGTTGCTGTGGCTGTGGTAGTAGGCTGGATAAAGGAGGCAGAAGGAGTGTCAACAACTCAACTATCGTTATGAACTCCTGGAAGCAATTTTTGGATGTGATTGGCAAAAGTTGTGATATGGAAGATGTGTGGATGTGTAGGAAGTGTTTTCTGGCCTATGAGAGATTTTGGGATCTAACGAAGGAGATTACCAAGAAGTTGGTTCATGCCATGACAGTAATCACTCAGGACCATGGGAGTTGTAGTAGTGCACCCAACTTGGCCAAGAGACCAAGAATGGACCCTCTCTTAATCCCTCCAGCTCCACAACAACCTACTTCTTCTTCGCCAGATGTTACTGTAAGTTTTTACTTGCAATAAAGCTGCATTACTAAATGAATTGATTACTATAGGTTCATGTCAATTATGCAAATCCAAAATCGTATTTGCTGACACCTCATCGCAAGCGGTTGGGAAAAGCAGTGGCAAGAAAAAGCCCCAAAGCCATAGCTGATGAGTGCATGAAAAACCGAGAGAGCTACGATCACATAGTAGCCATAGTGTGTAGGTCAATTAGAGAGGAGGTCAGGACAATTGCTTCAACGAAAATGCAGTCTGCTCTCCTTTGCAAGTCAAAGGAGAGTATTTATGGATTCAGATGGCAACCAGTTAAACTGGAATTGCAGACACATGCACCACTGCTTTTGAGGGTTCTGAATGCTGCTACTACAACGCGAACAGAGAGGATGAACCAGGATATCGTTGTTGTCATGTGCTTCGCCCTTATCCTCAAACATCGCAACCCTACAATCAACTTGCTGCAAAAAATCATTTCTTTGATTTTATATTCAGGCCACTGTTCTAAGCAGGTTAATATAATAATGTAATAGTGATTATATTTGAAATTCTGTGTTAATTTAATGTGTAGGTGTATCAGCGTTTGCAGCCACTGAACATCACTGTGTCCTACTCCTCTTTACTACGGTTGTTGGACAAGATAGGCGAGAATCATGATGCCAGAGTGAAGAGTTGGAAGCATGCCATAGTAGACCAGATGAAAAATTCGGAGGTAAAAAAATACCTGCAGAGCTACCAGTTGATAATGTGCATACTAGCTATAGCAAAATATGTTATATATACTATAGGGAACTTCTGGGTTGACAACATGCCAGTACCATGACGTCTCAGGTACAAGTGAGTCTCCAGAACTAGAATCAGATGAATCAGATTCAGAATTGGATTCCGACTCTGACAGTTCATGGAGGTCAGTTTCTCCAATTACATCTGATGAAGAGTACTGGAGCGATGATAAAGAGGAAGCTGAATCTGTTGTTGTTGTTGAGGAATCCGAAGTTCCTAGTGGTTCTCACACTCCCCAACCCTCACCCATTCCAAGTCAGCCAGTCAACAATGATGAAGAGGAAGCTGAATCTGTTGATGTTGAGGAATCCGAAGTTCCTAGTGGTTCTCACACTCCCCAACCCTCACCCATTCCAAGTCAGCAAGTCAACATACAGTGTCAGCCAACTTTCTACCGCCTGTGTGGAGACAACATCGACAAAACTGTCCGGCACAGATACATCAGAACAGACTCCCAGGCAGCCTCATTTCACTACTTCCACTCATACGCAGCTGCAGATCGAGTGGATTTTTCCCAGCTCCCTAGTGAAGTTCCATCTGCAGTTAATTTGAGCAATTGTGCACAGGCATTATTGCTTCTTCCATCATTGGAAGATGAGGAGGCTCTTAGAAAGAACTTTAAAGTTCTTATTTCAAGGGTTCTGTGCGACTTTTTGCCATTTTTTAGAGCAACCTTTGATGGCATTGTGACCTGGCATATTCAACATCCTTACTATGATGAAATGTCAAAGAAATCAGATACAGTAAGTGCCTCTTTGTGTCTGTTTCTTGCACATCAACACCTCTCTCCACTAGTTCTTTTGAGTATTTACATTGTATGGAAGTGTTGATGTCTATAGGCTTAAAATAGAATATGTGGTCATGACTGTATTGTGGGTAAAATGCTGTGTTAGCTAATTATTGGTGGCATCATTGGCATGACATTGCATGTGTAAGTGTCAGCCTGTCAATTTGTATACACTGTATACTGCTGAGTCACTAACACTGCTAAAATTGTTGTTGAGCATTAATTATGACATTGTTGCATATAGACACATGAATACCTATATTGTCCTTCTAGCCCATTTTTTTTTGCACTGACTGCAGGTCCCCCTTGGCATCCTACCAAAGAATGAAAACAAGGGAGAGGAGATGGTAGAGATTGTGAAGTATTTGCACCAGTATGTTCCAGTTATTAGGTCTGAGGAGGAACAGCTGATACCCAGCCGTGATGAAACTGTACACATTACCAAGGCGCAGTTTAGTCCAGTGTTATTTGGAGGAGATCAGCTAACTGCAGCACGCATTAGAGGAGCAAAGAAGGCGAAAGTGAGTGATGATGATCCCTCTAACAGAATGGAAGGCATTATACCTGTGGCTGAAGACTGGCACACAAAAATGAACTTTTTAGGAGTAAGTGTTTCAGGAGTAATTATAGCTACTGTTTAATTATTAGTACCCTATCTAATTATTAAGGTTTTATGGAAGCACTACTACTCAACTTCTTCAGCAGGGGAGCATGGCACGCTGTTTCAGCTGAGAAACAGGCTGGGCAGGAGCAATGTTGTTTCAGATCCTACAAAGGATTTTAATGCATGCGAAGATTTCTTCTTGGTCGTGATTTCTGCCTTTATTGTAGCAGCTGCAATGAAGGTACTCAAGATGAAGTCAATCGATGAAATTCCACAGCCTAATACAGCCATTGGGGAAACTCCTGATGAGGTGTGGATGAGGGATGACCAGACTCGCTTGAAAGTTTTGGATGATGTATGTGGTGAAGTAATTGAGAAATTTGTCGAATTTTCCTTCTTCGAAGAATTCCCCGTAGGAAAGGATGCTACACTGAGCTATTCGAAGAGAATCCTGGGATCGGGTTGTTTTTACTTGGAGTATCGTGATGCAGTGAAGGAGGGGGACGGTACACGTGTACTTAGGTGTTGGCGCTACTTATTGCCAATATTTTATGGCACAGGACGTACAAACTACTCCTGTGAAGTTCTCAATATGTTGCACCAAGACCTAACCCTTCCTCCTCGGCTTGCTAGCCAATTGCTTTGGTCACGATTCATCAACACTCATGGTGTTCCAGGGAGAAATATACCCTGCGACCTCTATATGGAGCATCTCAATCGCATAGCAAAAGATGCAATAAGAGCACTTGGTGCAAACAAAACTGAACAAGCAGTTGAGCGGGTTGGCAAGGCCATTGGTACTATTGCACCTTTATTGCAACAGTATGATGAAGAAACTAATGTAAAAAATGTGTCTGGAGCCCACAAGAGAGCGAAAATGAGTAAAGACATCGAAGAAGTGTTGAGTGAACTTATGAAGTATAAAGTCTTTAGCTTAGTTGACCAGAGGAAGCACACTAGCTTTTCATCACCAAAAGATTTGCTACATGCTAAGCCAACTTGTGACTTACAAGATTGGATGGTCAATCGACTCAAGAAAATTGTTCGCACTGCTCATAGCTAATGTACCATCATCATCATCATCAAATACATTGTTAGTCAGTAAGCAAATTAAATTTTTAAAAGTATCTGTTAAACAAAGATAAACAAACTATGCTCACTTTCACACATTCCACACAAACAGTTCTTCATGCATATATCACAACACAAACATGTTCCTAGATCTATATGTGTATAATTATCCATGTCTCCAAATAAAATGTCCCTTCTACATACATCTTGGTTACTTTTATAGTCCTTAATAGACTTGGTAAGCTGGTGAGAGTTCTCTTTGCCATGTAACAACAGTGCCAATGAGGGAAGACCGTCCCTGCCAGCACGTCCAGTTTCCTGAATATAGGACTCAATGTCATCTGGAGTGCCAACATGAACCACTTGGCGCACATCAGGTAGATCCACCCCCATACCAAAAGCTATTGTGGCAATAACTACTCTCAGGTGACTTCCCTTTGTGAATAAATCAAGTATGCCATCTTTGTGCTCCTTTTCTATTATACTTGTGTACATATCTACCAGACGAAATCGTGACAGATCAGGTGCATCTGAGGGCTCAGTAAAATCTTCACCCAACTCATTCTTGAAGTACAGATAGATGTTTGAACACATGTCAAACGACCTTGCATATATAATCATTCTTGGAAATTCTGTCCGGTCATTTCGTAGCCGAGTGATAAAAGGTTCAAATGATTGCTCAAGGCTACTAAAGGTACTCACAGCATACATGATGTTTTTCTTGCAGGGAGAGTAGGCAATAATGTGGGGGGTTTTCATCCCAAGAGTACGGATTACTGCTTGCCTTACTTGTTTTGTGGCTGTAGCTGTAAGTGCCATTACACACACACCCTTGGGTAACAAGCTCCGCACTTCCCCTACTCGACTGAGTACTCTACGAAAAGTATCACCCCTAAAACCATAGCAATCTTTAAAATTAGATAAGAGTAATATAGCATACTGACCATTTGCTTACACAATGAGCTTCATCTATAACTAGGCCTTTCAATCGCTGTGTGTACATTTCACTTGTGAGGACACTTCTCCATCTCTTGCTGCCAATCAGTAATTCAGGGGTGAAAAAGACAACATCATAATTCCCTTCACGAACTCCTTTTTTGACCTCAATATTCTCCTCAGCTCCTGACATGAGAGCAGCAGAAATGCCTTGGGAATTAAACCTTTTCACCTATTTCATAATATTACATGGCCAGCTAGCAGATATGTTAGCTAGAAGAACTGTTAGCAGTTACCTGGTCCTTCATGATGGCTATCAGTGGTGAAATGACAATAATAATAGCAGTGTGGCCCAAGTGGTTGTACACTCTTGGCAAGCATTGGTAACAAAGGCTTTTGCCATACCCAGTCGGCAAGACAGCAAAAACATCTCTTCCCAAAACAAACTTCACTATCACTTCAAGCTGCTCCTTCTTGATTGAATGCCCTAGAGATTTTGCAGCATCGACAGCTGCTGAAGTAACTTCATCCAGTTGTTTCTTGTTCATGTTGCTTGCAGATTAAAATTTTTAGCTCGCCAAATGGCAAATTTTCATAGCACGCGCGTATGATCGATTACGTAAGCTACATATGACGTTGAATCATTTCATTGGCCACGCAAGAATCCTGCTGTGGAGTACAAGTTGGTGTATAGGGCTGACACCAGACCCTCTCGCGCGCTACGCGCGCTCGTGGGTCTGCGACGCCAGACTAGGCGCTACGTAGGGCCCGAAAGAACCTAAAATTGGTAGTACACGACGGCTGCGTTGCTCTGGGACACTAAGGGCATCGGAGGGACACTAAGTATCCCTGCCATTATGGTGGGTACACTGAGTTAATAGTGTCCCCCTTTGAAGGACCTAAGCAGTTTAGAGCTCCTACAAAAACTACAGTAGCTATGTTCTAAGTACGCCTAGCGCCCATCTCCGACCTGAAGCACATCCTACTCCGGTGCAAAAATCAACCTTACGTTGGAATCCTCCCACGCTAGTTCAAATTTTGATTTAAATTGAGCGCACCAGGCAGACCAAATTGCACTGGAACAATAATAATTGGCTGCCAATTTGGTGGGAGAACAATTTTAGGGTCACAAAACCCCCAACTTTAGCGTCATTAATTCTAATACTAATTTAAAGTTGGAATCTGGGGAGTCTATTACTGGCCCTGTGGACAGAGGATGGTTAATGTAATTATTAAATTAGGTAAACAAATATATTTTTGTAGGTACTTTACTTCAAATGAGGACTATTTTTGTTTTTAAATATGTAACTATTTGAGATTCAATGGTCATTGCACTTGCCCCCAATTGTGAGGTTTAAGAAAATTTTAGGTTATTCTTTGTATCAACTTATATATTTTAACTGCTGATTGAGTCTGTTTGATCTGCTGAATATTAATAATTGAATTATTTCTGTGTAGGCACAACTTTTAGTTACTTTTAACTGATGGGCTCCTGCACCCAGTAGTAATGTCCTAATTATTTCCATATATTATAGTAAACTTTAATGAAATATTTGGACTTGATTTTTATATTCTCAGGGATTGTTGCAGTAACATGTTCAGTTTCCATTGGGCAAGTTTTTCCCAAGTTTCAGGTGGCATTACTTGGAAGTACAGTGAAAGTTTCTTGTGACAGTGCAATTCAGACTACTTGGATTAAAGATCATAGTGAGGTGGTAGATCTACAAGAAGGAGATGACCTTTTGATACATAATGCTAATGAAGGTCATAGTGGCATATATACGTGCCAAGGAACAACAACATCAGGAGAATACTTTTCATCTACTGCAGAAGTTATTGTTGCCAGTAATAACTCACAAAATAATTATGTCTTTACTAATTTGCCAATGGTCTGTGAAAGAGAGAAAACAATCTAATCTGGAAAAAAGCCTTGCAGTTCACCAGTTCAGAAAGAGTGAGAGACAGGTCCCCAAATTGCATCAATCATAAGTCAGCAAAATTTCATTTTTTGGGTTGTAATGAATAAAGAAATGTAAGAAAGAAATTGTTAAGTGATAAAACAACAGAGTAAAAGTTCTTGGGTGAAGCATCTTACTAATACTAAATTTTGTTTTTGGTACACAGTGACACTGTAGTACAATAATAATACAGATTAGAAAGTTTACTTAGCAGCTGTTCATAGAGCCTAGTAATTCAACAGAGCAGTCCAGGTTAGATCAGATAGCACTACCTAGTAATTCAACAGAGCAGTCCAGGTTAGATCAGATAGCATGCCTAGTCATTCAACAGAGCAGTCCAGGTTAGATCAGATAGCATGCCTAGTCATTCAACAGAGCAGTCCAGGTTAGATCAGATAGCATGCCTAGTCATTCAACAGAGCAGTCCAGGTTAGATCAGATAGCATGCCTAGTAATTCAACAGAGCAGTCCAGGTTAGATCAGATAGCATGCCTAGTAATTCAACAGAGCAGTCCAGGTTAGATCAGATAGCATACCTAGTACTTCAACAGAGCAGTCCAGGTTAGATCAGATAGCATGCCTAGTCATTCAACAGAGCAGTCCAGGTTAGATCAGATAGCATGCCTAGTACTTCAACAGAGCAGTCCAGGTTAGATCAGATAGCATGCCTAGTCATTCAACAGAGCAGTCCAGGTTAGATCAGATAGCATGCCTAGTAGTTCAACAGAGCAGTCCAGGTTAGATCAGATAGCATGCCTAGTAATTCAACAGAGCAGTCCAGGTTAGATCAGATAGCATGCCTAGTCATTCAACAGAGCAGTCCAGGTTACATCAGATAGCATGCCTAGTCATTCAACAGAGCAGTCCAGGTTACATCAGATAGCATGCCTAGTCATTCAACAGAGCAGTCCAGGTTAGATCAGATAGCATACCTAGTCATTCAACAGAGCAGTCCAGGTTAGATCAGATAGCATGCCTAGTACTTCAACAGAGCAGTCCAGGTTAGATCAGATAGCATACCTAGTACTTCAACAGAGCAGTCCAGGTTAGATCAGATAGCATGCCTAGTAATTCAACAGAGCAGTCCAGGTTACATCAGATAGCATGCCTAGTCATTCAACAGAGCAGTCCAGGTTACATCAGATAGCATACCTAGTAATTCAACAGAGCAGTCCAGGTTAGATCAGATAGCATGCCTAGTCATTCAACAGAGCAGTCCAGGTTAGATCAGATAGCATGCCTAGTACTTCAACAGAGCAGTCCAGGTTACATCAGATAGCATACCTAGTACTTCAACAGAGCAGTCCAGGTTAGATCAGATAGCATGCCTAGTAGTTCAACAGAGCAGTCCAGGTTAGATCAGATAGCATGCCTAGTAGTTCAACAGAGCAGTCCAGGTTAGATCAGATAGCATACCTAGTAATTCAACAGAGCAGTCCAGGTTACATCAGATAGCATGCCTAGTACTTCAACAGAGCAGTCCAGGTTACATCAGATAGCATAATTAAAAAACACTGTATTAGTAAAATTAAAATAAAAAATAAAATGTGAGAATCCAAAGTATGAAATATATTAGGATATTTGTATGCCCGTGATTCAATGGCCACATAAATTTTTAGTGACATCTGAGGTTACATAAAACTTAATGTTTAAAGCGGCAACTCTGGATATAGTATTCTCCCTATAGCAACACTACTTGTATACCATTATGAATATTCTTTAAAGATTTCACTAAAAAATCTTTAAAGATTTAAACTGTAAGCTTTACATTGCAATTTTCTATTATTTATAGAATATTTAGAATTTATGCATTTAATTACTGCATAATAATTTTTAGCTTTTTCTCAGGAAAATGTAACTGCCTAAATTGTAGCACCTAGTTGAGAATGTACCTATTAAAAATAAAGAGACTTAAATACTTATACCCAACATGCTTATATATAATAACATACTTACAGCTAAAATTATAAAACAATAATAATAATTATAACAGAAAGAACACGTTTTTGACTTCCTTGTTTGCAGGCTGTTTGTAGGTCACTAAAGGAGTGCATGCATGTTCAATTCCAGGAGACAATTAAATGTTCTTAATTATTCTGTTTTGTTTAAGAACAGCCAGTGGAAGACAGAAAATACATCTAGTGAGTAAAAGATGGCTGAGATTGTGTTCTTAATTTTGTGCTGTTTAAAACAAGCCAGTGGAAGAAAGAAAATACATCTAATGAGTAAAAAGAAGGCTGAGAATGAAATTGTGAAATTAACAGCTGTGTATTCTACACTTGTATAGGTTCAGATTGTGGATATTTCTTATTAATTAATATATTTATCTTATTTCTATTCGTGTTCTTATATCTAAGCAAAAGATGATTCACAAGTGGATAAAACCGAGGTACATGCTCAATTAGGAGAAAAAGTTTCATTAACTTGTTTTGCATTCAACCAACCTCTTTGGTTTTTTCAAACACTCACTAGCGAACCCATTGCTCAGTCAGTGTACTATAATATCCAAGATATGACAGAAGAAGATGAAGGAGATTATTTTTGTGTTGGACTATCAGTATATGATACTTATTTCGTTGCAAAAACTAAAGTAATCATATACTGTAAGTAAAATATTACTTGAAATGAAAAAAAATTAGTTATATTTTTGCAGATGACGCAATGGAAGATTACTCAATGGAACATAACATGGAAGATTATCATCCTCAACCTGATTCTAATGTATACGAACACTATAACACACAGGAGAATCAATATGTAGATGATTCAGCAGCAATCAAAGAAGTAGAGGAATACAATAATAAAGAACCACAACTGAATGAACATAATCCATCACAGAGTAAGATGATATGGAGCTCTAGATCTGTAGTAAGAATCATATTATTCTAATCACAATCTAATAAACTTATATGACCAGCTATGTTGTGTTTGTATTTCCATCTCTAAAATTATATCTGTGATGATTTCTTGCTCCTTGTAATATTTGCTGGACATTATTTCTATTTTTACATGCTGCTATAAACGGCATCTATGAATCAAAGGATAGGATTAATGAATGTATACAGATGAGCAGCAGCAACGGAACCTCAAGGCAATGTCTATTATGCTGTAAAGATCAAGATTTTACTAGCAAATTTTTTATCGGTAGATTTCATTGAAGAGACATTTATTACTGAATCTGTCAAGAGCTGCTCCAACTGTGTGGAATTATGTATTGTAAGACTAATAGTAGATAATGCCACAAAATCCAGCTAGAATCCAGCATTTTTTGAAAGATAAATTAACAATGCACAGTATCAAGAAATAAAGCTGGCCTAAAATACCAGTAGTTAAAACAACTAGCCTAGCTTACCAGTTTTCTGTTTTCAAAACTACTATCTCTGGAAGCCTACCCAACATGGTCATCTTGGAGGTGTAGGATCAGGTTTGAACTAGTATATGAGTACTTCTGCCAGAAAAGAAGATTAAGATTGTTATTGTAATTACAGGTGCCATTCCTGAAAATGGAGCAGAGTCAATTGGAGAGGTGTCTCCAAAGCTTCAAGTGGTACTAGTTGGGGAAACAGTTAGTGTTTTATGTGAGAGTTTATCTCAAACAATATGGATGAAAAATAAAGTAAAAGTGAAACACTTACAAACCGGAAGTGATCTGGTGATACATAATGCAAATAACAGACACAGTGGAATTTACACGTGCCAGGGGACAACAATGTCTGGAAAAATGTTTTCATCTACAGCTGAAGTTATTGTTGCAAGTAAAAATAGCAATTGTTTTTTTAATATCATACCTGATATTGAAAGTGTTGAAGTGAGCACATGACTTCCGTCTCAAATCATTATTAGCATGCCCATATAATAATACAAATAATGCATACAGTATAAATCACAGTGTTCTTTAAGTGTTTGGAAATGTTTACCTGTTATCTTCCCATATTTATAAAATGAGTTATTGATATTGTTTATGCTGTCTTGAAGTTTACGCTTTACATGTAACTCATCTTGAAGTCATAAGTGGAAGTCACATTATCTTTGTACAATTTGTCTTCTGCGACATAATTTATTTAAAAATTTACGTAAGTTAAATAAATTTTTAATTAGCCTTATAATGTTAAACTATATTCAGCCAGCATATTCAAATTTTATGCAGTTAGTTAACACATCTGATAGTTAGTATTATGATCAAAAGCATCTATAAAAGAAGTCTAAAATTAATAGGGTTTCTAGAAATATAAGTGGACTAAATCAAGCAAACTATTTAAAGAAGTACGTATCAAACTGAATACATTTTAAAGGTAATCAGAATGTGTGAATGTGTCAAAGATAGTTAGTAGCATTATCGTAGGCATGATGGTTTCATTTCAAGCTGAATCATGTGTTCAGGTGTTCTCCACAGTAGTAAGAGAGGGTACATCCCTCAAAATCACTCAGAGCCATACTCCACTGATTGATTCTGGTTAGAAAATTGGAACTTGAAGCTGGATAAACTAAAAATTTATATTAATAATCCAGGTTCCTTGACCCAACATTAGTCTATAAAGAAATAAATTTGATACTTGTAGTTACTGCATAATTGTGCACATATCAGTATAATTAGCGATTATATTTAGGACAGTACCAAGCTTTCTCCAAACTTTTAAAAGAATTAGTGTAATTTCCTATTCAACTATCAAACCTAGTTAGCCATAAGTGGATCACAAAACTTTTGCTTTGACCCTACTATCTCTTTTAAGCGGTAGATTTTATTAATAATATAAGAATTTAGTAAAAAAAAATTGTTATACAGTAATTTTAAAATTAAAATTAGTAATTATAAGTAATACTTATTTTTTAGTTTTGAAACTGTTTTTGCATTTGAACTTTCAAGAAATTATAGTAAGGATTATTGTTTGGCATAGATATAGTGTCTCTAATCATAGAACATTATTAGTATTGGTACTATAATATAGCAAGAGATGACACACAAGTGGATAAAACAAAGGTGTATGTCCCAGTAGGAGGGAAAGTTTCGCTGACTTGTTTTGCATTCAATGAACCACTGTGGTTTTTTCAAACACTCACAAGTGAACCCATCAGTCAATCACTGTTTTACGACATTTTTAATGTAAGGCAAGAAGATGAAGGAGATTATTATTGTGTTGGAAAATCAGTAGATATGACTTATTTTGTAGCCAAAGTTAGAGTAATCATAGACAGTAAGTATACATTAATCAATATAGACAAATATTTTTGTCCACAAATAATATAGATTTTGTACTTTTAACTTAGACAATAATTATGACGCTGAAGTTAGCCAGAAACTATTTGATGAAAAACCATTGACTCAAGAATTCTCTCAATGGAATGATAAGATGGACACTAAACCAAAGAATACTGATGACTCTCAATGGAAAAATGAAGGTAGAAAAGAAAATGATTTTCTAATTGATACTGTGAAACCTAATGAACCAAGAAAGAAGAAGTATCACACAAAATACAAGGAACATCAAACGAAACATCAGTTTAAAAGCAAACCATGTAAATTTGAGTTGTTGAGTTCATACATAATTGAATATACTTTTGTATACAGCTGTGCCTGAACCTTACAAGAGCAGTATTGTAGTGGAACCTAATTACAGGTCCATATCAGTTGGAGATTCTGTTGAATTTACCTGCATTAGTAAAAGGAAAACTATATGGTACCACAATGGGGGAAGTCTGCCAAGAAATATTGAAACCAAAGTAATAGAAAACAAGCATGTTTTAATTATTCCTTATGCATTTATGTACAATAATGGAAATTATTCTTGCCACTTTGTGGAGGAAAATATGAATAAGAAAATAAAAATAGGGTATTCTCGGGATACTAATGTTGCAATATTAGATGTTGGTCCCACAAAAACGTATGGTATGTATACATAGCTGAAATGAATATTTTAAATAATACTGATTGTACATTGTATTGAACACTGTTAAAAATGAAGTATTCCAGAGTGCAGAGTGCAAGTGTCCCAGCCATGTTTCCTCAACATTGCAAAAAATGTTTACAATATAACCACTCTGAGTGGTGTTAGGATGACATTTTTAACAGAGTTCTATTTAACACCTTATGTATGCTTATTATAACACTAAGAAACATAATTCATGGCAATATTAGCAAAGATTGACCACACCTCATTTACATAACCTCAATGTTATTGATAAATGAATGATTGACTATCAAAATACAAAAAATAGTTTGGTTAAAGTAAACAGTCATAAAACTGTCCTTTCAACAGAAGTATGAGAAATATCAATAATATGCATTAAATTTAAGACCCATCATGTATAAGTAAGAAAAACCTGCAGTAACACATAAATACATAACAAGGCAATAATCTATTATTAACCTATAACAAACGTAATGCTCTACTCCAAACACATTCACAAATGCGGCTAAACACTTCATTCTAAACACAAACGCTATACACACACAGACACAATTAAATACTCTATTCTAAAAATGCTCACAAGTGCAACTAAATACTATTCTTAACAATGAAATCAGCTTGCCCTACAAACACTTCCCAAAGTTTTGAAAAGCTATTTCCTTCCCAGAAGTATTCCAGTTTTCAAGAGAAGCAAGAGTGTCATAATTACACTAAAAATTTGTTGAAAAGTCATGAATAGTTTTGTGTTGCCAATGGTATGGTCAAAGGAGTGGTAGAGTCCAAGTGTCCTTATTGCCATCACAATGATAATTTAATTGAGTCCATTATTTTTTCAATCTATGTATTTTGAATAACTCATCAGAATTATTTAATCTGTGAACTTTAGAGAATAACTCAAACATCTGCAGAAATGCTCGTCGTGAAACATAAATAGTGACTGATAGAAATGATGCTGTAGATATGGTAGTGCTATAAATATGTTTGGTGATGATACTAGCAACACCTCAAGCTATGATGCTCTTACACACCCCAGGAAGCATCCCAGTGTCCCTATTCATAGCATTGACCTGTGATCAGCCACTCTAGCTTTCTTCCAGTCAATCACATGATTGTAATGAACAGTGTGCTCTGCAACTGAGCTGTAATAAGTGCAGGGTGTTCTTTCACTCAATGCTACAGTGTCCTGCCAGACTGTTCTACATAAACTTTGTTGCATGTTCCACATGGTATGTCATTAACTACTCCATTCTTCTGATATTCTGGTGTTTTTGTTTTTGGGTGTATTAGGATTTGCCTCAAGGTAACAAGGGGTTTAAAGCATGTTCTTAGGTTCAAGTGAGATAGAATTCTTTCAATAAATTCGGACAAGTTCTTCACATATGGTATGACAAATGTTGCATCAGGTGGATCTCTGTCTGATTTCTTGGAAGGAGAGTTGTTGTGGTATTTCTCAATCACAGCCAATGGATCTTCAGTGCTTTTGTGATGTACAAATATTCCTTCATTCTATCCAGAGCATTAATGCAGACCCCTCTGGCTCTGTTGAATAGTGTTTTAATGACTGCTTGCTTGTGAGCCATTGGATGGTGCAAGTCAAATTGCAGGTACTGATTAGTATGTGTTTGTTTCCTGTACACTTTGGTTGCTATTGTACCATTTTCATGATGGTGGATTAGTGTGTCCAGGAAAGACAACTCGCGATTGGTTTCCAGTTCAACATTGAACTGAATTGCTGGCTCTAACTGAATTTAAGTGGTTGTTAAATCCCATAGCATCCTCGCTCCTTATTGCTGTACAAACATCATCTATGTATCAGCTTCCAAAATACAGGTGGTGTGTGATATGTAGCAATGAAATTAATTAGTAACTTCATTTGGTTACAGCATAGATTTTGGTAATTTAGCCTTTTAAAAAGAGCCTATGATGATTATTGTGGCTGCTGGGACTTTCTCAGACTTGAATTTTTGAGGCCATCTTCAATTAATGCTATCATTTCCGGTATTGAAATTATTTTTGGAGTGAGTGCAAAATTCAAGCCTTTCTCAAGCACTTGTTTTTCAGATGGTAGATAACTTAGTAATAATTTAGTATCCATCTTTCCTACCTTGTACAACTGGGACTAGATGAAAGAGTATTGAATTCTTGTAACAACTCAAACTTCTTCCTTAAGCGAGTTTTACAAGAAGTTGTCACTCTGTCATAAACCTTTCTTCGCAATTCTTCCAATATGTACAGATGTTTCTTTTGCATGTTTAGTCCTAATTGTTCATGTTGAATTAACAGATCTCTATTTACTCCTTCGATTTTTTAATCCTATCTTCAATTCTAGCCAAAAGATACTTTCTGCTAGTATTAATAGCTATTTCCCAGCATTTTCCATAAGGAAAATATAGTTCAGTCCTAGCTGTAGAGTTCTTCAAGAATTAAATTTAAAAAGAAAAGAAGCTAAAACGATGTCTGTCAATATTATTAAGTTTACGTCTGTCCTATTGTTTAAATTTGTTCATTATTAAACATGTAACATAAAAATTATAAATTTTGTTATAAAGATACGACTGGGTCATACATACAACAGCATAAACAAAAAATATTATCAATGTTGGAGCAGCTTTGATCAGCTCTTTTTGTGAAAAACTCCACCAAAACTTTCTTTTGTAATGGCATACTTCTGATGCACATGACAGTAACACTTTTGGCAAAAATTGTCTTCCATGAAGTCTCACAATCAGGCCATCAAATTAAAAAAATAAAGCCACTTAACAAAATCTGAGTAACTGTTGCAACAGATATATTTAATCTGTACACACATTCATCATGGGGAGGGTTTAGGCTTAACGTTACAAAAATTAACAAACTTCTGAAACTAAACTGCATGCCTTAGGAGGGCAAACCTGTACAAAACTTAACAATGTGATCTACCTGAACAAACATATTTTCCTTAAATTGGTGGTTTACTGATATTCCAGCTATCAGCAATTCATTTTGCCCTCTGTATCCCTTTGTGCACTCATCAATCATTTTAGAAGTGACCTCTATGTAATTGCGTCTCCTATACCCATCACTTCACTTTCGTCACTGTCACTAGCTACAGTTTCACCTGACATCGCATAACTTCTCTCTGCTTGTCTCTATCCCACCTCTTCATAGCTGCTTGTCTATATCCCACCTCTTCATAGCTGCTTGTCTCTATCCCACCTCTTCATAGCTGCTTGTCTCTATCCCACCTCTTCATAGCTGCTTGTCTCTATCCCACCTCTTCATAGCTGCTTGTTTCTATCCCCCTCGTCATAGCTGCTTGTCTCTATCCCACCTCTGTCATAGCTGCTTGTCTCTATCCCCCCTCTTCAAGCTGCTTGTTTCTATCCCACCCCTTCATAGTCTGCTTGTCTCTATCCCACCCTCCTTCAATATCTTCTTGTCTCTATCCCACCTCTTCATAGCTGCTTGTTTCTATCCCACCTCTTCATAGCTGCTTGTCTCTATCCCACCTCTTCATAGCTGCTTGTCTCTATCCCACCTCTTCATAGCTCATAGGTTCCAACCTGCTAGGAAAAAAATCAGTGGCACGCCACACCCACCAATTAATTTAAACCACACCCACTAATTAAGGCTATGAATATAATTATAATTTGTTAATGCATGTGTCAGATGAAATTGTATTCTACTTCTTGTTCAAGGAGAGTTTAGTAGCCTTCTTACATTTTGCGATAAGTAAGTTCAGTGTCAAGTAGACTCAGACTCAGCCATGAAGTTGAACACTCAAAAAGCAGGCAAGAAGAAAGAAGCTCAGAACTGCAAGCGACTCAGCTGCACATGGCATGCAGGCCTGATTGCATTGGGCATGTCAGTTTCTATCTGATGCACCATGCAAGCATGAATGTAAATGTTTTGAGCAAGTTTTACAGTATGCAGTACAGTAATTACAGTTGCCACAAATTTATAGCTACAACTACCCATACTGCCAGAGGCAACCAACTTGTTACATAATCAATTATCAGCAGACAATCTACTACATTTGGTGGGAAATTCCGTACAGTCAATAGGCCTGTGGGGAATTCGGTATGTGGCAGATTGATAAGCCCAATTTCCTTGGCTGCCACCGTGACAGTTGGAACCTATGAATTTCCGTGGCAGACAATAGGCAGTCAGAACTTCCGTGCGTGGCAGATTGATAGAGTAAAATTCCGTGACTGCCACGGAGCTTTCGTGGCACTTGGAACCTATGATAGCTGCTTGTCTCTATCCCACCTCTTCATAGCTGCTTGTCTCTATCCCACCTCTTCATAGCTGCTTGTCTCTATCCCACCTCTTCATAGCTGCTTGTCTCTATCCCACCTCTTCATAGCTGCTTGTCTATATCCCACCTCTTCATAGCTGCTTGTCTCTATCCCACCTCTTCATAGCTGCTTGTCTCTATCCCACCTCTTCATAGCTGCTTGTCTCTATCCCACCTCTTCATAGCTGCTTGTTTCTATCCCACCTCTTCATAGCTGCTTGTCTCTATCCCACCTCTTCATAGCTGCTTGTCTCTATCCCACCTCTTCATAGCTGCTTGTTTCTATCCCACCTCTTCATAGCTGCTTGTCTCTATCCCACCTCTTCATAGCTGCTTGTCTCTATCCCACCTCTTCATAGCTGCTTGTCTCTATCCCACCTCTTCATAGCTGCTTGTCTCTATCCCACCTCTTCATAGCTGCTTGTCTCTATCCCACCTCTTCATAGCTGCTTGTCTCTATCCCACCTCTTCATAGCTGCTTGTCTCTATCCCACCTCTTCATAGCTGCTTGTCTCTATCCCACCTCTTCATAGCTGCTTGTCTCTATCCCACCTCTTCATAGCTGCTTGTCTATATCCCACCTCTTCATAGCTGCTTGTCTCTATCCCACCTCTTCATAGCTGCTTGTCTCTATCCCACCTCTTCATAGCTGCTTGTCTCTATCCCACCTCTTCATAGCTGCTTGTCTCTATCCCACCTCTTCATAGCTGCTTTTCAGTAATCCCTTTACTATATCCCAGATTGAGAGTTGGACCGCCAATCTGGATTCACGATATCCACAAAATTCCTAGAACATTATACTGTCATTAATAGGTTACGTCAGCCCTCTTGATAGCCGACAGAAAGCCTAACATTCTCTTCCCACTTAGGTGTTAATGGTCCTCAGCTTTGGCTCTTTATTATTTTAGGTATTCTGCAGAATGATACATCCTGGTCTCGTCCGGATTTCTTGGAACACACAAAACCAATCTAAACAAATAGCTACTTGTACACCACTATTTTCAATCAGGTGATCATGAGCGCTTGATGAAACTTCCTATAACTAATTTTCAAACCATTTTTTCTTTTTTCAAGTGCTTTAATCCTGATAATGCTCTCAAACTAATTACAGAAATAACTTGTAAAACTATAGTAATTATTAGTAACTATAGTAATTATTAGTAAGCTGTTGAGTCCATCATCAGTTAAATAGAATATAAAGTATGAATATATTTGTGAAAGACTATCATTAAAATATTTACTATTCTGATTGATAATATATTTACTATTCTGATTGATAATAGCTGTGTAACATTTTCATTTACTTCTTATTATTGCAAGTAAAATATTTATCTGGAAAGTATAGTAGGTATATCATTTCCTAACTTTTGAGAGGCAATTTCAATATAATATTACTTGTTTAGCTCAAAAACTTCAAGATGAACGAAATGCAGCCTTGCTAAATGTTGGTCCAAGTGAGTCATTATTAAATATACATATCACACTCTGATTCATTATTTATTCCAAGCTAGATATCTTCACAATGATATTTTTAGGTAGGTGACCCGTGAGATCTCACAATATCACATAGTATTATCTCAAGGCTGTATTATGCAAGCTCATTATCAGAGTAGTTATAGCAACCAGGCCTGGGTACAAGTTTTCTGGGCTTTTACAGCAGCTACCTTTACTCTAGTGGAGCCTACACTTCCAGGTTAGAGCAGCTGCTACAATATCAGCTGAGGTTGTGGGGAGCCCCTAGTGAATTTCCGCCTACTTTATACCATGAGTTACCAAAAAAAACTATTTCAGTGAAGATATCTAGTGTGGAATAAACCACTTATTACACTCTTCAGAGTGATATGGCTAGATATTTCACTCTCAGGCTTTATTTTCACTCACCTTTGGCTCGTGAATTAGCCTGCTCGTGAACTATTTCGCCATATCACACTCTGACTCATGTAATAAGTACTATATATATTATATATAAATATATATCTGAATAACTCGTTGATTCAACTCTTTGATGTGGACATATTGCTAATTTCAAAGTTGTGAAATATATTTTCAGCAAAAATGTATAAAGCCAACGTACATCCTAAATCAGTAACAGTTAATGCAGGAAACACTGTGTATTTAACGTGCTACAGTGCAGAAAATGTTATAGTTAACTTTGAAGGAGAATCGCTACCTGATAATGCATATGTACGTAGGGTAAGTAAAGACAAACATATTATAGTGATACAGAAAGCAAAGGAACATAACAGTGGAAAGTATCAATGTTATGGAGAAAGTGAATACCCTAGCAAAAAAGATGAGCGAAAATTTGGAGACAATATTGCTATAGTGCATATAACAAGTAAAGTATATTACACATTAACTTTAAATTTTGCTGTAGTTTAAGTTAAAAAAATTGTTCATGTTCTTAATAATATTTTAGTATTACTCCACATAAAGCACGAATAGGGAGCTGATAATCTGACTGAAATTTTAATTTGAATGTTAGGCATTAAAAGTATGTATGTTAGCTGAATGTTGTGCTATTGTTAGCAGCATACAACCCTATTAGGTACTAATACAAACTTGTTCACTGGATATAGTCCAAAGATTTACGCTGTATTTCCTTCTGATTAGACCATTTGAGAAACGATTTTCAAGGGGTAGCCAATCAAATTTCCTAGTATGATCTACCCTTTCTTCCAAATTATGCTTGCAAGAAAATGATCTATTGTAACAGGACATTACCACAAAAAATCCATTATCCATTAGTGGTGTCAGTAATTTAATGCTTTATCTACCAATGATTGTTGAAACTATTACTGTGACACATGTTCCGCTGTTTCTTCCTCCGTAAAACGTGAACAGTTCCACACTGAAGAAATGAATTCAAGGAAACCTTTTAAGTAGAAAATTAAAAAGTTATTCTGATTTGTGACAGGAACTTTTGTTTGCAGTACAACCAATATCTGAGAATCACATACTAAAACATTCAATTCTGCAGGAGTATGCAATATCCGTTGAGACGGAGTTTAACACTGCTCAAACTGTTTCTCAACTACGGCCTCGTTCCAATCCCTTACCCTCCAAGTATAATTCGAAGAATGTAATTTGAAATGACTGTGGACAAGTTTGTCCTCATGCTTCGGGGTAATTGGTTGATTATTAGCCTTAACTTTTGTAGAAATTGGGAGCTAGCCTCGCAGGAATAGATAGCTTGCAAAGTAACTACAATTAAGCATTAGTGGGAGTAGAATTGTGAACTGAAATCAGTTGCATGAGTAGATAGAACATTGATGCTGAAATTGGCTTCAAATCACAGGTACATAAGAAGCAGTAGCTACTGAGAAAGTAATCAACGTCAGGCAGAAAGTGATGAAATATCATCCTTTTCCAACTTAAAATTAGTTAGCTAGCTACCATCTGGTTTGTTTCAGCTGACAAATCTTGGCTTACTGCAAATATTGAAATTCCACATAGGTATAGGAATGTGAGCATGGATATGGCAACAGTATTTCTGACTGAACTTTTTTTGTCCATGATTTACAAGAGGAGAGACCTGTAAGAGAACCAATATTCTACTAACTAATTAATGGCAAACATTTCCTCATATTGATTTCTTCTTATTGACGTTCAAGCTGTAAAAACCTTTAGGTTGTCCTGTCACCAACAGCGATCTGTCGGCAGTAATTCACACCACTTCACAAATCGTAATTCATTTCACCACATAATATTATCTTTGAGCGGGCACAACTGTATAACAAAACCTTAAGTTAAGTTTCTGGATTGCTTCCATCCATAGAAATACCAGGATTATGTGCACCAGTATAACTTCTTTTTTCCCCCACAGCATGAATAACAGCCAGATCTTCCTCATTAGACAGGAATTGTTCTGGGTCAGGTGCATTTTAAGGCAAGCAAGACTATGAATATGTCGACTACCTCGATGTTACAATCTGAACAATACCAAAAATCAACCAAGAATCTTAACATTAAATTTAGCTATGAAGGCCTCTATTACTTTCAACAATTGTACTCCTATTCAAATTGCTTTGGTTAGCATAAGGTACCACTTATCGACCACTTTATCTAAATTACTTTATAGCTTCAATTCTCCAAAGTTTGGGAGCTGGGTCAAAGACCATTAGATAGAGTGGAGTTTCACAGTTCTAATGAGCCAAACGTTTTCTACAATTTGACCACACAATATGCTTTTATTGGCGTTCGTCCAAGCGAATCTTTGAACCCATAATACTCATTTTATTCAAGGTGGGTATTTTTTTTATAAATTAATGTGCTGGTTTTCCCTCATGCAAATACAAGCATTAAGGCTTTTTTATTTCTAAAACAGAATCTTTCTACTTTTTTTGCTTTTTATTTTGTCAGATGGTTTACACACATTATCAAAAGCTTCGAATCCTTCAGCTTCATCTGGTTGAACACTTGAGGCCTCCAACCATCACAAAGGTTTTAGAGATGGAAGGGATTATTGTGAGCAGAAGATTGGTACTTAAGTTTTTACACTGATATAATGAGAGAGATACCATTGCTAGGAAGCCTAGAAGCGGTAGGCCAAGTCTCATTACTTCTGACATTAATATGATAGTGGAAGAACAGATGAGGCTGGATGATGAGACTACAGCCTACCAGCTTCATCACCTCCTTAACAGAATGGGATATTCTGTATCATTAAGAACTGTTTTGCGATGTAGGACAAGTTTAGGGTGGACATTTAACAAGGTAAATAAACTGTTTGGAGAACATACCTCTAAAGTTTGTTGTTACTATATAATATGTACTGCACTTTAAATCTTGATAATATGGTAGGAGAAAAGGTTAAATTGTGTCACAGGCTCGGCAGGTTAGCGTAAGTAACGCGTCGACACTGGAGACTCTGACCTTCTGGGGCTTATGGTAAAGCTGCCACCAGAATCAGTCTCAAGTGATGCAGTCTGGTTGAGTAGCTACCCGTACCCGAATCACACAAGACTAGGAGTAGGGGTATGAAGACACAAAAAGAACAAGTTACACTCATGGCTTGCAGTAATAACTCAGGCATCAGCCCTTAAGCTCAGGAAGTATCAGTCTTCAGCATACATATACATATACAAGTTGTCTCTTTTGCTTCCTAGTTTGCTAACAATATCACTTCATTAGTGCCAATGCTTACCACCTCTTCCTCACTTTAGATCTTTGAATTTGCTTGGAATTGGTCTGTATTAGTATACCTTGCAGTGAAAAGGAGAACAAAAACGCCTTCAGTGTCTATACTTACTGCAAGCTAAAAGCGAAAAAGTTTATCAATAGAATGTTTAAACTGTGACTAACAAGTACCTGCATGAGAATCAGTATTTTTTCTTACTTATTCCGGTGACTGCAATTATGAAACGTAATTCAAATGTAAAGTAAAAACAAAACAAAAAAACTTACTGCAGGCTACTGAATATCCTTTCTGATTTCTTGATATTTGTCTTGCGACTACTATGCAGTGAAAAATGTGTCGGTAAATCATTAACAAGGATCAAACAAAGAAATACCTGATGTACTACATCAGAGATGTTATTAAGTTGAGTCAGTTCCTCAGAGTTGTCTGCTAAATGGTCCATCTCTATTTCTGTGCCTATATTAAATTGCAAAAATGTTATATAGAAATGTGAAATTGCTAAGTTGGGGAGATATACAACATAAATTGATGAAATAAGTCTTGAAGGAATGCTATCATGATTATCATTTATGTGAACTATTTAAGTCTTCATTAAAGTAAGAATAAAGGTCACCACATATTCCATCAACTAGCAGTGGGGTAACCAAGACAACTATATTTCAGCTGTATTTATACATGCAGCTGCTAGTATTGCAGATTAGTCTTTAAAATAAATAAACTTACCTATTGCAATAATTTTGGCCTCATGAAAAAGTCCTTTAACCTTTACTATACACATGTCCCCTATATAGCTGTGCTCCCAGTAATCTTATTTTTTGGAATCACAGAAACTGTATTTTCTCTGACCCAGAAAACCAGTCAGTGTTCTAAAATATTAATGCATTTTGAATAAATTAACTATAACCAGCAAGGCCTTTGAAGCATTGCTGAAAGAGATAAGGTTGTAGAAGAAACAACAGAGGTGCAGGGAAATGGGAAGAGAGATGTGCAAGAGATAGATATGTATTATAAATTAGCTAGAAACCTCTGTTACTTATAATACAACTAACATAAATCAATGGTACTTATTAATTTTTTAACGAAAAAAAAAACACCAACAACAAAATATAATAGCTACTATTTTTCTTCATTCTCTATTTAGAGCCTGTCATTTTTTTTCTTGTTTGTTTATTGTTTTGTTTTCTGTTAGATGCTCACGACTTATACTGACATTATTTCCAAGCTTTTGTGAGCGCTAAGTTGCTGTAAAGCTATAAAACGGAAGTCGTTGAAAACAAACTGTCAGCTGTCATTTTCCACTTATCCCAAAACATGTTCCAGGCTATGGCCTTCTATAGGCAAACTTCACATTTAATACCATTGTAATGCAACGAGGACAGCTGATTTCTGGCCATGAAATCATGATGAGAATTGTTGCATCATTTATTCTCACAATCAAAATATGAAGATCTGATTGAGTTCATGCCCTGTGTAACCTAACTTAATATCAGGCATTTTATAAATAGACATGAAAGGCTATAATGTCCCATACTGATATGTGTCTATTTTAGACGTATCATATACTGGATTAGGGTAGGATGAATACATTTCCTATAGTGTGGGACATGTAGGAAGACTCTATTTTGGCCTATTGGTCATTAGCTACTTTACCTGCAATTCTGGGGGCACTAAACTATAATGTATGTTTTTGGATTTTAAAAATATTTTTTGGACATGTGTGGGGATTTCTAGGCTTTATTCCTATAACCTCACGAACAGTCCTGGCTATTATTGCCTCCCAGCTCGCCCTTAATGTTTGATTCAATTAGTCACTGCCACCGTAGACTGTGGCTTTAGCTGTGCTTGCATGCAGAGTCGAATGTAGTTACTTTATTAAAAAAATATTACACAAGACAAAGACAAGAAGACACAACAGATAGATGAAAAGTGTTCTTACGCACAGTTGAGCTCACACACAGTTGAGCTCACACACACAGACTAACTGAGACGAGAAAAACCTCAGTTCTTATGCCCACACGCCGGAAACACAAATCTGATGTAATCACAACAAAAATAAGTAACCACGGCCGATGCAATACAATATTAAAATATGACGCAATAACAAAGATACAATAAACAAACAATAAACAAACACATAAAATGAGTTCTCTTCTTCCTCTCATCTTCCTTCTTCTCTTTTTTTCCTTGACTTCTGCTTCCACCACATGCTTATCACAAGAACATCGAAGACATAATCATTGTTATTGACTTTCAGTCTGGGGAAAGATTCCATGCGTGCTGCACATTGTGAATATTTACAAGACATTTCTATGTGAAATTTACTGAGCACTAATCTAGCATGTTGTAGTTTATTTTAGGTACTATTGTTTTTTCAAATTGTTCTTACAGCATGCTGCTTGTTGTGTTCACAATTGCTGCAAAGGATCATTCCTCTGACACACATATAATTTTATTGCTTTGTTATCTTGCAGAATGTGTAGTCTAATCTCTCTATTATAAGTTGTTTCAGAAGCAAGTCTTAACTTTTGGTATTGAGATAATTTTTCTAGCTACATTTTCTTTTCCTTTCTCTCTGTGGACAGTCGAATGTTCTAATTTGCTGATAGATTCTGCAGTGAACTGCTCTCTCTTTCTCATTCTCTATGGCTAGATTTTTCCTTAAATATATTCTTGATTGTTCCAGTTTATCGCTCATATTGACAGCATCTCACCATCTAGAGGTCATGTTGGCACAGCTACTTTTTCTGGTGTAGAAGCTTCCGTGATTTTGTGAGGAGGTGAACTATTTGTCTATGTGGACAGTCAAATATTAGAGTTGCTGATAGTTTCTGCTTTGAACAGCTTTCTGTCTCAATCTCTGTGGCTATATAACACAAGTTGCTTATCACAATACTAGCAATACTAGTACTAACTACAGAGCACAGTTGGTATACTGCTGTCATAATTGAAAATATGTTTCTTGGGCTTATTTAGCACTTTATGATATCATTTTGATGCATATTCATAGAGACAAAGCAGACAACACTGAACTGACAGACATTGCTAAGAAAGTCACAGGAAGAAATAAAAGAAAAAATTGTTGGAGCAAATAAAATTTTCCATCCAATTTTAACTATGACTTCATTAATACTATTCAGTTAATACTTTGTTGTAATTTTTGTAAAAAAAAAAAAGGTTTTCATGAGAGTAAATTAGGGATGAGTAAATTATGGGGCATATTAATAGTATAATAGGCTACATTTGAACATTGGAGCAAAATTGAGCATAATAGGCAGATTTTTCAGGCTATGTTTCATCAGCAGCTTCTGAAAGGGTGTTTTCCCTTGAACAATTCATTCAATGGCAAACAACAAAACTGCTTAGAGGACTATGTTGAAGCGTCCATTATCATGCAGTATAACTCCCACTGATTAATATTAAAATTTGTGTCATGTCGCAAATACAAAGTTGTGGGAGAATACAATTCACCAATTGTTTTTATTGCTTTGACAGCAAATCTCTTTAGCCAGTAATTGAGGGCTGTAGGCTCTTGAACTGTCAACAGGTCAAGAGGACATTTCTCCACTTCATTGGTGTTGTGATGGGTTACCCAGTTTTCAAAGTTGTTGCCCATTTTGTGCTTGCTTGAGCTTTAAGGGGTACAAATTTAATTTCAAGCTTCGTCATTGCTGGATGAATAGAATCGTTTGCTATTATGACCTGAATCCTGAATTTCATGTTTTTTCTTCAAAATATAGACAATTTTTGGGTCTACCATGGACAGAGATGTTGGTCGATTTTCGTGTCTTCCGGAAATAAAAGATAGAGGTACAGTAGGAGCATTTGCTGATACACTAACCGTAGTTACCGTTTCTTCAGCCATTCGTTTAAGCTACTGAAAATAGTTACGGTAGCAACAACGGAATAGAGCATGGGCAATGTGATCTAATTTAGTTAAAGCGCGGGTGTCTCGTGCTTGAACTATTTTAGATCCCGTTTAGCATGCCCAGTTTCCACTAGCAACTTTGTTTATCAGCATTTTCGCAGAAATGGCTAAAGGCAAAAAATAGTGCACACTTACCAAGTTACAATATAGCAAAGGGATCTAATACATGTTAGAACCCGTTGCTATATTGTTACTAGGTGTACTAACTTGGTAAGTGTGCACTATTTTTTGCCTTTAGGTATATAAACTGTGCATACTAACCACCCTTGGGGTATTGCTATTTTTGAGTTTTAGTTTAATAGAATAGGCCGGATAAAGCTGTGTGAGGCCTGGATATGATATGTGAGGGTCTACTACCCTCTCATATCCATACGGGACCAGCCCTAGTTCCTCTCCTGCTGACAGCTCATACCGCAGGAATTTACCATAGCTAGCTGCTTAACTGTTTACCACAGAGCAGAGCAGCCCAGGGTAGAGTTAGATCTGGAGATAACAGCTGGCAGCTACAATGCTAAAGTAAACCTGCCCGGTGTGCTTCAATTGAATTTTAATTGAATTTTAATTTTGGGCGGAAATTCGCTTGACACCGCCATATTTGTGCGAAAATGCTGATAAATAGTGGAAACTGGGCCGGCTTTGGGTAAACGGGTTCTAAAATAGTTAGAGCATGCGCTCAGGTACTGGTGGATTTAGTGCACAAAGCCCTCGGGCCTACGGCCCTTGGGCTTCAGTGCACTAAATCCACCAGTACCTAAGCGCGTATGCTCTAACTATTACATAGGCACATTTTAAAGCATAATAGTATATTATCTCTCTCACTTGCTGTAACCAATTAGGTGAATAATTGATGATGAGTTCAGTAGTTAATTGGATGGTAACAATTTATCGCTTAAAAATAGTTTTGTTAGGCTTGCCTTATACCTATTATGTTATGCTCGGATTTCTGATTTTTTCACCCTATTATGCTTTAAAATGTGCCTATTGTGTATTAGATCCCGTTGCTATATTGTTACTAGGTACTAAGTTGCTTTTGATTGTTCGTGCATTCTTTACTTTACATAAATTCTGTTTTAAAATTAAAATTAATATTATGATTATATGTTCTCAAATAACAAATATTGCATTAATTATTCTAGAAAAAAACTGGAAACGAAAGATTTATACAGGTTAAGAAACAGCTATGATAACAGTAAACATTGGGATGCTCTTAGCTACATATATTAGCGTTATAATAAATAACACTGTCAATATCAAGTGTAAATAAAATTGTAGAAATAGTTTATTCATATGCCTTAAAACAAATGCACAATACTTATTGCAGTAAATAGAATAAAAGTTAAGAGAATTTTTGTTATTGAATAAATTGTATAATGTATCTTTATTGTAGGTTTTAAAAAAATAGGTAAGTTATAACAAATGTCATTAAACTCTTGAAGTATTGAGAAATTGGTATTAATTGGCATTGTGATTGTGACAGATAACTTAATGGCAATTATAAAACTGTTTTAAACACTCAATATACTTTAACATCATTACATATTATATAAAAAATACTTCAATTACTGTTAACTATTTGACTTTACCAATCACAAAGTAACAATAACCTATGGATTAATAGAATACATTTAATTGATTTTTTTTCTTGACTAGTACATACTATGCCATTTGCAATAAATTAAGTCAATTAAATTTTATGAAGTTGTATACAATTAAAATATTGTGGGGAAATGGGTGTGGTAGGCTATACATACATATTTTTACATAGCATCCTACTTGCAAACATTAAAAAAAATACAAACATTTAGTCTCACCTGTGTCCTGCCTGCATCACAGAGAATTTTGTGGTATTAATTCTGGAAAACTTTTTAAAATCCAGTGTAGAATGGAAAATGATGACCCCAACCCCCTCCCACTCACAATTTACTAAACTTAGTAAACGAAAGTGTATGAATATTTTGCACTTTTCTAATGTATATATACTAGAACATTTTTTTCTTAAGGGTGGCCGCACATAGCAACGCGCACCGCCTGTAGATCCGGACATTAATTTATTCCCCGCCAATACCCCACCATTCGATAATGCGCGAGCAGAAACAATAGTGCAGTAGTAGCAGAAGTATATTTTGCGAAGTTGTGGTGTTTTAAGGGTGCCCCGCCACCGGAAACCTAGGCGCGTAACCGCAAATTGACTGTTTTTGCTATGTCTTTATATTTCTTTTTCTGTGTACTGTAGGCTTTCTTTGTTGTTACAGATGGAATGAGCACCACTAAAGGACTCCAGCAAGCCAAATTTGAAGAATGAAGACCCGTCTGGGACGGCGATACAGCTCTGCACACCTGCTACTATTTGGTGTTATTTCGAAGCGGCCGAAGGAACTAGAGTGCTCATTTTTTTTCCAGAGGTAGCTAGCGGACTTCTTCGCAATATTACAGAGCCATATTTCTAATATCTATATTCTTTATTGTAAATAGTAAAATTTTCGTGCAGTTTTACTCCTGCGTTATTTTAAAAAAATCTCTCTGTAACTTTATTCTAAGGGGGGTATGCTGCTTGTGCGCAAAATTTGGATTCAATTCAATGATACAATTCCACGAAATATCGATTTATATTTTCAAGTTGACTACTGATACAATAATGAGCCGTGAGATGGCCGTTGTAACTTTGGAAAAGGTTAGTCCCCGGAGCAGAAGTGACGGCGTATTCCCAATGTTGCTTGGAGTTGGTTGCTCATTAGTGAGAGCGGGGTAGTTCAGCACAAATGTCAGACTTGTAGGTGATAGGGCTGAAGAATATAGCGGTAGCAATCTCGACAGAAAGAACTGAAGTGATGATGACGGAGTCTATACGCAGCCAAGTCTGAATACAAGGTTGGTGGAATAGTAGGAGCTGGTACCAGTCAGGATGGAGTTGGTCACCGTTGAGACAGAGTTTTAAGCTGCTCCAATGGCTTCACAAGTACAACCTCATTCCGTACCCTGAAAGTATAATAGAAGGATGTTATTTGAGGAGACTGTTTCAGACTAGTACACTACAGTTATACAGGTATAGCTCGGGACCCGTTGTCCTCCTGCTTCGCGGTAACCGGTAGATTTTTTTGGCGCCAAAGTTAATTGATTTGCGTAGAAATTCAGAGCTGACCTCCCGTGAATAGATTGCGTGAGGGGGTTGGGTTACGGGCGGTTCTGCGGTATTACACTGAATGATTAAACGACCACAGGTCCCCGTGGCAGGGCACTCTTAATTTAGCTTCTTGTTGTCTCATATTCGTTTATAGCAACTCTCCATACTTCATCTGAGCTCACGCTGCGAGGTGCACCAGGCTCATTTCTGCGGAGCGAAGACTTCCCAAACTGCGCAGATCTAATACCTTCACCTCTGGATATCTCCAATAAACTGCTCTCTCTTCTGACTCTCTTGTTATTGTTCTATTGATGTTTGTTTACTCTTGATATAGGCGGGCTCTTTTTAGAATCAATACAAACTAATTGAAAAAAAAATTGCTCGCGTACGAGATATGAGGGTGGGGCTATTTCTTAAGAATTGGAGTGGAATTAAAGTTTCAAATTTTGTAACAGTTTTTCTTGGAATCTAATAATGAGAACGACATAAAAATTTTTACACACCGGTAAAAAAAAATAATGAACTGCACCACAACGAGAATTTTTCAATATCTTATAATTGAAAAAATTGCGAATAAATCATTAAGTAATATTGAAATGGAGAATAACTCGTTGTCTTGCAGTAGAATATCGGCTTGGCTATAGTATGTCCACGTTGAGTTGGCGCGACCACAAATGTGGCAAAAGAGGAATGCACTTGGCGAAACCGGAGACCAATTAAGGTCACATGACAGTAGTAGCTCAAACACGCGAAAATGTCGACGCCCACAGTAAAAACGGGGCGGGTCCAACGTGCGCATTATTACCGTAAGTTTACTTGTTGAAATGAAAAAGAAGCTATGGCAGTTTCTTCCGCGGCTGTATTCAATATATGCCCTGTTATACCTAATCACTCGTAGTTTATAGTTTGTACGAGCTTCTAGTTGTGCGCTAAAACTGGTTGAAGGTTGCGGAGTGTTATCTGGAGCTACAAAGCTTAGAGGAAAGAAGCACTGGACGGCGGCTGAATGCTCAAGTAAGTCTGATTGTTGTGTGCTTAAGCGTGTATTTAAACTCTATTCTTATTTCTTGGTGTGACGAATTTCTGAAGTACTCAACAGTAAATGTGAAGAATCCAGCACATCACCTACATTTTAGCTATGGCCACACACATTCCAGTATTACTTTGTCCTTCACACTGAATCATTCATATCATTTTATTCATGATTTTACTGTATTTTCTATCTACTTGTTAAATTTCAACTTTTTTTAAATTATACAAAAAAAATTGACAATTAATATAATTATATAATGACATGTACAATATATATATATAATATAATTTTATGATGACATGAAATTGTGGTAGATACAAGCAGCAGTTGAATTTGGAGGGTGGTAAATAGCATCACCATAACCATAGAGAACTGTACCTATATAGACATGAGGAGTAATGGACAGCTAAAGCATAAATAGTGGCATATAGAGTCTATGATGAATTGTATATCTTATTATCTTGGTCAGCATACAGTAAATTGGCTGAGTTTCTAAATAAATAGGCCCTATTTAAACAGGTAAGAAAATCTGAGTGGACAAGCAACCCGCGATACAAACGTACCTCACATTGTAGCTTGCTCTTGTTAAGTAGCCTTGAATAGCAACAAATTCCTGAGCCTAAAATGAACCAGAATGTCAAGCAGAAGGGTAGAAACTAAGTCACCAAACTACGACTGCTTTTTGTTTACAATTGTCTCAGAGGTACTGCGCACGTGTTTGGCCCGGTTTGAGCGCGTGACTAAATCCCGCCGCGTGTAGCGCGGGAAACGTGTGGTTTTATTTATTCCCATTGACTTTTCTATTGAGTTTTGAAACTGCACTTTCCCGCTGACTCAGAAGTTTTTAAAGGGAATTTTCTGGACCGCTTCGGCACGAGTTTTCGAATGGTACAAACCCCGGAAGCGTAGCTACTTCCGTTCAAAAGTTATTAACGGTTTTTACCGCGCCAACTCAACTTGGACATACTATAGTAGTGCACCAAATTGCGGAGCTCCAACTTACCGCACCGCTCCAAAATACTGCTACAACAAAGTTTTATAACCAGGCCCCGATATTTCGTGATATTTCTTCCAGATTCGCTCTAAAATTAGTGAGCGGCTCCACCGGCAGGTACTTTGTCCTTGTGTAGTAGTGGAGAAGCCCCTGTAAGTATACAATAGTAGTAATGTGCATAGCAACCATCAACAAAAAATTGCGTAGGCGGTGTGCGGTCACCCTTAACCTTGGTAATATTTTTTTCGTTTACAAATTATGCTAATTTTAGCACTTACAATTAAATAGGCAGACCTATCCGTAAGGTGTCATCAAGATTAAAGAATTTCTTTGGCAAAAATAATGAATCAAGATCACATAAACGAGTAAATGGTAAGATATAGAGACAAGATTATCAACTCACTATATTAACTCATAAAAATGGTGGTATATATCTATAAATCACTTTCTTGGTTGTATAAATATAAGAATTACCTGTGTAGACTAATTTTAAATATCATGTTCGATACTTCTTTATTACCTTATACATTTTTTGCTTGTGGATTCTGATGCAGTAGTCAATGTTACTGATGGGTGTGCTGCCACCCTTAAGACAAAAAATAAATCCACAAGGTCAGATAAAGTTATGATGTTCAAAGAGGTTCAGAAGACTTTAAACTCCACTAAATAATTCACTGCTTAATTTCTTTGGAAGGGATGGAGTAACTGTTGCCAAAGACAGTTTAGTATATGTTAAGTAAAAATGATATACAGTAGACCCTGCATATTGGGCCTCACATAATCAGCTCCGCTTTATCTGGCCCAAAATTAAAATTCAATTAAAATTCAATTGAAGCATACTGCAAGTTTACTTTAACTGTAGTAGCTGCCAGATGTTATCTCCAGATCTAACTCTACTTGGGCTGCTCTGCCTAAGCAGTTAAGCAGCTAGCTATGTGAGCTTGAATGTAATGTGTGTGTTGCTGTAGGCTAATAATGGCTACCCCTACACCTTCAAAAAGGAAGCTTGTAGTTAATTAACTCTGTCATTTACTTTAATCATTAAAAATCATTTAAACCAATTTTTTTAAGTGGCTTCACATATCAGGAAAATTCACTTATCTGAACTAGGGCTGGTCCCATATAGGTCGGATATGAGAGGGTCTACTGTACATTTTAAGTTAGTTGAAGGAAACATGGTTTATATCATAGTTATTGTACATCTCACTCTGTATTGTCAAGAATAATCATTTTGCATTTAATTTAAACACACTTTGTGTTACAAAATAGTTGTTGCCCCAGGTGGTTAGAGGGGAATAATACAAGGAATAACATTCTTAATTTATGGCGGTTACCACTGCAAGTATGGTATAAACAGTGTGTATTCCATTAGTCTGAGCGATATTATTTCACACACGATATCACAAAATATTATATATAATTATATAGCAGCAGTGTAGGAAGGTGCTCGATATGGGTTGAGGTGTGGCCCCAAGGGCTTGTATTTTATGTGTTTTAGTGTGTTTATATGACCTTTATAGATTGTGACTAAAAAATATAGGGAGTGGGCTGCTCCAGCCCCCAGACATCCCCATTTCCTATGCCACCGCATAGTATATATGTATATATAATAATACTTACTAGATGAGTCCAGTGTGATGTGGTGAAATATTTCATGAGCAGGCTAATTTATTTTCATAAGCCAGTCTTTTCAGAGTTTAAAAAGTTCTAATTGCACAACACAGCCTTGTAGGTTCTTTATAGGAAGTGTCTTACCCGCGTTTTATGTTTTAATTGGCCTGGGAAAAGTGAAAACTTGGCGATTATGGAGACGTTGGTGAGGCGGTCTCAGTTGCATTGTTCAATAGTGTCGCCATGTAAGTGAAGAAAACACTGAAGAATCGACAAGACAATCATATTTATAGCCAGGTAATTGCCACCAATTATGCTCTAGCCTGGCTCTTACGGAATACAAAGATGATGAAAATTATAAAAGTGCGACTCTTTGAAGTATACTTTTTGAGATTTCTGTCAGTCGTTTTTTTTAAGGTTGGATTAGACATTGGCTTCAGAAGGATTGCAAAAGCCATAATTTTCAGAAAATAGATGTTAACAGCTAAAATTTATAGAATTTTATTTTAACTAAATTAAAAAAATGTGAAGCAATCCTTGATATGCACTCCCTGATGCCTGTATGAAGTTTAGAACTAGACATATTTATTAATTTTATTGACAACCAGTTATTTAGATTATAGGTGCAAGTATAGCTTAGATTAGATGATAATGACATAATTATACCGAGTACAATAATGTATTATAGATAGAAAAATGAAATGGCAGAAATCGTCCGACAAATATCAATTACCAAGTGTAACAACAGGTAAAGAAATGATACTAGATAGTGTTAAATTACACACAAGCACACATACACACACACACACACATATACATATATATCTTCAGCACTTCTGCTTGAGAGGGATATAGTATTCGCTTTGTCTGTCAGACAGTCTGTCAGTCGGTGTGTCATACCACAGGTATGTACGACCTATGCAAAGGCAGCTGCAGTCTTTGCTAAGCATTTACTTAGAGCTATTCTTTAGCTGACCAGTATAACACACACTTGTTCACTGGACATACCAACAGGAGACTTGCCTTCTTGGTTAGACATTGGACAATTAATTGTCGGTATAATTATGACAAAGAGCACTTAACTTACAACTGAGTTTTTACAGCAATCATTAAATTGAGGAGGTAAACAAATTCAATTCCTTTAGACGAACCAGTAATGATCAATAAACAAGAGGATTCTGTTCAGTGAAATTTGGGAGCAGGTAGAACACCGACATAACACAAAAATATGCAAGAGTCAAATACATACGCACGTCCACACTTATAAACCGATACACCCCTTATTCTCAATATCGGATATCGTCTCGCTCGCCAATAAATTATTGAGTTAGGCTGTGTCTGACATACCCAATTTTTTCTAGGACGCAGTTAAGCTGTACTAACTTTTTTATTCGAGTTAACAGTGGTGGTAAGTTATCTTGCCTAATGAGCTGTTTGTCACAGTTTTTGCTCTAGGCAACAGTAATGTTCTTACTTGAAAAATAATAGTCCTAGAATCAAGTTGGAAAAGTTTATCTTAATGCCATAGCTCAAAGTGTAGTCTATTGGTAACTGCATAGTAATATTGTAAAGGCCATTGTTGTTGTTTTCAGTTTGGAGTGCTGACTCAGTTAATTGAATGTCGCAAATAATTCAAATAAAATATACACTGCCCGAAAAATGTCCATTGACAACCATAAATGTTACAAAACGATTTTCTTTCTATTGTTTGCAATAGACCATATTTAAACTTCTCATTTTATATAATTAAAAAAAAATCTAATTATATCAGATGGTGAAGGGGTTTAATTGATAGGAGGGAGGAAGGGTTAAAAAGATAGTCTCACTGTTTGATTACTTACCAGTATAATTATTATGATATGCTTTTGGCGAGTAATTTTCCACAATGCTAGGCAACAAACGCCATTACTACAATGTGTTCAATATGCTAACTCTAGATTGTCCTCTATTGAATGTTAACGGAGGTGTAGTTATTTATCAGAATATCACAACCAACTCTCTTGCTAGAATTCGATGTAACAATGGTTTTTTATTACAAGGAACCCCAGTGCTCAAATGTTACAGGAATGGAACTTGGAGTGACAAAAGTCCATTGTGTAATAGTAAGGCTCATTCACTGCTGATAAAATATACAAATGCTTTATATTTACCATTTTATGGATTGGATAACTATAATATGCTTGGTTGTTTTTTTTAATACAGAAATAAGCCAAGGTTGTACCACTAAACACCACCATATCATTACTCTAACATTATTACTACTTGGTTCTAATTTAAATTGTATGATTAAATGAATTGCATCAGCTATATAATAATGAAAATATTATATATTTATATATTATAATATAACTCTAATTCAGTCATTCTCAACTGAAATTAATACTGCAGCATTATCCAAGCCTTACTTTATACTTAGGCTCAATATTGTGAGAGAATTCCTTTGAAAAAGCTTGCTTTTCAAGTGCAAGCCCGTTGTTGCTACTGGTTGCTGTTTGAAGATGCCTTACCGTAACTTTTGGGGGGAAATATTTGCCGTTTAGTGGGGGGGGGGGGGGGGGCTGGGTTGCGGCAGCGAAGTGTTGATTGAACCATTAACATTACTCTCTGGCATTTCCCAAGTTAGATTTACAGCCCCAGTCTATGACATTGATACCCTAGTTTATGACATTGACTCCACCTTACCAACTATGCAAGGAAAATGCAGACTAGCCATGGATACTGAAATTGAGCCTGACAATTCTTTATGGTGTAGTTCTTAAAGATGGCGGCGAGAAATTGTTGATATTAGGAAGGTTGTTACCATCCCTGAACCCTTTACCATGCCCTTTGTCGAATTTATCATTTCCCAACTTGGTCAAGCATCTTACCTATTCAAACTTGATCTTTTCAAGGGATTTCACAAAGTCCCTCTTGAGGAATCTAGAAGACCACTCACTGCATTCTCTTGTTTACTAGGGAAATTTTATTACAGGGTTATGTCCTTTGGGCCAAGGAATGCACCGGCTACCTTCCAACTTCTCATGCATGTGAGGGGTTTGGAATAGCTTACATTGATGACATCATTATTTTTTCCACTTCATTTGAGGATCACTTGCAACATATTTCCTCAGTTTTAAGTAGACTTGCTCAAGCTAACCTCACTGTCAAGCACAGCAAGTGCAGCTGGGTTTTTTTACTCCTGTGTCATAGTGGAACGTAAGTATGACTTCACCCGCCGCATTGCACTGAAAGACCTTTCACTACTTGAGTTAGTAGCAGGCATTACTGTAATCAGTTTCATTGCTGTGTGTACCTCACACAATAATTCTCATTCTGCAGAATAACAAGTAGCAAAATAAATTCTGAGGTCTAAAATAGTAGCCTTTTCATCCAAATTCTGTCCCAAAATTTTTACCTGAACATCTAATAGGGACTGTCCAAATCAGTACTGTAAAAATCTGTTACAAAGTCTAACTCATACTGATAGTCTTCTTTTTTCATTGCTTTTAAAAGTAGTGTTTCTAGATGCTGATATGTTCTATATCCAGGTTGGTCAAATCGGTCACCAATAGCTTCCACCAAAAGATCAATGGCTTCAAAATATATTTGATGGAAATATAATTCAGAAATTGCATGAAATTCAGCCGGAGCTGAACCAACATCATAACATGCTGGAGTTCTACGTTTTCGAGAAAGTTCAGGTTCATCAACACCAATTTCATCCTTCATCTTTTCAACGTTTTTCCAAAAAAGTTCAAAATCTGAGTTGTTTCTAATTTTGCTGATAGTCTTTTTTGTCATGTCAGCAATCACTTGCCCCTCAGCTGCTGAGCAAGTCTTGCTCTGAAGGCTTTTACTGAGATTGTCTGTGTGACTAAGTAGCAATTCACATAAGACAAGTCCAAAAAAGAACTCAAACCTACTCATTTGAGCTGCAATACGAGCTATCATTTCAGTGTCATGCGATGTGTTTACTGCTTCTTCCCACGTTGTCTGAAGAGATATGTAGTTTTTTTATGATACTCTCCAGAGACTTTGCCTGCACTGTCCATCGTGTTGACATGAAACACGAATTACAGGGCTACTATCTGGAAATTGACTTTTAATGCTATCTAACAGTGCTTCTTTTCATAGGGAAAATTTCACCAATCTTATAATTTCATAAGAAGTTTCCAAAACCGATTTCAACAAACGAAATTTTTTGATCGTGTCATTGTCGTTATCACCACTTATTATTTGGCCTGAAAATAAAAAATCGAAAGACTATGCCTTGGTGCTAAGACCATGCGGTGATGATGCGTAGTGACAACTACTGACATTATAAACACATCCTGGCAGAAATATTTTGTCGATTGTGCAGAACAAGTCGTTGACATGAGTTTGACCAAACCTTCTTCTTCCTCATGAGGTAAATGGTCGGCACACCAGACTAGATTATTTCTGTGAGTGCCATTTTTAAGCTGTTACTTTTAATGCTAAGCAACTGGAAGCCAAACGTGGACAATGAATACCATTGAAATCATGCTGACAGAAATATATACCATATTTCCTCCATTGGCGTCCTTGGTTAGATCACGCTCTCGATTAGACAACGCCCTCAGTTAGATCGCACCCTAAAATAGACTGCACATGATATGTCTTTCTGAGTGTAATAGTACTTACTTTCCAATAGATTGCACACCTGACTAAAATGTTTGATGACTATTACCGAATACATTAAATTAGGACAATATTTTCCTTACCACATGCCCAACGTTCCAGTAGCTTAGCTAAAATTGATGCTGCAAAAAATAGTAACTTGCTTGTTTCTTTGACCTAACATTTTAACCCTTTCGTTCCGGATCCCGCTTAGAAACGGAGACAACCGGTCGGCTTCTCCGAATTAAAAAAATAGTTACTTTATAGCTAGAACCTTCAGATTGCATACACAGGTGCCCAATGCATTGGAGAAGCATTTAAAATAGATTTCAGCAAGGACTGCTTCGGCAGTATTTCACAGCATTTGCGTTTATTTCTTCCTCGGCAAAAAACAACAACATAGATTCTCCGTCGAATTAAAAAAAAGTAACCTTCTTCACAGCAGCTTCATTTATGGGTCCAGTCATCTCCAGAGCTTTGTAGAAGCAGCGAAAAATTGCTTGAGCCCAGCCTTGCATAACACATTGAAACAACTGCTTGTTTGCCGAACAAGACTACTTCGCAATTTGACTTACTGTCTTCTCTTAATTTTATAAGATAGCCAGTTCAACCACCCGGTTCGCCCTAGTCAATCTGCTTATAAGTAACGTTATGGTCAATTGAAATGCTGCATTATTAGCAACGTTGACCATTGACTGCGTTCTAATTAAGCGAAATTATGCGGAATATATAAAAAAAATACGAACCTTGCACTGTCTTTTCGCGCGTTGCACTACTATGGCTTTGAGGTCCTCGATAACTCTGGAGCAGAAGGAGATTCTTCAGAGGAAATTTGATGGTGGTATGCAAGGGTGCAATAAATCTACGCTGGCTATGCGCAAAGAGGCTTCTGTGCAAACAGGATTGCAAATCTGGACAATTGATGTAAGCACTTCATAGAGCCACTAACCAGCAATATATACATATATGATTTAGTAATAATAGCTAGTAATTTAAAAATTAACTTAGAATCACAGTAGTTATAGGTGACCCTCTAATATATGTGACCGGATTTGTGAAAACCCGGCTAAACGCGGCCAACACAATTTTTCAATAACACCGTTTTTGTCAAAATAGTCAATTTTTATCAATATTATTTTTATTTCAAAAATGAGTAACTGACTACTAGAACTAGCTACTGGTGAAGTTATACATGCTGAGACTTACTGAAACGGGCGCTAGACAGCCCTAAACTCTGAGGGTCGGTTTTACTAACCTTGCGTGCCCGGACTGTTGCTACGCAGATTGGCGGGCTTAATGCCACGCGCGGGAAAAAAACCCGCCAGAATATTGCCGCGTGTCCTATTAGCAGAGAAGCCAGTTAAGTTCTTGGGATGTCTGGACCCGGAAGATTAGCGAACTCTCTTAACCAGTGGGCCCGAGATGGCCTCGATACAGTGGGCGGGGCCGACGGTGATGCATTAAATCACCTCATACTGGAGTACTTCGACAGTGAAGTAACTACTGAGCAATGTAAGTCACATAATAATAATAGTGAATAGCATTATTGACTAATATTTCTCTGTAAAGACAATGAAGATGATGAAGACTTTGGTACTCATTACAATCACAGTAATCTGGATGGTATTGTTTTAAATTCCAATTATTTTAAGACTAAGTTGAATAGCTACTTTTATTGTGGGTTATCTAGGTATAGATAGTTTAGACACGATGGGTGAAGGTGACAGTGATAATGGCATGGATGATGACGATATTTTGGGTGAATCTAGTCTATTGTACGACCCATTTGACGAATACTCCACACTGGAGCTACCTGCTTCACCAGATCGAGCACCCTTAGTGCCTCAATCTCCTACACCTCAAGAGTGTGAAGTACTGGAGTCCCCTGAAGTAGCTGCTCGATCACCCACTGGTTAGCTATATTTTCTTGAAAACATAATCCAATAATTCGTTTAAAAATAACATTACTATTTTAGAACATGGTAGTGTTTCAAGGTTTTGTCGTCCTGGCTTTACAACACCCTCGAGGCCCAGGAACATGGCACACAACAACTCTGAAGAGAAACTTTCAGAGTTTTTGGCAAATGGGTGTGGTTGTGCTAAGAAATGTTATAAATTCTTTGATACTGAGCATTACCAAGATATCAGGGATCAGTGTGCAGAGCTCAGCAAAGATGAACTGGACCTCGTGTTGCTTGGTCAGATCATGGCAAACGTCAACATTGCCACCGTAGTAGGGCCCCTATCGAAGCACACTCCAACTGGCCGAAAAAGACCACGCCTATCGTACAGTCACCAAGGGCGAAGTATTTGCAAAGTCACATTTCTCATACTTCATGGAGTTGGTAAATTTCCCCACTATCAAACTACAACAATAATTCATAACAATTTTCTGTATAGGAAAAGACAGATTTGCTGCATTATGTCAGCACTATCTTGTCACTGGGCTGACCACTAGACGTCACGGCAACAAAGGTAGGACTCCTGCACACACACTGTCCCTCAGAGATGTCAGGAATCTTGTGAAGTTCCTGCATTCCTACGCAGAAGTTCATGCGATACTCTTGCCTGGAAGAATTCCAGGATACAAGAGAGATGATCTGCAATTGCTACCATCAAGCACAACAAAGAAGGTCAGATAAAAAAAAAATTTTTTTTTTAATAATTTGCATCATTCTATTACCTCAACAATAGAGTGTCTGGGTACAGTACAAGTTAACTTGTGAAGAAGCTGGTTTAAGAGCAGCGGCATACACCACCTTTTGCACACTCTGGAGAAAGTTGACGCCTCACATTACTGTAATGAAGCCCATGACGGATTTATGCTGGGTATGTCAACAAAACTCCAGCGCAATAATGAAGGCTGCTAACACTCCTGAAGAGGAGAAATCAAAGGTAAACTATAACATCACAAGCAAACTGCAATCACTATAATACATTGTATTTAGATTGTTAAGAATGCTGAGAGTCACCTTCTTCTGGCAACCAAGGCTAGAAGCTACCTGAAATCACAAGTAGTTCAAGCCAAGGAGGAGGTCAAGGTGACATTTCTGGACAAATTTCTCTCTTTGCCTCCCGTGCACTCGTCACTTCCTGCCCTAACACATAACATAACCATACACTATTCATTTGACTTTGCTCAACAGGTTAGCACATTAGAATTAGTTACCTTCATCCAGTGTGATTTTTTTTTGCTTTCATTATAAAAAATCAAAATCAAAACTGATTGTAGGTGCATTTTCCTCACGATCCTCAGCAACCTGGTCCAGTGTATTTCTTGACTCCAAGGAAATGTGGTATTTTCGGGGTCCACTGTGAAGCCATTTCTCGCCAGGTATGCACTACAGAAAATAAATCTATGGTGAAATCATTATTATTCAATAATAGGTCAACTACTTAGTAGATGAGGGGATGAACATCGGCAAAGGTGCTAACTGTGTTATCAGCCTTGTCCATCACTTTTTGTCCACTCACAACTTGGGAGAGACCAACTTATTGCTGCATGCAGATAATTGCAGTGGACAGAATAAAAACAGGTAATTATAAAGAAATTTGTATAACTTGAGATAATGGGGTAAACATTCTAAAAAATAGGTTTGTGATGCAGTACCTAGCATGGAGAGTTCTATCTGGTCTGAACAAAAAGATCGAAATCAGTTTCATGATGGTCGGCCACACGAAATTTGCACCGGATTGGGCCTTTGGGCTTCTCAAACAAAGATTTCGGAAATCTGTTGTTGGATGTCTGGATGACATGGTTCGAGTTGTGAACGAGTCTGCTAGTGTCAATGTAGCTCAACTGGTTGGCAGTGAGAGTGGCAATACCTTTGTACGCCAATATAATTGGTCAGACTACTTTCATAAGTTTTATAAGCGTCAAGCTTTTGATGGAATAAAATCTTTCCATCACCTAAAATTCGACCAAACGAGACCTGGAAAAGTAATGGTGAGGGAAGTGTCTGATGGTGAAGAGAAAGAGCTCACAGTTTTGGCCAAACCACATCTTCACTGGAAGCCCGATCCCAACGACTTGCCGCAAGAAATCCATCCACCAGGGCTCTCCAGAGAACGACGACAATATCTCTTCGACAAAATTCGAGAATTTTGTCCTGAGGAGAGCAGAGACAAAGTTTGTCCAAATCCGGATATTGCACCAGCTACTTCGACTGAAGAAGTCTCAACTGCATTGTCACTTTCATCTCCTCCACTGTCCACGTCACTTTCACCTCCTCCACTGTCCCCGTCAAACACAACTAACTTCTCCCCTTCACCTTCACCTATACCACCATCAAAGAGACAGTGTCACAGGCACAGGAAATGACACTACCAAACACTAATTTAAACTATCAAAGACCTCTCCATCGTAGCATACGGGCCACTCTAACAATAGTAGTAGTGTACACAGTGGTATTACTAGTGCGTGTACACAGTGGTATTACTAGTGTGTGTACACAGTGGTATTACTAGTATGTTTGTGCACACAGTGGTATTACTAGTGCTTGTACACAGTGGTATTACTAGTGCGTGTGAGCACACAGTGGTATTACTAGTATGTGTGTGCACACAGTGGTAATACAGTGGTAATACTAGTGCATGTACACAGTGGTATCACTAGTGCGTGTGAGCACACAGTGGTAATACTAGTGCGTGTACACAGGGATATTACTAGTATGTTTGTGCACACAGTGGTAATACTAGTGTGTGTACACAGTGGTATTACTAGTGTGTGTACACAGTGGTATCACTAGTGCGTGTGAGCACACAGTGGTAATACTAGTGCGTGTACACAGGGATATTACTAGTATGTTTGTGCACACAGTGGTAATACTAGTGCATGTACACAGTGGTATACTAGTGCGCACACAGTGGTAATGCTAGTGCGTGTACACAGGGATATTACTAGTATGTTTGTGCACACAGTGGTAATACTAGTGTGTGTACACAGTGGTATCACTAGTATGTTTGTACACAGTGGTAATACTAGTGTATGTGCACAGTGGTATTACTAGTGCGTGAGAACACAGTGGTAATACTAGTGCGTGTACACAGTGGTATTAATAGTACGTGTGTGCACACAGTGGTAATACTAGTGCGTGTACACAGTGGTATCACTAGTGCGTGTGAGCACACAGTGGTAATACTAGTGCGTGTACACAGTGGTATTACTAGTATGTTTGTACACAGTGGTAATACTAGTGTATGTGCACAGTGGTATTACTAGTGCGTGTGCACACAGTGGTAATACTAGTGTGTGTACACAGTGGTATCACTAGTATGTTTGTACACAGTGGTAATACTAGTGTATGTGCACAGTGGTATTACTAGTGCGTGTGCACACAGTGGTAATACTAGTGCGTGTACACAGTGGTATTAATAGTACGTGTGTGCACACAGTGGTAATACTAGTGCGTGTACACAGTGGTATCACTAGTGCGTGTGAGCACACAGTGGTAATACTAGTGCGTGTACACAGTGGTATCACTAGTGCTTGTGAGCACACAGTGGTAATACTAGTGCGTGTACACAGTGATAATACTAGTGTATGTGCACAGTGGTATTACTAGTGTGTGTGCACACAGTGGTAATACTAGTGCGTGTACACAGTGGTATTAATAGTATGTGTGTGCACACAGTGGTAATACTAGTGCGTGTACACTGTGGTATCACTAGTGCGTGTGAGCACACAGTGGTAATACTAGTGCGTGTACACAGTGTAATACTAGTGTATGTGCACAGTGGTATTACTAGTGCGTGTGCACACAGTGGTAATGCTAGTGCGTGTACACAGGTGGTAATACTAGTGTGGTGGTATTGCTAATGCGTGTGCTCACACACTAGATATACCAGTTTGTGTGTCTGTGCATACACTACAATACCAGAACGCACTAGAATACCAGTACGTGTGTGAACGCACTAGAATACCAGTATGTGCATGAACGCACTAGAATACCAGTACGTGCGTGAACGCACTAGAAATACCAGTACTTGCGTGCATGCACTAGAAATACCAGTACGTGCGTGCACACACTAGAAATACCAGTACGTGTGTGAACGCACTAGAATACCAGTATGTGCATGAACGCACTAGAATACCAGTACGTGCGTGAACGCACTAGAAATACCAGTACTTGCGTGCATGCACTAGAAATACCAGTACGTGCGTGCACACACTAGAAATACCAGTACGTGCGTGCATGCACTAGAAATACAAGTTTATGCATGCACAGATTAGAAATAATAGTACGTGCGTGCATGCACTAGAAATAATAGTAGTGCGTGCATACACTAGAAATACTTGTAAGTGCATAGGTATACAAACTTTAATGAACACTTAAAATTACTGCTTGGATGAACAACAGACTTACTTACCTTTATCTTTTCTTTATAATTCCTACTTCCATGGTACCTCACTAGATAAGCAGGTAGCAGCAGCACCAATATTCTCAAAGCTAAAAGAAAAGGAATAAAAATACAGCTAAAATGGCTACCAGCAACAACCCCGAAATAAGAAAAGACTTCCTACTCTTTCTAAAAGCTGTTTCCGTAACAAGATAGCCTATCACTACCAACATAGAAATACAGACAAGCTCACTCACCTTCGCACAGTAGACTAAGAGAAGACAGCAGTAGAGAGCTTTTGTTTCGACGGATTACGCGCGGTAATAAGCAATAGTATACGGGTTGCGGTTGAATACGGAATTAACGCGGGCACGCCCTTAGCAACGCATTTGGGCTCCAAAGCTCGATATTCAATGGATCTTTGATGCTAGCAGAATGGAGCGGTTCTGTGTATTATGGCGGAAACGGTTCGTGCAGTGGCTCTAAAACTTGGAGGAGTTCATCTTCAGGTCTTGGTGGGCTTATTTGTGTAAAAAAAATAAAAATTGTGTTGGCCGCGTTTAGCCGGGTTTTCACAAATCCGGTCACATATTACAAGGCCCTAACAATTCAAAAGCGTCCTATTCATGTTCAATTCACTCACATTAGCCTGATTCATATGTTTGACGGCATCTGGGGGGTGCGGGGGGCGAAGCCTCCCGAGCATATTGGGGCAAAGCCCCCCTAAATTGGGTGTGTCGGTCATGTGACTATAACCACAACGGGCTAGGGCTACTTTTCAACCACAGGGAGGGGTTCCCTAGCAGTTTTAAATTTCATAATTTTTTTTATTTTGGCATGGACATCCCAAGGGACTTCTCTATCATCCTAGTCCCATGGGACAATTGACGGCGTTACTGGACAACACTCACTATTAGTTTGCATTAGCAGATATTCATAATATGTTGTTGTTGTTTTTTGTTTTTGTTTGTTTTGTTTTGTTGTTAATTTTTACAGTACATTTTTCATACACTAGGTTATTTGCTATTGTGATGTCATTATTATTTAAATTGTTTTATTTAGCTGATCATTATTCTGTGCAAACATAGCAAAAATATATTAGCATGACCCTAAGTCAGAGTGTGAGTCTAGGGCACACATAAAAGCAGCTGCTGTGGTTTACTGGTTAACCTCTGTGGTTTTGTTTGGGTAGCTAGCACATGTTGAATTACAACATGTGATGGGGACACATTGTTGTCACACCTCTTGCATGGGGTAGACTACAATAGTACTCCAGCAGTGGTTTAGTTTGTTTCATGTACATAGCCTTTGGGTCTCTTTTCATAATGTACTTGAGGACATCCTTGGAAGGTTTCCCTCCCCCAAAATACCTGACTTGGCTACATATCATAGCTTTACATTACATTTACCGGCATCAAATTGTAGCTTACTAAGCAGGTAAACATGGGGGGGGGGGGGCTGGAAGGAGGTTTCAATTCTGGTGATGTGTGATGTTTGCTATATCTTTAATTGTGTGTGTGTGTGTCAGGCTGTTTATCAGTTGGCTTGGTTGACCTATGTGGTTTTGTTTTTGTGCTTGTTGTTGTGTTTTGAATTCCAAGCATGTGTATAAGAGTACACAGCTAGCTCTGAGGGTTCGCACCTTTGTTGCTCTAGTTTCTGCTAAATAAAGTTTGAAATTATATCATATTGCAGCAGTCAATTGAAATATACTAGGTAAGGATTCTTAGCATACAGCTTTGCACCATTGTGAGCTTTGTGTGTGGGAAAGGGGGTGGGGGGGAGGGTGTGACATACATTTCAAAAGTTATACACTTGTAAGCTGATTAGCTTAATACAATTATAGTCAATTTATATAATATGTGGGTTAGATGTCTCTTTGAGGCCCTCTTTGCAAATGACAAACCGGTTTTATTACCTTTCTAACATAATTCTAATTCATTTCCATGATAACTGGTTCCCTTAAGAATGAAATTAGACTGAAAAGACATACTTGCTGGATTTTCGGGGCGCGAAAATACTATCAATAAACTTCTAAAGAGTTGTTACCATAGAACGGAACTATTAGCTGATTAAAAAAAAAAAATTTCCATAGTAATAACTAATGATTTACTAGGATGCTAGACAACAATTAAATTATTGATATGTAGTGGAACTCATGAATGTCTATCCATATCGCCTCTCATTGTGTTATGTAGTATGAGTGACTGTATGTATCTGTGTTTGTTTCTAGGTACATGTCTCAGTGTGCTTAACACATGGCATGGCAAACCAGAGGAAATATAGAATGCTCAGTTTTCTACAGGTAAGAATTACATATGCTGGTAAGATTGACAGTGTGTGAGGTTTGAATCAGCGACTAAGGTGCAGAGTAGCATGTCTGGAGATTATGGTGATGCAGTTGGCAGTTAGTAGAGCACAGGGATAATAGTAGGCCCCAGTAGACCCACGTTTTATATGTAGCTCAGGACCACTGCTACAGAATTAGAGCTTCACTCCTATCATTATTAACAATTTGTCAAAATGGAGTCAGTCTTAGACGTCCCTGTTGACTGGTAGTACTTGTGACTGAGTATCACTGTCCATCCTAACATCCACATAAGATGTTAAAAAAAATACAGAAATAAATCATAGCCAGAGAGGTATAGGCAGCCACCACTGTAGTGAAAGGATTGATTAGTATATTTGGTATTCCATAAGCTGAGGTCACATTTCTGTTTGTGAATATTTTACCTTTAATTCATTGCAGGATTGGTCTTGTTTGTTTAGACTACAATTCTAGTACAGTGTTCTCTGATGTTCTCATCTGTTATCATGGCAAGAAATAATGTTTTATTATTATTATTATTATTATTATTACTTTAGGTTCTGGTATCAATCCAGTCTCTGATCTTGGTCCTACAATGCACCAGGATATGAACAATTCAGAGGGAAACTCCCTAAGGAGAACAAAGTCACTAGCCTACAACTCAAAAGTTTATGGGGCAATCGTCCAGTTGGCCATGAAGGTACAAACTTGCAACAAAAAAAAAGTTATTTCATTTATCAGATGCCGCTCTCCAATAGTTGCTGCCCTCCAATTCAGCCACATATATTCTTGCCTTAGTAGTATAACTCGCTGCCCTTGAATAGATATTATCTACGGCACAATCATTGTATGTATTGTTTGGAGTATGTACTGACAACTTAGTTTAGACATTGAAAAAATATAATAATTCTTACTGTGTTTTGTTTCATTGGTTACAAAATTATCTATTCCACTTTCAGAAATTCCGTTATCCAGCATAAAGTTCGCCAGCTCAGTGCACGACAATCCTTCCATCGCTAGTTGCTGTAAGTGCAATATTCTGTCAGCTTTCAAGTCGATCCTTATATAGGCCGAGTATGCTTGTGATCATGTGATCACCGAAACTGTGTTAGCCACTATGTCTGCTGGGAGCGCTATTGGCTCCATAAGCGTCCAATTCAAATTTATTGAGCCAAAAGACAAGATGGTTTCAGGTTTTGTTTTAAGATGGGGAGAGAGCTATTGGCTCCACCAAGGTCAAAGTCACAAAATTTATTTATAGGTGTGTTGTGGTTATATTATTATATTAATATATAATCATTATTATTATTATTTGGGATGATTATGCTTATTATTATGTATTATTATGATTGTATTATAGGATTATTATTAATTATTATTATTATTATTATTATTATATTGTTATGATTATCAATGATTATTATATTATTATTATTATATTAGTGTTATGATTGTCATGGATTATTATTATTATGATTGTATTATGTTTTATTATTATTTTATTGTGTACGATTATCATGATATTATTAATTAGTATGTTGTTATGATTATCATGATTATTATGAGTATTGTATTTTTATTATGCTATTATGAAAAATTTTCTTATATTCGAATTGTGATTATTATTATGATTATTATTATTATTATTATTATTATTATGTAGGTTACTGATATTATATTTTATTTATTCTGTTATCATATCATTATTCTTATTATTATTATGATTATTATTATTATTATGTTATTATTATTATTACTATTATGATTATTAGGATTAGTATATGATATTAATTATGTTTATGTATAGTGTTCTTATGTCAGCATCATTTATTATTATTATGATCTTATTATTATTATTATGTATTTGTATCATGATTATTGGATGATGGATGATTATTATGATTATGATTATTATTATTATTATTATGATTATCATGATTATTATTATTATGATTTTTATTATGATTATTATGATTTTTATTTTATTATTATTATTGTTATTATCATCATCATTATCATGATTAATATTATTATTATTTATTATCATTATTATTATTATCATAATTATTATTATTATTATTATTACTATTTTTATTATTATTATTATTATTATTACTATTATCATCATTATGTTATTGTTGTTGTTGTTGTTGTTATTGTTATTATTATTATTATTTATTTATTTTATTAGTATTATTTTTTTATTATTACTATTACTATCATCTGGAGAAACTATTTGCTACCATAAGTCTTTTATAGAGAAATTTGCTCGCCATCTTGTGAAAATGTACTATGTACTAGACGTACGACATGACAATTTTCAGATACTTTGTTTCAATTTGCAATCTTTTTCCACAACTTAATTTTTATTCTATTGTACAGTATGTGTGTGTGGTGTGTATGTATGTGTGTGTGTGTGTGAGTGTGTGTATGTGTGTGTATGTATTTGTATGTATGTATGTGTGTGTGGTGTGTATGTATGTGTGTATGTATGTGTGTGTGAGTGTGCGTATGTATGTGTATGTATGTATGTGTGTGTGTGTATGTGCGGGTGTGTGCGTATGCATGGTCGTAGCAAGTGATCTGGCAGATCCACTTTGATCGGGCCACTTTTGAGTTTAAGATTGGGTGTGTCAGATATTTAACTGGGCATATGCTACATGCATGCTGCTGAACTGGATTTTTTGTGGCACATATGACCTCATCTTCTCTTTCAATATAAATCTTTGTTAACATCCCATATTTTTCAAGAGCCACACTTATCACTGCACCCACTCCCTGGCCTTACCATTTCAAGTGCTTGCTACAGTGTGTATCATGTATTATCAACCTCTGTATAAGTCCAGGGGATTGCGCCTGACTGTTGTTATTTAAATCAGTAGTGTGTGTGTGTGTGTGTTCCTTTATTTTTACTTTCAGTTGCTTATTTTTTTTCTTTTTCTTTCCTTTATGATTAATTTTGGTCCCTCCCTTCCTCCCTCTATCCCTTCCTTATTTTTTTGGTTTAGTGTGTATCATGTATTCTTAACCTCTATGTGTGTGTTGTGTGTGTGTTTGTTTACTTCATCTTTTCTCTCATTGTCCTCTTTATCCTCCCTCCCGCTTAACTTGAAACAGTCACCCCTCATTAATTATAATGTAAATTTAACAAAAAAAAGTGTGTGTGTGTGCGTGTGAATTATTATATATATAGAAATGTAGAAACAATAAAAGCAACAATTAACTCATTATCCAAACTATTTTGCTTCATCTTTTCTCTCTTTCTCCTTATTCCTTTCTTCCTCCATCCGTCCCTCTCTCCCTTCCTTCATTTTTTTTCCTTCTTTTTTTTTTAATGTGTATCATGTATAACTTGTGTGTGAGTCCAGGGGATTGTGCCTGACTGTTGTCAGGTCAGTGGACAAATTGATCTTGGAACACCCTCACCCCTCATAATAAAAATGAAGAGTTTATAAAAAAAATTAAAAAAAGTGCATGTGTGAGTGTGTTAGAAGACAGAGACTCTGTACTAACCACTATGATTTAGCAGAGCCTCCGGTCTTCTGGCACATACAAAAGCAGCTGCTATTTGTAGACACTGGTCAACCACTATGGTTTGGTTGGGGGTGGATGGTACATGTTGAATTACAAGCATGTGTTGGGTACTAGTACTCATGCCAAACTCATGATGGTGTACTACTACTACTACTGGGAGTATCATATAGATTAAAAATTAAATGGTACATTCACAACCTTCTTTGGGACATGATATTGAAAGCTTTAAAATGGATTAGCATGCTCCAAAAAATATTGTAATGAAATGTGGTTTGCACACACACACACAAACACACACTATCACTTAGGGGTACCCATAAAGGATTGATATTAAGCAAATTACAGTTGTTCTGTTTGTTTGTGTGTTTTTTTGTTTTTTTTTTTGTTGTTGTTTTTTACCCAAGTCAGGGATTCATACAGGATTTTTTGCTTGGGGGCGGGAAACGACACATGCGCAAATGAAACTTTAATGTCTATGTACGGTGCTTCCTGCTTAACACTTTTGTTCCTGACTTATATCGCGAGGTCATCGATCTTGAGTACCTCAGAAAGCTTTTTTTTTTGTTTGGCTGAAAACTATTTTCGAAGTTTCTGTAATGCTTTGGGCTCAAGTCTACATTAAAGGATGAATTATGAATTCCGGCTGAAATTACTTTTCAGAAATAGCATATGATTAGTTGTAGAGTTACAACCCGAAACATTGAAAAATCCTACAAAGTATGTACATGATGAAAGTTGAAATCGCAGAAATCGCATCCACAACCTGACCACAAATTTTTGCGGCTGCTTTCATACGTGGTTATAGGTTATTGATATGTGGGGTCATCTGCTCAGTCTCAGTTTGTGAACTTTCTTGTTAAACAGAAAACATAATTTGGGTAAATTTAGTCATTGTACTATTATTATTATTTTTTTTAACGATCACCGTTTAGAGCCTCTTTTTATTAATAGTAGCAGTTAGTAGCCCTAATCCTGAGTTGTGTTGTCACTGTGTGTATGCAATACTTTTAGTTTTTATTCGTACATCGCGGTCCGAGTAGGATGCAGTAATGCTTGCTCACTAACATTTCCTCATTATTGTTCTTTGACTTGTGCAATACTTCTTGCTCTACTATGCTTGAAGTGAACTTATTGGTGAATTGTTGTATTATCTGTTTTAGGATTCTTCTATAGAGAAGATGTCCAGGATATCTAAGTAACTATTATAACTAAATTGATTCCTTGTTTCAAAATTTCCAGCTGTTTTTTTTTTTGTGGTATTTTGTAGTCATATTCATACATTATTTTAATATTGCCAGTTTCAGTTATTCAAAATAAAAATTTATTTAAATGTGAATATCCAATGGTGCAACCAGTCGATACATGTGGGCAATATATCAGAAATGAATGCTTCTACGTTGCCTACCTATCAAATTTTGCATGCAAGCATACACATTTATTACTTTAAGTATACCTGTTTGGCTAGGGATAGACATAACAAGGTTTTTATTGAAACTCCACTAGCCTTTATTTGTTGTAATTCGGTTCATCACACTAACAGTGACCTTCATCAGTGGATGACATACAATAAATAACATGGTGACATGAGGGTGGTGGTATAAAGTATAAACATGTTAAGATATGTGAAAAACAAGCACACAGTTTGGACGCACACGCACACACGTGCATACTTGTCTTGTCTCAATACTGCCCACAACGGGTCACGTGTCCCTCCAATGAGGGTGAGTAGGGCCTCAACTCGGCTGGGGAATGGGTGCGCCGATGAACAGCAAGACCGCCGGCACTTCGAAACCATCGCTGGCATACTCCACATTGTGCAGTGCCTTGCTGGTCCTTCACTGGTTTCTGTCGTTCTTATAAACACTTGTGTCGTTTGAGGTCTACTCTCCAGGCCGTGCGAAGTTCCTTCCACATACACTACATATCACATCACATACACACACACTCACGCACACTCACACATATATGCTCCATGGAGCTGCCAAGTTTTCTTTTATAATGGGATGTGCCCTATGTGAGGCTGTTATCCCTGCGGTGCTCTGTCAATGATAGCTCAAAACATGCAAGGAGTGGCTGTATTAATTGAATTTGCGAAGGGAACCAGCTTGCTGAAAAAGATATATTTACCAAATTTTGTCAGTGATGAACATACAACTGTTGGTAATACACTTCCTGTGAACATACGCCAGGCAGAGGATAGGTTGTGTTATAGTGTGGTAACAAACCAGTCTGACAGTATTATTGTATATCTTCTCAGTTCTGCACACACATACACACACACACAATAATTGTCCTCACCAATGAGGTGCGCATTGTTATACAAAATACTTGTTTTCTCCAGTTCTTGTGTGACTGATTAGCTATTGAATACAGTAGAATGTCACATATTCGAACACACTGGGACCGAGGGGTGTTCGGATAACTGAATCCTATAGAAAAATGTATTGTAGAGTGCTATGAGAGGGTGTGGTCAAGCAAATAATTCGTGACTGCATGTGCCACTATTGAATTTTGGTTGTTTTCGGATAACTGACATTCTACTGTATGTAGTTAAATTTTCGGAAAGATAAGTTCATTAAAAAACATCTACCAAATTAAATTTATAATTTGCTGTGTGTGTATGTATGTTTGTATTGTGCATACATGTTGCTAGATGTTACCTGGTGGTTTTTATTCAATTCATACATATGCATAAAATATACCTACGTGGATTCTAACATTGCCTCGAAAGTACTAATTGTATACAATAATCAGCATAAGAACTTGGAAGCACAAAAACAGTGCTCAACCACAATCTTTGCTACGTATGGCATTGGAACACATTATGGCTACTGCTTTATCATGTGCAAGCATTTGATAATCCAATAGGATTCAATATTGTATTTATTGTACCCTTGATATTATCAAAGTATTTCCACATATTAGTGTGTTATAATTTCCCATATTAAACACAAATGCTCTATGGGTGAAACTCCACATTCTGGAACATTAAAAGAAGAAAATTAATCACTTATGATTGTGTTGTGAACTATGCATCATAATTATACTTCTACTCATGCAATGATTTCCACATCACTACTCATGCATCTGCGTAGTGAGCAAAATCAATGGAAAATCAATGGAAAAAAATTGTAACTGGTGGAGTAATAATATCACGAGAAGTACAAGAAATCACTTACTGCAAATACATGTTGGTTCTCTCACCATATTATCACTCCAATTTGGCACGTTTAAAAAATGGTGTGCTATTAAATGTTTTTCCGTACTCAGTATAATAAGTATACGTATATATAAGTGTGTGTGTGTGTGCGCACCAATTTACAATTCAAATATATACAGTGGAGTCTCCGGATAAAGGACACTTTGGGAGCTATATAAATTCAGCGCATTTTGTCCCTTGTAGAGGGATTGTCCTTGGGAGATTCTATTTGCATTATTTTGGTACAGGAATTAATTTTGGGGGACTTCAGGTTTGTCTTTCTGAGAGAGATTATCAATACATTGTCCCTTTGTCGGAGTGTCCTTTATCGGAGACTTCACTGTATATAACTTGTTTCATAGTTTGCCTAACATGTTTATCTATAATGTAATAGTCTGATAGTGTAGTAACTTATATTCAAACATGTTGCTGATTTTATGATTCGAGATGGTATGCTATGCACTAATCTGTATCAAACGTGTGAAGGGAATGTCTCTCAGTATTATTGTTCTTCATTCTAGTACAACTTATTAGATAATGAACTACCACTATTTTGTAAATGTTCAGATGACCCAACTCCCTATGCTTGGACAACCCCAACCTTTCCAAGACGTCAAGTCAAAGTAGTTTATTAGAGTGCATTTTAATTTAATAAAGAGGGAACTATGTGGCTATCCTGGGGACAATCAGCGGCGTCGAGTGACCTTCATTATTATAATAGCTAATATTTACCAATTTACATTCTCCTTTTTTTGCTGTGATCATAAAATCAATGTTATTAATCATTATAATAATAATAATATTACCGGTAATAATAATAAACAATAATTAAAAAAAAAGAAGAAGTTATTCATTACAATAGAATATAACACACAAAGTGACAATAAAGATGTTGGATTTTATGTACTGGTCATCAGAGTTCACAGCTTCAGTGTCACAAGACTTCAGTCCATCAAGCTACATAAAAACCAAAAAAAATATATATATATTATATATATATATAATATTCAGGCCTAAAATCAACTGAACTTATACACTTTGTGATACGTAACCTAATCCCACCACCTTCATCACGCCACAATCATGCATAATTCAATATCTATTTTCATATCATGTGTTCAGGCTCACAGTAGACATTGATAGCATAACAACAACAAAAACAACAACATCTCTATTATTATTTCAATGACACAATACTACAATAATACAATGTCATGATAAAATGTGACCGTCTACAGGAAAACCGGGCACAACGCGGCGAACGTAAATATCGAGAAAATATCGATCGATTTCTTAAAAATGTATTGTTTCAAGCCGACGGAAGGGAACGGTTAAATCTATTATAGTGGGAACGACTTAAGCTACGACGATAAAACTTGGAGAGCTCAATATCTGGACGCTGACAACTCTGTAAGTGCAAAAAAATTTTTTCGAAGGGTGCCGCGTTGTGCCCGGTTTTCCTGTAGACGGTCACAAATACAGATTGAAAATTTTGAGGCCAGCTAATATTCAACCAGAGTATTGAAATACATTGCAAATACATACATAATACTTGTAGCACGAGTCAGAGTGCAATATGGGAAAATATTTTAGAAGCATACAAAATATTTTCATGAGCCGAAGAGAAAGTGAAATATTGTGTGAGAGTAAAATATCATTCCCATATTGTACAATGAGTGTGATAAGTGATTCATTGCTGCCTTGATATTGTTTCTTAATCGGTTACAATACAATTCTAATTGATTTTACTTGCCACGTGCGTGCTTATTCGAGCATTCAATAACAAGCATACAATTATGGGAAAATACAGAACGCTCGCGTGATGCAGAAATATTCAAGCTAAAAATATCAAGGCTGCAATAAATATATGTGACCGGTTTTGGGAAAATCGGCCTAAACGCGGCATCTAAAGTTTTCTAATTTATTCTACCAGTAGGCTGCACGGGGCCTTTGGATGCCGTCCTCCTAATTTGGAAGCTGTAGCAGAAGCCGCCTTCGCCCTATGCACTACAACACTTCAGTATTTTTGCTAAACTTATTATTGCTTATTTCGAAAAAACGCCGGGTAAAGGAATTGCTAAGGTCAGGGGGCGTGCCTTGTGTCCGTATACTATTACTGCGTGTCTCCGGGGCACTATGGAATAAACCGGTTACAGGCGGATTGAAAGAAGTCTAAAAGGCTTAATGCAGGGCTCCTTAAGAAACTATGATGGCGAGAATTGCGTGAGTACGTGAATTATGTAGAATAGTAAGTGAATTAGTTAGCTACAGTTTTTTCCCGGCTGTTAGTGAAAAGCCCGCCAATAATTTCTTAGCAACTCTCCGTACACGAGTCCAAACGGCTAGTGTTTCTAGCCTCCTAGTGTGAGTTCTAGAGCACGCCAGAGCTTACAACTGCGTCATAAGCTAGAGCTAACTGATGTCTATCAATTTCTGCCATAAAAATTTTTTCAAAAAAAATCGACCCATAAGGCTTTACCCAGGGATACTGAAAAAAATTGTTTGCCGCGTTTAGGCCGATTTTCCCAAAACCGGTCACATATATACAGTAGAACCTTTCTTATCCGGGCGCCTTGGGACCAGTGGGTGCCGGTAACTCTGAAAGTGACCGTATCTCTGAGACAAAGTATTTTCAATCTAGTTTTGCCTGGAAAGGTCACTAGAATGTCAATCCACCCACTCATTTAATTGATTTTGTCCAGATTTAGGCACCCGGATAATAGAGGTGAGGAGTCCGGATACGAGAGGTTCTACCAGTACTCTATGTAGCTAAACAAAATGCAATTACCGGAATTTTTTTTTAATATTCCAAATTAAATACAATTGTATACATTTTTCTGTAATTGCGGCTGCGTTAATACTTCAAACAGAACTGCCAGGTAAGTGATGACAACAAAAATATATATGTACAACAAAATTCCTTTTGTCTCATTGTGATCTGAAGTTCCCTCAATTTGGTGAATCACTTTTCAGACAAC